>Ga0172382_10001012_pt1 | contig 52014 bp, 32 predicted proteins | sample Leawel138RmetaG_FD_122245 | JGI IMG/M metagenome (GOLD analysis project Ga0172382, IMG submission 122245) | Leachate microbial communities from a municipal landfill in Southern Ontario, Canada - Leachate well 138R metaG | ecosystem: Engineered > Solid waste > Landfill > Unclassified | place... | reverse complement strand
CAAAATTAGTGTAAATTCGTGCAATTCGTGGTTGTCATCTTCGAGTTTTGAGCGTAGCGAAAAACGAAGAAGCCAAAATTAGTGTAAATCCGTGCAATTAGTGGTTGTTCTCCTTCGAGTTTTGAGCGAAGCGAAAAACGAGAAGCCACTTTCGACTTTATAGGCTTTCGACTTTCAACTTTTAACTCCTCGTTTTGAGCGTAGCGGAATGCGAGAAGCAATTTCAAGACTCCATTTTTTTTAGCCCCAATTAACTTAGGTTTAATAACAGGAATTTAAACATATTTTATTCTTATATTTGCGAAAATTTTACTATTAGTAAATTGAAATAATGAGCTAAATCGTTTAAGAAATTACGAAAAAGATTTTTATGAAAAAAGAAACGATACAATTGGGGGTAAATGGTTTTGGTAGAATTGGCAAATTAGTTTGCCGAATGCTATTAAGCGACAAAAATTTTAATCTAGTGCAAATCAACGACCCTATGTCAGCAGAAATGATTGCACATCTTTTAAAATATGATAGCTTACACGGGCAATTTGAGGCAGAAATTCAACATGGCGAAAATTACATAAGTGTAAATGGTGAAAAAATAGCTGTTACAAATTTCACAAATCCTGCTCAAATTCCCTGGAATGAAAATAAAGTTAATATTGTTGTTGATTCAAGCGGAAAGTTTAAAACTGCTTCAAGCCTAGAAGGACATTTGAAAATGGGCGCTGAGACTGTGATTTTAAGCTCACCAGCAGGTGATTCTTCTGTTGAGCGATCAGTTGTTATGGGGCTAAATCACAAAAGTATTAGTCTTGATGACAAAATAATTTCAAATTCATCATGTACTACTAATTGTGTTGCAATTGTTTTAGAAGTATTATTTAGACATTTTGGTGTAAAAACAGCTTTTATGAACACTGTTCACCCTTTTACAAACAACCAAAATTTACAAGACGGATTTCATAAAGATATGCGTAGGGCAAGATCTGCATTTAATAATATAATTCCAACAACAACTTCAGCTATTGAAGCAACTAAGCTTATATATCCAGAATTAAAAAATAATTTTGACGGCTTTGCAACAAGAGTACCAGTGGCTGATTGTTCTTTTGTAGAACTTGTAGCTAAACTGAAAACAAAAGTTGATGTAGAAACAATTAATTCTGCCTTTCTTAAAGAATCTAAGGGCGATTTAAAAAAATATTTAGAATATACCAAAGACCCTATTGTTAGCAGCGATGTGCAAAGAAATAGACATTCAGCAATTTTTGATTCGCAGTTAACACGAGTATTAGATGATGATTTAATTCAAATTGTTGCATGGTATGATAACGAAACTGGCTATTCTGCACGTATTGTAGATTTAATAAAATATATTTCGGACTTATGAAACAACAAATTAATTCAAAAGCTTTAGAGGTTAATTTATCAGAAACTCAAAAAATAATAGTTGATATTCCTGAAGAACATTTATGGTTTTTATCTCTTTCAAAAAATTATTATGGTATTAATCAACGAAGCTCAGAATTTTTTAAAGAGCTTAATCACCCTTATTCTAATAGTAAAATTGTTGTTGAAGGACTTATAAAAATTTTAAACGATGAGTTTTGGGTATATAAAAATCTAAAAGAAAAAGATAGAATTTATAAAGTTTTATTTAATATTTTAAAAGACTTATTAAAAAGAAAAATACCAGATAAGGAATCTAAGTTTGTAGTGCAAAATTACTTGCAGTTTTTTTCAAATAATTTTGATGATATAAAATTACTAGAAAATGGAATTGAAGATTTTATTGAAATACTTAGAGAACATATGAACGACAATTTATTTGCCTACCTAAGTAATATTTCATTTTTTAGAAATTCTTTTAAAAAAGCCGCAAACAACGAAACTAGCAAAGAACTAATATTAAGCTTTACAAAAACGCTTTTTATAAAAAATGTTGAATTTTGGGAAAATACAACTAAAACAGAAGATTGGTATGAAAGCGTAAAAGACAAGTTTTCAGAAGATTACACTTCAACCATTCAGAAAATAGGAAAAGATTTTTATGATTATTATAGGCAAAAATTAAACCAAGCAAGCAATTATAATGAGCTAATAAAATATGGATTTACTTTTTCTGAAATTATTGAATTTTTGCGTAATAAAATAGTTGATTTCAAAGAAGCTACAGATCAGTTTGTTTTTATTTTCTTTTTACTTCATCTACCAGGAACAATATTTCACAGAGATTATATTTTAGTTGATTTGAATAGAGCTATTAAAAGGATTAGTAGAGAATGTAATAAAACTCAATGTATTAACTCTATAGAGATTTTATATTCTTTATTTTCAGATTTTAAATATAGCAATACTAATTTTATTTTAGACTCTATTTTAACTTTAGGAAAAGAGATTATAAATACAAAAAACAAAGAATTAATACATTATTTTGAGGAAAAAACAATTTTATTTGGTTTTATTAATCCCGGTGTTGCTTATTTAACAAACAATTGGGAAGTAAAAGTTAATCCAAACCACATAAAAAACATAAGAGTTTGGCAAGAACTTATTGCTTATGATCCTTTAACAATGAAAAAATTACTTTCTTCGCTAATTATTAATTTACGCATAGGAGGTATTTTTATTTTTGACACCGATTTGTTCCAAAAAGATATTAGTAAATTCTTAAACTCCAACATTTCGCCTATCTATAAACAAGTCAAGCAATTACTAAGAATATATCCAGTTTATTTTAATGAAATTGGTGCCGAAGGATTGCTCAGAGATGTTACAACAAAAGTTGACGAAATAACAAATCGTGGTGATAAATTAATTCATTTTTTAAGAAAGCAAATTCATACCGAAGGTAGCAATTCTCATATTAATATTACTTTAGAAATTATTAAATTTTGGTTTACCAAAGATAAAGAATTGCTTAAGCCAATTGTTCCAGACAATGTTTATCTAACAATAAACCCTAATAATCAATGGGTTGAAGGAGTAAACGAAGTTTTGACAAAAGCTTGCGAACTAAATAATTGTAGTTTTGATGAACTTATAAACCTTGACAAAAATAGTTTACAAAAATATTTAAATCGTCTTCCAAAACCAAAAAGCAAAGATACCCAGCGTGTAGCTTTAATGATAGAATTATATCATTTATTAAAAGAAAAGTATTTATTTTCTACAAATAATTTATCAAGTTTATTTAGCAAATACCATTATATAGAACAAAATACGGTTAAATCTTTGCTTGAATATATTGAAAAAGGTAAAAATTTTGAAGCATTAAAAATTATTTATTCTATAATGAAAGTTTTGAATGAGAAAATTTTTGATGAAAAACAAAGCGAAGCTTGGGAAAGCATTTATTATAAACGTCATATTGCTTTTGGAATTCCATCAATGTATGGACAATATCGCGAAGAAAAATTTGAAGCTATAGGCTTAACTTTTCGTTTAGAGCAAATTGCTTCATCATTAGTAGAAAAAATTTTAGAAGAAATAAAAACCGAATATTTTACCGCTAGAACACTAAAAGATATTTTTTTAGTTTTACAACTTATACGCGAAGGTTTGACTCTCGACGGTATTTATGACCAAGGTTTGGATTCTAATTTAAAAATGTTACAATATAGTTTAAGCTCCGAAAGTTTCACTATACGGCAATACATAAATATTTTCCAGTTTATGGAAAAAAACCTAAAAGAAATAATCAACAATTATTTTATACGCCCTTACGAAAAACAATTATCCATAATTATACCTTCCTACTTTGAAAAAGAAGACATAAAAAACAAAAATGAAATACACAAACTAATTATTCAGCAATCAGAAGTATTTTATCGTGATTTATTGTCTTCGGCATTTCTAATTCAATCTTTAGATAATTTTATTGCAAGAATACTCAATAATTTAAGACGCATGGATACCACTTTATCTGATGTAGAAGTTCAAAATATTATGTCTTATAATCCAGATAGTGTTATTAGCCCACTTTACCGCGAAAGATTAGAAATTGACAATCAAGTTTTTCTTGGTTCTAAAGCCTATTATTTAAAAAAATTATATCTCAACAACTTCCCTGTTCCTCCAGGATTTGTAATTACAACCGAAGTATTTAGACGGCTAAACTCAATTATGAAGATACAATCTTTATACGATGAAATTGATGGTTTAATTAAAAAGTATATTTCAAAATTAGAGAAAATTACAGGTTTGGAATATGGAAATCCTGAAAAGCCATTATTATTAAGTGTTAGATCTGGAGCTGCAATCAGTATGCCTGGAGCTATGAATACTTTTTTAAATGTTGGCATGAATGATGAAATTACTGAAACACTTAGTAAAAAAGACAACTATCCATGGACATCGTGGGATTGCTATAGACGTTTGCTTCAAACTTGGGGAATGGCTTATGGTTTGAATAGAAATGATTTTGATAAAATTATGTTAGAGTATAAGCAAAAATATAATATTCAAAGAAAAATCGATTTTACGCCAAAAACAATGAGAGATATGGCTTTTGCATATAAAAAACATCTAGAAACTAATAATGTTACTTTCGAGTCAGACCCATTTAAGCAAATTAGACAAGCCATTATTTCAGTGTTTAACAGTTGGGATTCTGCAAGAGCAAAAGTTTATAGAGAACATATGCAAATAGCAGACGAATGGGGAACGGCAGTAATAATTCAACAGATGATTTTTGGTAATTTACATAAAGAATCAGGCTCTGGGGTTCTTTTTACACATAATGCACAAGATAATATCCCGGGAATTAATTTAACAGGCGATTTTTCTTTCCTTAGTCAAGGCGAAGATATTGTTGCCGGATTAATCAACACCTTGCCAATAAGCGAAAATCAAAGAAAACAATATTATCATAATAGTCCAATATCTTTAGAATCAGCTTTTCCGAAAATTTATAAAAAACTAAAAGAAATAGCTTATGATCTAATTGAAAATTATGGTTTTGCCCATCAAGAAATTGAATTTACTTTTGAACATACAGAGCCAGAAGACCTTTATATATTGCAAACAAGAAGTATGATAATAAACAAACAAGACAAAACCGAGGTATTTGCAAGATCTGAAAAAAATATGGAATTAGTTGGAACCGGAATTGGAATTGGAAATCGCGTTTTAAATGGAATGGTAGTTTTTGATTTGAATGACTTAGCAAGACTAAAAGAAAAATATCCAAACAATAATGCTATGTTAGTTAGACCAGATACTGTACCTGATGATATTGAATTAATATTTGAATGCGAAGGCTTATTAACAGGCAAAGGAGGTGCCACATCACATGCAGCGGTAACTGCCGGAGGTTTAGGAAAAGTTTGTGTGGTAAATTGTGCTGATATGCTTGTTTATGAAAATGAAAAAAAAGCAGTGATACGGGGAGTTGAATTTAACTCTTTTGATTTAATTGCAATAGATGGAATTAAAGGGAATGTTTATAAAGGGAATTATCCAATAAAAACTCAAGAATTATTTTAACTATAAAAAAAACATTATGCTAGAAATCATTAACAAAAAAACACTAGGAATTAACGGTTTAGGAAGAATTGGTAAACTTACTTTATGGTATCATTTATCAAAAAAGTATTTTGACGGTATAGTAATTAACGTGGGAAGAGAAGTTGGTAAAAAGTTTGAAGATTTAATACATATGATTAGCTCAGACACAACTTATGGAAGATTAGATAATTTTTTATATGGTCATAGTGGTAAAAAAGCTGAAATCAAAATTATCGACAGAAACTCGGGTTTGATAAGCATAGATGATTTTTCGGTAAAATTTTTATACACTGATAGAAACCCAAAAGATATTAAATGGAGAGAAGAGGGAGTAAAAGTTGTTATTGACTGTACAGGAAAGTTTTTAGACCCAACTCTATCTGCTAACGATCCAAAAGGAAGCTTAACAGGACATATAGAAGCAGGTGCTCTAAAAGTTATTGCAAGTGCGCCATTTAAAATAAAAAATCTTGCTTTAGAAAATCCAGATGAATATCCTACATTAATTTATGGAATAAACCACAATAGTTTTGATGCTGAAAAACATCATATTATTTCTGCTGCAAGTTGCACAACAACAGGCTTAGCCCATATGGTAAAACCATTATTAGAAGATGAAGAAACTAAAAGAGTATTAACAGCCAGTATGACAACTGTACACGCAGCTACTAATACGCAAAGTGTTTTAGACTCTGTACCTACAACAGGAACTTCAGATTTGCGAAAAAATAGATCGGTTTTAAATAATATTATTTTAAGTTCAACCGGAGCTGCAAAAACATTAGAAAGAGTAATACCTCAAGCCGCTAATTTTGGATTTATGGCAGATTCTATTCGTATTCCTACTCCTAGTGTTTCGCTTATTTCACTAAATATTACTTTTAGTTCTCGATTAAACGAAAATGGGATGCCTTATATAAATGCTCAATATTTAAAAGAAATTTACAAAACCGCAGCAAGTGGCTCACAAAAAAACCTTTTGTACTTCTCTGATATTCAGAACGTTTCTACTGATTTAATGGGTTTAAATGCAGCTGTTGTTATTGAAGGCAATGAATTGCATACAAGAACCGGTTTTTTACAATTACATCCAGATACTTTGTTACAAGCAGGCATTCACGAAACTAATGAAGTAAACCTACCCGTAACTCATGCAAAAATATTAGGCTGGTACGATAATGAATACGGTAGTTATGTTTATTGTCTTGGGCAACTCGCAGAATTTGTTGACTCACAAATAAATTAAATTTAATTAAAATTTAATGATTTTAAACCCTTTAATTTAGAAATATTTTATACTTTTGTTGTATATTTTAAAAGAGAAATGCTAAAACGGATTTTTAGATTTTATTATCAGGGTTTTCGTGATATGCCTAAATGGGGCAAGCAAATTTGGTTAATACTTTTAATTAAATTATTCGTTATTTTCGTTTTAGTTAAATTTATTTTCTTTCCAAACTTTTTAAAAACAAATTTTTCAACAGATAAAGAGCGTAGCGACTACGTTTTTAATGAATTAATTAATAAATCAGAAAATGACTCAATTACTGTTAAACATTGACTTGTCTTTAGTAGATTGGTCTAGGGCTCAATTTGCCTTAACTGCAATGTATCATTGGTTATTTGTTCCATTAACATTAGGTATATTATTTATAATAGCCATAATGGAAACTATTTATGTAAAAACAAACGACCCTGAATGGAAACGCATAACTAGATTTTGGATGAAATTATTCGGAATTAATTTTGCTATTGGTGTTGCTACAGGATTAATTCTTGAATTTGAATTTGGCACAAACTGGTCAAACTATTCATGGTTTGTTGGCGACATATTTGGTGCTCCATTAGCTATTGAAGGAATTATGGCATTTTTTATGGAATCTACTTTTATTGCCATAATGTTTTTTGGTTGGAATAAAGTAAGCAAAAAATTTCATCTTACAGCAACTTGGTTAACAGCAATTGGGGCAAGTTTATCGGCTTTGTGGATTTTAGTAGCAAACGCCTGGATGCAAAACCCCGTAGGAATGCAATTTAACCCGATAACTGCAAGAAACGAAATGATGAATTTTTGGGAAGTGTTGTTTTCGCCGGTAGCAATAAATAAATTTTTACATACAGTTTTTAGCGGATATACGCTTGGAGCTTTATTTGTTATCGGAATAAGCTCGTTTTATTTATTGAAAAAACGTGAAATTTTATTGGCAAAACGCAGTATTATTATAGCTTCTGTTTTTGGAATGATAGGAATTTTAATGACAATTTTCACTGGTCATGGCTCAGCCGTTCAAGTTGCGAAACACCAACCCATGAAACTTGCTGCAATGGAAGGCTTATACGAAGGTGGAAAAGAAGCTGAACTAATGGCTTTTGCTATTTTAAACCCTAAAAAAACTTTTGACAATGAAGAAAATCCTTTTCTAATAAAATTTGGCTTTAAAGGCATGTTGTCATACTTAATAGATTTTAATACGCAAACTTATGTTGCAGGCATAAATGATTTAATCCACGGAAATCCTGAACAAAATATTTTATCTGTTGCTGATAGAAAAATTTTAGGAGATTCTGCTTTAAATGCACTATTGGATTATAAAAAAGCTGTGGAAAATGATGATGAAGTTTTAGCAAATAATAGTTTGAAAATTATAGACAGAAATTTTTCTCATTTTGGCTATTCATATGTTCAAAAACCCGAAGATATAATTCCACATATTCCTTTGGTTTTTTATAGTTTCCACTTAATGGTAATATTTGGAAGTTTATTTGTTTTGATATTTTTAATTTTTGGTTGGTTAACAATAAAAAATAAAATTGATAATTTTAAATATTCAAAACTTATTTATATTCTTGGGCTTTTAGGAATTCCAATGGCATATATTGCAAGCGAATCGGGTTGGATAGTTGCAGAAGTAGGCCGACAACCCTGGGTAATTCAAGATTTAATGACAACAAGTGCAGCAGTAACAAATATTAGCTCGGCTTCGGTTCAACTAACATTTTGGATTTTTGCATTTATTTTTACTATATTATTAATTGTTGAAATTAGTATAATGTCAAGATTTGTTAAAATAGGTCCTGAAAAACCTAAAAATGAAGGAGGAAAATAATTATGATTACATTAGAAATAAGTCATCTGTTTTTACAACAATATTGGTGGTTTTTAGTATCATTTCTTGCAGCTAGTTTAGTGTTTTTAATGTTTGTTCAAGGTGGGCAAACCTTGATTTTTTCTATTGGAAAAACTAATTTAGAAAGAAATTTAATCATTAATACTTTGGGTAGAAAATGGGAACTCACTTTTACTACTTTAGTGGTTTTTGGAGGTGCATTTTTTGCTTCATTTCCCTTATTTTATGCAACAAGTTTTGGCGGTGCTTACTGGGCTTGGACAGCTTTGTTGTTAGCATTTACTATTCAAGCAATTTCTTATGAATATAGAACTAAAAAAGGAAACCTGTTTGGTCCAAAATTTTTTGAAGCACTTATGTTTATAAATGGATTATTTGGAACTTTACTAATTGGAATTATTGTTGGCACAATGTTTAATGGAGCTGAATTTTCATTAAACAGCCTAAACAACATGTCTTGGCATAATTCTGCTCGTGGATTAGAAGCAGTTTTAAATTGGCATAATCTATCCCTTGGTTTAGCAATATTTTTTCTTGCCCGAATTTCTGGTCTTTTATATTTTATTATGACTGTTGATGATGAAAACGTTTATGCTAATTCAAAAAAACGACTATTGTATAATGCCCTTCCATTTTTAGTGTTTTTTATTGCTTTTATCATTAAACTTCTAATAATAAGCGGCTTTGCTATTGATAATCAAGGAAAAGTTTTTATGGAAAATTATAAATATTTGAATAATTTTCTGCAAATGCCTATTGTTTTAATTATGTTTTTACTTGGCCTTATTGGAGTTTTATTTGGAATTATTAAAACATATTTTTCAAAAACTAAATTTGATAAAGGATTTTGGTTTACATCTGTGGGAATAGTCCTAACAGTACTTGCTTTATTTTTAAATTTAGGATATAATAATACAGCTTTCTATCCTTCAAGCTACGATATTCAAAGCTCATTAACAATTCAAAATGCTTCTTCCTCATTATTCACCTTACAAGTTATGAGCATAGTTTCATTGTTTATACCTGTTGTTATTGCTTATATTATTGTAGTTTGGCGTGCAATGAATAAAACAAAAATTTCTAAACAAGAAGTTGAAGATAAAAATGAAATTACTTATTAAAATATACAACTATGCAATATATAAACGAAATACTTATGCTGCTTTCATGGCCTCTGCTTATTTTCATAGCTTATGTTTTAGGGCGTTTGGGCTTAAAAAATTTTGATAAAAATAATAAAAAACTAAAATAATTTATGATTACTTCGTATCAGTTTGTAAAATTTAGGGAAGATTCTTTTGTTGAATTTCATCGTCAATTGACAGAAATGAACACAATCTCATGTTTTGATTTTGAAGATAGTATTATGGATTTTAAAACTAATGATTCTAACCGCTACAAATCAGACCATAGGGAAAAAGTGATGAGATTGCTAAATAAGTTTAAATCGAAAATTTTAAAAACATGGTTAGGTTTTAGAATTAACGAATATGGCACAAATAAATATTTTGACGATATAGCTGCAATTAAAAGTTTAGGAGATATTAAAATTCGTTGTATATTTTTATCTAATTGTTCATCTATAAAAGTTTTAAAAACATTTTTATCAGAAACCGAAGATATTAGATACGATGAAGTTATTCCAATTATTGAAAGTAACGAAGCTTTTAATAATTTAGAAGAAATATTGAAATTAAAAGACCCACGTTTTAAAAATATTGCATTCGGACATTGCGACTATAATCTAAGTTGTAATTTATTTCCATTTGTTCATCAAGATAATCCCAAATACTGGTATTGGATTAAAAAGTTTGAACAAGTTTGCAAACAAGAAAATATAGGTTTTATTAATTCGCTTTACTTAAATGTAAATCATAACAACTATTTTAATTTAATGTTAAAAAATACAAGTAGATTTTTTGATAATTGGGGACAAATAACTCTGACTACCGAACAAAGTAAATTATGTTATAATTTTAAAGACGACAAGATTTTAAACCTTCCTGAATTTGATTTAATTGGAAATAATTCTATAAAAGATTTTGCAACAAAAATTATTACACTTTTCGACAAATATAATCCTGAAGGCAAAGGTTATACTATAATGCCGGAAACAAAAACTTTTATTAGTCCTCACGAATATGTTGCCGCCAAAAGATTTGTAAACGAATAAATATATATTTTAATAAAATGAAAAAAAATGCTTTAATATCTGGTGCTACAGCAGGAATTGGAAAAGCTACAGCACTTTTATTATCAAAAAATGGGTATAATTTAATTTTAACAGGAAGACGCAAAGAAAGGTTAGACAAGCTAAAAATAGAAATAGAATCTCAATCAAAAGTTAAAGTAATATGTTTAAACTTTGATATTCGTTCTAATAACGAAGTTTGCAAAGCTATTGACAGTTTGCCACAAGATTTTAAAAAAATTGATTTATTAGTAAATAATGCTGGCTTGGCAATGGGACTAAGCACAATTCAATCTGGAGATTTAGAAGATTGGGAAACAATGATAGATACTAATATTAAAGGACTCTTGTATTTAACTCTTAAAATTGCTCCTTTAATGATTGAACAAAAAACTGGACATATAATAAATATTGGTTCTATTGCAGGAAAAGAAGTATATCCCAACGGAAATGTATATTGTGCCACAAAACATGCCGTTGATGCTTTAAGCAAGTCCATGCGTATTGACATGCTTCCATATGGAATTAAAGTTACCCAAATTGCACCCGGAATGGTTGATACAGAATTTTCAACAGTTCGTTTCCACGGCGATAAAGAAAAAGCCGACAAAGTTTATGAGGGACTAACTCCGCTTTATGCCGAAGATATTGCCGAAATTATATTATTCGTTGCTAATAGACCAAAACATGTAAATATAAATGATATATTAGTAACACCACTTGCCCAAGCTACTGCCACAAATCTTGTAAGAAACTGTTAAAATATGCAATTTCAAGAAAATAAAAATTTACTAATTGAATTAGCTTTAAAAGCAGGAAACGAAACTTTAAAATATTTTAGAAAAGATTTTGACGTAAATTTAAAATCAGATAACTCACCTATTACAATAGCTGATATTGCAGCAAACGAAATAATTATAAACGGTTTAAAAAACACTAATATTGAAATTATCAGTGAAGAATCGGAAAATTTAAGTTTTGAAAAAAGAAAAAATCTTAAAAAATTTTGGATAGTTGACCCAATAGATGGGACAAAACAATTTGTAAAAGGCGAAGACGAATACACGATAAACATTGCTTTAATTTGTGAAAATACTGTAGTAGAAGGAATTGTCTTTGCTCCTGCTAAATCAGAATTGTATTATGGAAACATAAATTTAGGTGCAGAAAAAATTAATACCTTAACTAATAAAGTTGAAAATATTAAAATTAATCATAAAATTGAAAAACCAAAATTAGTTATCAGTAAATCACATTTGAATAAAAAAACTATAGATTTTGTGAATGCTTTTAAGCAAAAATTCCAAAATACTAAATATGAAAATCTAGGCAGTTCTTTAAAACTTTGTGCTGTTGCAAGCAATATGGCAAATATTTATCCACGCTTAGGTCAAATTAATGAATGGGATATTGCAGCAGGACATGCAGTGCTAAAATCTGCAGGAGGAAATGTTTTTGATTTCGAAACAGGAAAAGAAATTATTTATAATTCTGAAAATCTCAAAACACCCGACTTTTTTGCCATAAAAGATTTTGATTTCAAACAACAATTAATAGAAATTTACAAAAATAATGTTTTGTGAAATTTAATTATTAAACAAATATTTACTTAATTTTAAAAAATATTTTTAATTTGCAAATTTTAAAAACTCAAAAAAATGGCAAAATTATTTTTTTAGACAAATTTATAAAATTATCTAACAAGCTAATAATGAACACGATACGTTCAAAAATCATTACTTAAATTCACTCAATATGTAACCATTTGGTTACTAACCATTCGGTTACTAACCATTTAGTTACTAACTAAAAGGTTACAAAATATTTGGTTTTTTGAAAAATATACTTTATATTTGTAATAAATTTACGAAAATGAAAAAAATGCCTTTTATATTCGGCAAATCTGCTGATTCTAATAATTTTACAGACAGAGAAGAAGAAAGCTTACAACTAGAAAGAAATTTCAAATCATCTGTAAACACCATAATTATATCACCAAGACGTTGGGGGAAAACTTCTTTGGTAGAAAACGTTACAAATAAACTAAAAGTAAAAAACAAAAACATCAAAATTTGTTTAATGGATGTTTTTAATATTCGTACTGAAGGAGAATTTTATGAATATTTTGCCAAAGAAGTTTTAAAAGCAAGTGCTTCTCGTTGGGAAGAAATGGTGGCAAATGCTAAAATGTATCTTTCCCATTTATTGCCTAAAATAAGTTTTTCCGCAGACGGACAATCAGAAATTTCTTTCGGAGTTGATTGGAAAACATTAAAAAAACATCCTGACGAAATTTTAAATCTTCCTCAAAACATAGCAAAAGCTAAAAATATTAATCTAATAGTTTGTATAGACGAGTTTCAGTCAATTGGTGAATTTCCGGAAAGCTTAGCTTTTCAACGTAAATTACGTGCTCAGTGGCAGCATCATCATAATGTTGCATATTGTCTATATGGTAACAAAAGAACAATGCTTTTAAATATTTTCGCAAACTCTCACATGCCATTTTACAAATTTGGAGATCTTATGTTTTTAGAAAAAATAAGCAATGAAAAATGGGCTGAGTTTATAAAAACAAAATTTGAAGAAAGTGGTAAACGTATAAAAATTGAACAAGCTGAATATTTAGCACAACTTGTTGATAATCACTCTTATTATGTTCAACAATTAGCACAACAATCTTGGTTGAGAACAGCTACAAGTTGCAATGTGAAAATTATTGATGCCGCATTACAAGGTATTAAAAATCAATTAAGTTTATTATTTGTTGGACAAATTGAAACTCTATCGCCAACACAAATTAATTTTTTAAAAGCAATAATAGACGGAGTTAGTGAATTTTCTACACAAGATAATTTGCGAAAATATCGTTTAGGAAGTTCTGCAAATATTAGCAAGATAAAAAAAACACTTAGTAATAGAGAAATTATTGATATTATTGGTACAGATATTGAAATTTTAGACCCAATTTTTAAATTATGGCTTATAGAAAACTATTTTTAAACAAAGCAAAAAAAACTTTGTAAATTAAATAAATATGAAAAACACTCAGATAATATTGAAATACTTTTTTTATAGTTTTCTATTTTTATTTTACAATTGTATTAGCTCTGCACAAGATTTTCAACTACAAACAGGTGATTTATTGTTTCAGCTTGGCAAAATTGAAGGAATAAATCAAGCAATTGCCGAAGTAACTTCAGGCGAAAGTCATATTTCTTATACACATGTAGGTGTTGTTTTAATTGAGAACGATACTGTTTTTGTAATTGAAGCAAGACCACCTGAAGTTTGCAAAACGCTTTTAGACAGCTTTCTTGTACGCTCAGAATATTTTGAAGATAAACCGATTGTAGCAGTAGGCCGACTAAAACATGAGTATAGAGAAATTATTCCACAAGCTATTATTCGTGCAAAAAAACTATTGGGAAAACCTTATGACTATATTTTTTATCCTGATAACGATGCTTATTATTGTAGTGAGTTAGTTACTTTATCATTCCTAGACTCAGAAAATTCACCAATTTTTGAATTAGTAAATATGAATTTTCGAGATGCGGAAGGAAATTTACCAATATTTTGGATTGAACACTTTGAAAAGTACAATGCTAATATTCCCGAAAATTGCAAAGGCTCTAATCCTGGTGATTTGTCAAAATCGAATAAAATAGAAATTGTTTATCGCTATTTTTAAAAATAGTAATCCAAAACTGTCAGACTAAAAAAACATAATAATTTTATGTTTTTTTCATCAGAAACCAAGTGTTAAGAAAATTTTTAATTTGCGTATAAATTACAAATTTCTCATCTTTGGCAAATCATTATAGCTTATTTTTGTTAAAAAAACACTTTTTTTTAAAGAAATTTCAAATCTCAGGCAACGTTTTGCATAAAATATTTGTCTATTATAAAATAAAAGCTTATCTTTAAAAATTATTATGTACTTATTATGAAAAAGAGAATTTTTAACAAACTAATATTAACATGTTTCTTTATTTTTGTTTTTTATTCGTTATTTTCCCAAATAAATTACATAGAAAATAAAGGACAGTGGAATGAGAAAATATTGTATAAACTAGAATTAAATGAAGCTGCTCTTTTTCTTGAAGAAAATTGTGTAACTTGGGCTTTAACCGATCCAAACAGCATGGCTCACTCTCACGCTCATCATGGGTTTGAAGGGAGTAGTAAAAAATTATTTAAAGAAGCACACGCATACAAAGTTCATTTTAGAGGGGCAAATAAAAAGCCTAAAATTCAAGCAAAAAATCCGGAATTAGATTATATAAATTATTTTATCGGGAATAATCCAATGAATTGGGCTTCAAAAGTTAAACAGTACAAAAAAGTTTTATACTCGGAGATTTATTCTGGAATTGATTTATTATATTATAGCTATGATAAAGGAGTTAAATATGATTTTATTGTAAAACCCCAAGGGAATTATAAAAATATAGTTTTAGAATATGAAGGCGTTGATAACATTGAAATTCAAGACAATAAATTAGTAATTTTCACAAGTGTAAATACTGTTACAGAATTACAACCTTTTGCTTATCAAATTTTTGATGATGAGAAAATTCCTATTCGTTGTGAGTATAATTTAAAGAAGAACAAACTTAGATTTGATTTTCCTGATGGTTTTGATAATTCCCGTGATTTAATAATTGACCCATCACTAGTTTTTTCCACCTACACAGGTTCTACTGGTGATAATTGGGGTTTTACAGCAACTTGGGATTATAATGATAATGTATATTCTGGTGGAATTGTTTTTGATATAGGTTATCCAACAAACACAGGAGCTTATCAAATAAATTTCGCAGGCGGTACAGCTCCAATTGCAGGCAGTTCATATTACGGCGATGGCTGTGATATTGGAATTATAAAATACAATGAGGATGGAACTCAACGGCTTTATGCAACTTATCTCGGCGGAGCAAATGGGCAAGAAATGCCTCATAGCTTAATTGTTACCGAAGAAAATGATTTAGTAATTATGGGAACTACCGGTTCACCGGATTTTCCTGTTAGTGCGAATGCTTTTCAACCCACATTTGCAGGTGGCGACAGCGTAGTTTATGACAATGTTATTGGTTTTAATAATGGTGTAGATATTTTTGTTACAAAACTTAGCGAAGATGGAAGTCAATTGCTCGCAAGCACTTATATTGGTGGTAGTGGAAATGACGGATTAAATTTTAAACCACATTTTACCTACCCCGATCCTGTTACCAATGTAAATTACGTCCTAATGCACGGAAACGACTCGCTTTATTATAATTATGCTGACGGTGCAAGAGGCGAAGTTATTGTTGACAGTAAAAACTATATTTATGTTGGAACTAATACTTTTTCAACAGATTTTCCTGTTGGTATAAACCCGGGTTATCAAACTACAAGTGGCGGAGGGCAAGATGGAATTGTTTTTAAATTTAATCAAGATTTAAGTGAACTGATTTGGAGTTCATATTTGGGTGGAAATGAAGATGACGCTATTTTTAGTATAGATTTAAGCCCTACAGAAGATGTCTTAGTTACTGGTGCAACAGTTTCGCATAATTTTCCAACTACAAGTGCCGCCTATAACACTTCGCATAATGGAGGCTCTACCGATGCTTTTGTATCAAAATTTAATAGTTCAGGAAACATACTTATTGCCTCATCATACTTTGGGTCTTCTGCTTTTGACAATTCATATTTTGTAAGATCTGATAGACATGGAAATATTTTTATTACCGGTCAAACAAAAGCGCCGGCTAATGATTTAATTTATAATGCACCATACAATCTTCCAAATAGCGGGCAGTTTATAACTAAGTTTAATTCAAATTTAAGCTCTTTGGTTTGGTCCACTCGTTTTGGAACAGGAAATGGGCGACCAAATATTTCAATCACTGCTTTTGCTGTTGATGTTTGCGATCGTGTTTATTTAACTGGTTGTGGCAGAGAGTGGGCTTTATCCTATTTTGATGCCCAAGGCACTTATTTTACTTGGGATTCAGACTATGGAACCAAAGGGATGGAATTAACTCCTGATGCAATTCAAACCGAAACTGATGGACAAGATTTTTATGTTATGGTTTTAAGCGAAGATGCTTCTGAGCTTGAATATGCTAGTTTCTTTGGAGAAGTTCATTATGCGGCTTGTTCTTATTCGGGGCACGACCATGTTGATGGAGGTACAAGCCGTTTTGATAAAAAAGGAAATATCATTCAATCTGTTTGTTCTAGTTGTGGTGGCTGTCAAGAATTTCCTACGGCTCCAAATCCCGGAGTTTGGTCTGCAACTAATAATGCTGCAAATTGTAATAATGCTGTTTTTAAAATAAAAATTATAGAAAATTTAGCTGATGCAAGCTTCGACCCTGTGCCTGCTGGTTGTGCTCCTTATACTGTTAATTTTCATAATACTTCGCAAGGGACTAGTTTTGTTTGGGATTTTGGAGATGGCTCAGCAACAAGCACAGTTCAAAATCCAAGCCACACATACGAAACTGGCGGAGAATATACGGTAAGTTTAATTGTTGGCGATCCTTTAAGTTGTAATTATTACGACACTATTCAAAGAACTTTTTCTGTAATAGAGCCTGGAATTACAACTTTACCTGATTTGGAAATTTGCCCCGGAGAAAGTATCGTTATAGGTCCTGGAGGAAGTTATCCCCAAGGCACTACATTTTCTTGGGTTCAAGGTTCTAATTTGAACAATACTTCTATTAAAAATCCAATTGCAAACCCAACAGAAACAACAGATTACTTGTTAATTGCTTCAGGTGTGTGTGTTGATTCTTTACATCAAACTGTAAATATTTATCAACCTGATTTTGACTTATATGCTTATTCCGACACTACTATTTGCCCAGGAGGGACAGCTAGTTTGTATGCCACAACTACTGGGAGTGTAGATTCTTGGGAATGGTCAACCAATACAAGTTTTTCCAATATTTTATCTAATTCCCAAAATTTAACAGTAAACCCAAGCCAAAATACAACTTATTATGTAAGAGCTAAAGAAGATGTTTGTAATACCTTTTTAGTAGAAAATGTAAATGTAAATATTCATGAGTTTGATTATTCAATTGTTCCTAATCAAATTTTATGCGTTGGTGATAATGCTAATCTTACAATAACAAATAATAATTCATCAGACATTTTAACTTATAATTGGCAACCTACATCAACAATTGTTAGTGGTGAAAATACAAATTCTCCTTTAGTAGCACCAAGTTCTCCAACAACTTATACGGTTACAATCACAAATCAAATGGGCTGCACTACAACAAATTCTGTATATGTTAATATTGATGAAATTTCATGGGCTTCCCCAAATTTAGCAAATAATCCTTGTTATGGTGATTGTCTTGGAACTGCAAGCGTTTCAGCAAATGGAATTTCTCCTTATTCTTACCTTTGGAATACTGGAAATCAAACTGCAAATGCCTCAAATTTATGCGCAGGAACTTATACTGTTACAGTTACAGATGCTAATAATTGCACTTCTGAAACTTCTATAAATATAAGTGAACCTACACAAGTTTTAAGCAGTTTCTCGAATATTCAACATCCAATTTGCGATGGAGTGGGTTATGGCTCTGCAACAATAAATCCAACAGGTGGCACAAGTCCTTATTCTTACTTTTGGTCAAATGGCGGAGGAAGTAATCCAACTAATAATACTTGTTTTGTTGGGCCAAATTATGTTACAATAACAGACAATAACGGTTGTCAAAGAATAGATTCTGTTTTTATGGATTCACCCTCAGATTTAATCTCTAGTTTAAATAACTTAGTCCCTATTTCTTGTTATGGCTTTTGTGATGGTGAAATTCACATTAATGTAAATTTAGGTAATCCGCCATACACTTACATATGGTCTAATGAAGAAAGCAATGCTTCTATTACCGGACTTTGTTACGGAACTTATACATTAACAGTGATTGATGCCAATAATTGTGTAACTCACCAATATCAATATTTATCTCAACCAACAGAATTAATATTGACAACAGAAATTAGCGAAGAAATTAAATGTTTTGGCGAAACCGGTTCTATTTCTGCCTCAGTTAGTGGCGGAACTTATCCCTACTCCTATTTGTGGAGTCAAGGAAATGATGGAGCTAACTTAAATAATATTACAGCCGGAGTTTACCAAATAACTGTTTTAGACAATAATAATTGTGAAGCACTTAGCGAAATTGAGTTGAGCCAACCAGCTTTATTAGTTATGGAAAATCTTGTAACTCATATGCTATGTACCGGAGTTTGTAATGGTAGTATTTTTACAGAAATTGCTGGAGGAACAGAACCTTACTACTATTCTTGGTCAAATGGCTCACAAAAAGCAAATATTGAAAACTTATGCGAAGGTGATTATGAATTAACAATAAAAGATAAGAATAATTGTAAATTAAATAGAGATTTTTCAATAATAAACCAAGATTATATTCCTGACTTATTAGTTTCTGCAAGCGACACAATTATTTATCTTGGAGAAAATGTAAATTTATTTGCTATTTCAACAAGTCCTGGAACTTATTTATGGGATAAGCCAAAATTTTTAACAAATCACAAAACCCAAAACCCAATTGCTAGTCCAGATGAGACTACAATGTTTTATGTTGATTTTACAGATTTAAACGGGTGTAAAAATACAGACTCTATAAAAATTATTGTAAAAGAAGTTATTTGTGGCGATCCATTTATATATGTTCCAAATGCTTTCACTCCAAATAATGACGGCAAAAACGATTATTTTAAACCTTATTATCCTTTAAGTTTAGTTACAGAAATATTTTTTGCAGTTTACGATCGTTGGGGAAATATTGTTTTTCAAACTGAAGACATAAAAGCAAAAGGTTGGGACGGAACATATAAAGGTGAAAAATTAACCAGTGATGTTTATGTCTATTATTTGCGTGCCAGATGTTTAAATGGCGAAGAATATTCCCATAAGGGAAATGTAACTTTATTGAGATAAAATTATTTATTTAAAGCCTTGCCGGTATAAGTTCCCGAAAGTTTTAAATCTTCAGGAATTCCTTCAAATACTATTTCACCACCTTTATTTCCACCTTCAGGACCTAAATCAATTACCCAATCTGCAAAACGGATAACCTCAGGATTATGTTCAACAATAATAATAGTATGCCCTTTAGCCCTCATTTTGTCAAAAGCCAATAAAAGCTTACCAATATCATGAAAATGAAGCCCTGTGGTAGGTTCATCAAAAACAAAAACTGTAGGATTTACTTTTTCCATACTTAAATAACTTGCTAATTTTATTCTTTGACTTTCGCCACCACTTAAGGTATTAGAAGATTGACCAAGTTTTACGTAAGACAAACCAACGTCTATATAATTTTGCAATAAATTTGCAATTTTTTTCTCCAACCTATTATTTTCAGCTCCAAAAAACTCTACAGCTTCAGAAATCGGCATTTCTAAAATATCGAAAATACTTTTTCCCTTATATTTTACATCTAAAATATCTTCTTTAAATCTTTTGCCATTACAAGTATCGCAAACTAAATGCACATCAGCCATAAACTGCATTCCAACAGTAATTTCGCCTTCGCCAAGGCAAGTTTCACAACGTCCTCCGGCTACATTAAAAGAAAAATGAGAAGGTTTATATCCATTTGCTTTAGCATGATTTTGCTCAGAAAAAAGTTTTCGTATTTCATCATAAGCTTTTATATAAGTTGCTGGATTTGAGCGAGATGATTTACCTATAGGATTTTGATCTACATATTCTATGTCGCTACAAAGATTGTAATCACCTGAAATATTTGTATAATCTCCAGTTTTACCTGCAAAATGACCTAATTGTTTTTTTAAAGCAGGAAATAAAACTCCTTTTACCAAACTAGATTTTCCAGAACCGCTTACTCCCGTAACAACAGTAATTACTCCAAGCGGAAATTTTACATCAATATTTTTTAAATTATTATTTCTAGCCGAATGTATTTCAACAAAATTTCTCCACTTATTAGGTTTTTCTCGAATAGGATTTTTCAATTCAGCTTTTAAATATTTGGCAGTAAGCGTATTACTTGATTTTAACATTTTATTTACTTCACCTGCAAAAACCACTTCGCCGCCATTTATACCAGCATAAGGACCAATATCAATAATATAATCTGCTGCTCTAATTATTTCTTCATCATGCTCAACTACAATTACCGTATTTCCTCTATCTCGTAAATTTTTTAAAACTTTTATCAAGTTTTGAGTATCACGCGGATGAAGACCAATACTTGGTTCGTCCAATATATAAAGCGAACCAACTAAACCTGAGCCAAAAATTGAAGCTAAATTAATTCTTTGCGATTCTCCACCAGAAAGACTAGAAGAAAGGCGATTTAAACTCAAATAAGACAAACCAACATCTAAAACAGCATCAATTCTTAAAGAAATTTCTTGAATTAAGCGTGAAGCGGTTTCTTTATCAGTTTTTGATAGCTTTAAATTTTGAAAAAACTTTTTTAAATCTTCAAAACTCATATCAACTAAATCGCCAATAGAATGATTATTTATTTTAACATAAAAAGACTCCTTTCTAAGTCTTTTACCTTTACATTCCGGACAAGTTGTTTTGCCTCTATAACGAGAAATCATAACCCTATACTGAATTTTCTGCTTTTTTTTCTCTAAATAAGCAAAAAAATCATTTATTCCCGAAACTATAGAATTTCCATTCCACAAAAAATCTTTTTCTTCTTCGCTTAATTGATAATAAGGTCTATGAATAGGAAAATCATATTTATTTGCTTTTGAAATAAAGTCTTTTTTCCATTTTTGCATAACATCGCCCTTCCAACAAACTACAGCCTCATCGTAAACAGATAAATTTTTGTTGGGAATAACCAAATCTTCATCAATACCAAGTATTTTTCCAAAACCCTCGCAAAGTGGACATGCACCAATAGGATTATTAAAACTAAATAAATGTTCATGAGGAAGTTCAAACTTAATGCCATCTGCTTCAAAATTATTTGAAAACTTTGAAATTCGATTTTTTTCTTCAGCTAATACAACAACTTTACACTCATAATTTCCTTCAAAAAATGCAGTTTGAACAGAATCCGCAATCCTAACATATAAATTATCATTTTCGCGAATTACTAAACGGTCGATTATAATATCAATTACTTTGGAAACTCCTTTGCAATCTTCTTTTAAAATATCTTCAATTTTTAAAACTTTATCATTGCAATAAACTCTTGTATAACCTTGCTTTTCAATAAGAGAAATTTGCTCTGTTTTGCTCATTTCAGAATTAAACTTATAAGAAAAACATATTAAAATCCTAGATTCGTTTTCTTGACTAACAATAAAATCTACAACATCAGAAACGCTGTCTCTTTTAACTTCTTTTCCTGATACAGGCGAAATAGTTTTTCCTATTCTTGCAAATAAAAGTTTTAAATATTCATAAATTTCTGTGCTTGTACCAACAGTTGAACGCGGATTACGTGTATTTACTTTTTGCTGAATTGCAATAGCCGGTGGTATCCCGTCAATAAAATCAACTTCAGGTTTATTCATTCTGCCTAAAAACTGACGAGCATAAGAGGACAAACTTTCTACATATCGTCTTTGACCTTCAGCAAAAACTGTATCAAAAGCCAAAGAAGACTTACCGGAACCTGACAATCCAGTTATTACAACTAATTTATCGTGAGGAATTTCTAAATCAATATTCTTTAAATTATGAACTCTTACACCTTTTAGTGATATTTTATCTGTTTTTTGCATTAAAAAAAATTAATCTACAAAGAAAGGGAAAATTAAGGAAATTGAAAAATGTTTTCAACTCGTCTTTCTACAAAAATACTTCATTCAATTTTTAAAACAAATGCTCCCTGCTCTCTAATATCAAATAATTTAAAGTTTAAGTCTTGATTTTCAGCTATCCATTTATCTGTATTGCTTTTATAGTTTGAAGCATCAATTATAATTTCTTTAAAATTAAAATACTCGGGAATTTCTGATAATTTTATTTGCGGATTATTAGAAAAAACAATATAATCAACATCTAACTTTTTACTCTCATTGTCTGAATTAATTAATTTAAAATTCTCATTTAAAACATAAACCCTTAAATTAGAAAAGCTTATAAAATTATTTTTATAAAAAATTTCGGAATCAGAAATAGAAATCAAATTTGCCAAAAATAAATTAGTTTTAGTGCTTAAATCAACATATTTTTGCTGTTCCAAACCTTTTTTCAACCAATTATTTTTAGCAGAATATTCAATATTTTTTTCAATTTCTGCATCTAGGGAAGCAAAAACTATATTTTTATTAGCATTTATTATGTTTATAACAGTGCTTTTATTCATATTATAAACAATAAAATATTTTTGTTTAGAAGTTTCTAAATCATTGAATAAACTAATACCAAGAAAAATAATAATAAAACCAAGAGCATAAACAAGATGTCTGTATAGCTTGCTATTAAAGAAAAATATAAAAACAAAAATAATAATTAAATACAATAAGACTAATTGAGGTAAATTAATATAAATATCATTGCTAACAGAAAAAGGCAAACTTTCTATACCTAAAGCACAAAAGTTCATTGCTTTAATAATATAAACCAAAATTTTAGAAACAAAAGCAGATAAAACCGGAATTGGAGATAAAATAAATACTATAATAATCATCCAAATTGCAACACTAGAAATTGGGATAAGCAAATAATTAGTTATTAGAAAATAATTTGAAAATTGATTAAAATAAAACATTCCTAAGGGTGCTGTAACTATTTGAGCAGCAAGTGAAACTGCGGTCAAAGACCAAATTTTATCAATAATTTTATTTTTAGGATTTACAAGTTGATAAATAGGTTCATTGAGCAAGATTATTCCGATTACGGCAATATATGAAAGTTGGAAACCAAGTTTTACCAAATTGTATGGATTTATTAAAAGTAAAATAAAGGCAGAGGCTGCAACAGCATTAAGTGAAGAAGATTTATGTTTTTGTATATTTCCTAATGCCATTATTGAAAACATAAGAGCAGCACGCGAAACCGAAGGCGATAATCCTGTTAAAAAAGCATAAGCCCAGACCAAAATAATTGACAAAAAAACTTTTGGAAGACGAAGCTTTTCTGATTTAAAAAAAGATAAAAGAAAAATTATCATTCCATAAACTATTCCAACATGCATTCCAGAAACTGCCAAAATATGCATTGCTCCTGCCGAAGAATAAGCATGACGGAGCTCATCACTCAAACTATCTTGATAACCTAAAGCAAGAGCCGAAACAACAGCTAACTCGTCATCCTTTAAATTATTTGCTTGTAAAAGCTCAATTAATTTATTTCTAAATCTTGAAAATCTATGCTGAAGCTTTAAATTCTTATCTTCTTTCAAAATTTTCCATTCAGAACTACTCAAATAATCTGTACTTAAAATTAAATTATAGCTAAGATATTTTTTATAATCAAATTCTTCAGGATTTCCTTTATTTTCAACTTCTTGTAAATCAGGAGTAAAAATTATTTTATCACCGATTTTTAAATTTTTAACTTCTTCATTATTTTCGATATATAATATAGAACTTCCACTTGTTTCTATCCATTGTTCTTGGTTTTTTAATGCAATAATATTAAGCTCAACTTTTGTAGATGCCTCCATAATTTTAGGCTCTTTATCAATTATGCCGATTAAATTCCCTTGTTTATTAGAATCTAAATTTTTTATTGCCTTTTCATTCAGAGATTGGGTTAAAAACATTGCAGCAGAAATAAAAATCAAATTTATGAAAATACCGCTTATCCAAACTTGTGAAAATTTTTGTTTTTTTAAAGAAAATAAAATAAAAGCAAGACTTGAAACAGTAAAAATTGAAATACTAATAAATGAGGAAAAATCTATATTTATACATAAAACAATTCCAATAATAAAAGGAATTAAAATCCTAATAAAGGGATTTTTGCGAATACTGCTTATAAGTAAGTCATACATTTACTTAATTTACATTGCTTGTTCAAATATTTTTATCAATTCCATATCATCAATACCAAGAAAAGATAAAGCAGCTTCTGAATCTTGAGCAAGAGCATGATCAGGATAATTTTCAACTATAATAGAATAATATTTTTTTGCATTTTCGTAGTCTTTTAAATAATTTTCTAAAATAAAAGCTTTTAAAAAAAGACTAGACACATACTTTTCATAATTTTTGTAATTATTTTCAATTTTACTTAGATAATCAACAGCATTTTTAGCCTTATTTATATTCATGCTAATTTCTGCAGCTTTAAAAAGATATTCAGGAGAAAGATTTTCATCAGGATTGTCAGTAGCATAAGTCAAATACATATCTATCAACTCATTAGCTAAAGCAATATTCAGGCTATCAGAATTATAGATTTCTTTTTCTTTTTCAGAAATTTCTTTAGCTAAATCTTTACTTTCTATGTCTCTATTTATCTTTGAGCTACACGAAATTAAGACTGTTACAAGAATTATTAGAATAAAAGAATATTTAATTTTCATAATTTTTAGTTTAAAATATTAAGTTATTTTTACTTTATAAGAAACTCCAACTTTACCTTTTGAAATATTATTCAACCTATTTTGCAACATTTTGCGTCTTAAAGGTGAAATTTTATCAGTAAACAAAATACCTTGAAGATGATCAAATTCGTGTTGTACTACTATAGCCTTATAGCCTTCAAGCACTTCATTTACTTTTTCAAAATTTTCGTTAAAATACTCAAGATTTAAACTTGAACATCTATCAACATTTTCATGAATACTTGGAATACTCAAGCAGCCTTCTTCTACTGCAATTTTTTTATCGCAATTATATGTTATTTTTGGATTAATAAAAATGCGAATAAAATCACTAAGTTCAGGATTATCTTTAGCCAACACTCTGGCATCCACAACAACAAGATTAATGTTTTTTCCAATTTGAGGAGCAGCTAAACCCACACCATCAGCCTTGTACATTGTTTCAAACATATCTTCTACAAGCTGTTTTAAATCAGGATAATTTTCGTCAATATCAAGTGATTTTTTCCTTAAAACTGGATGTCCGTATAAATATATTGGTAGTATCATTGTTTTTTATAATTTTCAGAATCTATATATGACTGTAAAATAATAGCGGCACTAATTTTATCAATTGTGGCTTTTTCTTGTCTTTGCATTTTCTTTGCCCCTGCATCTATCATTGTTTGAAAAGCCATTTTTGATGTAAATCTTTCATCTACTTCAATAAACTCATATTCTTTAAAAACTTTTTTCAATCTGTTTAAAATCGGAACAATAAACTTAACCGCTTCGGATGGAGTATTGTTCAAGCGTTTAGGCATACCTACAATAATTTTTTCGACTTCATTCTTAGAAAAATAATCTTTTAAAAAATCTTCTAATTTATAGGTTTCAACAGTTTCTAAAGCAGATGTAATTATTCTTGCAGTATCGGTAACTGCAATACCTGTTCTTTTGCGACCAATATCTAAAGCAAGGTATCTTTTCATAATTACTGCAAAATTAACATGAAATTTATGAATAAACAACCAAATGTGAAAAAAAACGTCAATTAAGTATTAGTATTTAAAAAAGATTTTGTAAATTTACATTTTTATGAAAAAAAAATTAAAAATTATGAAAAAGGTTTTATTATTATTTTCCATTATATTAGTAAGCATATCCTTGTTTTCTCAAAGCATTACTACACAAAGTGGTATTCCTGTTTCTACTTTAGTGCAAGATACCTTAATAAATGGTTGTATTCAAGCTTTTAATGTAACTGCCAATAATGGTGCTTATGGTTATTTTAAAAAGGGAAATTCTCAATTTCCTTTCCAGTCTGGAATTATAATGTCAACAGGTGCTATTTCTGCAGCTCAAGGTCCTAATACTTCAGTTTCAATGAGCGGTGCCTCGCCAAACTCAGGTTCTGACCCTGATTTAGCAGCTTTGGTTTCAGCTTCCCTCAGTAATATAAAAGATGCTTGCATAATTGAATTTGACTTTATCCCAGCAAGTGATACAATAGAATTTAGATATATTTTTGGTTCAGAAGAATTTCCCGAATTTGCGAACTCTAGTTTTAATGACGTATTTGGATTCTTTCTTTCAGGACCTGGAATAAATGGACCATACTCAAATAATGCAATTAATATTGCTCTATTACCCAATAATCTGCCAGTTACTATTGATAATGTACATAATTACAATTATTATTATGCAACTCCTTCAAATGCAAGCAACTCTCCAGCTTCTTATCACGGCGCTGTTCAATTTGATGGAAACACAATTGTGCTTACAGCAAGAGCTATTGTTCAAGCTTGCGAAACGTATCATATTAAATTAGCTATTGGCGATCGAGGTGATTCACGTTATGATTCAGGTGTATTTTTAGAAGCTGGAAGTTTTGTATCTGGAGGTGCTGTGTCAATTGCAAATACTGCCCAACATGGAGGTGACAATGATTTATGGGAAGGTTGCACAAATTATTATGTAATTTCAAGAGCAGAAGGAGTAAGCATTGAACAAGATTTAACAATTGATTTAGAAATAGATGCTGCAAGTACCGCCACAGAAGGAGTTGATTTCACCCCATTCCCAAGTTCAGTAACAATACCAGCAGGTGAAATGACTGATACAATTTTTTACTCTGCTTATAATGATGGAATTGAAGAAGGAACAGAATCAATTATAGTTTCATTCTACACATCCTGCCCCTGTGGAAACCAGTCAATGGCTATTTATGATACAATTTGGATATATGATGCAGAGTTTATAAAAGGTGGAATACAAGATATTGAAACAGAGTTTTATTGTGGAGAAGATGCTCCGGCTACAATAACTTTAATTGGTGAATGTAATAGAGACCCTAATATAAATTACTTGTGGAGTACAGGAGAAATGACAAACTCAATTACCATTTACCCACAACTTGGAGCAACAACTTATTATCTTACAATGTTAGATGAATGTAATAATGAAGTACTCGACTCAATTACAATACGAGTAAATGGATTAACAATAGCTAATGCTAATATTACAAATCCAAAATGTAATAATGGTTGCGATGGTATAATTGACTTAGACATAGTCGGCGAAGATGGGCCTTTTACTTTTGAATATGCCCGAGAACCTTATCATTTCTTTCCCGACTCAGTTCATACAACAACAAATAATACTTTCTCAGGTTTATGTCCGGGTACATATCGCATAACAGTAACAGACCAAATAGGTTGTTTTAAAAGATACAAAATTGACTTACCAAATCCACCGTCAGTTGATTTAGCGACAGGAATTGTTGAGGATGATATAAAAACCTGTGAAGCTTTAGAAGAAATAACATTTACTGCGGTTTCAAACCAACCCAATCCAATTTTTGCTTGGAGTACAGGCGCTGAAACCTCATCAATTACCGTAACTCCTCAAGTTGGTGTAACAAATTATTGGGTTAAAATTTATGATGCTTGCGGTCATTTTAAACAAGACGAAGTTAAAGTTCAATATTCACAAATTCAAATAAGCAGTCAAGAAATTGATGACAACGGAGATTGCGATGGATTTGCAACAGTCTTTGCTAATGGAGGAGTTTATCCTTATACATATTATTGGGAAGAACCTATTGGAAATTTTGGAGAAACGCAAATGGGATTATGTGTTGGGGAATACCAAGTTAAAGCAACTGACGCTATAGGCTGCAGTGCTATAGAAACCATAACGATTAAACTACATGAAGAAGAAGAAGAAGAAGAAATTTATGTTCCCCAATCATATTATGATGATATTTTTACTGTCTTTCCAAATCCAACAAAAGATGAGTTCGTAATTGATTATAAAAAAGAAGATTTTAAAGATATAATTATAAAAATCACTGATATTAAATCTAATATAATTTCTGAAACAAAAATGATTTCCAACCAAACAGTAATAAAAAATCTTGAAGCCGGAATTTATTTTGTAAACCTTTTTGACACAAATGGTATTGTTGCTATTCAAAGAGTTGTTATAACTAAATAAATAGCAATTAGTATAATAGCATAAAAAAGTCTTTAATAACATAAAATTGAAGACTTTTTTCGTTTTTTATATTCAAAAAAAATGTTATTTTTGAAAAAAAACGATAATTGAAAATGGCAAAAGAAATAAAATTTAGTCTTTTATATAGAGACATGTGGCAATCAAGTGGAAAATATGTTCCACGCGTTGACCAATTGAAGAAAATAGCACCTGTAATTATTGAAATGGGCTGTTTTGATAGAATTGAAACCAATGGTGGTGCTTTTGAACAAGTAAATTTACTTTATGGCGAAAATCCCAATCAAGCTGTAAGAGAATGGGTAGCACCATTTAATAAAGCTGGAATACAAACTCATATGTTAGAAAGAGCTTTGAACGGCTTAAGAATGTTTCCCGTTCCTGCTGATGTTCGCCAATTAATGTTTAAAGTAAAAAAAGCTCAAGGTGTAGATATTTCACGCTCTTTTTGTGGTTTAAATGACCATAGAAACCTTGAATTATCAGTAAAATATGCCAAAGAAGCAGGTATGATTTCTCAAGCAGCACTTAGCATTACTTATTCTGAAATTCATACCGTTGAATATTATATGGGAATAGTGGAAAAACTAATGCAATACGGAGCTGACGAAATTTGTTTAAAAGATATGGCTGGAGTTGGACGACCAGTTAGTTTAGGACGTTTAGTTCACGAAATTAAAGCTGCTTATCCAAATGTAATCGTTCAATATCACGGGCATTCAGGTCCAGGCTTTTCGGTAGCTTCAATGTTGGAAGTAGCCAAAGCCGGAGTTGATTATATCGATGTTGCAATGGAACCTCTTTCTTGGGGAACTTCACACCCAGACGTTATTACTATCCAAGAAATGCTTAAAGATGCAGGTTTTAAAGTTCCAAATATTGATATGAACGCATATATGAAAGCCAGAACTTTAACTCAAGAATTTATTGACGAATGGCTTGGATTATGGATAAATCCAAAAAATAGAGAAATGTCCTCCTTACTTGTTGGCTCAGGTTTGCCTGGAGGAATGATGGGTTCAATGATGGCAGATTTAGAAAGTGTACATACAGGAATAAATACACAATTAAAAGCAGCAGGAAAAAATACTTTAAGCACTGACGAATTATTAGTAATGCTTTTCGATGAAGTTCAATATGTATGGCCTAAATTAGGATACCCGCCTTTAGTTACGCCTTTTAGTCAATATGTGAAAAATATTGCTTTGATGAATGTTATGTTTATGCTTCAAGGAAAAAATAGATTTGACATGATTGACAAAAATTCTTGGGATATGATTCAAGGTAAAGCTGGTGTTTTGCCCGGACCACTTGCACCCGAAATTATTGAAATTGCTAAAGCTCAAGGAAAAGAATTTTATACTGGCCTACCTCAAGATGCATATCCGAACGAATTAGATAAATATCGTGCAGAAATGAAAGAAAATGGCTGGGATTTTGGACAAGATGATGAAGAGCTTTTCGAATTTGCAATGCACGACAGACAATATCGTGATTATAAATCCGGTTTAGCGAAAGAAAGGTTTGAAGAAGAATTAAATTCTTTAAAATACAAAAAAGCAGAAAATAAATCTGTAACTCCAGAAGCAACAGAAATTCAAAAGAATTTAGTGGAAATAAAATCACCAGCTAAAGGAAAAATTTATTATGATTTAAGTATAGAGCTTGATAGAGAAATTATTAAACCAAATGATACCATTAATAAAGGTAAACGATTGTTTTATATACAGTCTAACACCCATTATCAAGAAGTACTTGCAAATTTTAATGGTAAATTAAATTCTGTGCTAATTAAACAAGGCGACTCGGTTGATAAAGACGATGTTATTGCTTTAGTTGAAATAAATTAAATATAAAGAGGCTGTCCGAAAAAGACAGCCTCTATTTTTATGAAAATAGATTTAAACAATTATTTCCCCAACTATCAATTAATTGATTGTGGTAATGGCAAAAAATTAGAAAAATTTAATAATATTGTTTTAATTCGACCAGAAATAACAGCGACAGGCAATTCACAACTTTCTATTAAAGAATGGAAAAATATTGCAAATGCAGAATTTATTGAAACTTCAAAAAATCAAGGTTATTGGGATATTTTAAAAAACTTTAAACAAACTTGGTTTATAAATTACCAAAACGAACAAATAAATATTAATGCAGAATTAAGATTGACTAATTCAAAACATATAGGTATTTTTCCTGAACAAGTTTTAAACTGGCTTTTTATAAAAAATATTTCAGAAAATTATCCTGATATGAATTTTTTAAATTTATTTGGATATACTGGCCTAACAAGTATTGCAGCAGCTAGATTTTCTAAAAGCGTAACTCATATTGATTCTATTAAAAAAGTTGTGGATTGGACAAAAATAAATGCGAAAAACTCGGGAATTGATAATATCAGGCTTATTTGTGAAGATGCTCCAAAATTTGTTGAAAGAGAAATAAAAAGGACAGCAAAGCCCCCAACAAAGTTAAATAATAAATATGATGCCGTTATTCTCGATCCACCGCCTATAGGTGTTGGTGCAAATAATGAAAAATGGATATTAAATAAAATGTTAGATAAACTTCTTCAAAATATTGCATTGATTTTAAAAGAAAAATCTTTTGTTATAATGAATTTATATAGCCATAGCTTAAATAAAAATTATGTAAATGAAATAATTCATAAAAACTTTCCAAAACATAAAGTAAAATTAAATGAAGAAGTTTTTGGCCTTTCAAAATATGGAAACACTATAAGCCATTCTACTTTTATTCATCTCGAAAATTGAATCATGTTAGTGCTTAGTTAAAGCTTCAAAGTTCAAGAAAGCATCCACTGCTTCTTCTTTAGTAGCCCATGAACAAACTAATCTCAGAACAGAATTATTTTCATCAAATTTAGACCAAACATAAAATTCAAAGTGTTTACTTAATTTTTGAATAATTTCATTAGGTAAAATTGGGAATATTTGATTTGTTATTGGTTCAGCAAAAAACGGATAGCCTTTGGCTTTAAGTCCATTTGCAAGTTTTTGAGCCATTTTATTTGCATGATTAGCTAAATCAAAGAATAAGTTATCAGAAAACAAAACATCAAATTGTATTCCCAATAATCTTCCTTTTGCCGGCAATGCTCCTTTTTGCTTCATATTATATCTGAAATATGATTTTAATTCAGGATTTATAATTACAATTGCCTCTCCAATTAAAGCTCCGTTTTTTGTACCACCTATATAAAATGCATCTGCGTATTTACATAAATCTTCAAATTTTAAATCATTATTTTTAGAAGTCATTGCTGCTCCCAACCTTGCACCATCTATATAAAGATATAAATTATTCTTTTTACATATTTTTGAAATATTTTCCAATTCATTTTTAGTGTAAACCGTGCCTAATTCTGTTGAATTTGAAATAAAAACTAAGCGAGGCACAACCATATGTTCATCATAATGAAAATCCACTGCATATTGAATTTCCTCAGGGCTTATTTTTCCGTTTTCACCGAGATAAGTATTAATTTTATGTCCTGTAAACTCTATTGCTCCTGCTTCGTGTACCTCAATATGGGCAGTTTGCGCAGCAATAACAGATTCATAAGGTTTTAAAAATGATGATATACAAAGTAAATTTGCTTGAGTTCCGCCTGTAACAAAATGAATATCAGCATTAGGGCAATTTAACTTCTTTTTTATTTTTTCAGCAGCCGACAAACTATACTTATCTTCTCCATAGCCTTCTAACTGTTCCAAATTTGAACTTAGCAAAGCATCTAAAATATTCTGATGCCCACCTTCACTATAATCATTTAAAAAACTATATTTCATCTTGCACTATGCTAAGCAATAGTAAAATTTAAAACACTACCTTCTATTCAAATAGCTTAATAGTCTTAGCACTTCTAAATACAACCAAATTAAAGTAAGCATAAGTCCAAAAGCTGCAAACCATTCCATATCTTTTGGAGCACCTCTATCACTTGCTTCTTGAATAAAATTAAAATCTAAAATTAGATTTAAAGCAGCAATTACAACAATAAATGCACTAATTGCAATTCCAATTGGCCCGCCTTGATGCAAGTAAGGAATTTCCACTCCAAAAAAACCTAAAACAAAAGAAAGAATATAAACAAGAGCTATTCCGCCAGTGGCAATAATTACACCAGAACGAAACTTATCTGTTACTTTTATAATTTCCGAACGAAATAAAAAAAGCATTACTCCCATTATTGCAAAAGTAATAAGTATTGCCTGCAAAACTATGCCTGAAAATAAGCTTTCATACAGCATAGAAACAGAGCCTAATAAAAGTCCCTGAGCTGCAACATAAAGCGGTGCAGTATATTTTGCATACTTATGTGCAAAAATTGTTACCATTGCCAAAACAAAACCTACAATTCCAGAGCCAATCATAAGACTAGGTAAAAGTTCAGGATTGTATTGAGCTAATCGCCAAGACAAACTGGCCGTAACCAATAATATTAAAAATAATAATATCGATTTGTTTAAAGTTCCTTTAATACTCATTGTTTCAGAGCCAAGTTGAGCTGTTTCAAAAGCTTTTTCGCTAAAAGCTGGATTTGATGTGTTTGTTAATCTCATATTAATAATATTTTAAAATAATTTATTTTTAGGTTTAATTGCTACAAAATCTTTTAAATAAAAAGGTTCGTAATAAACTAAGTCAACAAATTCTTTGCCTTTTAGTTTTTTATGCGAAATTCCTGACATTAATTCAGCTGAGGGAAAAATATTGTCAATAAAAATAAAATTATCTGACATTAATGCTTCTTTACACTTTTTTGCCCCATTGCCACAAAAAACTATTTTTTTTGCTTTAAAATCTAAAAAAGAGTTTTTATCAATAATTTTAGCCTGAGTTTCAAGAATTTTATTCAAATCTTTATCAAATATTGTTGTATATACCTCCATCCTTCTGGCATCAATCATAGGAATAATTAAATCATAATCAAAATCAATTTTATTTTTAGCCATAGCAGCAATTATTTCCAAACTTTCTATGGCAATTAGTGGCAAATCCAAAGCTGTAGCAAAGCCTTTAGCAGTACTCACCCCTATTCTTAAGCCCGTATATGAACCCGGTCCACCACTTACTGCAACAGCTTTTATATTTTTTGGCAAAATAGAATTTTCTTTTAAAATATCTTGTATAAAAACAGCTAAAACTTGAGAATGAGATGCTTTTTCGCCTTTTTCAATATTAGGATTCTGAATTTTTAAAAATTTAGTCTCTCCATTTTGCGAAATTGAAACAGAACAAACATCTGTAGAAGTTTCTATGTTTAAAATATAGTCCATTCTAAATTATTTTTGCAAAAATATAAAAAATAAGTTTAGCTTAAGTTTATTTACAAAAAAAGAAAATGTATTTTCAAAGTTTCTATAATTTATTCAAGTCGTCTTGCTGTTTGTAAATCTATCCTTTTCCCATTATTATAAGCAATAATAAAAGCATCAGGAATCCCACCTGCTTTAACTATAGAAAGTTGAGTTTGAGCTTCATTAAATTTTGAAAAAACACCAATTCTGTAAATATGCAAATTATTGTAATTATGTTGATAAAGTTTTTTATTTCCGGCTAATTTCTCAAATACATCTCTAATAAAACTATTAATATCTTTTTTAAAAGCACCTATCTGAATAAAATATTCTATTTTATGAGTTTCGTCTATTCGTTTTTCTTCCTCTTGCCTTAGTTCTCTATCTTCTTGCCTAACTACAATAATTTCTTGCTTAAGCTCTTCATTCAAAACTTGACCACTTAATAAATTTCTTGCTTCGTATAAATTAATTTTTTTACCATTTGCATAAGCAATTACAAAAGCATCAGTAATACCCATTTGCCTAATTCTGTTCTGATCTTGAATAGCAGTGTTCAAATCATAATATTTTCCAAAAGTATGACGAATCAAGTTTGGCGAATATTCATCATAAAACAAAGGTTCTAAATTATAAAGTCTTTCAGGAGCAATTCTCTCACGATAAACTCCTACTTGAACACAATAAAACACTTCTCTTGTTTTTGTTAAATCTAATTCAAGTTTTGGACTTATTTCCTCATTCTCAACTTCTGGTTTTTGAGTTATAATATTTTCATCTGCATCAAACTCTATTTCAACTACTTTTTCTTTATTAGCTAATAAATCTTCTTGTCTTTGAATTTGTATTTCCTGTTCAATTCTGCGAGCTTCAGCAATATTTATTCTTTTCCCTTTATAATAAGCCACTATAAAAGCATCTGCAAAACCACTATTCTTAACTTTTGGGAGATTTTCTTGAGCAATAGTAAATTGATAATAAGTTCCTGTCATAAAACGAATTAAACGAGAATTTTCAATATTTTCTGTAAACAATGGCAATAAACTTGGAAAATTATTCTCATCAAGCATATTATTATACGCCGCAAACTGAATACGATAATAAAAATCCAAATTTGAACTTTCTAATTTTTGAGTTTCATCAATTTCTAATTTATCTTCTTCAATATTCTCTGCAATTATCTCTTTTTCAGGAATAAGCATTTCATCTTCTAAGTCTGTTTCGCTTGTTTCATTTTCAATAAACTCTGCTATATCTTCAAGTTCAACTTGCTTATAATATGGTGTTAAAATTTCACTGTTTTTATCTTGGAAACTCAAAACTTCGTTAGCTAATTCAATGTTTTTAAAACTAAGTATAGATAATTTTTCAGTTTTTTCAAACTCTTCAATAATAGTTTTATTATTTGTTTTTGAATCATAATTCAAAAGTTTATAATAATTAGAAATTAAATCTTGAAAATCATTTTCAGACTTTGTTTTTAAACTATCCGAAACATTTTTTATAATCTCATCTTCGCTTCCTAAATTTTCATCAAAAAACTTTGTTCGTATGCTATATTCTAAAATTGCATAATCTTTTGCATTTTTCACATAATCATTTATTAGCTTAACTTGTTGTTTTTCAAGCTTTTCAACTGCTTTTTTATCCTTTTTATAAACTGAATAATTAGAGCTTTCTGAAATTAATTTTTCATATTCTTTGATTTGATTTTCATTATATTTTATCTTAGATTCAAGTTTTGAAAGCTTAGTTTCCAAACTGTTCAAAGTTTTTTCATCTTCTTTATCATGCTTATAATCAATTTTACTAATGATTTGTATATCTTTATCTTCAATTTCTGAACTTTCAGGTTTAAATAAGACCGCAAAATCTTCGGGATTGGAATTTTTCATAATTTCAGAAATAATTAAATTTTCTGTTTCATTAGCTTTTTCATAAATATTTAAGATTTCTTCATTAGAATAAAAGTTACTATAAGAAATTATAGAATTTCTTGCATCTTCATAGTTTTCAATTAATTTTTGATACTCAGAATTATTAACAAGTTCGGGATTTATGCTTTTGTAAATATCATTTATCTCTTTTATAAAATTTAATCTAGTTTCACTTTGTTCTATCAAAATTTTATTTTGCTGATTTTCTAATCTCGTTTTTTCTAAATTAAGTTTTTTTGCTTGTTTTTTAGAGCTATTTTGTTCAATTTTATTATTCAAATCAGAAATTTTCTCTTGATTCTCAATAATTTCATTTTGTGTCTTATTAATTTTTGTATTTTTATTTGAAAAAGCTAAATCTTCGTTATTAAAATTCAAAAATTGCTCAAATTCATTCAAATTATAAATTTTTTCCGTGTTTTCAACAGTTTCTTCAATATCATTATAGCTTATATCAGGAGATTCCAAGTTTTTATTTTCGCTTTCATCTTCTTGATTATCAGCAATTAAATCTTCATTTTCAAAATCTAAATCTTGAATTTCAAGTTTTTCTTCAATATTTTCATTTTGCTTTTCACTTACTTCAAGAATATCATCTTCATTTGTTTGATTTTGAGCTAAATTTTGTTCAGCAATTAACTTTTCGTTTTCTAAAATTTTATTTTCCCGATTTACAAAACTTTCAAAATCTTTTGAGTAAGCAATCAAATTATTTATTTGAGCTTGTGGAATAATAATTACTTTTTTATTTTTCAATAAATTATTTTGCTTTGCCAAAATTTTCTCTCCTGCAATAATAACTTCGTTTAATAAAAAATAATCTTTATTATCATAATATGCATAAATCTCCTCATTATATTCTTTAATTTCTTTTTCTAAAACAGAAATATCTTCATTTGGCTTATTAGAAACAATTTCTTCTAATTGCTCATTTACAGACTTTTGTTGCAGATTTATAATTTCCTCATTTATCTCATTTAATTGAGATTTTAAGTTTTGATTAAGCTTTTCTATTTCTAATAATATTTTTGCTTTATCATCATTATCTGAATCTGTAAACTTAGCTGTAAGAACATTAATCTCATCATTAATTTTTTCTGAATTTAAAATTAAATTATCAATATTTTTAGGACTTAGTTCAACAATAAGTTCAATTTCCTCAATTACCAATTCTTTTGTATTTATTGCATTAATTTCATTTACAAAATTTAAGGTTTCTTGTCTATTTCCGAAATTTTTATTAGGAACATACTTGGTTTTATCATTTAAAAATTCAAAAATATAATTCATGTTTAAAACAGATATTTCAATATTTTTATAAGCTTCTCCAAGCAAACTGATTATTTCTTTTTGCGAATTAGTTTCTTCTGCTATAATTTGCAAACTATCTGCTATTAATTTAAAATTTTCGGCTTTCTGAAAATAAGTTTTAGTCCTATTGTCGTTTAAATTAAATTTTTGAATATTTTTCGTATATAAAAAATAATCTGAATAAAACTCTTGAATTGATTTATTTAGATAAGCTATTGAATTTTGTAAATTTTCTTCAATAATCTCATTAGCTTGACTGATTAGCCGATTTTTTTCTTGATTATTATCTGAATTTTCTGAAACTACAAATAAAGTTTTAGCTTTTTCAAACTCATCAATAATTTGTTTTGATTGTTTAATCCTATTTTGATTATTTGACAACTTAGGTTTTAGCTCAGCAAAAATGTCTTGAATTTCCGGAATTTCTGAATTTATAAGGTTTTCAAGCTCCAAAATTTTATTTTCTACATCTTTGTCAATGTCATTTTTTATTAATTCCAAAAACCACAAATCTAAACTTTCCCTATTATTGAATAAAACTGCGAAATCAGAAATATCGTTTTCTAATTTATTAGAAATATTTATTAAATTCTGAATTTCATTGCTTTTATCATTAAATTTATCATCCTCATCTTTTGCACGTATTCCAACAAATTTATCATTATTATTTTTACTATTTAAGCTCTTAAAGTTTTTTGAATTTTCTCTTAATATATTTTTATTTTCATTTATTTTGATTTGAGTTCTATTTATATTATTTATTAAATTTTGTTTCTCGTCATAAGATTCTGAATTATCAAACTTTGCTTCAAATAATGCAATTTGGTTTTTTAAAGAATCAATTTCAACCAAAGTTTCACCAAAAATTTTTGTTTCTTCGGATATAAAATTGGAATAATTAGATTTATAATTTTCAATATCAATAAAAATTTCATTTTCTATATCTACAAGTTCTTCTCCATATAAAATAGCATCATAATCAACAATTGGTGAATATAGACTCAAATCATTTTTAATTTCATTTTGCACTTCTGCCAAGTCTTTAAGATTGGTTTGTGTTTTATGTGCTTTAAGTGTTTCTATATCATTATTAGATTTTGTCAAATTCAAATTTCTATCTAAAAACAGATTATTTTCTATCTCTTCTGTCAAAACTTTTGTTTCTTCAATTTTCGTATTAATCTCTACTATATCAATTTTTGAAAACTCAATTTGAATTTGATTTTCTTTGATTTTATCAATAATATCAATTTTTTGGTTTTCATAAGTTTTAATATCATAAATATATTTTTCTCTTAATTCAAACTCGGTTTCCTGTTTAGTTATTTCAATTTTTCCAAAAATTAAAGAATTTAATTTCTCAATTTCTGAAAAAAGCGGTTTGTTCAAATTATTGAATTTTTCAATCTTATTATTTTCAGAATCTGCCTCTTTATTTAAGTCATCTATATATTTTAGCAAAGGAAAAGTTAAATCAATTTTATTAATTTCCGCTTGGGTTAAATTAACAGATTTTTCCAAACTTTTTTCGCTTCTTGGTGTTTTGTCCAAGACTTTTAGTTCAGTTAAATAATAATTCATTAAGCCTTCCGTTCTAAGCGAAAAATCGTAAAAATATTTAGCAATATCGTTTAACTGAATTGCTTGATTAGTTAAACTATTTATTTGGCTTTGTAAATCTCTTATTTTCAACTCATTAGTTTGCTTATTTTCATTTTTAAGTTTTGAAATTTCTGAATTTAGTTTTTTTATTTCGCTTACTTTTTCGTTGGACAATTTATTTGCTGCAGCAGCATATTTTTTACTTTCAGTAATTTCATCTGAAATTTCATTTAGCTTTTCATACATTTCCTGAATTGCTAAATCTACATCAGCTTCTACAATTTTAATATCTTGTGGTTTTACATCTTTTTCGTGAATTGTATCCTTCAATTTAGCTCTATTTTCTTGCCTTTGATTTAATTCGTTAATAGCTAAATTGCTAACACTTGGATTAGCACTTAAATAAACATCATTTATGTCATTCATTATCCGTCTTTCAGGATTATTAACAACCAAAATTCTATAAACTCCGCATTCATTTGCTTTGCTTTCACGTGTAGAAGTAAAAAAGGCAGATTCACCAAATCTATCAAGGGCATACATTATATCATCAAAAGGCGAATTTATTGGAAAGTCTAAATTTACCGGAATCGACCATTTATTATTTTCACTATCCCAATTTGTTTTAAAAATATCATATCCCCCCATGCTATTATGCCCTTTTGACGAAAAAAACAATGTTTTTCCATCCTCAGTCAAAAAAGGATATGCTTCATCATATTCAGTGTTAATAATTTCGGGAAGTTTTTGTGCAGTTGTCCAAGTTCCATTAATTTTTCGTGAAATATATAAATCCAAGCTATTTTTACGAGAATCTCCATAAGACGAAAAAAACAAAACATTATGCTTGTCGGAAATATACATTAAGTCGGTTTCTAAAATTTTCCTATCAGCTTTTGTCCTAAATTCATCAGTTTTAACAATGATATTTCCACCAAAATCATTCAAATTATATGAATAATGAAAATTATTTTTTGAAACTTTTTTAAGATTAATTAATTTTAATTCATAGGCATATTTCACAAGTTCTTTTCCATTATTAGCCATATTTATGTATTGTTCAACTTCAAAATTTACAATATCTTTATTTTTGGCATTTTTCTTATAAATATTGTAATAATTCAAAGCTTTATCAAATTCGTACATAAAATGATAAGATAAACCTATATAAAAATTTGCTTGATTTATACCTTTGTTCGCAGAATATTCAAGAAACTTCAAACTAGATTTTGGTTCTATTGCCAATTTCACTAAACAAGCACCATAATAATAATTAAAAATTGCTTCTGTTGGATAAAGACTGACAAGTTGGGAAAACCCTTGATTAGCAGCAAGATAGTCTTCTTCAAAAAAATAATCATAAGATTTTGAATAAAGTTCTTGCTCATCAACTGTTAATTTAATTTTTGGTTTTAACTGTCCAAAACAAAACAAAACATGCAAAAGCAAAATAATGCCAAGAAATATATGCTTACAAATTTTCAAATTATTTTTTTCATTAATTTATAATTTCAATATATAGCAAAATTAACAATTTTTTGTAAAATTTATTAGAATAAACAGCATAAAGGTATAAAAACAAAATTATTTATGTTTTTATAAACCAATTTTCACTTAAACACTTGTTTCCTTTTCATCAATTTCTACTTCTTGAAGTTGAGAAATTAAAAGAATATTAAGAATTTATTATTTTTCGGCACTTTTTTTGTAATCTTTTTTATTATCTTCGTAAAAAATTAATAATATGAAAAAGATTTTGTTTTTATTTTCGTTAGTAATTATGATTACAGGTGTTTCGGCACAAGATATGAAGTCATATAAACCAATGTCGAAGTTTTGTTATAAAATTTACACAAAACGCATATCTAAACCTAAAAAAACAGAAGAAAAAAGACGCAAAAAAGCTGTGCGGCTATTAAAATGGAAACATATTTCTTCAAATCAATTATATAAAGCATCATTAATAATTACAGACGATGACCAAAGATTAGTTTATGTAAAAGAAGCTTATCCAAAAATTACTGATAAGTCAAACGCTTTGTTGCTTACAAACGCTTTTGAAAAATATTTACATGTGGAATTATTATGGGAGTATATTGAAAAAAGTAATGAAAAACTTGGAATTGCCCCTATGGACTTAGAATCTTATACGCAATATCTAAGTTTAAAAGATAAGAAAAAAGATAAACAAAGAGACGAAGTAGTAAAACCCAAAGATAAGCCAAAAGAAAAAACAGAAGAAACTAAAACAGAAGAAACTAAAACTCCTGACTTAGTAGAAAAAGCAGAACAGCCAGCAAAAACTGATAATAAAGAAGAGGTAAAAACCCCAGTAACAAGTCCAACAAATTCTATAACTTATCCAAAAACAGAGGGTTACGCAGGAAATACGGGTTGCGAATCTTGTTTAAATGATAATCAGTTTACAGCATTTAAAAATGCCTTATCAAAATTTGATACAGACGAAGAAAAAACAAAACTTTGCTTGGAATATGTTTATACATATTGTTTTTCTACTGCCCAAATTATGCAATTAGGCGAATTAATTAAAACCGAAAGTATGAGATTTGTATTTTTTAAAGCTGCTTATGAGAAAGTTTATGATAGAGATAACTATTTACATGTTAAGCAATTACTAATAAATCAATCTTATATCAATGGAATTAATGAAATTTATATTGTTCCAAAAGTTGAAAAACCTTATGCTGAGGGCATCCCTAGTCCATGTGTGCTAAGCAATAATGATTACGAACAAATCAAAACTAATATCAGAAGAGAATTAAGTACAAGGCAAAAACTTGAAACTGCAAAAAATTTAATAGCTCAATACAAATGTATATCTTCTCAACAAGTAAAATCAATGCTAAATTTATTTTCTCTTGAAACTGATAAGTTAGATTTTGCAAAATTTGCATATAAATATTGCAATGACAAGAATAATTATTCTGTTGTTTCAAGTTTTTTTACTTCATTAAGCTCTAAAAACGAACTGAATGAGTATGTGAAAAAATATAAAGAATAAAAAAACTACTAAAGCTTTTCGTTTTATTTAAAATTTGTAAAAACCACTTTTTTTACTAAATTTGATAAAAATATTTTTTTATGAGAAATTTAGTAGTTTTATCAGGTGCAGGCATAAGCAAAGAGAGTGGAATTCCAACTTTTAGGGATAATGATGGTTTGTGGAAAAAATACAGATTTGAAGAATTAGCAAGTCCTGAAGCTTGGCATAGAAATCCTGAACTTGTTTTAGATTTTTATAATTTTAGGCGTAAAATAGTTATAGAATCTCAACCCAACAAAGCACATTTAAGATTAAAAGATTTAGAAAAAGACTTTTTTGTAAAAATCATAACTCAAAATGTTGATAATTTGCATGAGAGAGCCGGTTCTACAAATATTTTACATTTACATGGTGAAATTTGTAAAGCAAGAAGTACAAAAAACGAAAATATTGTTGTGAATATTGAAGGAGCAGAATTAAATCTTGGAGATTTATGCCCTTTAAGTTCTCAACTTAGACCTCATATAGTTTGGTTTGGAGAATCAGTTCCAAATTTTTCTGAAGCAGTAGAAATTGTAAAAACTGCCGACATTTTTCTCGTAATTGGCACAGGTTTAAAAGTTTATCCTGCGGCAGGACTTATAAATTATTTACCAAAACAATCACAAAAATTTTTAATTGACCCAAGTGATGATTTTTATGGCGTTAAAAATTTTAAACATATTCAAAAAACGGCTGTCAATGGTATAGACGAGTTTGTTAAAGAAGTATTGAAGTAAAAACCAAATTTATTTTCATTCAGATATTTTCTGTTTTTTTTTAATTTTCTAATAAGAAAACAAATTTGTATTTTTAAGCCCAAAATAATATTATTTAATTTCAAATAGATTTTAAAATAAATTGGCTCGAATTATCACATTTACAACGGATTGGTCTAATAGCGATTATTATATTGGCGCAGTAAAAGCAGCCATACTTTCTAAATGTAGTGATGTTAATTTTATTGATATAAGTCATAATATTGAACATTTTTCAATTTATCAAGCTGCTTTTGTTTTAAAATCTGTTTACAAAAATTTCCCACAAGCTACTATTCACATTATTGGAGTTGACAGCGAACCCGACAAAGACGGCTATATATTAGTTGCAAAATATGATTCTCAATATTTTATAAGTTCAAATAATGCTTGTACAGGTTTTATTTTTGAAAAAGAACCTGAGATTGCCGTTTTAGTAAATACAGGTTTTGCTTTTGAAGGAGCTTCATTTATAGACTTAAATATATTTTCTCAAATAGCAGCTTATATTGCCAAAGGAGGTGATATAACTAAGTTAGGAGAAAGTATAACTGAGGTTAAGCGTAAACTTAGTATTAATTGTCAAATAGAACCTGATTTTATAAATGGAGAAGTTATTTATATTGATTCTTATCAAAACGCAATTACTAATATTAGCCGTGAAATTTTCGACCAATACATTGGTAATCAAGACTTTGAAATATTAATAAATACAAACAGAATTAAAGTTTCAGAAATTAAAATGTCATATAAAGAAGTTGAGAGCGGAGAAATTGTCTGTATTTTTAATTCCTTAGGTTTGTTAGAAATAGCAATACGCGAAGGCAAGGCAGCTCAACTTTTAAACTTGGGGATTAGGTCGGAAATTAGAGTAAAGTATTAAAGCAGATAATTCTATAAAAATCAATCTCATAATTTTGTGTTTTTAGTAATTTTTCTTATTTTCACAAACTCAAAAATATTGACAATTTAATTATTTAAACATTATGAAGAAATTTTTGGTTTTTTGTTTTATTTCATTTTTCAGTTTTAATTTATTTTCTCAAGACGAAACTCGTTTACTTCGTTTTCCAAGTATTCATGATAATAAAATCGTGTTTAGCTATGCAGGTGATTTATTTTTAGTTTCTGACCAAGGTGGTTTAGCCAGGCGCTTAACTTCTCATGATGGTTTAGAAATTTTTCCTCGCTTTTCGCCTGACGGAAAACATATTGCTTTTACAGCTCAATACGATGGAAATTCAGAAGTTTATATAATGCCTGCCGAAGGCGGAATTCCTAAAAGAATTACTTATACTGCTTGTTTAAATCGTGATGATATTTCAGATAGAATGGGTCCCAATAATATTGTAATGGCTTGGACAAATGACAGCAAAAATGTGGTTTATAGAACTCGTGGTAAATCTTTTAACGATTTTAAAGGTCAACTTTTTCTTGCACCAATTGATGGAGGAATGAGCGAACAACTTCCTTTATCTTATGCTTCGTGGTGTTCTTACTCATCAGATGGCAACGAATTGGCTTTAAATCAAGTTTTTAGAGAATTTAGAACATGGAAATATTATAAAGGTGGAATGGCTGACGATATTTGGATTTTTGATTTTAAAACTAAGAAAATTGAAAATATCACAAATAACCCGGCGCAAGATATTTTTCCTATGTGGCATAAAAACAAAATTTATTTTATTTCGGATAGAGATAGAACAATGAATTTATTTGTTTATGATTTGAATAATAAAGAAATTGAAAAATTAACAAATTTTACAGATTTTGATATTAAATTTCCGAGCTTAGGACAAGATCATATTGTTTTTGAAAATGCGGGATATATTTATAAATTTAACTTAAATGATAATAAATTAACTAAGTTAAAAATTTTAATTCAAGAAGATTTTGCTAATAGCAGAAACACAATTAAAGATGTTTCTAAATCTGCAACAAATGTACATATATCACCCGATGCAAGTCGTTTAATTCTTTCGGCAAGGGGCGATATTTTTTCTATTCCTGCAAAAGATGGAATAAGTAAAAATTTAACTCAAAGTTCTGATGCCCACGATAGAAATCCTGTTTGGTCGCCTGACGGAAAATATATTGCTTATCTTTCAGATAAATCAGGGGAATATCAAATTTATATTCAAGAACCTGATAAAGCAAACAGCGAAAAACAACTTACAAATTTTGAAAAAGGATATATTTATAAATTAGTTTGGTCGCCAGACAGCAAAAATTTATTATGGAATACAAAATCATTAGAACTAAATTCTATAAATATTGAAACCAAAACAATTACAAAAATACACAAATCTATTGCAAGAGAAATTTATGATTATACTTGGTCGCCAGACAATAATTGGGTGGCTTTTTCTGATGAAGACGAAAACCGAGTTTTACAAATTTATTTACACAATATAAAAGATAAAAAAGAATATAAAGTTACATCTCAGTGGTACAATTCTTATTCGCCACATTTTAGCCATGATGGAAAATATTTATTCTTTGTTTCTAATCGTGATTTTAATCCTATTTATTCAGCTGTGGAATGGAATATTGCTTATCAAGATATGAGTAGGATTTATTTTTTAACTTTAAGTTCAGAAACTAAATCTCCTTTTGCAAATGAAAATATCGAAGTTTTTGGAAAAGATACTACAAAACAAAAAGAAAAAGATTTTAAAATTGATATAAAAAACATAGAAAATAGAATAGCTGTACTACCAATGCCTGCAGGCAATTTTAGAAACTTGAACTATGTAAATGGAAAACTTTATTTTGTTGAAAGCCGTAGAGGTCAAACTTCGCAATTAAAATTTTATGACTTAAATGATAAAAAAGAGCAAGATTTAGGTAATTTTTGGAATTATCAAATTTCAGCAGACAGAAAAAACATTTTAATTAATTCAAATAATTCATGGTATATCAGTAGTTTACCAACAAGCCCTATTAGTTTAAAAGATGCGGTAGAATTTTCAAATTTAAAAATAAATATTGATTTAAAATCAGAATGGCGACAAATTTATTACGAGGCTTGGAGGCAAATGCGTGATTTTTTATATGACCCAAATTTACATAAAATAGATTGGGAAAAACAAAGAGACAAGTATGCAGAACTATTGCCTTATGTTAATTCAAGAAATGATTTGAATTATATTATTGGCGAATTAATCGGAGAATTAAATGTTGGTCATGCTTATGTTGGAGGTGGAGATAGAAAAGAAATTCAAAAAATAAAAACAGGTTTATTAGGTGCAGAATTAGAAAAAGATAAATCTGGATATTTTAAAATTTCAAAAATTTATCAAGGCGAAAACTGGAGGAATAATTTAACATCGCCTTTAACAGGAATTGGTTTAGATATTAATGAAAACGATTATATTACAGCCATAAACGGACAAGATTTAAAAGAAATTGCAAATATTTATTCAGTTTTAATAGACCAAGCCGACAAAATGATTGAAATTGAAGTAAGTTCTAATTCAACTGGGAAAAATGCTAAGAAATATTTTATTAAACCTATTGCAGACGAGGCTGATTTAATTTATTTTAACTGGGTTAGAGAAAACATAAGAAAAGTAAATGAAGCAACAGATGGCAAAGTAGGATATATTCACGTGCCTGATATGTCGCTTTCAGGTTTAAATGAATTTGTAAAATATTATTATCCACAATTATCAAAACAAGCTTTAATAATTGACGACAGAGGAAATGGAGGTGGAAATGTTAGTCCTATGCTGATAGAAAGATTAAGAAGAGAACTTTCAATTATGGCAATGCAACGTGATGTGCCACTTACAAATACAAAACCTGGGGGAATGTTATTTGGTCCAAAAGTTTTATTATTAGACAATTATTCTGCTTCTGACGGAGATTTATTTCCATATCAATTTAAAAAACATAAACTTGGAATAACAGTTGGGCAACGCTCTTGGGGTGGTGTTGTAGGAATTAGAGGAAGCTTGCCATTTATTGACGGAGCAACACTTTCAAAACCTGAATTTGCACATTTTGACGAAACTGGTTGGATAATTGAAGGCTATGGCGTTGACCCTGACGTAGTTGTTGAAAACGACCCATATCAAGAGTTTTTAGGAAAGGATTTACAATTAAACGAAGCAATAAAAATAATTCTTCAAGAAATTGAAAAGTTTGGAAAAACAAAACCAGAAATGCCAGAATTTTTAGATAAATCTAAATAAAACTCATTAAATATATTATAAAATGAAAAGATTATTGCTAATTAATATTTTAATTTTCTTTTCATTTTTTATATATTCTCAAAAAACAAGTTTTATAGAACTTAAGCCAATGATAGGAAGATTTATTCCTCATCATAAAATAATGGATGACTTAATTAAAGATGATAGTTTTGGTTTTGAAATTAATTATTTAAGCAAAAATAATAGTAAAAACTACTACAATCAAAAATATAATTTTCCATTTAGAGGTTTTGGTTTGAGTTATTTGAATTTAGGGAATAATGAAGTTTTTGGTTATTCTTTTTCAGCTTATGGACTTATGGAGTTTAATTTAGTAAAAAGTTCGAAATTTGAATTTAATATTAGGTCTGCTTCAGGTTTATCTTATTTAACGAAAAAATATAATAAGCAAACAAATCCCCATAATATAGCTATTGGAACAAACATAAATTATTATTTTAATTTAGGCTTTAACACATCATACCAAATTGGAAAAAAATCTTCGTTAAGGCTTTTTGGTGAATTTGTTCACAATTCAAATGCTTCTTTCAGAAAACCAAATTTAGGGATTAATCAAATTTTTTTATCCCTATCCTACAGTCATTTAATTCACGAAAATTTAGATTTTAAACATTCAGAATATTCACGAGATAAACTAAGTCCACATGAAATTTATGCTTTTATAAGTTTAAGTACATCTGATGAATATAGTAAATCTCCTGAAAGCAGAGGAGGAGGTTTTTTATGTAGCTCCCAATCACTTGCTTATAATTATCAATATTCAAATATTGGAAAATTTGGAATTTCCCACGATATTTTTTACAATGCCAATTTACACTACTATTATGATAATATTAAAGATACTTTAATAATGCACAGAGAAAGTTTTGGCGAAGTTTTAAAATATGGTTTAAGTTTTGGACATCAACTGATTTACAACAGATTAGAGCTTACCACTTTTGCAGGTTTTTATTATTATCATCAAGCAAGAAAAGCCGATAAATTTTACACAAGAATTGGTGGCAGATATTATTTATCTGATTATATTTTTATAAATTTAACCCTTAGGGCTTTTGGATTTAAGGCTCACTTTTTAGAATCCGGAATCGGATTTAGTTATAGAAAAAAACTTAATAAATAAAAAACTTATTCTTGATTGGCTTCTTTTAATCTTTCTGCATTTTCTGCCAAGATAAGCTGGTCTATAAGCTCTTCAATATCTCCAAGCATAAAATTTTGCAAATTATACATAGTATAATTAATTCTATGGTCTGTAATACGCCCTTGCGGGAAATTATATGTTCTAATTTTAGCAGAACGGTCGCCTGTAGAGACCATAGTTTTTCGTTTTCTAGAAATTTCGTCAAGATATTTTTGGTGTTCTAAATTATATAAACGAGTTCTAAGCTCTTTCATTGCAACATCAAGATTTTTTAGTTTTGATTTTTCGTCTTGACAAGTAACCACAATTCCGCTTGGAATATGTGTTAAACGAATTGCTGAATAGGTTGTATTAACCGACTGTCCACCTGGACCTGAGGAACAAAACTCATCTCTTCTAATATCGGCAGGATTTAATTTAATGTCCACCTCATCGGCTTCGGGTAAAACTGCTATAGAAGCAGCAGAAGTGTGAACACGCCCTTGAGTTTCTGTTTGTGGCACACGCTGTACACGATGCACTCCAGATTCATATTTCATAATTCCATAAACACCGTTACCTGTGATACTTATAACTATTTCTTTATATCCTCCAACAGTGCCTTCAGTAAAAGATGTAACTTCAGTTTTCCAATTTTTTGATTCTGCATATTTTACATACATGCGCATAAGTTCACCTGCAAACAAACTTGCTTCATCGCCTCCAGTTCCGGCACGTATTTCAAGAATTGCATTCTTTTCGTCTTCAGGATCTTTTGGAATTAGTAGTAATTTTATTTTTTCTTCTAAAGGCTCAAGTTTTGGTTGCAAATCATCAAGTTCCATTTTAGCCATCTCACGCATTTCAGAATCTTTTTCTTCGGATAAAATACTTTTAGCATCTTCAATATTAGAAATTATCAAAACATATTCATCATAAGCTTCAATAATAGGTTGAAGATCTTTATATTCCTTATTCAGCTTGATGTATTTGTCCATATCTGACATTACAGTAGAATCTGTAAGTAAATTTCCTACTTCTATAAAACGTTTTTTTACATCACTAAGTTTATCTAAAATTAAATCCTTTGCCATAAATTTTTATTAATATATAAATTCGCCTTTATCAGACTTTATTGTAAGTTTTTTTACTTCACTTTTTTCTACTCTACCAATTATTTTTGCTTTAATATTAAAGCTTTCGCTAATTTTTATTACATTATCAGCTATATTTTCGGGTAAATATAATTCCATTCTATGCCCCATATTGAAAACTTTATACATTTCTTTCCAATCTGTATTGCTTTGTTCTTGAATCATTTGAAATAAGGGCGGAATTTCAAACATATTATCTTTAATAATATGCAAATTTTCCACAAAATTTAAAATCTTAGTTTGAGCTCCTCCGCTACAATGAATAATTCCATGAATTTGGTTTCTATAATGTTTCAAAATTTCTTTAATTACAGGAGCATAAGTACGAGTTGGAGAAAGAAGCATTTTTCCAATATCAGAATATGGTTTTTCTAAACTTTCTGTTAATTTTTTCTTGCCCGAATAAACTAAATCTGGCGGAAGTGCATTATCGTAACTTTCAGGATATTTTTCTGCCAAATAGTTTGCAAACACATCATGACGAGCAGAAGTTAAGCCATTGCTTCCCATTCCACCATTATAAAAATCTTCATAACTTGCTTGTCCTGTTGAAGAAAGTCCAACAATAAGGTCTCCTGCTTGAATATTTTCATTTGTGATTACATCTTTTCTTGGCATTCGGCAAGTAACAGTAGAGTCAACAATTATTGTTCTAACTAAATCTCCTAGATCAGCAGTTTCGCCACCAGTTAGTACAAGATTAACTCCATGTTTTTCCATAGTATCACAAAACTCTTGAGTCCCGTTTATAATTGCAGAAATTACTTCGCCAGGGATCAAATTTTTATTTCTTCCTATAGTAGAAGAAAGTAAAATATCATCTGTAGCCCCAACACAAAGCAAATCATCAATATTCATAACAATTGCATCAATTGCTATACCTTTCCACACCGACAAATCTCCTGTTTCTTTCCAATACATATAAGCCAAAGAAGATTTTGTTCCTGCTCCATCGGCATGCATAATATTACAATATTTTTCATCACCAGCTAAAATATCAGGAATTATTTTACAAAATGCTTTTGGATATAAACCTTTATCAATTTTACTAATTGCATTATGAACATCTTCTTTAGAGGCAGACACGCCACGCAAATTATATCTGGAATTATCTGTCATTTTAAAATTTTTGCAAAAATAATTAAAATTCTGCATATTTAAGTGTAGAAATCAGTTTTTTACAAATCTTAATTCAGGATTTTTTTTAATTATAGCTTGATAAAAAATTTCTTCAATAATAGTTCTTGTATTTAATTTCAAAATTTTCCAATTTTCTGCATCTTTATAAACACGGTTTGAATTAAATACATAAACAAAATCATAATGCGGATCTGCCCAAACCATAGTACCTGTATAACCACTATGTCCGTAAGCCAAATTTGAGGCAGAACCAGAGCCTAAACCTTTTGTAGTATCGCCAGGCACTGGTTTATCCCAAGCTAAGCCCCTCCTATTTTTAGTTGAATCAAATTGATATTTTGTAAATAAATCTATAGTTTCAGGATTTATAAATTTATAATTTCCATAATTTCCATTTTGAACAAAGATCTGCATAATTTTAGCCACATCATTTGCGGAGGCAAATAAACCAGCATGCCCAGAAATTCCACCAAGCATGGTAGCGCCTTGATCGTGAACATAGCCATGAATTTGTTCTTTTCGAAAAACATTATCTTCTTCTGTAGGTGCAATCTGATTTTTAGAAAATTTTTCTAAAGGTAAATACCTCATAGTCCATGCTCCAATCTGGGAATAAAATTCTTCATACAAATATTCGTCTATAGTTTTTTTTGTTAAATTTTTAATCATTTCAGGAAAAAGATAAAAGCCCATATCAGAATACACATATCTACCATAATTATTATGAGGCGAATTAATAATTTCTTGAAAAATAGTGTCGCGGTAGGAATCTAAAATATAAAAGCCTTCACAAACTCTTGAATTATAATTTTCCTTTTGTCTATTTGAATAAATTAAATTTTTAACACTATCGTTTTTAATTGTTTTTTTAAAAAATGCCTCCCAAGATTTAAAACCTGCTCTATGGGTTAAAATATCAAAAATTTTAAATTCAGATTTTTTTGTATTTTTCAAAACAGGGACATATTTAGATAAATTATCATTTAAAGCGAATTGTTTTTCGTCATAAAGTTTCATTAAAGCTGGAGCAGAACCAAGGACTTTTGTTACCGAAGCCAAGTCGTATAAATCAAAATCATCCACTTTTATTTTATTTGAATAATCATGATAGCCAAAAGATTTTATATAAAAAACTATTCCATTTCTTGCTGCTACAATTTGTCCACCAGGAAAAGCTTTGGCTTGAATAGCTTCATTCATCATAGAATCAACTTTATAAAGCATTTCCGAATCCACTCCTGCTTCTTCTGGAATAGAAGTATATTTTAATCGTATTTTTTCTGTATCAAAACCCGAATTTACTAAAAACCTTGAATCAGCACTTACAGGTAATCGTCCTAAAGCTGGAATTCCACCAAAAATTAATTGAGCCGACAAATCATTAGTCAATTTCCAATCATTATATGAAACAATAATTGCTGAACACTTTTCAGCGTTTTTAAAATAAGCCAAAGCATAAGGATTAGCAAATAAATTTAAAATCACATTATTTTCTTCACAAATTTCATCAATAAACTCAATAGTTTTAGCAGAAATTCCAAATTTTTTAGATGCT
>Ga0172382_10001011_pt1 | contig 52071 bp, 48 predicted proteins | sample Leawel138RmetaG_FD_122245 | JGI IMG/M metagenome (GOLD analysis project Ga0172382, IMG submission 122245) | Leachate microbial communities from a municipal landfill in Southern Ontario, Canada - Leachate well 138R metaG | ecosystem: Engineered > Solid waste > Landfill > Unclassified | place... | reverse complement strand
TTCACGGTGATCGGGGAAACGGTGCGGAGGGTCTCGCAGTCGCGGTGATGCTTCGCCGCGTGGAGGCGTCGAGTGCTCTGCGATGGCCGAGGCTTTTGTTCGCAATTGATCGGCAAACGGCTGCTTGACGACAATACCGACCAGTTGGTATTGTACATCCATGCCCCGACCCACCCTCAAGCACCCCCAGCGCGGCGATGCCCGCATCCGCCTGCTCGATGCCGCCCGCGACGAGATCCGTCGCCGCGGCTTCACGGCCACCACGGTCGACGAGCTGTGCCGCGCCGCCGGCGTCACCAAGGGCGCCTTCTTCCATCACTTCGACAGCAAGGAGGCGCTGGGGGTGGCGGCGGCCGAGCACTGGGCGCGCACCACCTCCGAGCTCTTCGCTGTGGCGCCGTACCACGAGCCCGCCGATCCGCTGGCGCGGGTGCTCGCCTACATCGACTTTCGTCGCGAGTTGATCGAAGGTGATCCGGCCGAATTCACCTGCCTGGTGGGCACCATGACCCAGGAGGTATTCGACACGCACCCGGCGATTCGCGATGCTTGTGCGGCGAGCATCTTCGGGCATGCGGCCACGCTCGAGCCCGACATCGCGGCGGCGATGAAGGCACGTCGGATGAAGCGGGACTGGACCGCGGCGAGCCTGGCGGCCCACACGCAGGCGGTCCTGCAGGGCGCCTTCATCCTTGCCAAGGCCACCGGTGAGCGCGCGGTCGCGCTCGACACCATCGATCACCTGGAGCGGTATGTGAGGCTGCTCTTTTCCGAAGCTCCCTCCAACAGATGAAGGATGTACCCATGAGCAAGGATGCCCCCACGGATCCCGATGCCGGCCGCGCCGGCACCGCGCACGAACTCGTGCTCGAGCGTGTGCTCGATGCGCCGCGTGCAGCGCTCTGGCGCTGCTGGACCGAACCCGAGCTCCTGAAGCAATGGTTCTGTCCGAAACCCTGGTTCGTCTCGGATGCCCGGATGGACCTGCGCCCCGGCGGCGAGTTCTTCTCGCTGATGAATAGGCCGGACGGCGAGCAGTTCGGCAATCACGGCGTGTTCCTGGAAGTCGTTGACGGCGAGCGCCTGGTGTTCACCGATGCGCTGCGCCCCGGCTGGGCGCCGTCCGGACGCGCCTTCATGGTGGCCGACATCCGTTTCGAGGATGCCGGCGCCGGCCAGACCCGCTATCGGGCGTGCGCGATGCACTGGAGCGCCGAGGCCCGGAAGGAACACGAGGACATGGGCTTCCACGACGGCTGGAACCAGGCCGCCGACCAGCTCGTCGAGCTGGCGCGTTCCCTGGCAGCTGCGTAAGCGGGTCCTCTGCTGCTCGATCTTCAACCACCGGACGCAAAGGAGCGACCGAAATGGAACCGATCATCTACCTGAACTTCAATGGCGACTGCTACCAGGCCATGACCCACTACGCCGAGGTGCTCGGCGGCAGCGTCGGCGGCGTCTTTCGCAACGGCGATGTGCCCGATGCCGAAAGCCGCATGCCCGGCGGCGACGAGCTGGTGATGAACATGGCGATCAATCTCGGCAACACCATGATCATGGCATCGGATTGCCCGGAGGACGGCTGCCCCGAGGCCATGTACCGGGAGCCGGCCGGCTTCGCGGTCTCGATCGACCCGGGCTCGATCGCGGAGTTCGACCGGGTGTACGCGGCGCTCGCCGACGGCGCCCGGGCCGTGCACATGGCGCCGGCGGAAACCTTCTGGGCCGAGCGCTTCGCAATGTTCGTCGACCGCCACGGCACGCCCTGGATGCTCAATTTCTCCGGCAGCAAGATGGCGGACTGCGCCCCGCCGGCTGCCTAGGAAATGGGGGAGGAAATGGCGGAAATGGGGTCAGACACGATTAATTAAAAATTAATCGTGTCTGACCCCATTTCCGTGACCCCATTTCCTCCCATTTCTCAGGCGGTGGCGCGCAAGGTCTTCGCTGCTGCCACCATGTTGGCGAGCGCCGGAACCACCTCGGCCCACTGGCGGGTCTTGAGTCCGCAGTCGGGGTTGACCCACAGGCGCTCGGCGGGGATGCGCTCGGCGGCCTTGCGCATCAGCTCAACGATGTGATCCTGGCTCGGGATGTTCGGCGAATGGATGTCGTACACACCAGGGCCGATCTCGTTGGGATACTGGAAGTTCTCGAAGGCATCGAGCAGTTCCATGTCCGAGCGCGAGGTCTCGATCGTGATGACGTCGGCGTCCATCGCGGCGATCGACTCGATGATGTCGTTGAACTCCGAGTAGCACATGTGGGTGTGGACCTGGGTTTCGTCGCGCACGCCGTTGGCGGTGATGCGGAAGCACTCCACCGCCCAGTCGAGATACTCCCGCCATTGCGAGCGGCGCAGCGGCAGGCCTTCGCGCAGGGCGGCTTCGTCGATCTGGATCACGCGCACGCCGGCGGCTTCCAGGTCCAGCACTTCCTGGCGCATGGCGAGCGCGAGTTGCCGGCAGGTCTCCGGGCGGGGCTGGTCGTCGCGCACGAAGGACCAGTTCAGGATGGTGACCGGGCCGGTCAGCATGCCCTTCATCGGCTTGTCCGTGAGCGACTGCGCATACGTGGTCCACTCGACAGTCATCGGCTTCGGCCGGCCGATGTCGCCGAAGAGGATCGGCGGCTTGACGCATCGCGAACCGTAGGACTGCACCCAGCCGGACCGGCTGAAAGCGTAGCCGTCGAGTTGCTCGCCGAAGTACTCGACCATGTCGTTGCGCTCGGCTTCGCCGTGCACCAGCACGTCCAGGCCCAATGCCTCCTGCTCGCGCACGCTGCGCTCGACCTCGGCCCGCATTGCGGCCTGGTAGGCCGCTTCGTCGATCTCGCCGGCCTTGAACCGACTGCGCACGCGACGGACCTCGGCAGTCTGCGGAAAGGAGCCGATGGTCGTGGTCGGATAGGCTGGCAGTTTCAACAGCGCCGCCTGCTTCGGCGTGCGCCTTGAGTAGGAGCTCCGGCGCCGGCCCAGGCTGGTGTCGGTGGCTACGGCCATCGCCGCTGCCCGCACCGCGGGCTTGTGGACCCGTGGCGAAGCGCGCCGCGCCGACAACGCGGCACGGTTGGCGGCCAGTTCATCCTCCACCGCATCACGGCCCTCGCGCAGGGCGCTCGCCAGTATCCTCAGCTCGTCGAGCTTCTGCAGGGCGAAGGCCAGCCAGGACTTCACTTCGGCATCGAGCGCTTCCTCATTGTCGAGATCGACGGGTACATGCAGCAGCGAGCAGGAGGGCGCGATCCAGAGGCGTTCGCCGAGTCTTTCGGCCAGCGGTTCGAGCCAGTCGAGCGTGCGCCCGAGGTCGGTCTTCCAGATGTTGCGGCCATCGACCACGCCGAGCGAGAGCACCTTGTGCCCGGGCAGCAGGTTGACGAGCGGCAGGACGCCGTCGCGATCGTTGATCGCGTCGACATGCAGGCCGGCCACCGGCAGGTTGGCGGCGAGCCAGGCGTTCTCCCGCAGCTGACCGAAGTAGGTGGCCAGTAGCAGCTTCACATTGCAGGCCTTGAGCTGGTGGTAGGCGATGTTGAAGCCATGCTGCCAGGCGGCGTCGAGCTCGGTGACCAGGATCGGCTCGTCGACCTGGACCCATTCGATGCCCTGCGCGGCGAGCGCGTCGAGCAGTTGCGCATAGGCATCCAGCAGGCGCGGCAGCAAGGCGAGCTTGTCCGAGCCGTCCCGGGCCTTGCCGATCGACAGGTAGGTGAGCGGGCCGATGATGACGGGCTTGGCCTTCACGCCCTGGGCTTGTGCCTCGGCGAGCTGGCCGAGCAGCCGCGATGTATCGAGCTGGAACTCGGTGCCCGCGCTGAATTCGGGGACGATGTAGTGGTAGTTGGTATCGAACCACTTCGTCATCTCGCCGGCCGCGACGCCGCCGCAGCAGGCGGCGTGCTCGTCGGCGGCTTCGGCCGAGCGCCCCCGCGCCACCCGGAAATAGTTGTCGAGCGGATCGCCGTGGAAGCCGCGCACCCGCTCGGGCAGGTTGCCCAGGGTGAAGCTCATGTCGAGCACCTGGTCGTAGAACGAGAAGTCGCCCACGGGCACCAGGTCGAGGCCAGCCTGCTGGTCCCAGTGGCGCTGGCGCAGCCGGGCGCCAACGGCTTCGAGTTCGTCGCGCGGGGATTCGCCGCGCCAGTAGGACTCGAGCGCGAACTTGAGCTCGCGGTCGGCGCCGATCCGGGGAAAGCCGAGGTTGTGAACGGTGGGCATGGAGATTCGCCTGGAGGGTCCAAGGAGGGTGGGCCCATCCTAGGCAGGTCGATCCATGAAGTAAACTGGTCTTATTTCACCGATATATGAGCAGTGTTCATATGATCGAGCGCACCCACCTCGCCGTCCTGCGCGAGGTCGACCGGCAGGGATCCCTGACCGCCGCGGCGGACGTCCTGTGCCTGACCCAGTCGGCGCTCAGCCACGGCATGAAGAAGCTCGAGCGCCAGCTGGGCACGCCGCTGTGGCTGCGCGAAGGCCGCAGCCTGCGCCTGACCCAGGCCGGGCAGGACCTGCTGGCCCTGGCCAAGCGGGTGTTGCCCCAGCTCGAGCAGGCCGAGATCCGCCTGCAGCAGTTCGCCTGTGGCGAGCGCGGCAGCCTGCGCATCGGCATGGAATGCCACCCCTGCTACCAGTGGCTGCTGAAGATCGTCGCGCCCTATCTCGCCGCCTGGCCGCATGTGGATGTCGACGTGAAGCAGCGCTTCCAGTTCGGCGGGATCGGCGCGCTGTTCGGCTACGAGATCGACCTGCTGGTCACGCCCGATCCGCTCCATCGGCCGGGGCTCGTCTACGAGCCCGTGTTCGACTACGAGCAGGTGCTGGTGGTTGGGCGCCAGCATCCACTGGCCGGCTGCGAGCACGTCGAGCCGGCGCAGCTCGCCCGGGAAGTGCTGATCAGCTATCCGGTCGAGACGGAGCGGCTCGACATCTACAGCCAGTTCCTGCTACCCGCGGGCATCGCGCCGCGCCGGCACAAGACCATCGAGACCACCGACATCATGCTGCAGATGGTCGCCAGCGGCCGTGGCGTCACGGCGTTGCCGCGCTGGCTGGTCGAGGAATACGCGGACAAGGTCGATGTGGTGCCGCTGCGGCTCGGGCCGCAAGGCATTGCCAAGCAGATCTTCCTGGGCGCGCGCGCGGCCGATCTCGAAACCGATTACCTGCGGGCCTTCATCGCACTGGCGCGGGGGAACAAAATGGGGTCAGACACGATTAACGCAGTTAATCGTGTCTGACCCCATTTTGTTCACGCGGTAGGTTGCAAGGCCGGCGCCGATCACTTTCTGCCGTAAGTGGCGTCGTGGTCGGGCGGGATGGACAGCAGGCGGATGAACGCGCCATCGCGGCAAGCCACTGCTCGGCGAGCCTGCGTAATGCGCAAGCTGTAAATCGCGGGGATGCCTGGAGGCGGTTTGACGCTGGTGATCTTCTCCCAATGCAGGCCCTTGTCTCGATACACCTGTTGCCAGCTGAGCTGACGTAGCTTGGCAAGGGTATCCAGCGCGGCGTGGCGCTCGGCCTTTTGCAGGCCGAACAGGTCGCGCTGGAAGACCGGGTTGTTCAGGTCGAGTCGGACGACGGCGTCTCCATCAGGCATCACGCGTCGTCGCGCAGACGCTTCAGCACTTCATCGGCCTGCGCATCACTGGCAGGGTGCGCGCGCGCCCAATCCAGCGCTTCGGCCAGATCAGCCGCCGCCTGCGGTGCGTACAGCCAACGCTCGTTGTCGGGGATGACTGTGGCAGTGCGCACCAGCCAGACGCCCGGCTCCTGCTCTTCCACCAGGACCTGGCGCCCCGCGTATTGCTTGCCCAGGGAGATCTGCCCGTTGGCGCCAACGAGCTTCACGAGGGGAGGGGAGGCAGTACTCGGCATAAAATGTTCCTACTGCACTAACTTAGGAATGCACTATAGCACGAAGCGGCGAAGCCAGCGAATGGGGTCGGACAAAATGGACAAAATGGGGTCAGACACGATTAACGCAGTTAATCGTGTCTGACCCCATTTCCTACACCAGTGACAACGTCGGGTACCGCCAGCGGCGACGCAACTCGATCGGCAGGCGCTCGAGCAGCGCCGCCGTCCAGTAGCAATAGCCGGCGCCGCTCGGGTGGACGCCGTCGGCGGCGAGGAAACGCTTCGAGTCGACGGCGAAGGGATCGACCTCGACGGGATGGTAGAGGTCGACATAGATCGCGCACATCGAGCCCGCAACATCGACGAGCGTTGCGCGCACCCGGCGGCTGCGCCGCTCGATGATCCGGCTCATGGGCCAGTACCACGCCGGGACGGCGCCGAGATTGCCCGGTGGCATCCAGGCGACATGGCGGGCGATGGCCATGGCGGCGGCGTTGATCCGGGTCGCCTCGACCCGCAGGCGGGCCAGCGGCGTGAAGCGCAGCACATCGTTGCCGCCGGCCATGATGAGGATCATGTCGAAACGCTCGGCTCCGCGCGAGTCGATCTGCGCGGCGACATCGGCAAGCCGGGCGCCGTCGACCGCGAGATTGCGTATCCGCAAGCCGGGGAAGCGCTTGCCCAGGCGCCCGGCCACCGACTGGTCGGGTTCGTCGGCGCCGGCGCCGAGCGCCGTGCTGTCGCCCACGACCAGCAGCGAGCCGACCGGCCTTGCCGGTTCCTGCTCGAAGCCTTCGGTGGCAGCGACGACCGAACGGCTGCGCTCGATTCCGGAGACGAATCCAGCGCGAATGCGCACGCCGGGGCGGGGAGGAAGGGACGTCGGATTCAGCATGACGGTCCTGTGGGATGCGCGAAACGGGGCGAGGGCGAAATGGGGTCAGACTCCATTTCATGAAATGGAGTCTGACCCCATTTCGCCACCGTTGCGGGCGGGTTTTCTGCGTTGCACCGACCAAGCAAGCGCGATGCCCGCGTCGGTACTTGCGGAACCGGACGGATCGGGCGCGAGCGGATAACATCGCCGGATGACCGATACCCGCCTTCCCGACGACGCCATGCTGGCCGTCCTGCTCGATCCGCCTCCCGCTCCCGAGGCCTCCGATGTCCCGGCCTGGTGGCGAGGCGAGCTTGCCCGTCGCAAGGCGCGGCCCGGCGCGAGCCCGTTCGAGCTGGCCGTCGCGGGCGGGCTCGATGCCGACCGGCTGGGCTGGGCGCTGGCTTCGGGCTACCAGGCGTCGCTGCTCGCAATGATTCCCGACCTGCCGACCGATGTGCCGGTCGCATTCTGCATCTCGGAGGCCGACGGGAATTCGCCGAGGGCGATCCGCAGCAGCCTGACGCCCGATGGCGACGGTTTCCGCCTGTCCGGCGAGAAACGCTGGAGCACCCTCGGGCCGGCGGCGGGGCTGCTGCTGGTCGCCGCCCGCGAGCCGGTGCCGCCGGAAGCGGCCCGGCCTTCGATCCGCCTGGTGCGGGTGGCGGCCGGAGCGCCGGGCCTGGAGTTCATTCCGATGCCGGAGGCCGATTTCACGCCCGAGGTTCCGCATGCCCGTACCCGGCTCGACGGTGTGCGCATCGAGCCGGACGCGATCATGCCGGGCGATGCCTACGACCAGTTCGTCAAGCCGTTTCGCACCATCGAGGATGTCCTGGTCACCGCCGGCAAGCTCGCCTACCTGCTTGCCGAAGCCGGCCGGCGCGATTGGCCGCTTGCATGGCGGGAGCGGGCGGTGGCCGCGCTCGTCGGCCTGGGGGCGCTGGCCGGGTGCGACCGGCAAGCCGGTACAACCCACATCGCCCTGTCCGGGGCCCTGTCCGTCTGGCGGGAGCTCGCCACCGAGGCCACGGCGTATTTCGCGGAAGGGCCGGCCGATGCCGCGGCCCGGCGCTGGGCCCGCGACAGCCGCCTGTTCGAGATCGGTTTCTCGGTTCGCGCCCTGCGCACCGAACGCGCCTGGCAGCGAGTCTCGGGAGGCCGGGTCGGCACGAAAATGGGGAAAATGGGGCCCACGAAAACGAAAATGGGGTCAGACACGATTATTTAATCGTGTCTGACCCCATTTTCGTGGCCCCGATCAGGCGTCCTGGGCCGGCGGCTCGTCCTCGATTTCGGGTGGTGGTTCCACCGGGGTGACGAGGGTCGCGAGCACCTTGTCGACCCGGCGGCCATCGAGGTCGACCACTTCGAAGCGCCAGTTCTCCCACACGGCGACGTCGCCCGTGCGCGGCAGGCGCCCCAGCAACAGCATCAGCATGCCGGACAGGGCGTTGTAGCGGCCGAATTCCTCTTCGGGTACCGATTCCAGCCCGAGGCGGGCCTTGAGGTCGTGCACCGCGATCAGTCCGTCGAGCAGCCAGGAGCCATCGTCGCGCTGTACCGCGTCGGCGTCCTCGATGTCGGGGGTGCGCAGTTCGCCGGCGATGGCCTCGAAGACGTCGTACAGGGTGACCAGACCCTGGACGTCGCCGTACTCGTCGACGACCAGCGCGACATGGCGACCGCCCTGGCGAAAGCCCTCGAGCAGCTCCAGCCCGGTGAGGGTCTCCGGCACGAAAAGCGGGGATTCGAGCTCGACATCGAGGCTGGCGTTGCCGCTGGCCAGCGCCTGGCCGAGCAGCTGCTTGCTGTGCAGGAAGCCGATGACGCGATCGAGGCCGCCGTCACAGACCGGAAAGCGCGAATACTGGCTCTGGACGACCAGGGTGAGATTCTCGTCGAGCGGGCGCTGGCGGTCGAGATAGATCATCTCGGACTTGGGCATCATCATCGTGCCGACCCGGCGCTCGTCGAGCCGGAACACGTTGCGCAGGATCGCATGCTCGTCGCGCTCGATGATGCCGGCGCTCGAGCCCTCGTCGATCATGGCGTGGATCTCTTCCTCGGTGACCCGCTGCGCGTCCTCGCTGCGCACGCCGATCAGTCGCAGGATCGCCTGGGTCGAGGCCGACAGCCCCCAGACGAAGGGCCGCGACAGGGTCGCGAGCACCGTCATGGGCCTGGCAACAAGGCGTGCGATCGTCTCGGGCTCGACCTGGGCGATCCGCTTGGGGACGAGTTCGCCGACCACGATCGTGAAGTAGGTGATGACGATCACCACCGAGGCCGTGGCCAGCGGGCTGGCGACGCCCACGGGCATGCCGATGGCGACCAGCCAGCTGGCGATGGGCCCGGCGAGCGCGGCTTCACCGACGATGCCGTTGAGGATGCCGATCGAGGTGATTCCGATCTGCACCGTGGAGAGCATCCGGTTGGGATCTTCGGCCAGCTTGAGGGCGGCTTCGGCAGAGCCGTTGCCTTCTGCAGCGAGTTTGGCGAGCCGGGCCCGGCGCGCGGTTATCAGCGCGATCTCCGACATGGCGAAAAGGCCGTTGGCGACGATCAGCGCGATGAGTAACGCAACTTCCATGGCGAAGTGGTAATCCTCAAGGGGGACGGGGGCGGCGTCACGGGGGAACGAGGCGACGCCTGCTGGCAATATTGAGCAGCAGGCCGAGCCCGAGGCCTAGCGTCACCATTGCGGTGCCGCCATAGGACATGAAAGGTAAAGGTACGCCCACGACCGGAAGAATACCCGAGACCATGCCGAGATTGACGAAGGCATAGGTGAACAGGATCAGGGCCAGCGCCCCGGAGAGCAGGCGCATGAAGGCGTTCGGCGCATGGGCCGAGATCATCAGGCCGCGGCCGACGAGCAGGAGATAGATCGCCAGCAGCACCATGGCGCCGACGAAGCCGAATTCCTCGGCGAGGACGGCGAAGATGAAATCGGTGGTGCGCTCGGGTATGAATTCGAGATGGGTCTGGGTGCCTTCCATCCAGCCCTTGCCCCAGGTGCCGCCCGAACCGACCGCGATCTTCGACTGGATGATGTGGAAGCCCTTGCCGAGCGGATCCACTTCCGGATCGAGCAGGGTGAGCACCCGCTGCTTCTGGTATTCCTTCATCACCGACCACAGCAGGGGCAGGCTGGCGAGCGAGGCGACGAAGGTCAGGCCGATCACCCGCCAGGGCAGGCCCGCCAGGAAGATCACGAACAGGCCCGAGGCGGCTACCAGGATCGAGGTACCCAGGTCGGGCTGGCGGGCGATCAGCACCACCGGTATCGCCACCATCACGCCCGCGATGACGAAGTCGTACCAGTAGCGCGCGCCCTCGCGCCGCTGGAAGTACCAGGCGAGCATCAGGGGCGTGGCGATCTTGAGGATCTCGGAGGGCTGGATGCGGGTCACCCCGATGTCGAGCCAGCGGCGCGCCCCCTTGGAGATGTCGCCGAACAGGGCGACCGCGATCAGCAGCAGGAGCCCGGTCAGGTAGAGCGGCGCCGCCACCCGCATCCAGATCGCGATCGGCAGGTGGGCGGCGAGCACCATCACCCCGAGCGAGAGCAGCAGGTTGCGCAGGTGCGCATCGAAGCGCCCCGGGTAGTCGATGGCCGCCGAATGCATGGTGACCAGGCTCAGTGCGATCAGCAGCCCCATGCCGATCATGAGGGTCGGATCGAAGACCGCGAATGCGCGGCGCAGGTAATACCAGACCGGGGTGCGTTCGTTGAGGATCACGAATGGCCTCGCATCGCGTTGCCGCCGGCGCCGACCGGACCCACCGGTTCGCGCTCGGGCACCGACGGCGTGGGCGGCGGGCGCTTGGGCGCTATCGCGCCGGGCAGCGGGGTCGGCGGCAGCTCGTCCTCGTCGAGCACGGGTTCGGGCGGGGTGTCGTCGATCTCGGCCTCCTCGAGCGGCGTCAGCAGCACCGTCGGGTCGGTGTCGGGCGGCAGCTTGCCGAGCAGGTGGTAGTCGAGCACCTTGCGGGCGAGCGGCGCGGCGGCCGCGGCGCCGAAGCCGGCGTTCTCCATGATCACCGCCAGGGCGATCTTCGGATTCTCGGCCGGCGCGAACACCATGTAGAGCGAGTGGTCGCGGTGGCGGCGCTCGATCGCCTCCTCGTCGTACTTCTCGTTCTGGCGGATGCCGATCACCTGCGAGGTGCCGGTCTTGCCGGCGGCGACGTACTCGGCGCCCCGAAACGCGATCCGGCCGGTGCCGGTGATGTTGACCTCGACCATCGACTCATGGACCAGCTCCAGGTTCGCCGGGTCGATCGGGATCCGGTGCGTGTCGGCCGGCTCGACCAGCCGGCGCTCGCCGGTCTGCGCGTCCTCGACCTCGCGCACCAGCCGCGGCGAGATCGACAGGCCGCCGTTGGCCAGCGTGGCCGTCGCATGGGCGAGCTGCAGGATGGTGAAGGCGTTGTAGCCCTGGCCGATGCCCACCGAGGGTGTCTCGCCCGGCAGCCAGCGCTGCTTGAAGCGGCGCATCTTCCAGTCCGAGGAGGGCAGGATGCCGCGCGATTCGTTGGCGAGGTCGATGCCGGTCAACTGGCCGAAGCCCCAGGGCACCATGTAGTCGTGGATCGCATCCACGCCCATGTCGTAGGCGGCCTTGTAGAAATAGGTGTCGGACGACAGCACGATCGCCTTGCGCATGTCGACCCAGCCGCGTCCGCCGGCATGGGAGTCGCGGAAGCGATGGCGCCCGAGCTTGAAGTAGCCCGGGTCCCACATCGTCTCGGCGGGCGTGCGGATGTTCTCCTCGAGTATCGCCAGCGCCATGAACGGCTTGTAGGTCGAGCCCGGCGGATAGGTGCCGCGCAGCGGCCGGTTGAGCAGCGGGATGTCGGGGTCCTCGTTGAGCGCCTGCCAGCTCGCGACATCGATGCCGTCGACGAAGAGGTTGGGATCGTAGGTCGGCATCGACACGAAGGAGAGGATCTCGCCGGTGGACGGCTCGATCGCCACGAGGGCGCCGCGTTCCTCGCCGAACCAGGTCTCGATGAGGCGCTGCATCGTGACGTCGATCGAGAGCACCAGGTTGCTGCCGGGCACCGGGGGCTGGCGCGAGAGGCGCCGCACGATGCGCCCGCCGGCCGAGACCTCGACCTCGTCGGCGCCGGCCTGGCCATGGAGCACCGATTCGTAGGAGAGCTCGACACCGATCTTGCCGATGTGGGTGGTGCCGGCGTAGTTGGCCGACTGCCCGTTCTCCTCGATACGGCGCACATCGGCCGGGGACAGCCGGCCGATGTAGCCGAGCACATGGGTGGCCGTCTCGCCCAGCGGATAGGTGCGGAACTGGCGCGCCTTGATCTCGACGCCCGGGAACATGAAGCGCTGCGCGGCGAGCCGGGCGACCTCGTCCTCGGTCAGCCGCGTCTTGAGCGGGATCGTGTCGTAGTGCTTCCAGTCGGCGCGCAGCCGCCGGAAGCGCCGCTTGTCGCGGTTGCTGATGTCGACGATGGTCGAGAGCGCCTCGATCGTGGCCTCGAGATCGGGGACATGGTTGGGCGCGATCTCCAGCGTGTACGCCGAGACGTTCTCGGCCAGCACGATGCCCCGGCGATCGACGATCGTGCCGCGCGCCGGTGGCGACGGGACGAGCGAGATGCGGTTGTCCTCGGCCTGCGCGAGGAAGTCGGCGTGGCGATGGATCTGCAGGAACCAGAAGCGCGCGCCGAGGATCGTGAAGCAGGCCAGCACGAACAGCAGCGCGACGACCAGGCGCACGCGCAGCCGGCGGTATTCGATCTCGGTGTTGCGGACTTCGACCATGCGCTCGACGCGAGCCTACAGCGGGCGGTTCGCGTCGCGGTGGCGGGCGCGACGCTGCGGGGCGAGCAGGATGAACTCGGCCAGCGGCCACAGCAGGGTGCTGCTGAAGCTCTGCAGGAAGAAGGTCCAGCCCGGGAAGCCCGCGCCCATCATGAGGCGCAGCACCAGGGTGACGATCTGCGCGAGCAGGAACAGCGGCAGCACATAGACCATCTGCCCCATCGGCTTGAACCAGAGCACCCGCCGGTGCAGGGCGATCGCGCCGTAGGACAGCAGGGTGTAGGCGAGGGCATGCTCGCCGAAGAGCGAGCCGTCGTGGACATCCTGCACCAGGCCGAAGACGAAGGCGATCCCGATCCCGACCAGCCGGGGCTGGTGGATGTTCCAGAACACCAGCACCAGGGCAAGGAAATCCGGGATCCCGGGCATGCCGGCCCAGGGCAGCATGTTGAGCAGCAGCGCGCCGACGATGCTCATGGTGATGAACACCCGGTTGGCCGGCAGCAGCAGGTATTCGGGGCGGGTCAGCATCGCTTGGTCGTGTCCGTGCGCATCAGCGGCCGCGCCGACGCAGGATGAGCTCCTCGGGAATCTCGGGCAGGGTACTGTGATCGAGCAGCAGGACCAGCAGCAGGCGGCTGCGCTCGACCGCTGCGGCCGGCTCGACCAGGGCTCGCGAGAAGGAATTCGCCGCCACCGGTCCGAACTCGATGATGCGCCCGACCGGCAGCCCGGGTGGAAAGAGGTCGTCCAGGCCCGATGTCTCGAGCAGGTCGCCTTCGCGCAGGTCGGCGTTGGCCGGCAGGTAGCGCAGCTCGAGCAGGCCCGGTTCGGGACCGCCGAAGGCGATCGCCCGCTGGCCGGTGCGCCGCACCGATACCGGAATCGTCGCCTGCCCGTCGGTGAGCAGGGTGACTTCGGCGCTGAATTCGGTGACCCGGCTGATCTGGCCGACCACGCCGCCGGCGTCGATGACCGGCTGGCCCGGCAGCACCCCGTGCTGCAGACCCTTGTCGAGCACGAGGTGGCGTATGAAGGGATCGCGGGTCTCGTAGAGGACCTCGGCGACCGCCGAGCGGATCGCGAGCCGTTCGCGCATGTCGACCAGCTTGCGCAATTGCGCATTCTCGCTGGCGAGCTGCTCGGCCTGCAGCAGCGCCCGGGCGTTGACCGCCTCGATGCGGCGCAGCTCGGCGTTCTCGGCGCGCACCCGGCTGATCTCGGTGCTGTATTCGCCGATCGTGGCAAGCGTGTCGCGCGGCCAGAGCAGGATGCGCTGTACCGGATAGAGCAGGGTGCCGACGCCCTGGCGCAATGGCGTGAGCACCCCCATGCGGGCATCGACGACGATCAGGACGATCGCGAGGAGCGAGAAGAAGGCGAGTCGCGCGTTGGCCGAGGGCCCCTGCTTGAAAAACGGCGGCGGGCTGCGGTCCATCTATCGGCCGGTAGGGGGTCCGTCGCTGCGTCCGGCCCCGGTGGGTTGCGGGCTTACTCGTGCGTGAAGATCGTGCCGAGCTTGTCCATGCGCTCGAGCGCCATGCCGCAGCCCCGCACGACGCAGGTGAGGGGATCATCGGCGATCAGGACGGTGAGGCCGGTTTCTTCCATCAGGAGGCGGTCGAGGTCGCGCAGCAGGGCGCCCCCGCCGGTGACCATGATGCCGCGTTCGGTGATGTCGGCGCCGAGTTCGGGTGGGGTCTGCTCGAGTCCGATCTTGACCGAGGAGACGATCTGGTTGAGCGGTTCGGTCAGGGCCTCGAGGATCTCGTTGGACGAGACGGTGAAGCTGCGCGGGATGCCCTCGGAGAGGTTGCGGCCCTTGACTTCCATCTCGCGGACCTCGGAGCCGGGAAAGGCCGAGCCGATGGTGTTCTTGATCATCTCGGCGGTCTGCTCGCCGATCAGCATGCCGTAGTTGCGGCGGATGTAGTTGACGATGGCCTCGTCGAACTTGTCGCCGCCGACGCGGATCGAGCCCTTGTAGACCATGCCGCCCAGCGAGATGACGCCCACTTCGGTGGTGCCGCCGCCAATGTCGACGACCATCGAGCCCGAGGCTTCGGACACCGGCAGGCCGGCGCCGATGGCGGCGGCCATGGGCTCCTCGATCAGGTAGACCTGGGAGGCGCCGGCGCCCAGCGCGGATTCGCGGATGGCGCGGCGCTCGACCTGGGTCGAGCCGCAGGGCACGCAGACGATGATCCGGGGGCTGGGCGAGAACAGGCGGCTCTCGTGGACCATCCGGATGAACTGCTTGAGCATCTGCTCGGTGACCGTGAAGTCGGCGATGACGCCGTCCTTCATGGGGCGGATGGCCTGGATGTTGCCGGGCACCTTGCCGAGCATCTGCTTGGCCTGGGCGCCGACCGCGGCGATGGTCTTCTTGGCGTTCGGCCCGCCTTCCTCGCGGATCGCGACGACAGAGGGCTCATCGAGGACGATGCCCTTGCCGCGCACGTAGATCAGCGTGTTCGCGGTACCCAGGTCGACCGCCAGGTCGTTGGAGAAGTACTTGCGCAAAAACCCGAACATGCCGGTCCTGTTTGTAATGAGGCGGTTCGCGCTGCCGCGGGCTGTCCAGCGGGATTCGGCAGGCTATCCGGTTCGATTCGGATCGAAAATCAACGGCAGATGATACCGTATAATTCTTCGACAACCGGGCGATTGTGGGCCGCATTCTCGCGGGTTCGCAGCCATGCGCGCAAGCACCCGCCACACCGGTCCACTCTCCCCGCTCCCACTTTCACGCAGCCGATCACGCCATGGCGCTTACGCTTGACGAAGTCCATCGCATCGCGCACCTCGCGCGCCTCGCGATTGATGGCCCCGAAGCCGAACATACCCGGGCCCGGCTCAACGAGATCTTCACGCTGATCGAGCAGATGCAGGCGGTCGATACCACCGGGGTCGAGCCCATGACCCATGCCGAGGGCATCACGCTGCGCCTGCGCGCCGACGAGGTCACCGAGTCCGACCTGCGCGAGGCCTACCAGGCGGTGGCGCCGGCGGTGGCCGACGGCCTGTACCTTGTGCCGAAGGTGATCGAGTGAGCCAGGCCCCGATCGAGCGGCGCGGCATCGCCGAGCTCGCCGCCGGGCTGGCGGGCGGCGAATTCTCCGCGATGGAACTGGCGCGCCATTTCCTCGCGCGCATCGAGGCGAGCGGGCACAACGCCTTCATCGACGTGCAGCCCGAGCTCACGCTGGCGCAGGCGCGCGAGGCCGACGCGCGGCTGGCCGCCGGCGAGCGCGGCCCGCTGCTGGGCGTGCCGCTCGCGCACAAGGACGTCTTCGTGACGCGCGGCTGGCGCACCACCGCCGGTTCGCGGATGCTCGCCGACTACCGCAGTCCGTTCGACGGGGCAATCGTCGAGCGGCTCGCGGCGGCCGGGGCCGTGTGCGTCGGCAAGACCAACTGCGACGAGTTCGGCATGGGCTCGGCCAACGAGAACAGCCATTTCGGCCCGGTGCGCAATCCCTGGGATGCCGCCGCGATCGCCGGCGGATCCTCGGGCGGCGCGGCCGCGGCGGTGGCCGCCGGGCTCGCACCGCTGGCCACCGCCACCGATACCGGTGGCTCGGTGCGCCAGCCGGCCTCGATGTGCGGCATCACCGGGATCAAGCCCACCTATGGCCGTGTCTCGCGCCACGGCATGGTCGCCTACGCATCCAGCCTCGACCATGCCGGCGCGATGGCCCGCAGCGCCGCCGACTGCGCCGTGCTGCTCGGCGCGATGGCCGGCTTCGATGCGCGCGACGCCACCAGCGTCGAGCGTCCCGCCGAGGATTTCGGCCGCGACATCGGCGCGCCCCTCGAGGGCCTGCGCATCGGCCTGCCCCGCGAATACTTCGGCGAAGGCCTCGCGCCCGATGTGCGCGCCGCCATCGACACGGCCATCGAGACGCTGCGCGCGGCCGGCGCGGTCACCGTCGACATTTCCCTGGCGCGCACCAGCCTGGCGATTCCGGCCTACTACGTCATCGCCCCGGCCGAAGCCTCCAGCAACCTGTCGCGCTTCGACGGCGTGCGCTACGGCTATCGCTGCGCCGACCCCGAGGACCTGCTCGACCTCTACGAGCGCAGTCGCGGCGAAGGCTTCGGCGCCGAGGTCAAGCGCCGCATCCTGGTGGGCACCTATGTGCTCTCGCACGGCTACTACGACGCCTACTATCTGCAGGCCCAGAAGCTGCGACGCCTGATCGCGGAAGACTTCCGCAGCGCCTTCGGCACGGTCGACCTGATCGCCGCGCCGGTCAGCCCGACGGTCGCCTGGAACCTCGGCGAGCGGGCCGATGACCCGGTGCGCAACTATCTTGCCGATGCCTTCACGCTGCCGGCTTCGCTCGCGGGCCTGCCCGGCCTGTCGATGCCGGCCGGCTTCGGCGAGCGCGGTCGGCCGGTCGGCCTGCAGCTGATCGGCCCCTGGTTCGAGGAGGCCCGCCTGCTCGGCGTCGCCGGGCGCTTCCAGCAGGAGACCGACTGGCACCTGCGACATCCCGGAGAGCCCGCATGAAGCCGTCCCGCCATGGAAATGGGGTCAGACTCGGAAATGGAGGAAATGGGGTCAGACACCATTGGCAAATGGTGTCTGACCCCATTTCCTCCATTTCCTTCGCGTCGCGTGCCCTCGTCTTCCTGGCCGCCGTTCTGATTGCCGGCTGCGGTTCCGTCGGCGACCTGGTCGGCCTGGGCGGGGGCCGGTCCACGCCGATCGCCGACCAGCGCATCGAGCTTGCCGGGCGCTGCCAGCAGACGGACGTCGACGGCTTCGGCGAGGACGCGGTGCTCGATGTGGACAACAACAAGGTGACCGCCCTGCGCTGGCAGATCCGCGTCGGCAAGCGCGGCACCTGCACCTTCGATGGCAACGATTTCCGCCAGACCAAGTCGCGCCCGCACATCGAGCTCGTCTCGCGCGACGGCTCGGGCTGCAAGCTGATGATCTGGCAGGAGCCGCGCCGCGTCACCCTGGGCCACACCGGATGCGAGCGCTGGTGCAGCCCGCGCACGATCTACGACAAGGCCTGGCCGGTGATGTTCGATCCGCGTACCGGCGGCTGCGCCCGCCTCGGTTGAGGAATCCGCATGCAGTGGGAAGTGGTGATCGGTCTCGAGACGCACGCGCAGCTGGCGACGCGCTCCAAGATCTTCGCGGGTGCGTCGACCGCCTTCGGCGCCGCGCCCAACAGCCAGGCCAGCGCGCTCGACCTCGCGCTGCCCGGCACGCTGCCGGTGCTCAATCGCGAAGCCGTCGCCCATGCGATCCGCTTCGGCCTCGCCGTCGATGCGGGGATCCCGCCGGTTTCGATATTCGCCCGCAAGAACTACTTCTATCCGGACCTGCCCAAGGGCTACCAGATCAGCCAGTTCGCGATTCCGGTGGTGCAGGGCGGGCATGTCGACATCGACTGGGAGGCCGACGGCCAGCCCCGGCAAAAGCGCATCCGGCTGACCCGCGCGCATCTCGAGGAAGACGCCGGCAAGTCACTGCACGATGCCTTCGAGGGCATGAGCGGTATCGACCTCAATCGCGCCGGCACCCCGCTGCTCGAGATCGTCACCGAACCCGACATGCGCTCGGCGAAGGAAGCGGTCGCCTACGCGCGGACCCTGCATGCGCTGGTGGTCTGGCTGGGCATCTGCGACGGCAATCTCCAGGAAGGCTCGTTTCGGTGCGACGCCAACGTTTCGGTGCGTCCGCTCGGCCAGGAGGCCTTCGGCACCCGCAGCGAGATCAAGAACCTCAACTCCTTCCGTTTCCTCGAGCGGGCGATCGAGTTCGAAGTGCGCCGGCAGATCGAGCTCATCGAGGACGGCGGCACGGTGGTCCAGGAGACCCGACTCTACGATCCCGATCGTGACGAAACCCGGTCGATGCGCAGCAAGGAAGACGCGCACGACTACCGCTATTTCCCCGATCCCGACCTGCCGCCGCTCACCATCGAGCGCGCCTGGATCGACGAGATCGCCGCCAGCTTGCCCGAACTGCCGGCGGCGCGCCGCGAGCGGCTCGTCGCCGAGCACGGCCTGTCGTCCTACGATGCCGCCACCCTGACCGCATCGCGCGCCATCGCCGACTACTTCGAGGGCGTGCTGGCCGCGCTGTCCGATGTCGCCGGCCAGGCCAAGACGGCCGCCAACTGGGTGCTCTCGGATGTCTCGGCGGCGATCAATCGCGACGAGATCGGTTTCGACGCCTGCCCGGTGCCGCCGGCGCAGCTCGCCGCGCTGGTCGGGCGCATCGCCGACGGCACCATCTCGGGGCGCATCGCCAAGGATGTCTTCGGTCGGCTCTGGAGCGGCGGCGATCCCGATCCGGGCGCGGTCGATCGCATCATCGACCAGCAGGGCCTGCGCCAGATCAGCGACACCGGTGCGCTCGAGGCGATGATCGACGAAGTGCTCGCGACCAACCAGAAGTCGGTCGAGGAGTTCCGCGGCGGCAAGGAGCGCGCCTTCAACGCCCTGGTCGGTCAGGTGATGAAGGCTTCGCGCGGCAAGGCGAACCCGGCGCAGGTCAACGAGCTGCTGCGGACGAAGCTCGCCGGCTGATCAAAATGGGGTCAAAATGGGGTCAGACACGATTAACGCAGTTAATCGTGTCTGACCCCATTTTGACCATTTTGATCAGCGATTCGCGGTGGTCGGGGTGCGCGATGGCGATGAGGCGGCGGGCGCGCTCGCGGGCTTCGCAGTCGCGCAGTTCGGCGGCGCCCCATTCGGTGACCACCCAGTCGGCGTCGCTGGCGGGGATCGTGGCGCGGGCGCCGGCGAGCGTGGGCACGATGCGGCTGCGCGTGCCGTCGGGGGTGGTCGAGGCCAGCATCAGGATCGAGCGGCCGCCGGGCGAGAGGCGGGCGCCGCGCACGAAGTCGGCCAGCCCGCCGATGCCGCCTCGCCAGCGGCCGGCGTCGAATTCCGAGTTCGCCTGGCCGGCGAGGTCGACTTCGATCACGGAGTTGATCGCATGCAGGCTGTTGAGCCGGGCATGTACCGCGATGCTGTGGGTATAGGCTGCCGGCCGCAGCCGGCAGGCGCGGTTGCGATCGAAGTGCCGGTGGGTGCGGCGGCTGCCGCCGAGGATATTCGTGATGCTCAGCCCGGTGTCGATGCCCTTGTGCTCGTTGGTGGCGGCGCCCGCTTCGATGAGCGCGATGGCGCCGTCGCTGAGCAGGCCCGAATGCAGTCCGAGGCCACGGTGGCCGGCCAGGGCGGAGAGCACGGTGTCGGGCAGGCGGCCGATGCCGGTCTGGATGGTGGCCCGGTCGGGGACGATGGCGGCGATGTGCGCGGCGATGCGCTGCTCGATTTCGGTGGGCGGGAGAATCGGCTGCTCGATCAGGCCGGTGGTCGCCGCGACGACATGATCGATGCGCAGTCCTTCGGGCGGCCTGGCGCCGAAGGTCCAGGGGACGTCGGGGTTCACTTCGGCGATGACGGCGCGCGCGCGCAGCGCGGCCTGCGCGACATAGTCGTTGGCGAGCCCGAGGTTGTCGGCGGGCGCGCCATCCCCGCCGTCGGGCAGTTGCATCAGGACGACATCGGCATGCAGCCGGCCACTGGCGAAGGCGGCTTCCAGTTCGCGATAGTGGATCGGCACGATGGTCCCGCCGTCGGCGTCGAACAATGCGGCGGCCCGGCCCATCGCGCCGTAGCCGGTGAACTCCAGCGCGTCGGCATGGGCCGGTGCGAAGCTGCGCGAGAACATTGCGCCGAGGAATACCCGCGCGCCCGGGAAGCGGTGGCGCTGGGCGGTGAGGGCCTGCGTGAGGCCCAGTGGCTCGGCGGCGGCCTGGCCGCAGACCACGACATCGCCCGGGCGGATCCAGCGGGCGAGATCGGGCATCGCGGCCGATGCGTCGCGCGCCGGTGATCCGGCCGGCGCCGGCGCTTCAGGCTTCGGGGGTTCGTTCGGAATCGGTGTTTCGCCGGTGGATTTCATTGTTTCACTCCATGAATTCCGTCGGGCCCTTATACCCGATCGATGAAGGGAGGCCGACGGATGCGGCGGGTTTGACATTGCGGTGTCCGCAACTGTAGCCTTTCGCCGGTTCGCGACGAGGGGCCTGTGGCGCCTTGCCGCGGCCGCGGGATTCGGCAGCAAGGGCGAGGGGGTCCGGCGATGCCGAAACCAGTCGCCCGACGCTTGCAACAGAGGAGACAGCCACGTGATCGCAATGCCCCGTATCTCGGCGGCGCTCGCGCGCCTCGAGCATGCGCTGATGCACGTGTCCGCGGCAGCCATGATCGCGATCATGCTGGTGGTGGTGGCCGATGTGGTGATGCGCTACTTCTTCTCGTATCCCCTCATCTTCGCCTACGACCTGATCGCGATGTACCTGGTGGTGCTGGTGTTCTTCTTTGCATTGCCCGGCACCCTGCACCTGCATGGCCACATCGCGATCGACTTCTTCCAGCCCTTCATTCCGCCGCGCGTGCGCTTCGCCGGCGAGGCGATCGGCTATGCGGCCGGCACGGTGGTGCTCGCGCTGATCGCCTGGAAGCTCTTCGGGCGCACCTGGATCGCGTTCGTCAACGAGGAAGTCACGGCGACCACCATCCCCTGGCCGATCTGGCTTTCGGAGTTGCCGGCGGCGATCGGCAGCGCGCTGATCGCGGTGCGTTGCCTCTATCGCTGCATCGGCCACGTGCTCTCGATGATCGCCGGCCATGCGGTGGTCGAGATTCCGCCGCCGCACGACAAGGCCTTGCCGGCGGAGGCCGCCGAATGACCATCACGATCGTCCTCGGCGTGATGTTCGCGATGCTGATCATCGGCACGCCGGTCGCGATCGCGCTGGCCGTTTCCGGCGCGATCGGGCTGTACATGATCGGCGGCATGCCGATGCTGCTCGGCATCCTCGAGACCACGGCGCTGTCGACCGTGACCTCCTACGAGCTGATCACGATCCCGATGTTCATCCTGATGGCGGAGTTCGTGATCCTCTCGGGCATCGCCGACGACCTCTTCATGGCCGCCGCCGCCTGGATCGGCCGGGTGCGCGGCGGCCTCGCGATGGCCACCGCGGTGGCCGGCGCCGGCTTCGGCGCGATCTCGGGCTCGAGCACCGCCGCGGCCGCGACGCTGTCCTCGACCACGATCCCGGCGATGATGCGCCAGGGCTACGAGCCGGGCCTCGCGGCTGGCGTGGTGGCGATCTCGGGCACCCTCGCGATGCTCATCCCGCCGTCGATCGCGCTGATCCTCTTCGGGATCATCGCCGACGTGAGCATCGGCGCCCTGCTGATCGGCGGGGTCATCCCGGGGCTGCTCGTCACCCTGACGATCATCCTGACGGTCGCCTTCCTCGTGTGGCGCGATCCTTCCCGGGCGCCGGTCGCGCGCAGCTACAGCTGGAGCGAGAAGTTCAGCCGCCTGAAGGTGGTCGCCCCGCTGCTGTTTCTCTTCGGGCTCGTCACCGGCACCATCTATGTCGGCTTCGCCACCCCGACCGAGGCGTCCGGGATCGGCGCCTTCGGGGCGATGCTGCTCGCCTGGAAGGCCGGTCGCCTCAAGTATGTGCCGACCCGAGACGCGATCCTGCGCGCCTGCGAGGCGAGCTGCATGATCATCTTCATCGTGCTGTGCGCGCACATCTTCGGCTATTTCTTCACCCTCACGCGCATCACCAACGAACTGGTCGACTACGTCGGCGCCCTCGAGGCCTCGCGCTGGATGATCCTCGCGCTGATCGTCGTCGGCTACATCATCCTTGGCTTCTTCATGGACCAGATCGCGATCCTGATCCTGACGGTGCCGGTGGTGCTGCCGGTGGTCACATCGCTGGGCTTCGACCCGATCTGGTTCGGCGTGGTGGTGGTGGTGACCGCCGAGGTCGGCATGGTGACCCCGCCGCTCGGGCTCAATGCCTTCGTGGTGGCGCGCTACACCAAGCGGCCGATCGGCGAGGTGTTTCGAGGCATCTTCCCGCATTTCTGGGCGCACCTGATCGTGATCGCGCTCCTGTGCGCCTTTCCGTGGCTGGTCACCTGGCTGCCCTCGACCATGATGATGCGGTGAGCCACGTATGATCCCCTTCTTCCTGACGATCCAACAGCAATGAGGAGACTTTCATGAACAAGACCCTGATCGGCGCTGCCCTGGCCGCCGCCATCGTTGCAGCGCCCGCGGCGGCCCAGACCACCTACCGCGTTGCCGATTCCTTCCCGACCGGCCACTACATCGCGGAGAACACGATCAAGCCCTTCATGGCCGAGGTCGAGAAGCGCTCCAACGGCCAGGCGAAGTTCGAGTACTTCCCGGCCCAGCAACTCGGCAAGGCTCGCGACCTGATGGCGCTGGCGCTCTCGGGGGTGTCCGACATCTCCTACGTGGCGCCGGCCTTCGTGTCGGACAAGCTGCCGCTGTCGGTGGTGGCGGAACTGCCCGAGGGCTTCGACGCTTCCTGCCCGGGTACCCGCGCCTACTGGAAGCTGGTGAAGGAAGGCGGTCTGCTCGACGAAATCGAGATCAAGCCGGCCGGCATGAAGGTCCTGTTCGCCCTGGTGCTCGATCCCTACCAGATCTTCGTGACCAAGGGCCAGGAGCTGGCCGGTCTCGATTCCTTCTCCGGCAAGAAGATTCGAACCACGGGCGGCGCGAAGGAACTCGCGCTGCGCAAGATCGGCGCGGTGCCGGTGCAGATCCCGACACCCGAAGTGCGTGAGGCGGCCTCGCGCGGCACGATCGACGGCTTCCTCTTCCCGGTCTCGTCGATCATGCCCTACGACCTTGCGCCGCATACCGGCATGGCGACCTCCGGCGAGAACTTCGGCAGCTTCGTCGCCACGTTCATGATGTCGCGCAAGAAGTGGGACTCGCTGCCCGCCGACCTGCGCAAGATCATGGATGAAGTCGGCGAAGAGATCGTCGAGGCCGGCTGCAAGAATGCCGAGGAAACCACCCGGATCGACCGCGCCAAGATCGAGGCTGCCGGCGTGAAGTTCGTGACCCTGCCCGAGGCCGAGCACGACAAGATCGTCGGCCTGATGAGCGAAGTCGGCCAGGAGTGGGCGGCCGACCTCGACAAGCGTGGCAAGAAGGGTTCGGAAGTCCTGAAGGCCTTCCAGGACGCCCTGGCCGCGAAGTAGGCGGACGGGCCGGGCGCGCGACAGGCGCGGAAACAAGCGCAGAAGCGGGCGCGAAACAGGTGCGGAAGCAGGCGCGGAAGCAAGGAGCAGGCAGCATGGCGGGTCCATTGGCGGGTGTGCGCATCGTCGACATGACGAGCGTGCTGATGGGCCCGTACTGCACCCAGATCCTCGGGGATCTCGGGGCCGATATCGTCAAGGTCGAGCCTCCGGGCGGGGACCTGGCCCGCGGCATCGGCCCCGAGCGCCATCGGGGCATGGGCGCGATCTTCCTGCACTCCAACCGCTCCAAGCGCAGCATCGCGGTCGACGCCAAGCGCGCGCAGGGCCGGGCGGTGGTCACCGCCCTGTGCCGCGACGCCGATGTCTTCGTGTGTTCGGTGCGCCCGCGCGCGATGGCCCGTCTCGGGCTCGACGCCGAGACGCTGCGCGCGGCCAATCCCCGGCTCGTCTACGCCTCGCTGGTCGGCTATGGCCAGCACGGCCCCTATGCGGCCCGGCCCGCCTACGACGATCTCATCCAGGGCGCCGCCGGCCTGCCGGCGCTGCAGGCGCTCGCCGGCGGCGGCGAGCCGCGCTATGTGCCCAGCGCCATGGTCGACCGGGCGGTGGGCCTGCGCGCGGGCATCGCGATCCTGGCGGCCGTCGTCGAGCAGCGCGGCTCCGGCCAGGGCCAGGCGATCGAGGTCCCGATGTACGAGGCCATGACCGAGTTCGTGATGAGCGACCACATGCAGGGCCGGACCTTCGAGCCGCCGGTCGGACCGACCGGCTACCAGCGTCATCTCGATCCCGGCCGGCGGCCCTATCGCACCGCCGACGGCCATCTCTGCGTGCTGCTCTACAACGACCGGCACTGGGAGACCTTCATGCGCCGGGTCGGCGCCGGCGAGCTCTGGGACGGCGATGCGCGCTTTCGCAGCGTGGGGGCGCGTGCCGCCGCCATCGCCCATGTCTACGACTTCGTGGCCCGCACCCTTGCCGGACGCAGCAGCGCCGAGTGGATTCGCCTGCTCGACGAGGCCGATATCCCGTGGTCGCCGCTCAACGACCCGGACACGATCTTCGATGATCCGCACCATGTCGCGACGGGCTTCTTCTCGGTGCGCGAGCATCCGAGCGAGGGGCCGATACGCTCCATGGCCGTGCCCGATCGCTATTCACGCACGCCGGCCGAACCCGAGCGGCTCGCGCCCAGGCTGGGCGAGCACACGGTGGAGCTGCTGCGCGAGTCGGGCCACGACGATGCGTCGATCGCCGCGCTGCTGGCCGACGGCACCTGCATCGACGGCAGCGCCTCGGGAGCGGGCGCCTAGACACCATGGTCGCCCGGGTCATGGCGGGCGACCATGGTGTCTAGCGCCGCGCGATCAGCGCCGCGCCAGCGGGCCGCCCGGGTGCGGGTCGCCCGGATGGTCGTGGGGTTCGGGCTGCAGTGCGGCGGCCGCCGCCGCGGCAGCGGGGATATCGTCCTGCGAAGGGTCCAGCCCAGCGGTCGGCGGCACGCCGAGCGCGGAGAGCAGGACGCGAAGCCGCCGCGCATCGCGCTCGAAGCGCTCATGGACGCGCTCCTGCTCGGCGCGGCGGATGCGGATCAGGTCTTCCTCGGCGAGGATGGCGCGCGCGCGGCTGCGCGCCTGGTCCATCCACTCGTGGGCGCGCGGGCCGCCGACGATCTGGGCGCGCATGCGCAGCGCCTCGAGCTCCCGGTGCAGGGTGACCATGCGCCGGCGCGCGAGTTCGATCTGGGCGCCGATATCGGCGACCTGTCGATCCCGCATGGCGTACAGGGTGTCGACGTTGCGATAGGCGGCGAGCAGGCCACGGTCGCGCTCGGCCCGCTGCATGGCGCGCCCGGAGTCGCCGGGGGCGAGGGTGCGATGGCAGATCGGGTCGACGTCGCCGTCGTTGGCGGCGACCGCCGCGGCGCCGCAACGGCTCGCGAGAATGCGGTTCGAGACATGCTCGGCGGGGGATTCCGCCGGACCGGTGGCCGATGCCGGTATGGCGAGCAGGCCGCCGATGCCGAGCAGGCCGATGAGGAGAACCAGGCGGGCCACGGGCCGGTTCGCCGCTGCGCGCGACCCTGCCTCGGCTCGCGAGGTCGGTTTCGGGGCTGATCTCGGCATCGATGGGTGAAGCGGCTGCTTTCGGTTGGTTGAGGCTGCCTGAATCAGGCCGATCCTAGTGGTGCGCCGGCCGCTGCGCCATAGCGGGCGCGATAAGCGGCGACGCGGTCACGATGGGTGGCGAGCCCGGCATCGGTCGAATCGGCCGATTCCAGGAAGACGAGCAGGTCGTCGAGACAGGCGATCGCGAAGACCGGGATGGCGTAGCGCTCGAGGATGGCCTGGCTGGCCGACAGGGGACCGATCTCGGTTGCGGTGCCGCTGCGTTCCTGGCGATCCAGGGCGATCAGGACCGCAGCGGGCTCGGCGCCATGGCGGCGGATGATCTCGACGGATTCGGCCACCGAGGTGCCGGCGCTGACGACGTCGTCGACGATGACCACGCGCCCGGCCAGCGGCGCCCCGACGATGTCGCCGCCCTCGCCGTGGTCCTTGGCCTCCTTGCGGTTGAAGGCGAAGGGAATGCGTCGGCCATGGCCGGCCAGGGCGATCGCGGTTGCGCTGGCGAGGGTGATGCCCTTGTAGGCCGGCCCGAAGAGCATGTCGAACTGGAAGCGGCTGGTGCGCTCGGCCGCGAGCAGGGTTTCGGCGTAGAAGCCGCCGAGCTTGCCCAGCAGCAGGCCATCGTTGAAGCGCCCCGCATTGAAGAAGTAGGGCGACACCCGCCCGGCCTTGGTAGTGAATTCCCCGAAGGCAAGGATGCCGGCGCCGAGACAGAAGCGAATGAACTGCGCGCGCAGGTCGGCCGACATGACAGGCTGGTTTCCTCTGGACTGCAAGAGAGAGAGTAACCCCCGATGATACGTGGGATCACGGCGAATCTGGAAGGCTTTGTTCCGTGTCGAGTCGGCCGCCGTGGCATCGGCATGGACCACGGCGTGGGCATGTTGCTTGCGGCGCAAGCCGCGCCACAGTCCCGAGGTGGCATTTTCGGGCTATGCTCGGTACACGGGCCGAGGAGTCGTCATGAGTCCACTTCCCTGGCGCGCTGTCTGCGCCGCCGCCATTCTGGTCGTCGTGGCCGGGTGCGATCGAAGCCCCGAGTCGCCCGACAGCCCCCCGGTGCCGGCGCCCGTCGCGCCGCCGACACCTTCCCCGGCGGCCGCCTCGCCTTCCCCGGCTGCGGATTCATCATCATCCCCGGCTGCCGGTTCGTCTTCCGATGCCGGCACTGCGCCGGCCGATGATTCCGTCACGACGCGGCCTCCCGAAGGGGGCCCGGGCAACGCGGGCACCGCGATCGGGGGTATGGTGGGCGCAGAATCGCAGGGCGGGGCCAGCACCACCGATGCGCCGGAGCCGACCGGCGGCGACGCGGCCAGGCAGCCGGCCGAGTCGGCGAAGCAGCCGGCCGGGTTCGACCCGGACGCCGACACGAACACGAGATAACGCTTGAGGAGACTCTCGATGGACATGAGCCGAAGGCAGTTCTTCCGCGTCAGCGCCGCGGGGCTGGCCGCCTCCACGATGGCCGCGCTGGGTTTCTCGCCCGCCGCCGCGCTGGCCGAGACCCGCCAGTTCAAGCTGGCGCGGGCCGTCGAGACCCGCAGTACCTGTCCGTACTGCTCGGTCAGCTGCGGCCTGCTGATGTACAGCCTGGGCGACAATGCCAAGAACGCCACGCCCGAGATCTTCCACATCGAGGGTGATCCGGACCATCCGGTCAACCGCGGCACCCTGTGCCCCAAGGGTGCGGGGCTGCTCGACTTCATCCACAGCCCCAGCCGCCTGAAGTATCCCGAGATCCGCGAGCCCGGTTCGAAGGAATGGAAGCGGGTGAGCTGGGACGAAGCAATGTCCCGCCTCGCGCAGATGATGAAGGCCGACCGGGATGCCAACTTCATCGCGACGAACGACGACGGGATGACCGTCAATCGCTGGACGAGCACGGGGATGCTGTGCGCCTCGGCGGCGTCCAACGAGACCGGCTACATCACGCACAAGACGATGCGATCCCTCGGGATGCTCGTCTTCGACAACCAGGCGCGCGTCTGACACGGACCCACGGTGGCCAGTCTGGCCCCGACGTTCGGACGCGGCGCGATGACCAACCACTGGGTGGACATCCGCAATGCCGACCTGGTGCTGATCATGGGGGGCAATGCCGCCGAGGCGCACCCCTGCGGCTTCAAATGGGTGATCGAGGCCAAGCAGCACAACAAGGCCCGGCTGATCGTGGTCGATCCGCGCTTCACGCGCTCGGCCGCCATGAGCGATTTCTATGCGCCCCTGCGCGCGGGCTCGGACATCGCCTTCCTGGGCGGCGTCATCAACTACCTGCTGTCGAACGACCGGATCCAGCACGAGTACGTCGCCAACTACACCAATGCGAGCTTCATCGTCGGCGAAGGCTATTCCTACGAGGAAGGCCTGTTCTCGGGCTACGACGAGGCGAAGCGCCGCTACGACCCGTCGAGCTGGGGCTACGAGATGGACGGCGGGTTCGCCCGCACCGACCCCACGATGCAGCATCCGCGCTGCGTGCTGCAGGTGATGAAGCAGCACTTCTCGCGCTACACGCCGGAGGTGGTCAGCCGCATCACCGGCACGCCGCAGGACAAGTTCCTGCAGATCTGCGAGATGATCGCCGCCACCGCTGTGCCCGACAAGGCGATGACGATCATGTACGCCCTGGGCTGGACGCAGCACAGCGTGGGCTCGCAGATGATCCGCACCGCCGCGATCATGCAGCTGCTGCTGGGCAACATCGGGATCGCGGGCGGGGGCATGAACGCCCTGCGCGGGCACAGCAACATCCAGGGCCTGACCGACCTGGGCCTGCTTTCCAACTCGCTGCCCGGCTACCTGTCGCTCGCGCGCGACGACGAGCAGGATCTCGAGACCTACTACAGCACCCGGGCGCTCGCGCCGCTGCGGCCGAACCAGATGAGCTACTGGCAGAACTACCCGAAGTTCTTCGTCAGCCTGCAGAAGGCCTGGTGGGGCGACGCCGCGACCGCCGAGAACGACTGGGCCTTCCACTACCTGCCCAAGATCGACAAGCTCTACGACGTGCTCCAGGCCTTCGAGCTGATGAACCTCGGCAGGCTCCACGGCTACATCTGCCAGGGCTTCAATCCGGTCGGCTCCTTCCCCAACAAGAAGAAGATCATCGCCGGGCTGTCGAAGCTGAAGTTCCTCGCCATCATCGATCCGCTCAACACCGAGACGGCCGAGTTCTGGCGCAACTTCGGCGAGCACAACGATGTCGATACCGAGGGCATCCAGACCACCGTGTTCCGGCTGCCCTCGACCTGTTTCGCCGAGGAGGACGGCGCCCTGACCAATTCCAGCCGCTGGCTGCAATGGCACTGGAAGGGCGCTCCGCCGCCCGGAGAGGCGCGTGGCGACAACGTCATCATGGCCGACCTCTTCATGCGCATCCGCGCCTTGTACGAGAAGGAGGGCGGCGCCTTCCCCGACCCGATCGTCAAGCTGACCTGGCCGTACAAGATCCCCTCGGCGCCGTCGGCCGAGGAGCTGGCGATGGAGTACAACGGCCGCGCGCTGGCGGACGTGACGGCGCCATCGGATCCGGGGAGCCCGGACAGCGCGCCGGTCATGCTCGCGCGGGCCGGAGAGCAGCTCGCCGGTTTCGGCCAGCTGCGCGACGACGGCAGCACTGCCGCCGGCTGCTGGATCTACACCGGCTGCTGGACCGAGGCGGGCAACCAGATGGCCCGGCGCGACAGCGCCGACCCCTGGGGCATCGGCCAGACCCTCGACTGGGCCTGGGCCTGGCCGGCCAACCGGCGCATCCTCTACAACGCGGCGTCGGCCGCGCCCGACGGCAGGCCCTGGGATCCGGGTCGGCAGCTGATCTACTGGAACGGCAAGGCCTGGGCCGGAGCCGATGTTCCGGACATCCGGCCCGACGCCGATCCGGCGGCCGCGCAGCGGGTGCAGCCCTTCATCATGACGGCCGAGGGCGTCGCCCGCATGTTCGCCCCCACGGGGATGGCCGAAGGCCCCTTGCCGGAGCACTACGAACCCTTCGAGTCGCCCCTGGAAACCAATCCCATGAACGACAACCCGAAGGCGCGGGCCAATCCGGCGGCGCGGGTCTTCAAGGGCGACCTGGAGGCCTTCGGCAAGCCGGACGAGTTCCCGCTGGTGGCTACCAGCTACCGCCTGACCGAGCACTTCCACTACTGGACCAAGCATGCGCGCTCGAACGCGATCCTGCAGCCCCAGCAGTTCGTCGAAATCGGCCCGGAACTCGCCCGCGACCGCGGCATCGCCAATGGTGACACCGTGAAGGTCTCGTCCAATCGGGGCTACATCAAGGCGGTGGCCGTGGTGACGCCGCGGATCCCGCGGCTGACGGTGGACGGCAGGACGGTCGACACGGTCGGCCTGCCCAACCACTGGGGCTTCGTCGGGCTCACCAAGCCCGGCTACCTGGTGAACACCCTGACACCGTTCGTGGGGGATGCGAACTCGCAGACTCCCGAGTTCAAGTCCTTCACCGTCAACATCGAGAAGGCATAGGAGGTCCGATGAGTTCACTCCAGTCCCTCGATATCGCGGCGCGTTCGGCGACGACCACGCAGCCGCCGGTGGCGCGCCGGCATGTCACCGAGGTGGCGAAGCTGATCGATGTGTCGGCCTGCATCGGCTGCAAGGCCTGCCAGGTGGCATGCATGCAGTGGAACGACCTGCGCGACGAGATCGGCACCAATGTCGGCGTCTACGACAATCCGTCCGACCTGACGCCACAGTCCTGGACCGTCATGCGCTTCGCCGAAGTCCAGACGAAGCAGCCCGACGAGAGCACCCGGCTCGAGTGGCTGATCCGCAAGGACGGCTGCATGCACTGCGAGGATCCCGGTTGCCTCAAGGCGTGTCCGTCGCCCGGGGCGATCGTCAAGTACAGCAACGGGATCGTCGACTTCATCAGCGAGCACTGCATCGGCTGCGGCTACTGCATCACCGGCTGCCCCTTCGACATTCCCCGCATCTCGCAGGTGGACAACAAGGCCTACAAGTGCTCGCTGTGCGCCGACCGGGTGGCGGTCGGGCGGGAGCCGGCCTGCGCCAAGGTCTGTCCCACCGGCGCGATCCGCTTCGGCAGCAAGGAGGACATGCTCGAGTTCGGCGCTGGCCGCGTGGCGGAGCTGAAGGAGCGCGGCTACGAGAATCCGGCGGTCTACGATCCGCCGGGGGTCGGCGGCACGCACGTGATGTACGTGCTGCAGCATGGCGACCAGCCCGGGCTCTACAACGACCTCCCGGCCGATCCGAAGATCAGCCCGCTGGTCGCCTTGTGGAAGGGCCTTGCCAAGCCGCTGGCGACCGCCGCCATGATCGGCGCGGCCGTCGTCGGCTTCTTCCACTACACCCGGGTGGGTCCGCTCGAGGTCGACGATGATGCGGAGACGGGGGCGGACACGGGGGTCGACGATGCCGCGCTCGGTCGCCGCGACCAAGATTCCGCGCGAGGAGACTGACATGCCCCGCCTGATCCGCCGCTACGACGACGGCACGCGCATGAACCACTGGCTCGTGGCGCTGCTGTTCCTGGGCGCCGGCCTGTCCGGCCTGGCCCTGTTCCATCCGTTCTTCTGGCCCCTGGTGGGCCTGTTCGGGGGCGGCCCGTGGACCCGGATCCTGCATCCTTTCGTCGGGCTGGCGATGGTGATCGGTTTCGTGATCCTGTTCTTCCAGGTCTGGCGCGACAACTTCTGGAACCGCCACGACAGCGAATGGGTGCGGCATTCGCCCCGGCTGCTGCGCGGCGACGAGGAAGGCATGCCGCCGGTGGCCAAGTACAACGCGGGCCAGAAGGGCGTGTTCTGGCTGTTCGCGGTGTGCCTGGCGGTGCTGCTGGTGACCGGCTTCCTCTTCTGGGAGCCCTGGTTCGCCGGCGCCATACCGATGTTCCTGCGCCGGCTCGCCAGCGTCCTGCATGCCGCGGCAGCCTTCGTCCTGGTCCTGGGCGTCATCGTCCATGTCTACGCGGCGATATGGGTCAGGGGCTCGATGCGCGCCATGACCCGCGGCACGGTATCGCGCGCCTGGGCGCGACGCCACCATCCCCTGTGGTACCGAGAGTTCGGCGACGACCAGTGACGACGCTGCCCCTGCCCGGCCCGGAAGAGATCGCGGCGCGCGCCGGCCGCGAGGTGCCGGTGCTGCACCTGCCGCTGCGCGAGACGGTATACGCCGAACGCGAGATGCGCCTGCGCCAGCGCGCCGCCGGCCATGCCATGGGCGACTACCTGCTGCTGATGGCCGACCTGGCGCATGCCCAGCATGAGCTGCTGCAGGCGTATCCCGAGGTGCCGCTGCCGGATGCGGACGCGCTGCGGGCGGCGGTACGCTTCGGCAGGCCGGCCCTGCCGGCCGAGGACTGGCCACGCGATCCGCGCTGGCGCGACGGCCTGCACCGGATACTCGATGCGCTGCATGCCAAGCTGCCCGAGGGCGTCGCGCGCAGCAGCGTCGCGCGCCTGCGCGCGCTGGCGCCGCCCGAGCTGGAACGCCAGGCCGATCGCCTGCTGCGGGGAATCATGCTCGATCTCGACCTGGCGAGCGCCCCCTTCATCGGCGCCGCGCTCCAAGCGTACTGGACGCACATGGTGCTGGCAAGCGCCGCCGGCCATGGGATCGAGCGGCTGGCGCCCTTCGGGCGCATCGCCGACGCGACGCGTTGTCCGTGCTGCGGCTTCCTGCCGGTCGCCAGCGTGGTGCGGATCGACGCCAGCGCGGGCGGACTGCGCTACCTGCAGTGCGCCCTGTGCGCCACGCAATGGCACATGGTCCGCATCAAGTGCTCGCATTGCGAAGGCACCAAGGGCATTCATTACCAGTCGCTGGAACCGCGCGACGGCGATGGCGACCCGCGCTCCGGCGCGGCGGTCGAAGCGGAAACCTGCGATACCTGCGGCAGCTATCTCAAGATCGTCCGCCAGAACCGCGATCCGCAGGTCGAGGCGATGGCCGACGACCTGGCCTCGCTGACCCTCGACCTGCTGGTCTCCGAAGCCGGCTTCCGGCGCCACGGGACCAGCCTGCTGCTGCTGTTCGGCGAACCCGACGTACCCGACGACGGCGGAGGCGGCTGATGGCCGCGCCCGAGGAGTCCGTGGTCCACGGCTCGAAGGCCAAGCCCGCCGACCTGCCTTCGATCGACAAGCTGCTGCGCCTGCCCGCGACGCGAAGCCTGCTGGCGGCCCATGGCCATACCCTGGTCGCCGGGCAGGCGCGTGCGCTGCTGGACGAACTGCGGGCGCTGGCGCTGGCCGGCGGGCTCGAGCGCGGGCGTCTCGAGGCGGATGCGCTGGTGGTGGCGCTCGCGGAGCGTGTCCGGGAGCGACTCGCCTACCGATTGCGGCGCGTCATCAATCTCACCGGCACCGTCATCCACACCAACCTCGGGCGCGCGGTGCTGCCGGCGGCGGCGATCGACCATGTCGCCCGCATGATGGCAGGCCCGAACAATCTCGAGTACGAGCTCGACGGCGGCGGGCGCGGCGACCGCGATGCGCTGGTCGAAGGCCTGCTGTGCGAGATCACCGGGGCCGAGGCCGCCACCGTCGTCAACAACAATGCGGCGGCGGTGCTGCTGACCATCGCCGCGCTGGCGGGCGGGCGCGAGGCGATCGTCTCGCGCGGCGAACTGGTCGAGATCGGTGGCGCCTTCCGGATGCCCGACGTGATGGCGAGCGCCGGCGCCACGATGGTGGAGGTCGGCACCACCAATCGCACCCACCTGGCGGACTACGCGCGGGCGATCACGCCGCGCACGGGCCTGCTGATGAAGGTGCACACCAGCAACTACGCGCTGCAGGGCTTCACCGCGTCGGTGCCGGAGTCGGCGCTCGCCGATCTGGCGCGCGAGCGCGGCCTGCCGCTGGCGACCGACCTGGGCAGCGGTTCGCTCATCGACATGGCGCTCTACGGGCTGCCGAAGGAGCCGACCCCACAGGAAATGCTGGCCGCCGGCTGCGATGTGGTCAGCTTCTCGGGCGACAAGTTGCTGGGCGGTCCGCAGGCCGGCCTGATCGTGGGACGGCGCGAGGCGATCGAGCGCATCCGCAAGTTCCCCATGAAGCGGGCGCTGCGGGTCTCGAAGCTGCCGCTGGCGGCGCTCGAGGCAACGCTCGTCCTCTATCGGCAGCCGGAATTGCTCGCGCGCGATCTGCCCACCCTGCGCTGGCTGGCCCGGCCGGCGGACCAGGTGCGGGCGACCGCGGCGGCGCTGCTCGAGCCGCTGCGCGCGGCGCTGGCGCCGCGCTACGAGGTGCAGCCGGTGGAACTGCTCAGCCAGGTGGGGTCCGGTTCCTTGCCGGTGGACCGGCTGCCTTCGGCAGGGCTTGCCTGCGAACCGGTGCTCGCAGGCCGGCGCGGCGCGGGCACGGCGCTCGATGCCCTGGCCGACGCGCTGCGCGGCCTGCCGGTGCCGATCATCGGCCGCATCGCCGAGAATCGCCTGCTGCTCGACTGCCGTTGCCTCGATGAACCCGCGCCGGTGCTGGCGCAGATGCCGGCCTTGCGCGAGGCGCTGGCATGATCGTCGGCACCGCGGGCCACATCGACCACGGCAAGACCGCCCTGGTGCGCGCGCTCACCGGCATCGACGGCGACCGCCTGCCCGAGGAGCGCCGTCGCGGCATCACCATCGAAGCGGGCTATGCCTTCATGCCGCCGGAGGGCGGCCCCGCCATCGGCTTCGTCGACGTGCCCGGCCACGAGAAGCTGGTGCACACCATGGTGGCGGGTGCGAGCGGCATCGACTTCGCCTTGCTGCTGGTCGCCGCCGACGACGGGGTGATGCCGCAGACCAGCGAGCATCTCGCCATCCTCTGCCTGCTGGGCGTGGCGCGCGGCGCCGTGGTGCTGAGCAAGGCCGATCGCGTCGAGGCCGCCCTGCTGGCCCGACGCCAAGCGCAGGTGGGCGCGCTGCTGGCGCAGGCCGGACGGGCCGACTGGCCGGTGCTGGCGGTATCGGCCTTGCGGGGCGAGGGCATCGACGCGCTGCGCGAACTGCTGCGTGCCGAGGCCTTGCGTCCCGTCGCCGGCGGCGAGCCCGGGGCCGGGTTCCGGATGCCGCTCGATCGCGTGTTCAGCGTCGACGGTATCGGTACGGTCGTGGCGGGCGGCATCGCCGCCGGCAGCGTGCGGGTGGGCGACAGCCTTGCGCTGGCGCATGAGCCCGGGCGGGCGCTGCGGGTGCGCAGCCTGCAGCGCCATGGCGAGACGGTGGCCAGCGCCGGGCCCGGCCAGCGCTGCGCCATCGGGCTGGCCGGGCTGGCGCGCGAGCGGGTCGAACGCGGCCATGTCCTGTGCGCACCGGCGATCGCGCAGGCCAGCCAGCGCCTGGACGCCTGGCTGCGACTGGCGCCGGCCGAGCCCCGGGCGCTGCGCTCCGGCACGCGAGTGCACCTGCACCTGGGCACGCAGAAACGCATGGCCAGCGTCGTGGTGCTGGGCGCGGCCTCGCTCGAGCCGGGCGGCGAAGGACCGGCGCAGCTGGTGCTGCCGGCGCCGATCCATGCCTGGCAGGCCGACCGCTTCGTGCTGCGCGACGCCGCGGCTTCGCGCACCATCGGCGGCGGCTCGGTGCTCGCCGTCGATGCGCCGGCACGCTACCGGCAGGCGCCCGAGCGGCTCGCCTTCCTCGAGGCGCAGCGCGCGGCCGGCCTGGCGCAGCGCTTCGCCGATACCCTGGCGCTGGCGCCGCACGGCGTGCGGGGCGATGCCTGGCTGCATGCCGCCGGTCATGTCGACTGGCCCTTCGGGATCGACGGCATCGCGAATGCCGTCGCCCTGCCGGATGGCTGGATCATCGATGCGATGCACCTGGCCCGGGCCGAGGCGGACATCCTCGAAGCGCTGGGCGCCTTCCATGCGCAATCACCACAGGAGCTGGGACTCGAAGCAAGGCGGGCGCGCCGGCTGGCGGCGCCGCGCATGCCCGAAGCCCTGTGGGAGGGTGTCATCGGGCGAATGGTGGCGCAGGGTCGCATCAGCCTGCGCGCGAGCTTCCTGCACCTGCCCGAGCATGGCGAGAAACTGCGCGCGGCCGACCGCGTCGTGGCCGAACGCATCCTGCCGATGCTGGTCGATGGCTGTTTCGATCCGCCCTGGGTGCGCGACATCGCCGCCGATACGGGACTGCCCGAAGCGCAGCTGCGCCAGGTGCTCAAGCGCATGGCGCAGCTGGGCGAGGTATTCCAGGTCGTGAAGGATCTCTACTATCCGGCGGCGACCGTCGAGCAGCTCGCGGCGCTGGCCCGGGAGCTCGTCGCGCGCGACGGACGGGTCACCGCCGCCGGCTTTCGCGATGCGACCGGCCTCGGGCGCAAGCGCGCCATCCAGATACTCGAGTTCTTCGACCGCGTGGGCCTGTTGCGCCGTGTCGGGGACCAGCACCTGCCACGGCCGGACACCCGGATGTTCGCCGGCGGCCTGGAGCAGCCATGAACATGGAAGAAATACGTCCCCGGTGGGGCGGCTGGGCTTCAAACCCAGTGGGCGGCGCCATGCGTTGCCGGGTGGGTTCGACTCCCACTTTCTTCCGCCAATCGATTCGCCCCTGCGGCAGCCGCCTTCCCGGTCCCGTGGCATGCTCGCAGTCGGGCCTTGCCCGTACCTGACGCGATGGACATCCTCGGCTTCGAGTATCCGGACGACGCCTGGTTCTTCCTAGAGCAGGACATGTGGTGCCGCGCCCGCGCCGACGGAAGCATGGAAGTCGGGATCACGGCCTTCGGCATCCATCTGTCGGGCGACGTCTACATGTGCCGGCCCAAGCCGGCCGGTACCGAGCTGGTGCAGGGCCAGACCCTGGCCGTCGCCGAGCTGAGCAAGGCAGTCGTCGCCATCCGCAGCCCGGTCACGGGCCGGGTGATCGAAGTGAACCCGCTGCTCGAGGACACGCCGGAGCTGGTCCATCGCGAGCCCTACGCCCGCGGCTGGATCGCGCGCATCGCGCCGGCGCGCTGGGCCGAGGATCTCGCCCGGCTGGCGCACGGCGAATCGTTGGCGGCGGCGGCCACCGCCCGCATGCGCCCGGAGGATCCCGAGTGAAGGCATCATGCCTGGCATGACATGGAGGAAACCCGAATGAATCAGCGCCGCGGCCTCGCGATCATGGTGTGGTCCTGCGGGCCGGAGCAGAGCGAGCAGGCCGCGACCCCCTTCGTCGTCGCCCAGGCGGCGGCCGCGCTGGAGCTCGAGGTCGAGATGCTGTTCTCGGCCCGCTCGGTGCACTGGCTGCAGGCGAGCGAGCAGGACACGCCGATAGGCTTCGGGCACGGGCGTCGGCCGGTCTCCTTCTACCTCGGCGACTGTGCCCGCCTGGGCGTGACGATGCGCGCCTGCAGCCAGGCGCTGGCCGCACTGAGGCTCGCCGACGAGGATCTCGCACCGGCCTGCCGCGGCGCCGGAGGCATGGTCTCCTTCGTCGAGCGGACCCGCGATCCCGGATGGGGTTCGCTGGTTTTCTGAACGCAGCAAGTACACTTGCCTTCCACCCATCCAGGCGCCCATGCCCGCCCACCGGGACCGCGCCGCGAAAGTGCAAGGTCAATGCTGCGAGTCATCACCGCCAACCTCAACGGTATCCGTTCCGCCCAGCGCAAGGGCTTCCATGAATGGGCCGCCGCACAGGCCGCCGATTTCATCTGCGTGCAGGAGATCAAGGCGACCGAAGCCGACATTCCCGACGACATGCGGCGCATCGGCGAGCTCGAGGGCCATTTCCATGCCGCCGAGAAGAAGGGCTACAGCGGAGTGGGGATTTATTACAAGCGTCCGCCCGAACGCCTGATCGCCGGCTTCGGCGACGAGGAGTTCGATGCCGAAGGGCGCTACCTCGAGGCGATCTACGAGGATCTCGCGGTGGTGTCGCTCTACCTGCCCTCAGGATCCAGCTCGCCTGATCGCCAGGCGGCCAAGTACCGCTTCATGGAGCGCTTCCTGCTCCACCTGCAGCGCTTGCGCGAGCGTGGCCTCGAGGTGATCATCTGCGGCGACTGGAACATCGCCCACAAGGAGATCGATCTCAAGAACTGGAAGAGCAACCAGAAGAACTCCGGCTTCCTGCCCGAGGAGCGCGCCTGGCTGACGCGGGTATTCGATGAGCTCGGTTTCGTCGATGTGTTCCGCCGGCTCGACGATCGCCCCGAGCGCTACACCTGGTGGAGCAACCGCGGCCAGGCCTGGGCGAAGAACGTGGGCTGGCGGCTCGACTACCAGATCGCGACGCCGGGCATCGCCGCGCGGGCGAAGGCCTGCGACATCTACATCGCGGCGCGCTTCTCGGACCACGCGCCGCTGCGCATCGACTATGAGCGCGCCACCCCCCAGGAAGGGCGGCGGTAGCATCGACTCTCAGATATATCCCAGGTCCCTCATCAGACCGGACAGCGTCTCGCCGTACTCCTTCGCCAGCGGCCCCTTGGCGATTTCCCTCTCGAGGAGCGATTTCGAGGCTTCTGCAAAGCGCGCCATGATCTCGTCCGGAAACTGCTGGACTTCCACGCCCATCTTCTCGATGCCGGTGGTCAGCGCGATGGCCTCGCGGTGGTTGTAGCCGATCGAGTAGCCCAGGTACCGCTCCTCGAGCACGGAGGTCAGGATTCGGCGCAGGTCGTCGGGCAACTCATCGTAAGCCTTCACATTGATCATGTACGTGTCGTTCGAGATGAGCAGCGAGGGCATCATATGGATGGGCGCGACTTCCCATAGCTTCATCGATAGTGCCCCCTGGGTTCCGCCCCAATGGGCGCCGTCGACCACGCCTGTCGCAAGCGCCTGGTACAGCTCGGGTCCGGCGATCTGCTGCGGCGCGAAGCCCGCGGACTCGAGATAGTCCACGATGTTTCCGGACGAGCGAACCTTGATGCTCGAGAGGTTCGTGTCCGCGGTGATCTTTTCCTTCAGCACGAGTTCGTTCGGCAGCGCCATGGCTGCTTTCATGATCAGGCCCTTCGGGCGCAGGGTTTCGTTGAGAGCATTCTCCAGGCCGAGGTTCTTGGTGAAGTGCATCTGTTCCCAGGAGTTGCGCAGTGTGCCGGGAACCCCCACGAACAGGCCCATCAACTCGGACTCGCCGAGGTTGTAACCGGGGTTGGCGGTGCCCATCTCCGTTACGCCGCGCCGGACGATGTTGAAGATCTCCCGGCCCTTGGCGATTTCGCCGGCACCGAGGGCCTCGATCGTGAAACGCCCGTCGGTACGCGCTTTCACTTCCTCGGCCATGACCGCAACGTTGCCGCTGAATGAAGTCGAGGCTTTCGGATAATGGGCCTGCAGCCTCCAGGTGACCTTTTCCTGCGCGCTGGCCGAGGTGATGATTGCCGGTGCGGCGGCAACTGCGAGCGTACCTTTCAGGAGAGTGCGTCGGGACGACGGGGTATTCGCGTGGCTCATGACTGTTGTCTCCAGGTTGTTCCCCGGATCCTACTGCGGGAACGCGCGCCCGCCCCATGAAGACCGCGGGCGCATGGGGTTCAATCGCGTATCGAGGGAGAATCCCTCTTGGGATACCGTCAGGCACCGCCATTGGAATCTTCCGAGTGATCCGTACATCGACAACGAGCGCCCCCAGGATCGCCGTGGACGCCCCCGTCCGGCACCCGCGATGAGAGTCCTCTGGACCTACCTGCGGCCGCACTGGCGGCTCGCCCTGCTGGCGCTGGGATTGGCCGCCGCCAGCCAGGTGCTCGGCCTGGTCGATCCGATCATCTTCGGCATGATCATCGACAGGTACGCGATCGACCACGGCACGCTGAGCGCCGATGAACGGGTCGCGGGAGTGCTGCGCCTGCTCGCGCTGGCGGTGCTGGTAGCGGTGGGTTCGCGCCTGGCGAGCGCCCTGCAGGAGTACGTCACCCGCCTGATGGTGCAGAAGTTCGGTACCCGGCTCTTCAACGACGGCCTGCGCCAGGCACTGCGCCTGCAGTTCGGCGAGTTCGAGGACCTGCGCAGCGGTGAAGTGCTCTCGCTGCTGCAGAAGGTTCGCTCGGACAGCGAGCGCTTCATCAATACCTTCATCAACACCGTCTTTGCGGCTGCTGTCGGGATGAGCTTCCTGACCTGGTACGCGATGACCCGCAGCTGGTTGCTGGTGCCGGTATTCCTCGTCGGAGTGCTGGTCCTCGGCAGCCTGACCGGGCTGCTGAGCCGGAAGATCCGCACCCAGCAGCGCTCGATCGTGCGCGAGACCAACCGCAATTCGGGTTTCATCACCGAGTCCTTGCGCAACGTGGAGCTGATCCGCAGCCTCGGGCTCACCTATGCCGAGATCCGGCGGCTGCAGGCGCGCACCGAGCACATCTTCGCGCTCGAGATGGAGAAGGTGAAGCGGGTGCGGCTGCTGTCCTTCCTTCAGGGCACCACCCTGAGCCTGCTCAAGCTGGCGGTGCTCTTCGCACTGCTGTGGCTGATCTTCCGCGATGTGCTCTCGACCGGCGAGCTGATCGCGATGCAGTTCATCTCGGTGGCGATCTTCGCGCCGCTGCAGCAGCTGGGCAACATCATCATCGCCTGGCGAGAGGCCGAGGCTTCGCTGCTGAATTTCGACAACCTGATGAAGAAGCCGATCGAGCGGCGCCCGCCGCAATGGACCGATACGGGGGCGCTGGAGGAGATCCGTTTCATCGACGTGACATTCCGCCATCGGGGCGCGCCGGACAATGCCGTGGACGGCGTGTCCTTCGCCGCCGGCCTGGGCGATACGGTCGCCTTTGTCGGGCCTTCGGGCTCGGGCAAATCGACCCTGGTCAAGCTGCTCGTTGGCCTGTATGCGCCCGCCGAGGGCGAGGTGCGCTTCAACGACATCTCGAGTCGCGCCACCCGGGTCAATCGGGTGCGCCGCCAGATCGGCCTGGTGACGCAGGAGACCCAGCTCTTCGCCGGCACCATCCGCGAGAACCTGCAGCTGGTGCGTCCCGAAGCCACCGATGCCGAGATGCTGGCGGCCATGGAACAGGCCTCGTGCGTCGGCCTGCTGACGCGCTCGCCCGACGGCCTCGACACCATGATCGGCGAACGCGGCGTCAAGCTCTCGGGTGGCGAGAAGCAGCGCCTCGCGATCGCCCGGGCCCTGCTGCGCGATCCGCGGCTGCTGATCTTCGACGAGGCAACCTCGGCGCTGGATTCGCTGACCGAGGAGCAGGTCAGCGACACGGTGCGCGAGCTCTCGAGCCGGCGCAACCGGATCACGATCCTGATCGCGCACCGGCTCTCGACGGTGATGCATGCCGACACGATCCATGTGCTCGAGCGCGGCCGCATCGTGGAGTCGGGCTCGCACCAGGCGCTGGTGGCCGCCGGCGGACTGTACTACGCCATGTGGCGCCAGCAGATCGGCGAGCGACCGGTGCCGGCGGAGGGGCCGGAGCCGTCGTCGGACCTGGCGCCCGAAGTCATGGCGGATACCGCGCCGCCCTTGTTCGGGGAGAATCCGTGAGAACCCAGAAGGAGCGGATGCTCGTCGGCGAAGCCTACGATCCCGCCGATCCGCAACTGCTCGCCGAGCGTCGGCGGGCGCGTGAACTCACCCGCGAATACAACGATTCCCGCAGCGACGAGGTCGACCGGCGCGCGGCACTGATCCGCCGCCTGGTCCCGGACAGCGGTGCCCGCATCGCGATCGAGCCGCCGTTCTTCTGCGACTACGGCAGCAACATCCACCTGGGCGACGATGTCTTCTTCAATTTCGACTGCGTCATCCTGGATGTCGCGCCGGTGCGAATCGGCTCCCGGGTGCTCTTCGGGCCCGGCGTGCATGTCTACGCCGTGACGCATCCGATGTCGGCGAGCGAGCGGCGCAAGGGGCTCGAATCCGGCCGGCCGGTCGCCATCGGCGACGATGTCTGGATCGGGGGCGGCGCGATCGTCTGTCCGGGCGTGACGATCGGCGATCGCGCGGTGATCGGCGCCGGCAGCGTGGTGACCCGCGACATTCCAGCGGATGTCTTCGCCGCCGGCAATCCCTGCCGGATGGTCCAGCCGATCGACGGCGCGGCGATGGGCTGAGCGACCGTCCGCCGGGGTCCGGCGACCCGGAGTCGTCCGGCAGCGGTCCGCGCGGTGCTCGCCGGTTACACTTGCCGCCCATGGACGCCGCCGAGCGCAAGCGACACCCGGTCTTCGATGTCTTCGCCAATGTGCGGATGGCGGCGATGCTCGCGCTCGGCTTCGCCAGCGGCCTGCCGCTCGCGCTGTCCACCGGCACCCTGCAGGCCTGGCTGACGATCGACGGCATCGACGTCACCACTATCGGCTTCTTCGCGCTGGCGGGACTGCCCTATACCTTCAAGTTCGTCTGGGCGCCGCTGCTCGACCGCTTCGAGCCTCCCTTCCTCGGCCGGCGCCGCGGCTGGCTGGTCATTACCCAGCTGGGCCTGGCGCTGGCCTGCTTCCTGATGGCGACCTTCGACCCGGCCCGGCAGATCTGGGCGATGGCCGGCTGCGCGGTGGCGATTGCCTTCCTGTCGGCTTCGCAGGACGTGGTGTTCGATGCCTATCGCAGCGACCTGCTGGCGCCGGCCGAGCGCGGCGCCGGCGCGGCGGTGTCGGTCTTCGGCTACCGGATCGCGATGCTGGTCTCGGGCGGGCTTGCGCTGATCCTCGCCGACCAGTGGCTGGGCTGGCCGGGGGCCTTCCAGGCGATGGGCGCGCTCTTCGTGCTGATCGCCCTGGTCACGGTGTTCACGCCCCGGGTGCCCGAGGTCGATGTCGAACGCGCGCCGGTGCGGCGCGAACTGGCCGGCTTCGTCGCGATGCTGGGGGCCGGCATCGCGGTCTGGATGCTGACGCGGCTGATGCCGCTGGAAGCCCTGGAGGCCGGACGCTTCGGCATGCTCGCCTGGAACACGGTGGCGCTGGTGGCCGCCTTCGCGAGCGCGTTGTGGGCGGCGCGCGCGGTCGGGTTTCCGTCCTTCGTCGATCCCTGGGATGCCTTCTTCGACCGACGCAAGGCGATCTGGCTGCTTGCGCTGATCGTGCTCTACAAGCTGGGCGACGCCTTCGCCGGCAGCCTGACCACCACCTTCCTGATCCGCGGCGTCGGCTTCTCGGCGAGCGAGGTCGGTTCGGTGAACAAGGTGATGGGCCTGTCGGCCACCATCGTCGGCGCGCTGCTGGGCGGCGCCTGGCTGGCCAGGCGCTCGCTCTACAACGCGCTGATGGTGTTCGGCATCGCCCAGGCGGTCTCGAACTTCGGCTACTGGGTGCTCGCGGTGCTGCCACAGGATCTCACCCTGATGGCGATCGCCGTGGGCATCGAGAACCTGTGCGGCGGGATGGGCACCGCCGCCTTCGTGGCCTTCCTGATGGCGCTGACCGACCGGCGCTTCTCGGCAGCGCAGTACGCGCTGCTCTCCGCGCTCGCCTCGGTGGGCCGGGTCTATGTCGGGCCCGCCTCTGGCGTGCTGGTCGCCGCCATCGGCTGGCCGAGCTTCTACCTGTTCACCGTGCTTACTGCGCTGCCCGGCATCGCCTTGTTGTGGTGGCTTCGTGGCGAGATCCGGAAGCTGTCGCCGGCGCCCGGGGCCGCTGGCCAGGCGGACGACTGATCCGAAAAATGATCCGAAAAATGGGGTCAGACACCATTTATGAGTAAATGGTGTCTGACCCCATTTTTTCTGCCTCAGTTTGCCTGGTCAAGCAGGTCTTCGAGCCGCGCGCCGGTGTCCAGCACGCGCCAGTCGTCGCCGTTGTGTCCGGCGATCTGTATTCCTATCGGCAGGCCCTCGTCGCCCCGGCCACAGGGCAGGGTCAGCGCCGGCATGCCGGTCAGGTTGAAGGGCATGGTCAGCGATGTCAGCGCGGTATGCAGCGGTATGTCGCGCCCGTCGATGCGGGCGCTGGCGGCCCCCTGGCGGGGCGGCTCGACGCGCAATGTGGGCGTGACCAGCACATCCACCTGCTGCATCGTTGTCGCGAACATCGCCGCGAGCGCGGCCCGGCCGCGTTGCGCGCGGGTGTACCAGGTCGCCGGCAGGAACTGGCCGATCTCGAGGCGCACCCGGACATCGGGGCCGAGGGTCTCGGGCCGTTCCACCAGGCGCGCCCAGTGCAGGTCGGTCGCTTCGGCGCACAGGCTCATGAGCTGCAGGGCCGCGGCGGATTCGATGCCCGGCAGCTCGACCGGCACGAGCCGGGCGCCGTCCTCGCGCATGCGCTCGAGGGCGGCGCGGACCGCACGATCGACATCCGGCGCGACCGGATCGAAGAAGTGGCGGGTCGGCACCCCGATCCGCAGGCCGGCCAGCGGTAGTCGGCGCGCCGTACGGGCGGGCTGGCCCGCCATCACCGAGAACATCAGGGCGGCATCGGCGACGTTGGCGGTGATCGGGCCGAGATGGTCGAGGCTGGTGCCGAGCGCCTGCGAGCCATCGCGCGGAATCGCGTCGAAGCTCGGCTTGAAGCCGACCACGCCGCAGCAGGCGGCCGGCAGCCGGATCGAGCCGGCGGTATCGGTGCCGATCGCAAGCCGGACGATGCCGGCCGCCACCGCCGCCGCCGAGCCGCCGCTCGAGCCGCCGGGGGTACGGTCCGGATGACGTGGATTGACGACCGCGCCGTAGTGCGGATTCCGGCTGGTGATGCCGTAGGCCAGTTCGTGCAGGTTGGCCATGCCGACGAAGATGGCGCCGGCCTCGCGCAGGCGGGCGACGGCGAGCGCATCCCGGTCGGCCGTTGCCGGCTCCGGTCCGCCGCTGCCGTTGGTCTGGGGCAGGCCGGCGACCTGCATCAGGTCCTTGACGGCCACCGGCACGCCCATCAGCGGCATGGGGGCGCCGTCGCGCAGGGCGCCCCGCGCCCACGTCGCGGCGGCTTCGATCGCCGCCGCGTCGGCCAGGCTGATGAAGGCATTGAGATGCGCGTTGCGTCGCGCGAACTCCAGCGCGGCCAGCGCGGGCGCAGCGGCCTGCTCCGGGCGGGCGCGGCAGTCGCGGGCGATCGCAGCGGCGCCATCGGCATCGTCGGCGACCGGCTCGCCGCCGGGCTGAACGATGCTCGCTGGCGGGCCGAGCAGGCCGATCTCCGTTTCGGGCCGCAGTCGTTCGAATGCGGCCAGTTCGGGAAGATTGATTCGCAGCCGCTCGAGCCATGCCTCGCGCCGGTCGAAGGGATATCGACCGATTCCGGCCATGCTGTCCATGGCGCGCTCGAAGCGTTCAAGGATGTCGTCCACGCGGGGCTCGGCTGCTCGAGGGATCCATCACCGAGCCGGAAGTGGGCTCGGCTATAGTTGTCTCCGTGTTTTCTGCTGCCGGTTCAACCGGTCAGACCAGTTGGCGGACATCGTGCCGCCGCCGCGGCATCCTGTCAATCGGGTCGGACCGCAGCGGACCAGGGTTCCAGGATCGGGAAACAGAGCGAATGAACACCACCGAGCAGATCGCCAGGAAGTTGCAGCGCCGGATACGGGGCCGGGACTGGCGCGCCACGGGGCGGCTGCCCGGGCAACGCGAACTGGCCATCGAGCTCGGCGTCAGCAGGGCCTCGCTGCGCGAGGCGATCGCGATGCTCGAGAGCCTCGGGCTGCTGCGCAGCGAGCCGGGGCGGGGGGTGTTCATCAATCGTCCCGGCGAGAGCCGGTCGCTGGGCGCCCGCGGCCGCTGGCGCTTCCAGGATCGCTATGCGCTGCGCGACGTCTACATGGTGCGCAACGAACTCGAGGAGCTGGCCGTGGCACTGGCGGCCAGCGTCATCACCCCGGGCGGCATCGCCCGACTGCGCGCGACGATCGAGCAGATGCGCGCCGCGGCCGATGCCGGCGACCTGCTGCGGGCTTCCGATGCCGACCACGCCTTCCATGTCTGCATCGTCGAGATCGCCGGCAGCCCGATGCTGCGCGACCTGTCCGAGAGCGTCGCCGAGGTCGTCGACCACAGCCGGCGCCTGCCCTTCTCGGATCCGGCCCGGGTCCGCGAGCCGATCCGCGAGCATGAGCTCATCGTCGAGGCCATCGCGACCGGCTCGCCGAAGGCGGCGCGCAAGGCGATGCGCGCGCATATCCGCAATGCCGCCGCCCGGGTGGGGGTGACGCTGGAGGTGCCGGGAGCCTGACTGGAGTCTCAGCGATCCTCGAACTCCGGTTTGCGCTTCTCCAGGAAGGCGAGCACCGCCTCGTGCTGGTCGTGGGTGCTCTGCGCCAGCGCCTGCATCGACGCCGCCATCTCCAGCGCGGTATGCAGGGGCACATGCTGCGACTCGCGCAGCAGCCGCTTGGTCAGGCGCAGCGAATGCACCGGCTGGCGGGCGATCTTCTCGGCCAGCTTGCGGGCGGTGGGCATGAGCTGGTCGTCGTCGACCACCCGCGACACCAGGCCGCAGGCCAGCGCCTCCTCGGCATCGAGGAAGTCGCCGGTGAAGGTCATCTCGGCGGCCTTCGACATGCCGACGGCGCGCGGCAGGAACCAGGCGCCGCCGTCACCCGAGACGAGGCCGACCCGCAGGAAACTCTCGGCGAACCGCGCCTTGCGGTTGGCGATCCGGATATCGCACATGGTGGTGAGATCGCAGCCCGCGCCCACCGCGGCGCCATTGACCGCCGCGATCGCCGGGGCTTCGAGCGAGTACATCGCCATCGGGATGCGCTGGATGCCGTAGACATAGCCGCGGCGCGCCTGCGTGGGCACGCCGCCGAACAGGCCGGTGCGCTCGCGCATGTCCTTGACGTTGCCGCCCGAGGAGAATCCCTCGCCGGCGCCGGTGATGATGACGCAGCCCACGCCGAGATCGGCATTGATGCGATCGACGGCGGCCACCAGGGCCTCGATGATCTCGTCGGAAAGCGCATTGCGGGTTTCCGGTTCGTTCAGCGTCAGGGTGACGACGCGACCATCCTGTTCATAGAGCACGGGTTCTGACATGGACTGACTCCTGGTTCCGGGGGCCGGCGCAACGATGCGGCGATCCTTCTCGCACTCCGCATTGTGCCGCCTGGCCAGCCGGCATGCATTCCGGGCTTCAAAGATCACCTCGCGTGGCGTAGGCTTGCGCAACCCTTCTCCTGGAGACACTCGATGCGCGAATTCGACTTCGAGCCGGTCCGGATGCCCGACTCGGTTCCGGCCCTGCGCGAGGAAGTCCGCGAACTGATCGCGGCGGAGGTTGCCGCCGGGGCCTTCAGGCCGCAGCGCAATTCCTGGAATACCTTCGACCCCGATTTCAGTCGCAAGCTCGGCGAGCGCGGCTGGATCGGCATGAGCTGGCCGAAGGAGTACGGCGGCGCGGAGCGTTCGATGCTCGAGCGCTACGTGGTAGTCGAGGAGCTGCTGGCCGGGGGCGCGCCGGTCGGCGCCCACTGGGTGGCCGACCGCCAGAGCGGGCCGCAGATCCTGCGCCATGGCAGCGAGCGGGCGCGCAGCGAGATCCTGCCGCGCATCGCCCGCGGCGAGTGCTTCTTCTGCATCGGCATGAGCGAGCCCGATTCCGGTTCCGACCTGGCCGCGGTGCGCAGCCGCGCCGAGAAGGTCGAGGGCGGCTGGAAGATCACCGGCACCAAGGTCTGGACCAGCAATGCTCATCGGGCCCACTACGGCATCGTGCTGGCGCGCAGCGCGCCGAAGTCCGAGGATCGCCATGCCGGCATGACGCAGTTCATCTGCGACATGAAGGCGGCCGGGGTCACGATCCGGCCGATCCTCAACCTGTACGGCGGGCATGACTTCAACGAGGTGGTGTTCGACGGCTACTTCGTGCCCGACGACATGGTGCTCGGCGAAGTCGGCGCTGGCTGGAAGATGGTCACCGGCGAACTGGCCTTCGAGCGCAGCGGGCCCGACCGCTTCATGTCGACCTACCAGCTGCTGCGCGAGACGATCCGCCGGGTGGGCGATACGCCCGACGATCGCCAGGCCGAGGAGATCGGCCGCCTGGTGGCGCACCTGGCGACCCTGCGACGGATGTCGAGCTCGATCGCCGGGCGCATCGACCGGGGCGAGAATCCGGCGACCGCTGCCGCGCTGGTGAAGGATGTCGGCACGGGATTCGAGCGCGAGATTCCCGAGGTGATTCGCCGCATCCTGCCGACCGAGCCCAGTCTCGGGCCCGGCACAGGGTTCGACGAACTGCTCGGCAGCGCGATGCTGCGCTCACCCTCGTTCACGATCCGTGGCGGCACCCGGGAAATCCTGCGGGGCATGATTGCCCGCGGACTGGGAATGCGCTGATGACCGACAAGCTGAATGCGAGATCAACGAGATGAGTGAAGATGCGAACCTGACCGATACCTTGCTGCGCACGGTGGATCGGATCGCCGAGGACCACGCGACGCGCGCGGTGCGCGAGGCGGCCGAGCGCGGCGAGTTTCCGGTCGAACTCTGGGCCGCGCTCGAGGATGTCGGCCTGCCGCGCGCCTGGCTGCATGAGGATGCCGGGGGCGCGGGACTGTCGGTGGCCGATGCCATGCTGGCGCTGCGCCGCAGCGCCTACCATGCGCTGCCGGTGCCGCTCGCCGAGACCCTGGTGGCCGGGCGCCTGCTGGCCGAGGCCGGCATCGCCCTGCCCGATGGACCGCTCACGCTCGCGAGCGCCGCGCCGGGGGCGACGCCGGTGGCGCTGTCGCGCGAGGACGAACAGGAAAGCCTGGTGGGCACCGCGGAGCGGGTGCCCTGGGCGCGCGACTGCTCCCATGCGGTGCTGGCTGCGGTCGACGGCGCGGAGAGCTTCCTCGTGCTGGCGGCGATCGGCAATGCGGTGGGCGAGAGCGCGGCCAATCTCGCGAGCGAGCCGCGCTGCGCGGTGGCGCTCGATGCGGCGCGTGTCGTGGCGCTCGCGCCGATGCCGGGCGCCGCCGAGCGCATCCTGCTCGAGGGCGCGCTCGCGCGCAGCATGCAGATGGCGGGCGCGCTCGAGGCGGCAATGGACATCGCCCTGCGCTATTCCGGCGAGCGGATCCAGTTCGGCCGGCCGATCGCGAAGTTCCAGGCGGTCCAGCACATGCTGGCGATGATGGCCGGCCATGTCGCGACCGCCCGCGCGGCGGCCGACCAGGCGATCGAGGCCGATGCGGCGATGCCGTCGGCCCTGCGTGTCGCGATCGCGAAGTCGCGTACCGGGGAGGCCGCCGGCCGCGGCGCCGAGACGGTGCACCAGGTGCTCGGCGCGATCGGCTTCACCCGCGAGCATTCGCTGCACTACCAGACGCGCCGGCTCTGGTCCTGGCGCGATGAATTCGGCGGCGAGACGTACTGGCAGCAGCGGCTGGGTCGCGAGGTCGCACGGCTCGGCGCCGATGCACTATGGCCGACGATCGTCGACATCTAGAAACAGAAATGGGGTCAGACACGATTTCAGAAATCGTGTCTGACCCCATTTCTGTTTTGCGGGGCTTCTTCTTTCCGCGGCGCATCGCCGTCATCGGCGCGAGCAACGATACGGCGCGGATCCGGGGGCGCTTCATCGTGCTCCTGCGCCAGCACGGCTTCGATGGCGAGATCATCCCCGTCACTCCTTCGCATGCCGAGATCCAGGGCCTGGCGGCGGTGCCCAGCATCGATGCGATTCCCGGCGATCCGGTCGATCTCGCTCTCGTCGCGGTGCCGGCGCGGGCGGTGGTCGGCGTGCTGCGCGAATGCGCGGCGGCCGGGGTGCGTGGCGCGATCGTCTTCACCTCGGGTTTCGCGGAGGAGGGCGGCGAGATGGTCGCGGCCCAGGCCGAGATCACCCGCATCGCGCGCGAGAGCGGGATGCGCATCGGCGGGCCCAATGCGATGGGCTACTTCAATGCCCGCGGCCGGGTGGCGGCGACCTTCAGCCAGGCGATCGACACCGAGGAGGCGGCGCAGGGCCTGGAGCCGCGGGAACTGCCCGGCGGCATCGCGATCGTCTCGCAGAGTGGCGGACTCGGTTTCTCGATCTACAACCGCGCGCTGCGCCGGCGCATCGGCGGCGACTTCGTGGTCGGCACCGGCAACGAGGCCGACCTCGGCGTGCTCGACTTCGCCGAGTTCCTGGTCGAGGACCCTGGGGTACGCCAGATGCTGCTCTTCCTCGAAGGCGTGCGCGATGGCGCGCGGCTGGCGCCCTTCGCGCGGCGCGCCGCCGAGCTCGGCAAGCCGCTGATCGTCGCCAAGGTGGGTCGCTCGCCGGCGGCGCAGCGCGCGGCGATCTCGCATACCGCCAGCCTGACCGGGTCGGACGCCGCCTTCGACGCGCTCTTCGCGCACTACGGCGTGATCCGCGCCCACGAGGTCGAGCACATGCTCGACCATGCGGCGGCCTTCGCGATGCCGGTGCTGCCCGCCGGTGACCGGGTCGCGGTCATTACCGCCTCCGGCGGCTCGGGTTCTTGGCTCGCCGACGCGCTTGCCGCCGAAGGCCTGCAGCTGCCGGAGCTCGATGCCGACACCCAGCGACGCGTGCTCGCCCATCTGCCGTCGTATGGTTCGGCCGGCAACCCGGTCGACATCACCGCGCAGGCCCTGGTGGTCGTCAACGATGTGCTCGACGAAGTCGTCGCCTGCCCGGACATCGACATGGTGGTGCTGGTATCGCCGCTGTCGCTGGTCAAGCGCAATCCCTACGACCTCGAACGGATCCGTGCCGCGATCGCCCGCTCGGGCAAGCCGGTGGTGTTCTATTCGTACACGCCGCCGTCGGACTTCATGCGCGACTTCGCCGCCCGTGCCGGCAGTGCGGTCTACTCGACGATCGACGGCTGTGCCCGCGGCCTGCGCGGCCTGGTCGACTGGGCGCGCTTCCGTGAACGCTTCGCTCGGCGCGAGACGCCGGACGCGGAAGTCGCGGCGATGCGTGAGACGATCGCTCCCCTGCTCGCTGCGCACGCGCCCGGCGCGGTGCTCACGGAGCACGACAGCCGGGTGCTGCTCGAAGCGGCTGGCATCGGTGGCCCGGCGGGACGGCTCGTCACGACCGAGGAAGAGGCGCTGGCGGCTTTCGAGGCGATCGGCGCACCGGTGGCGCTCAAGCTGCAGTCGTCGGGCCTGCCGCACAAGACCGAAGCCGGTGCGATCCGGCTCGGTGTTGTCGATGCCGACGCGCTGCGCCAGGGCTATCGTGAACTGCGGGAGGTCGGCGACCGCCTGGCGTCGGATTCGCCGGTGCAGGGCGTGCTGGTGCAGGCGATGGCGGCACCGGGCATCGAGATGATCGCCGGCATCATCCAAGACGCCGACCTCGGTCCCCTGCTGATGGTCGGCGCCGGCGGCATCCATACCGAGGTCCTGCGCGACACCGCCTTCGCCCCGGCGCCGGTCGATGCCGCCGAGGCGCGCCGGCTCGTCGACTCCCTGCGCATGCGCCCGCTGCTCGACGGTGTGCGCGGCGCGCCGGCGGCCGACGTCGACGCCTTCGTCGAACTGGTGCATCGCCTGTCGGTGCTCGGCGCCGCGGCCGCCGGTCGCATCGGCGAGATCGAGATCAATCCGGTATTCGTCCATCCGGCCGGCGGGGGTGCGTCGGCGGTCGATGCCTTGCTGCGCTTGCGACCGCAGGGAGACTGAACATGTTTCGCGACAACCTGCTGGCGGGCCAGCGCATCCTCGTCACCGGTGGCGGCACCGGCCTGGGCCGGGCGATGGTCGAGCGCTTCGCGGCGCTCGGCGCGCAGCCGGTAATTCTCGGTCGGCGCGCCGAAGTGCTCGCCGCCGCCGCGCGCGAGATCGAGGCAGCTCATGGCGTCGCGGTCGAGACGCATGCCTGCGATGTGCGCGACGCGGCCGCGGTCGACGCCTGCTTCGATCGCATCTGGGAGAAAGGTCCGCTCGATACCCTGGTCAACAACGCCGCCGGCAACTTCCTCGCCCGCAGCGAGACGCTGAGCCCGCGGGCATTCGATGCCGTCGTCGACATCGTCCTCAAGGGGGGCGCGTACTGCACGATGGCGGCCGGCCGGCGCTGGATCGCGGCCGGCCGGCCCGGCAATGTGCTGTGCATCCTGACCCAGTCGGCGCTGGTCGGGGCGCCTTTCAAGATGCCCTCGGCGGTGGCCAAGGCCGGCGTGCTGTCGATGATCCGCAGCCTCGCGGTGGAGTGGGGGCCGAAGGGGATCCGGCTCGTCGGCATCGCGCCGGGCTCGTTCCCGACACCGGGCGCCAGCGGCCAGCTCGCGCCCTCGACCCTGGCCGGCGCGCAGGGTGACGAGGACATCGCCCTGCGTCGCACGGGGCGCCTCGACGAGCTTGCCGACCTCGCCGCCTTCCTCGTGTCGCCGCAGGCCGGCTACATCACCGGCGAGGCTGTCGTGATTGATGGCGGCAAGTGGCTGCAGGGTGCGGCCGGCCCGAGTGCCGTCGCGATGCAGGAGTGGGACGAGGCGCGCTGGGCCGCAACCCGGGCCGAGACCGGCCGTCGACCGAAATAGAAGCCGGCGGTGGCTCGC
>Ga0172382_10001010_pt1 | contig 52078 bp, 45 predicted proteins | sample Leawel138RmetaG_FD_122245 | JGI IMG/M metagenome (GOLD analysis project Ga0172382, IMG submission 122245) | Leachate microbial communities from a municipal landfill in Southern Ontario, Canada - Leachate well 138R metaG | ecosystem: Engineered > Solid waste > Landfill > Unclassified | place... | reverse complement strand
GTTCCTTCGACTTGTTGAGGTCGAGGGAACCGTAATTATCTGGAGTGAAATCATGGAAAACCGAAGGAAACCTGCGCCTCCCGCCACCACGCTCGACATAAACTGCGACTGCAAAGAATATGTGATCGACTATCTCGCCAAGAGCTTTCCTGTCCGCCTGATGGCGGTGTTCACCGACGAAAACGGTAATCCTCGCTCCGAGCCGATGAGCGACGAGCAAGGCGCACCGGTGCTGTGCCGCTCCGCGCTCGCCGCACGCGACCGGATGATCGAGCAGCTATGCGCCTTGCCGCCCATCGCCACAGCACTCGATGCCATCATCGAACGCTTCGGCGCTGACCAGGTGGCCGAAGTCACGGGTCGCACGCGTCGGCTGATCGTCGGGCGGGATGGTCGCCAGAAACTCCAGTCCCGCTCGCCGCGCGCCAACGTCGCTGAGACCCAGGCTTTCATGGACGGCACCAAGCGTATCCTGGTCTTTTCCGACGCCGGGGGAACGGGGCGCAGCTATCATGCCGATCTGGCGGCGAAGAACCAGGCCCGGCGCGTCCACTTTCTGCTCGAGCCGGGCTGGCGCGCTGACGCCGCAATCCAGGGGCTTGGCCGGACCAATCGCACCAATCAGGCATCGGCGCCGCTGTTCAGACCGGTGACGACTGATGTGCGCGGCGAACGCCGGTTCATTTCAACGATCGCGCGGCGTCTAGACAGTCTTGGCGCTCTGACGCGCGGGCAGCGCCAGACCGGAGGGCAGAACCTCTTCGATCCCGCCGACAATCTCGAAAGCACCTATGCGAAGGAAGCGCTGCATCGCTGGTTCGGGCTGTTGTTCACCGGCAAGCTTGAAGCGGTTAGGCTCGGGCGCTTTCAGGACCTGACAGGCCTCAAGATCGAAGCGCCCGACGGTTCAATGGTCGATGACCTGCCGTCGATCCAGCGGTGGCTCAATCGCATCCTGGCGCTACCTATCGCCCTGCAGAACGCGATATTCGACGAGTTCATGGGGCTGGTCGAAGCACGCATCGATGCCGCCCGGCAAGCCGGTACACTTGATCTCGGCCTGGAGACGATCGCAGTCGAGCACTTCGCGGTCCTGTCTGACACGCTGCTGCGCACCGATCCAGCCTCGGGCGCGACCACCCATCTGCTGGAACTGGAAATCGCCAGAGCCCTGAAGCCGCTCACCCTGAAACGGCTCGAGGAGCTTCACGGCATCACTGGGCAGCGGCAGCGACCGGTTCGGAACGCCCGCTCAAGTCGGGTCGCCTTGCTGGTGCCCGCCCGAAGCATCCTTGCCGATGACGGTACGCGCGTTTCCCGCTTAGAATTGCTGCGCCCGCTCAAGCGCAGTCACATCACCGAGGATCAGCTGGCTGAGAGCAGCTGGGAGGGAATCTCTGTCGAGGCATTCCGCGAAGCTTGGGCTGCCGAGGTTGAGGAAGCGCGGACCAGCCACAAGCGCGAGCGCCTCTATCTTGCGACGGGCCTGCTGCTGCCGGTCTGGGACAAGCTGCCTTCGGATTTCGTGAGGGTCAGCCGCATCTCGGCGGCGGATGGTCGCTCGCTGCTAGGCCGTGAGGTTCCCGTCCATTGCGTTCCGGAGTTGTTCCGGGCCCTTGGTCTCGAGCGCGAGCAGGTGCTGTCCGCCGATGACATTGTCCAGACCGTCCTGGCAACGGGACGGGCCATGGAATTCGCGGGCCGCGAGAATCTCATGGTCAAACGCAGCCTGGTCAACGGCTCACAGCGAATTGAGCTGACCGGTTGGAGCGTAGCCCGGCTCGACTGGTACAAGGCGCAAGGCTGCTTTACCGAGATCATCCGTTACCAGACCCGGCTCTTCGTGCCGATTGAAGGCGCAGCAAGCGTGATTGCCAGATTGGCAGCATCGGCATAGTGCCATTGCCAAATGGCATTATTTGACGTATATGATGCCATATGGAGAACTGCCATGCTGGCTCTGCAACCCGTTGATACTGCCGTTACCGCCTTCCGTCCCGATCCGATTACCCAGGACGAGGCAGCTGCCATGTTCCGGGCGGTCCTCAATCTGTTCGGCAAATGGGAACTGACCGACGAGCAGGCGGCAACCCTGCTCGACATGCCGGTTCGTTCCTATCGGCGCTGGAAAGCGGAAGGCCCCGGGCGCATCTCGCGCGACGGGTGTGCGCGCCTCTCCAACCTCATGGGCATCCATAAGGCGCTCCGGATCATCTTCTCGGAGGCGACTCGCGGGTATGCTTGGATAAGGGCGACTAACGATGCGTTCGGCGGAGCGAGTGCGCTCGACGTGATGCTTGGAGGCGAACTCACCGACATCATGCGGGTGCGCCGCTACCTCGACGCCGAGCGCGGTGGCTGGTGAGCGAAGCGGCGGAGATCCCAATCTCTAGAGTTGATTGGAAGGGTGCTGTCAGGATCATCCGCAGCGCCTTCCCGCCGATCGACCTGTTCGAAGACATCGCTGATCCAGCCGACTGGCCGCTGCTGATTTCGGCGGAGCAGAAGAGCAATCCCCGCATCATGGCCAGGATCGGCAATCTCGACCTCGTTCCTGTCGGCCGGCGCGTCGGCGGCAACGGGGCCTCCTACCTCATGGCGCCATTCACCCACGTCAGCACTGACCGGCCAAGCCGCTTTACCGATGGCAGCTTCGGCGTGCTCTACGTTGGCGACCGGTTTGAAACCGCGCTGTTCGAGACGATCCACCACCATGCCCGCTTCATGGCACGGACAAAGGAAGCGCCTGGCTGGACTTCGCAGTTCCGGGAGATCGTCATGGCGGTCGATGCAGACCTGTATGATCTCCGAAATCTGGCAGGGGAGTCGGTCCCGGCGCTCGATCCCGACAGTTATGCCGCATCCCAAGCACTCGCGCGGCACCTCTGGGGCGCGGGATCGGACGGGATTGCCTACCCGAGCATCCGGCATCCCGATGGGGAATGCGTCGCGCTCTTCTACCCGGACTGCGCGTCAAATCCCTCGCAGGGGCGGCACCTCGACTATCACTGGGATGGGGCGCGAGTTGATCTGGTCCGTGACGCAGGATCGGGTGCCGTCTTCCGTATAGTCGATTTGCCGCCCGATCCTGTCTGACCGCATGAGTTGGGCTTCCGGCCGAGTGCTGTAGGATCTGCGAGCACAATTGTCGGCCAGCAAACTCATGTCTGCGCAACAGACTTCACGAGTTCATGAAGGGCTTTGTCCGGCGAAACCGGGCCCTTGTAGAGCGGGCTGCACGGCGTCTCCGCTAGCTTGGCGGAAATCGCCAGCAGGTCGTCATCATCACCCTTTTCATAGGCATAGGCGGCCAGCCAGAATTCAGCCTGCCTAACGAACTCATTGAGGATGCCCACGACGCTCCGGTTCGCAGTTTTTGCGTATTGGACCTTGTCCATCCGCCAGACTTCTTGCGCGATGAATTCAGATGAGACGCCGTGCTCCTTCAGAACCAGCGCCAATTGTGCGGGGAATCTTCGAGCAAGCGTAGCCGCTGGGTCCAGCGGCATAAGCACGGGAAGCAGCGTGCGCTCAGAAACCAGCAAAGCGACTTGCGGCTTCCAGAATAGCACCGTGGCATACCAATTGCCCAGGGCGGTGTCGCTTTGTCCGGGCTCAGCGATCTCGGGTTTGATCCGATCTAGCAGTTTCTTGGTGCAGTGGAGGTGGAACATGGCGACTTAGGATAGTGCTCGCTGTCAAGCGCGTCCACTGGACTACCGGCCACGCCGCTGGAATGGTTGGAATGGAAGGGACCGACCCAGACTCGGTCGGTCGCAGCCGGTACTACGAACGTCAGCTCATGCCGATACCTGTCATTGGAGTGTGCCCGAGCACCTAGGTTACAGACGCCAAATTGCTGCCGTTCGGCGCAAAATTTCTTGTCCCTGGTACCTGCCGTACATTCATCTTATTCCCCGGCTCGGCTACGGGGTACCGATTGCGCAATCGTCTCCCTCCCGCAATCAATGTCAGCGCTAGCTAGAAACCCAAGGGTGACATTCAGGAGGGGTGAGTTGGTAAGAATGCTCTACAAATATTTCTCGAGCGAAGTCCTCGAACTCGTTTTTGACCGCGACGGCTTCTGCGGCGTAAAATGTTCCTATCCTCAGGATTACAACGATCCTTACGAGCTTTTCTTAGGTGTCGACCTATCGGTTCCACCCCACCATCTGGCGACATATCGTAATGTCGTTCAGGATCTTCCGCAGTATCCCACAACGTGCTTCTCCAAGTCCCCAATCGTGACGCCAATGTGGGCGCACTATGCCAACGACCATTCTGGTTTCGTGCTGGAATTCGATGCCAAAGCGATGGGTGAGCATTTCCAAAAGATCGCTATTCATGACGTCATATACAGAGATACCCCGGACCCGAGCATTGTCCCTCTTCTTGAGCGCGCCGCCGAGATCGCCAAGGCTAGGTATGTGTACATGTTGCGCAACGCGGTGCTCCTTCACGCCTACTTTTCCAAGCACACTTCCTGGACCTACGAGCAAGAATGCCGATTGGTCGATCAGAATAACTTTAGCGAGGACGTTTCTGGAAATCGCATCCTCTTCATTCCGATCGAATGTGTCACGTCCATCATCGTGGGCCACAAGACCCCTGTGCCGGTTGTCGAGGTGAGCCGACAGATCGCGGAGGATAACGATCTCGACTGGTACAAGGCTATCATCGGCAAGTCGCATGGATCACCATTTCTTAGAGACTCGTCGAGCCGAAGCTTTGTCTTCGATGCCGAGGGCATAAAAATCGCGGCTAATACATGCGATAGCTGTAGTGAACCTGTTTCTGAAGGTCGCGAACTTTGCCCTTGGTGCAGCATCACAGAGGAAGACGACATCAATGCGGCCGGCCGTAATCCCTACAGATTGCTTGATCACCTTGGACTGCTGAAAGACTACGTTAGCGACGCAGACAAGATCAGCGGCGTATGATCCCCTGCGCCGCCTTCCGCCGGTATCCGCGTTGCGTTCAAGTTAAGCGCGGCTTCGAGATTACGGTTGGTTTCGACTAGCCTGCCACCGGGTAGGGTTGTCAGCGCCCCAACCATCTCTTTCTTTCCCGGCTTACCCTTGGTTGAGCTCTCTTGCTGTTCGTGCAAGAGAAGGCGTGGGCACGGTGAAGCAGGGGAAGGGCAGTGGCCGGCGTCATAAATCAGTGGGATCCCAATGACTGGGAAGAATTCTCCCACAGCCTGCTGCACGCCCGGCACGGGGTGCTGAATGTCCACAAAGTCCCTGCAGATCATCAGGGCGATCTCGGTGTGGACTATTACTGCGTTTCCGACTCGGTCATCTATCAATGCTACGCAGTCACCGAACCGGTACACATCGACGTTCGCGCGCAGCGCCAGAAGGACAAAATCACGACCGATTTGAGAAAGCTGGTTCGAGGCGCTGCTGAGGTTTCAAAACTGCTGCTGGGAGCCCAGCTGAAGGCCTGGGTGCTCCTTGTCCCGAACCACGACAGCAAGGACGTCAATCTCCATTGCGCCAAGAAAACGACGGACTTGCGCGCACGGAACATCCCTTTGCTGGATGCCTCATTCGAAGTCCTGGTTCAGGATCAGCGTCATTTCCCGGGAAAAGCCTTACAAGATGCCATGGCTGGACTGGCGAACTTGTCTCTCAATGTTCCGGCTCCGACCCCCGAGGAGCTTCAGGATTGGGAAGCAGGCTCGCCTGACCTTCTCGCCAACGCGGCGGCCAAACTGGGCAAGCGCGTGAGCGGGCCGGCGGTAAGGGTGGCTGTCGCACAAGGTGTCGAAGCCTTTTTGCTGGGCAATGTCCTCATAGACGCGTTGCGGCGCAGCGCGCCCGATCTTCATGACAAGGTTGCTGCTGCCATCCAGCGGCGCGCCCGGACGCTGAACTTCGCTGGCCCGCAGGGCGGAACACTGCCCAGCAACATTCTTCATTCCGAAATCGCGGCGCTCACGAGCGCGATAAAGGAGGCCGCCCCTACGCTTTCCGATGCGAATGCGCAGGAGATTGCACTCGGCACGATCTCCGAGTGGATCATGCGTTGCCCTCTGGATTTCCCCGACTATGCCAGCTGACAGCGTGTTCCTTCAAGCACTCCAGGGAGCCGCCTTCTCATTCACGCGCCGCCCTGAGCCCGTGGCAGGCGACCTGCGGATGTCGTGGGGTATCAGCGTGGTGCTTCTCAGTCTCTTCTATAGCCGCGGTAAGAAGGGAAGCTTTCTGAAGCTCCAGCTCCTGGCCCACGCAGTCCGGACCGAAGACAGCCGTGAGCAAGTCCGCGCGGTTCTGCGCGGCGAAGCCAATACAAGCGAAATTCAGGTGCGCGTGGAGCCTTGGCTGAACCGTGCCGTTTCGTTCGCCCACGGGCTGAACTATGTCACGGTAAGCAAGGGCAAGTCGGTTGCTCTTACGCAAGCAGGCCAGGAGATGGCGTCCGCTATCGACGCCAACCGCGATGTGCTCGCGAATGAGCGCGAATTTCTTCAACTCGTAGCCATGCGCCTCACCGAAGAGATCGTTGGCCGAATCTGGCGAATGGAAACGCTGCTATGACCTTGCGCCTCAGGCATCTGCGCATGCGCGCCCACACGAGCGCGGGACCCTATGGCGCGGACTTTCCCTTCGAACCGGGCTTGAATGTCATTTGGGCCGACAACACCAAAGGAAAATCAACGTGCATGCAGGCGATGCTTTATGCGCTCGGGCTTGAGAAGATGCTCAGCCCGGTCCGGGCGGTGCCTTTGCCGCATGCGATGACCAACTACCTACTCAGGGACGATGAAAGCCAGCTCGAGGTTTCGAGCTCCTATGTCGAGCTTGAGATTGAAAACAGAGCGGGCACAGTCGTGACCGTGCACCGCCCGGTCAAACAGCTCGGGGTGGATACCCGGCTCGTGACCGTGTTCTTCGGCCCGCTTCTGTCGCAGCCGAGCGAGCGCTTTGAATCGCGGCAGTTTTTCGTTCGCGACCCTGGCGCCTTCCAGCGCGAAGACGGTTTCCTGCATTTCCTTGAGGATTTCATAAGCTGGGACATGCCCGCGGTTCGGAAATATGAGGGGCCCGAAGGCAAGCTGCCACTCGAGACGGTATTTCCGCTTTTTTGGGTCGAGCAGAAAACCGGATGGTCGCAAATTCCCGCGGCCATTCCGACCTATTTCCGCGTACGTGAAGTTCAAAAGCGGGCGGTCGAATTTATCATGAACCTCGACGTGCATAAGCTTGAGCTTAAGCGGCAGCGCCTGCTCGAAAAGATTGCCGAGAACGCCAAGGCATGGCGGGTGCTACTCGACGAAATGGACCGGCTGGCACGGCGCAGCGGCGGTCAGCTCAGCAATCTTCCCAAGGCCCCGACGATCGAAGCCGCGCAGATTGATCTGTGGTCCTTGTCGATCTTCGAAGCAGAACAATGGACGCCCGTCGATGAGTTGATCGCGCGTCTTCGCGCACGGGTTGTATCCTTGATGGCGGCCGATGTGCCGACGGTGGGAGCTACGGCCGAAGCACTTTCCGAAAAACTGGATACCCTAGGTCGATATGTGGATCGCGCGAACCTGGAGCGCATCGAAATCCACCAGGCGAGACAGCTCAAAACCGCGGATATCGCATCCTTGGAACGCCGGGTCGCCTTGCTGAAGGAGGACCTAGTCAAAAATCAGGACGTGCAGCGGTTGCAGCGCTATTCTGGAAGCTCTGGAAAGCTCACGCCAAACCACTGCCCGACATGTGAGCAGAGCCTCGTGGATGCCTTGCTGTCTCAGGAAGTGCTCGAAGCGGTCATGCCGATCGACGATAACATTGAGTATATCCGCTCACAGCTGAGAATGTTCGCCGATATCCTCGCTCGTGAACAAGGCGACCAGCGCCGCCTCGAGGAGCTCGAAGCGGCGGTAGGGAGAAAGATAGCCGATCTTTATGCGCAGATCCGCACGGTCCGTGCGGATCTACAGGGGCCCTCTGGAGCGCCGTCAGCGGCAGCGATCGAAGAGCGAGTCCGCGCGGAGGCGCGCATTCGCGACCTGGATGACCTGATGGCGATGCTGAACGAAACTGCCGGCCGCCTACACACGCTTGCGGCTGAGCTCGGAGATCTTCACGATGCGCTTGGCAAACTCCCATCCGACAAAATGAGCCAGGACGACCGCGCGAAACTGGCTGCGCTGACTAGCTCGCTGCGGCAACTTGCCCGCGCGTTCGGTTTTACGACTTTCTCCCCCGACGAACTGACCATCGACGAAGATAGCTATCGGCCGCAAAAAGAAGGTTACGAGATTGGTTTCGAAACGTCTGCGAGCGATGCCATACGTCTGAAGTGGGCCTATCAATTAGGCTTGCTCGAACTCAGCCAGGAATACGATACCGGTCATCCTGGCCTGCTCGTGCTCGATGAACCGAGGCAGCAATCCTCTTCGAAAGTAAGCTTTGGGCAGTTACTGGAACGGGCGGCCCAGTGCCGACTGGGCAGCCAACAGGTGATCGTCTCGACAAGCGAGGATTTTGATACGATCACGCCGATCCTCTCCCGGCTTAATTGCAGGAAGATCATATTCAGCGGCTATGTCCTACAACCCCTTTCCAGTGCGAATTGATTGTGGCGACGTGGTCAGGAATGAACGTTGCAGCAACCGCCATGCAGGCGGGCAAAGTCGGCCGGATCGCTGTCCGACGTCAGGGCATTGCGGCAACGATGACCGGCCTTCGTAGTCGCGCCTCGGCTTCGCCCACCTCTGCTCATCAGCCGACTTGGCTGCCGGATTTTGCCGCGAAATGGGTGGAAAAATAGTCTATGACCTCTTCAGCCTGCGTGCCGCGTCGAAACTCTTTCTGCGCCTCGAAATCGATGCTCGGTATGAGATGAATGAACTGATCATCGGCATAGAGGGGCAGCAACTCGTCAGGGTCCAGCCCGCCTGAGCGTAGACCGGCCAAAGACATGCCCGCTTCGATCGCCGCGCCGATCATCACGTCCGCGAGTTGGACGGACGGGCTGAGTTTGGAATCGACCTGCCGCACATCGGTTAGCTTCAGCGGAAACTTGAAGCTAGCGACCTTCGACTGCCGAAGCTCGATTTCGCCATCATGATCGATGAAGCGCTGCAGCAGGTCATGATAGGTGCTGAGGTTCTTCGACTGGTCATGCTCGACTTGGTAGGGGCCGTCGCTCATCACCTCCATCCGGCTGATGAGCGATTGCAGTACCACCATTGCTGCATCGGTCGTCACGCCGGGGGTTGCGATCGCTGAGAGGCAGTCTGGACAGGCATCGCGTGCAAGCGGCCCGATCGCTTCGGGGAATTGCTTCCAGTCTGTCCGGCGCGCGGCGGCAACAAGATCCTTGAGCGCCTCGATGGATTTCTCACGCATGGCGCGCTGAAAAGCAGCGAGCAGGGCCGCCAGCTCTGCTTTGCCTAGCAGAGCTGGCCCGGCCATCGCGAGCAGCGAGGCCATCGAATAGTTCTGGCCATCCTCATAGAATTTCGCCCCGCGGGCGTAGTACCATGGCTCGACTGCATAGTCGCAGAACATGAGGGTTAACAGGAAGCGTTTGTCACAGACATAGGTCACGCTCTGATAGTCGTGCAGCAGATCACGCAGAAGTCCCAGCAGCCGGGGGTGGTTGGCTGGTCGGCGGGACAAGGCCCGATATTTCAGTTCCGTCGCCTGCAGCGTCGGGAAGTGCGCTTTTATCAACCGCGCCGCCTCGTCATCGTCGATCGCGAGCGCTGTCGCTCCCTGAAAGGGCTGATCGGCATTGAGCAGATCGAATCCTGTGTAGCCGCTCTCGTCGATGCGGAAGCACTTCATGATACTGGCTCAGCCATAAAGAGGCGTCTCGTATCGGCGCTCGTGAACGAACGGCGAAGCAGTGCCCTTCAACTCCGCCCGCATAACATGAATGTCCGGCTCTATAGAAAAAGGCTTTGAGCTATCCCACCATCGTGCATGGAGGTGGAGCTCGATACCCGACCCGTCTGTGTAGGTATAGTTCCACCGCTGACTCACTGCCTGAGGCTCCTCGCCGCCGACCATCCCGATCGCCTCGGCGGCCTTGGGAACCGCATAGATGTCCTTGTCCGCAGTCGCCTGATCGATGACAGCGACGAAGCGATAGTAGAGTTCGAGCGAGGTGATCTGGGTCATGGCGTTCAATTAACAATCGCAGCGTCGATGCGGTAGCGGTTTGTTGAACTGAGGCGCCGTCCGCACGGTCATTTTCGTTAACTGAACGGTGGGCAGCTAACCGCGATTCCGCTCCTGATTCCGGATTGTCGTCAAGGTCGACAAGCCGGGACATAGGAGAGTGGGCTTTCGCAGCCAGGCGAAAGGCCGTATCGGCGTAACCGGACGATCCCAGTCCCAACGCCGACCGGCAGGAATGTCCCCAGCACCCGGCGCTCGGATCAGGAAAACCCACCCAGGTCAGGCACTCAATGACCAAATTTCCCCGCCCAAATGCAGACCGTCCGTTATTTCGGCGACTGTCGACCAGCCCAAGACGTCCCCCGACCTACGCCAAACCGGAATGGGGCTAGCGCGATCTGGCTGCTAACAAGATCGAACAGCTGGCGGCCTGCCTCCAAATCATCGTGCGAAAAGACGGGGCGGGCTCTCCGCATCGGCCGAGACCGGGCATCACCCGAACGGATCGACGCGCGATGCACGAACGCGTCGCCATCCTCCTCGCCACTGGCCAGCTCGCATCGAGCGGGCGAGCACCCATCCATCCTTCCGCCTTGGCTTGCTGTGGACGTGGATATCGTCCGAATAGTTATCGCGGTTGGCCACCAGCTTCAGGTCCTTGCGGGCGGTCAAGATCTGAAAGCTTTGCTGAAGGTCGAGCGGTTCATGCACCGACCATCCACGCGCACGCCGCGCGGCACGACGTTGCTCACGAGCCGGGCGCGCCGGCAGCAGCGGATCGCGCGTCGCGACGAAGCTATAGGAACGAGGGAGGATCTGCAGGGGAGCCGGATCGATACCCAATCTGCCATCGCCTACGACCGCGGCTAGCAGCGCGTCACGCGACGCTGAGGGCAGGGATTTCCAATATGCTTCCTCGAAAAACCAGTGATCAGTCCCGTGGAACAGGAATGCCTCGACGAAGCCGAGCAGTGCATCCGCGTTTACGCCATTGCCTGCACCCAGCAAGCCGAGCGACGACAGGTGGTGGTCGAGCAGCGCGGCATGCGCCGACCGCGAGGCAATGAGGATCTGTGTGCGCGTCGCCTCGGGGATCACCGTCGCGAAAAAAACAAGTCGATGGGGCTCGTCATCGAGCTGGAAATTGACGGCGGACTGGCCGGACAAGGTGACCGGCAGACGTGCGTTAAGGACGTAACGGTGAATGTGTGCACCAAGCGCGCCCTGATCGATCGCGTCGATCGCCAGTTGCAGATCGCCAATCATCGCGCGGATCTGTCCAAGATCCGTCGCCGCAACCGTCATCCACTCAGCAAGCTCCTCCCCCATGCCTGCCGGCGCGAGCTGATATTCCCGCAGCACCGGGTAACGTGCAACAAGCTTAGCTGCCTCGGTAAGGCAGAGACGGGTGAGTGTCTTGGCCTTCTGCGTGCTGACCCTCTCTGCCTGCTTCTCGTGATGGGCGATATCGAACGCGGTCCGCACTGCTTCGCGCGAAACTGTGCGATAAAGCTGTAGGACGTAATCCCGCGGATGCTGCAGGACGCCACGGTTCTCGAAGCCTTCGAACAAGCGCTCGTGCTCGGGGCAAAAGCCCGCAAAGGTGCTTGCCTGATCCAAACCACGGCGGGTATATTCGATCGTCGCCCGGGCATAGTTGAGCGTCGGCGCGATGACGTGATTGTCGGCCGACGCGATCGCGGAAAGCGGTCCTGCCCGCTGCAGAGTGTGCGACCGCCTGATGCTGCGCTCGCCACAACCGGCGTATTGGCATGGGCCAGGCTTGTCCCAGTTTCCGTAAACGAGCTTTTGGCTGTCAAAGGTCAGCTTCTTGATCTCGCTGTCGGTGGCGAGCGAAGCCGATCCGTCGCGCACGCGTTCCAAGACCCGCTCTACAGCTTCCGCGAACTCCATCTCGACCTTGGCCGAAACCGGTGCGATTATTTTTCCTTCGACGCTGGCAGGATTGACGAATTCCACGCTCATTTGTGTCTGCTTCTTCTTGATGTTTTGGCGGGCGAGCCGGTCGCGACCAACTGCGGCATTCATCGTGCCAAAATGGCGCATCAGCTTGCAGGCTACAAGCGAGTGTGAGAATTTCGATGAGTTGTGTTGGGCTTGGGCGAGCGGTCATATTTGCGACGCTGACAAGCATCACACTTGGTAACATTCCTACCGGCGCTTTCTGCGCTGCCGGTCGCGAAACCGCCGAATGCCCGTGCCTGGCGAGAACTGCCGTCCGAACTATCGTTCTGGAACGGCAGGATTGTCCCAAAACGCGTTAAAATGCCGACGGCACTATCCTCGAGAACAGGGTTAGGTTAGCTGATGAACGAGCGATATGACTTGGAGGCGGCTTGGCCAGCGTTGTTGATCTTACAGATCCCGTCGCATCGGAGGAGCAAAACGGGGCTTTAAGGCCCGCCGATCAGATCCATCGTATCGCGGAGGGGAAGTTGCGCGCGTTTGCCGGGACGATCGACGTGACCACCGGCATCTATCTCGACGACGTTTATGCCCAGAACAAGAGCGTCGCCGAACACACAGCCGCCGATTATCATGGGCGGTTCCTGATCGAGCTCGTCCAAAACGCCAACGACGTCCATGTGCGCGGCGCGCATGATGGTCAGATCGAAGTACTCCTGGTCGAGGACGAGGGTGATTTCGGAACCCTCTATGTCGCAAATCTCGGAAAGCCATTCACCCACGGCAATGTCGTGGCGCTTTCTCGCATCGGAATGTCGACCAAGCCGCCCGGTGAGTCGATCGGCAACAAAGGGCTCGGCTTCCGCAGTGTGAGCCACGTCTGTGACGCGCCCGAAGTATACTCGCAGGCGTCGAACGCGATCGGCGCAGGCAGGTTCGAGGGATATTGCTTCACTTTCGCCCGGTCTGAAGATCTGCCCTCGCGGATTGACAACCCGACCGTCCTCGCCCTGGCGCAGTCCGATCTGCCGATGTTCTTTCTGCCGATTGCCCTCGGGACGCAGCCTGAGACCATCGTCGAGTATGCAGCACGTGGCTTCTCGTCCGTCATTCGGCTTCCTCTTCGAGATCTAGACTCGCTTAAGACGGCGAGGGACGAGGTGGCGGCGCTAGATGACGATGGCGCTCCCTTGCTCCTCTTTCTCGATCGTCTCGAGAAGCTCGACGCCAAAGTACGGACCCGCGCTGGCGAGACCTCCTTGGCGTTCACTCTTGAGCGGCATGAAGAGCCGATCACGTCCGCGCCGGTTGCCGCCTCGATCGTCTCGCTAAGCGGTGCGCACTGGTTGCTTGTCCGCGATCATGCGCCCGAGGCTCTCATGCAGCGGGCCGTCGACGATGGCGTCAAGGCCAAGCAGCTCCATAGCAGTTGGAAGGACTGGTCAGGGGTCGGTGAAGTTGGCCTGGCGGTGCCCCTCGATCATGAAATTTCGTCGCCCCGCCTCTATACGTTCTTGCCAATGGGGGAGGGCGCCACAGCGCCCTTTCAAGGCCACCTTCACGGCAGCTTCTTCCCGTCTTCGAACCGAAAAGCCCTCGATGCTAGTGTGGCGCTAAATCGCCTGCTCCTTACCCAAGCGGTTACACTAGCCGCCGCAAGCGTGCGTTGGCTCGCGGACCGCGATACCGGCCGCAGTCATGCGGCTCTCACGGCGATCTCTCGGGCGAAGGCGTCTGTCGATCTCCTCGTATGGACCAACCCGTCGAGCCTCACCGCGGCGAAGAGCCCCGGCGAGCGACTAGATTTGCCGGCCCTCTCGGCTGCGGAGGTCGCGCGCCTCGGCGAGCAAGAGTTCGCCTCTGTACCGGTTATCCCATGCGCTGTAACTCTAGGTGGCTTGCTCTCGATCGGTTGGCGCTGCCCCATGGAGGTGCGCGCCACCTTCGAGGTTTCCGCCACCTTTAATCTTTTGGCGGTCGCGAAGCACGGTGCGACTATTTCCCCGCCGATCGCGCCGCTTCTTCCTGAACTCACGTCCGAGCGCATCGGCCGGCTGACAGCGTTTCTTCGTCAGTATGCTCCCGCCCTGTTTCGCGACCGTATGGCACCCATCGAGTGCGCGCGGATTGCGGCGAAGATCGCCGGCACTCTGCGTGCTGGAAAGCGCCCGGCGACGAGCCAGTGGACCGCTTTCTATCGAGATCTGCCTTCCTTCATGAAAGAGGGGCCGGAGATGCTCGTCGGCTTCCCCGTCATTCTCTGCGATGACGGGACGGTTCGTGCCGGCCGCAGCGACGTCCCTACTGATGGCGAACTTCCGCGTGCCCGGCGGCGCCGGCGCAAGGGTGAGCGGATCGAACCATCCCTCTTCTTCCCACCCGCGACGCGGCCATCGGGTGAGAACGAGGATATCCCGATTGAGCAGCTCCGTGTACCGGCGCCGTTAGCCGCCCACTTCGCCTTTGCCGCGAACACGCTCCCCTGGCACGGTGAGCTGCGCGCGGCTCGTGAGTTCCTAGAGCGCGGTCAAGTCTCTGCCTATGATGGTGAAACGGTCCTCACCCGTATCTCCCAGGTGGTCAACGCGGGCGCCTCGGTCGAGGAGGCTCTGGCGGGTCTCCGCTGGGCATTTGCAATCTGGCGTCGCGCTCAGGCCACTAGGTCGATTAAGGTCGATTCCTCATATCGTTTGCTCGTTCCCACAGCGGATGGGATGATCCACGCGACTGAGGCCGTCTTCTCGGAGACCTGGCCTGATGAACTTCTCGGCCGGCGGCTGAATGCGCTCTTCAGCGCCGCGCCGCCCGACGTTGCCGACTTTTCCGACTATCGAAAGCGCCTTCTCGCGCCGACTAGCCATCGCGCCTTCAAGGGCCAGGCGACGCTGTGGGCGGAGTTTCTGCGCGGACTGGGTGTTGGGACTGGCTTGCGCGCGCTTCCTTTGCCCACCATGCCCCCGACAAGATCCTACGAGGTAACGAGCTTCGGCTTCGCCAAGAAGCTCGGTCTTAGTGATGCCGCCATTGCCGACTGGAAGCGGGACGTCAGCACCTTTAACAAGGAGAGCCTCCGCCACGCATATTCCACCAACTACAAATTTGCGAACGCGCTGTGGCACCTGCCCGGCCAAAGCGACCACGAACGCTTTTCCGACGATTGCCGGGAAATCTACGCCGGTCTGGTGATCGAGTGGCTGGCAGGCGCCGGAAAGGAGTTGCTCCGCGTCGACCTTCGTCACGAGCACTTTTCGAGCGACCAATACCCGTGGTCGACGCCCGCGGGTGCCTTTATTCGTAGCGGCGCTTGGCTGCCCGCGGACGATCCATCATCCGACGGGCCGGTTCGCCGCTTCTATAGCCCGTCGGACGTCTGGGTCTCGAGCAACGAGCGCTTTCCTTTCTATCTTCGGCAGGTGGCGGTCACGATCGGCAGGATCATCGATCGCCGGCAGCCCGACGCGCTCAAGAAACTGCGAATCTATGGAAGACTACGCCTTCTGAACGATCCCGCGATCGCCCTCGATCAAGCACGTTTCCTTGCTTCCCAATATGCCGCCGGAACGGTTCGCCCACACTATGAGCAGCAGCTCGCCAATCTCTACAACGCGACCTGGAAGGTTATCGCAGACAAGCACGCAGCGGATCCGCAAGCGACCGGCAAGGCGCCTAACGACATGCCGATCCTTGTCCGTCGGCGCGCCGATCTCGCGGTCACGATCCCGGTCAAGGAGACCGCGCCTCTATACGTCCGCGACAGCGACGACGATCTTGCGCCGAGCCTTGTCGCGTCGATCGATGGCCTCCTTCTCGACATCAAGGGCGCTGATCGCGCGCGGGTGGGCGCGGCAGCAGAAGCCTTGTTCGGCAAGAAGGTGAGCCGCCTATCCACGATGCGCTACGACGTAAAAATAGACGACGTTGCGCTCGACGACATTGAAACCAGCGAAACGGCGCTCGACAAATGCCCCTGGCTCCGCGTGATGCTCGCGGTTGCGATGGAGGGGTTGCGCGGCACTGACGCCGGTCAGCTTCCTGCAGATCGTGGCACCGTTCTCGAACGGCTTAGTGATATCGCCCTCGTGTCGGCGGAAGATGTCGCCTTCGAAATCAACGAACAGCGGATAATGGCCCCTGGTGATCGCCCCGCCTATGTCTTCCGACGCTCGGACCGGCCGACTCTCGTTGTTACCCGGGTCGGTGATTCTCTTACCTGGAATGGCCTCCAACTCTGTCTCCCGGCGATCTGCGACGCGATCGACCTTTCCCCAGTCGCCAATGGCATGCGTCTACTCGCTCACGAGCTCGCCGCTGCCCGCGAGGACATCGGCGAACTCGGTCTCGATGAGGATGTGATTTCCCGACTCGGCCGCACCCTCCAGCTCGAAGACGGCTTCGTGGCTTCGGTCCAGCATCTTATCGGTGAGCGCGTCGACCTTCGGATGCCGTGGATCCGCGCCGCCATCCACTACGGATTGGGGTCAGAAGCTCTGAAGGACTGTGATCGGCTTGAGGCCGAGCATGGAGCAGACCCCGCTCGTCTGCTCGCTGAACTGATGCCGCTTATCACGGCCGCGGCGACGGACGCCGACGGGCTGCTCAAGGCATGTCGGCGAGCTCAATCGACTGCACAGTTCGGTGAGCTTCTCGACCTCGATTTTGCGCGCTTCAACGAGAGCTTGGCGGCTACAGGAAGCGAGCCGCTGGCCTACCCCGCGGTCCACGCTTCGCAGCTCCTCAATCATATCGTGGAACATGAGACGTCCATCCTGGAGGCTCTCCGCAACGCGGTCGCGTCAACGCTCGACAAATTCACGCCTGCTCCCGATTACGCCCAGCGCCGTGACGCGCTGCGATCGATGAAGACGGATCAAGCATGGCTGCCGCTCTATCATTTCGTGCCAGAGGCCGTGCTAGAAGAGCATCTCGCACGGTGGCTGGAAGACGCGGGGGCACCCCCGATCGGCTCGAACCCACACGGCCTGCCCGATCTTGCCGACGTCAGGTTGGCCAACCTAGCGGCGATCAGCCGCTTCGCGGCCGTGGCGACGCCCATTGTGCGGGCTTGGTGGAAGGGTCCGGTTTCAAGCATTCCCGACTATTGGCGCGAGGCCAAGGCGACCGAACAGCATATCCGTGCCAAGCTCGATGCGGCTGGTGCGGTCGACTTCAAGCCGATGGATGAGACAGCGCTCATTTCCTGGTGTGTCAAGCTCGCCTTCTGGCCTGACGGTATGGAGCCAACGCTCGATTGCGACATGCTAGGTATCGGAGCCGATGCAATCGACGCTGCGGCGAAGGAAGCGCAACGCGAGGCGGAGGAACGGGCAGCCAAGGCGCGCTCTGTTCGCGTCAATGATCGCGATGTCGATCCCGAGCATGCTGACTGGACCGAAATCTCGGCCGAGATCGCCGCCCGTCTTTCCAAGCAGGTCAAATCGGCGAGGCTGACCACGCCCACCGAACTAGCCGTGCTCGAGAAACGGACAAACAAGTCGCCAACGAGCCGTAATCCGCGCGATGTTCCGCCTGGGCCGGATCGGACCCCGCAAGCTAAGAAGGACATGATCGGGCGGCTGGGAGAGCTCGTTGTGTATCACTGGCTCAAGGATCGCTTCCGGAACCAGGACATCGACAAGGCATGGGTTTCACGATTCGGTGCCTTGCAGAAGGGCAAAGCTTGGTCCGACGACCTCGGCTACGATTTCGAGTTGAAGCATGATCGGCGAACCTGGCTCATCGAGGTCAAATCCAGCCAGGGTGATCGGTGCCAGTTCGAGATGGGAGAGTCAGAGGTTCGTGCCGCGCGGGAGGCTGCCCGGCCCCGGTCTGGTCAGCGTTATGTAGTGATCTACGTCGCCAACCCGGCGACTTCGAGCGCAACGCGGATCGACGTTTTGCCCAACCCCATGAGCGAGGAGGCGGATGGTATCCTCCGCCTTCTCGGCGAAGGCGTGCGCTTCGGGTTCAAACCGAAATAGGACCAAGGCCGTAATCCTGAGGATAGTCAAACGTCCGCTTTTGCGATGGCGTGACCTTGGCAATCGAGTCCGTGGACCGCAGCCTCGTCCCAACTATGGCCATTCGTTATAACCCGTTGCTATCGAAAAATTTTCTGCGAACGCCCCAGAGGAGAGTGGGCTTTGCCCTGATTGAGCCATTTGGGCGTCGATGGTCGATGCACGGGCTCACAATCAGGAGTGTGTCCCATGATCAAGTCGATCCCGCTGAACAAGCTCGTTCAATCGCCCCGTAATGTCCGCCGTCACACTGACCCGGCAGCAGATGCTGAGCTCAAGGCCAGCATCGCAGCACGCGGCCTGCTGCAGAACCTCATCGTCAGACCCGCCGCCAAGGGCAAGTTCGAGGTCGAAGCCGGTGAGCGGCGTCGGCGCGCGATGCTCGCGCTGGCAGACGAAAAGCTCCTCGCCCGCGATCACGAAGTGACCTGCCTCGTGCTCGAAGACAGCGCGGAGGCCGCGGTCGAAACCAGCCTCGCCGAGAACTTCCACCGCCTCGCCATGAACCCTGCCGACGAAGCCCAGGCCTTCGCAGCGCTCGTGTCTGGGGGTGCGACTGTCGAGGATGTTGCCCGCCGCTTCGGCCTGACCGTCCGCTTCGTCGAGGGCCGACTACGTCTTGCGACGCTGGCACCCGTCGTGTTCGAGGCGCTCGCCTCCGGTGACATCACTCTCGACATCGCCAAGGCCTTCGGCGCGACCTCGGATCAGGACATTCAGACCCGCGTCTTCGAGCAAGTGTCCTCGGCCTACTATGCCCCCACTCCGGACAGCGTCCGGCGCATGGTCCTTTCCGGGACCGTGCGGGGCAGCGATCCGCGCGCCCGGCTCGTTGGCCGCACGCCTACATCGCTGTCGGCGGCCGGATCGAGCGTGAGCTGTTCGACAACGACGACAGCGAATCCTGGATCGATGTGGCGCTGCTCGAGAGCCTCGCAGCGGCAAAGATGGAAGAGCAGGCCAAAGCCCTTGCCGCCGAGCAGGGTCTCGCCTGGGTCAAGCCCACGCTCGATCCCTATGCCAGCCACGACCTTGTCGAAGGGCTGGTCCGGCTTCCCGCCGAACCGGCGCCGCTCACCGAAGCTGAGCTTGCGAGGCTCGACCAACTCGATGCCTCCTATGACGAACATGCGGCGGTCTTGGAAGACGAAGACAGCGCTGAGGAAGCCGTGGCAGAGGCCGAAGCGGCCATTGAGGCGATCGAACGCGAATGCCAGGAAATCCGGGCCCGGCCGCCCGTCATCGCGGCCGAACTCAAGGCCGAAGCAGGGATGATCCTAGTGCTCGCGCGCGATGGCACGCCGGTTCTCCAGCCGGTGTTCTACGGCGAGCGTCAGGCTGAACCCGCCGAAGCCGACGGCGGGATCGAAGTCATTCCGGGCGATCACGGTTCGGACAGGCGCCGGACCACCTTGTCCAAGCGCCTGGTCGACGAACTGGCCATGCAGCGCCGCGATGTTCTGGCACTGCATGTTGCCTCTGATCCCGGGCTTGCGCTCGACGTCATGGTCTTCACGCTGGCTGATGCCGATACGCACGACTGGCGGGCGCGGGCCGCGACCACGCTGCGCGCGCCTGTTCCGGCAGGCCCGATCATCGGCTTCGAAGCCAAGGATGCTCCGGCGAGCAGCGGGCTTGCCGAGTTCCGCTCCAGTCTCGACGAAAGCTGGCGCGCGGGCACCGATGCGACGTCTCGCTTCGACCTGTTCCGGGCGCTATCCGATGACAGCCGCGCGGCCTGGCTTGGCTATGTCGTTGCCCGGTCGCTCGAGGCGAGCCTCAACATGGCGGGCGAGCGTCAGCTGCCATTCCAGGATCATCTCGGAAGCCTGATCGGCATCGACATGGCGCAGTGGTGGCGCCCGACAGCGGCCAACTACTTTGACCGAGTGTCAAAGCAGGTGATCCTTGACGCGCTGACTGATGTCGGCGGTCTCGAGCTCTCCTCGCGCTTCGCCTCAGTCAAGAAGGGGGACCTCGCGATCAGCGCGGAGCGCGTCTTCGCTGGCACCTACATCACCGAAGTCGAGGTCCGTGAAAAGGCCCTGGCCTGGTTGCCTGAGGTCATGCGGTTTGCCTCCGCTGCCCCGGAGGCTGGCGAAGCCGAGATCGACGCCACCGACGCTGAGCCCGGTGACGATACCGAAGATCAGTCCCCCCGCGAGCTGGCCGCCTGACCTCCTCCTGACAGGAAAGGCCACTCGCACCTCGAGAAGCGGTCCTTCGGCTCACGCCGGAGGGCCGCTTCCTTTTTGGAAGCAGAGCAGAGGGGGCTCGGGAACCTGCGGCACTGACCGGCGAACCCGTCGCCGACTGTCCAGATGCCTCAATCAGGAGAACCATCATGGCCTATCGCAAGCGGCAGGGCAGCGGCGTGTCGCCCGCCACCCGCATCACCCAGGAAATCATCGCCCGTCTGGAAGCAGGCACGAAGCCGTGGATCAAGCCGTGGCGCGGTGTCCCGGTCTCCCGGCCCTTGCGGGCCTGCGGGATTCCGTACCGGGGCATGAACGTGTTCTGGCTCTGGATGGTCGCCGACATGTGCGGCTACGCCTCGCCGTTCTGGATGACCTACAACCAGGCAAAATCGCTCGGAGCCCAGGTCCGCAAGGGTGAGAAGTCGACCATCGCGATCTTCTACAAGAGCTACACCAAAGAGGTGGAAGCCCCCGATACGGGCGAAAAGACCGACGAGGCCCGCCGGGTGCTCAAGGCCTATCCAGTCTTCAATGCCGATCAGGTCGAAGGTCTGCCCGAGCGCTTTCATCCAGCTGCAACGCTGGAACTGGTCGAGCCAGATGGGCGCGAGGTCGAGCTCGACACCTTTTTCGCCGCCATCCCCGTCAACCTGCGTCACCAGGGCTGCGAAGCCTATTACGAACCCACTGCGGATCGCGTCACGATGCCGCCGGTCAGCCTGTTTAGCGGGTTCGATCACTATTACGCCACGCTCGCCCATGAGCTGTCGCACTGGACCGGCCATGCGAGCCGTCTGGGACGTGATCTCAAGAACCGCTTCGGCACTTCCGCCTACGCCGCCGAGGAACTCGTCGCCGAACTCTCCAGCGCCATGTTGGGGGCTGAGCTGGGATTGCCGGTCACGCATCTCGACAGCCACGCAAGCTATATCGAGCATTGGCTCAAGCTTCTGAAGGATGATGAGCGCGCCATCCTGACCGCTGCGGCCAAGGCCGAAGAAGCTGCGAGCCTGCTCCTGAAGCTCGGCGGGAGGATCATTCCTGAGCAGTTTGACGATGCGTCAGACGAAGCTGCGCTTGCGGCCTGAGGGAGGATGTCATGGGCCGATCGGTCAGCTATCCCAGCGGCGCAATCGTCGCCTTCACTGTGCTCGACGTGGAGTGCGACGACGACTGGGAATTCGAGTACGAATGGCTGCGCGAGGACTTGCGCGAGCGGGCCGCCAATGCTTTCCCATCCCTGATCCCGCATGACGGCTGGCGCGGCCGGGAAGACCGGGTCCTCATGCGCAATGCCTATGCGGATTTCGGCCTATCGGTCTATGGCGGGCTGGTGGCCGTCTGGATCGCCGAACGCGATGACGGGGCCTATTGGGACGCCGATTTGCGCACGGCCCGGTCACCGCGGGCAAGGCGCTGGCTGTCCCAGATCGCATCCCGCTTCGATGCCATGTTCGGCGACTACGATTGCCTCGGGCACATGTCGAATGGCGAGGGGGTCTACACAAAGCGCGCAACTTGAGCTCCGCGAGTTGGTCAGGCGCAGCGGTTTGGATTGCCGTCCCTGACTGAGCTTTGCCGGCCGCTCATGGTCTGTCGCCATGCGAGAGAGGCCCTGGGCCAGCCGCCAGTCTTGCGCAACCCGGCTTGGGCGGGCCCGTGTTGGCCTTCGCCCTTCGGGCTCAAGGCCTGCCCGCGCCAGCCCGCCAAGCCGGGTTTCCCCTGACGGGTGCGCAATCCTGCCTGAATGCTGGCCCTGACGGGCTCTCGCTGGCGCAGCCATGAACGGGTGCGTCGGCGCCACATCAGTCAGGAGGACACCTCATGCACACGTCATTTGCCGATCAACTCGCCGGGCTCGATCTCGCCGGTTTCTCGATTGGACCGGCTCCCGTATCGACAAGCGATTTCCCAGTCCGGGAGGCGGTCGTCCAAACCCTCGAAGCGGTCTGGTCCGATCTTTTCGCCATGGCGTCCGGGACCGCTCTTGAAGCCGACGCCGAGGATCTTGGCTGGGCCTTCGTCAACATCTTTCACCGCTCGGCGGAACGCAAATCGACTGCCCTTGACCGGGCGACCGACGAGGTCCGCGCGCTGATTGCTACGGCCGATGGATCCGAGGTCCACACCCATGACCTTGAGACCCAGGTTGAGCGGGCGCAATGCGCAGAAAGCGCGATGCTGGCACTCGAAGAGATGCGCGAAGTCGCAGCAGGCCTATACCTCAACGAGTTCGGTTCATCCTGGAAGCCAGTCTCCAGTTCTCGCTTCAATCACAGTGCAATGCTGACCTCGGCGCTCGTCGAAGGTCGCGACTTCCTGCGCGCCCGCGCCGAGGCCAAACGCCGTGCGGCCGTGCCCGAAGGAACCCCGGTCGTGTTCGCCGGAGGGCGCACCCGTCATGCTACCGAAGACGATGCGCTGACCTTCGGCAACAATGTTTGGGCCACGCTCGACAAGGTCCGCGACCGCGTGCCGGATATGGTCTTGATCCATGGCGGCGACACCAAGGGCGTCGACCGTCTGGCTTCGAGCTGGGCTGAACGTCGCGGCATCCCGCAGGTCACGTTCTCGCTCGACATGCGGCTGGGCGCCCGTGCCGGCTTCAAGCGCAACGAGCGGATGCTCTCCCTCGATCCGCGCTATGTCATCGCCTTTCCGGGCAATGGCGTGCTCGAACGTCTGGTCATCGAAGCCAAGGCCCGGCGGATCACCGTGGTCGATCGCCGCGGGCCCCTCGGTACCAATCCGAAGAACACTTCGGCCAGGACCGACTAAGGCCCTGTCGGTCTTCGCGCCAGCGCCGGATCGGCGCTGGCGTCGCCCATCAGAGGAAAGGCGTGCGCCTGTCGGTTGGAGCCAGCGAATGGTCGTTGGCTCCTTTCTACAGGAGGTATTCCATGATCGATATCGAGGCCGTGATGGCCGACTTTGCCGTTCGTCAGGCCCAGCGGCAGGCCCAGGTGGTCGAAGAGATTCAGCAGCTCAAGACCGTCATTCTCCCGCGCTTGCAGGAAGCCGGAATCGCCCGCGTCGAGATCCGCTTTGACGGCTGCGGCGACAGCGGTGCTGTTGAGGAATGCGCGTGCCTCGATGCCGCTGGTGCCGCGATCGCGTGCCCCGATGTCACCATTCTGGAAGACGAAGCAGGCAACTCGGATGGTGACGGTTCCGCGGAGCTGCACTCACTCGGCCAAGCTCTCGAGCAGCTGACCTATCTGGCGCTCGAACGTCACCATCCTGGCTGGGAGATCAACGACGGTGCCTGCGGCGAACTGGTGATCGATGTGGCTGAAGCGACCTTCGTGCTCGACTGCAGCCTGCGTTTCACCGCGACCGATGATCACTCGACCGAGCTCTAGGAGACCCGGTATGGCACACTGCTACTACCACGCCCTCTCTTCGGTCCGGAAATGGGGCGGCACGGTCGATGACTATCTCCCGCTGCACCAGTGGTTCGACCAGTCCAAGGCAATCCTGGCAGACCCACGACACCGCGCGCTGCGGCACCATGCCGAGGGGATATTCATGCTGGAGGCGATCTTCGGCGAGACCCTCGTCAATGCTGATGGCCGGGTCGTTCCGGTGCGTCTGGTCGGCGAACAGCACGTACGCGAAGACCTGGGGTCGATCCCCTCCTTTGCGGACTGGGCGCGCTTGATCACGCCGCAGGCCTGGATGCTGCGAGGCAACCCTCTGGACGGCGCTGAAGGGGTGACGATCGATATGCCTGTCCCCGGCGAAGCAGTTGCGTCCAGGACCAGGCCACCTGCTGGAGGAGAGGTCCGTACCGTGATCTAGGAAGGGGTTCTCCGGTGGAGGGCTGGCGGGGGAATGATTCGTCCAAGAACGGAGGGAAACGAGGCAGGGCAAACCTGTTCAAGGCATCCAGCTCCACCCGGCTTCGATGCAAACCTGTCCCTGAATCACCCCCCGTCGAGACGCGCAACCCGGATCAGGTCCGGCCGAGTTGCCGGGCTGTGCCCGGCTGCCCGCACCACCCGGCCCAGTTCCGGGTTCCCCTTCGGTGCGCTTCGCCATGGGGCGCTTCTGCTCGGGTTTTGCAGCCGGGATGGACCCGGAATGCTCGATCAGGAGAAAGCCCATGACCAATCTCGTTATCCTCGTTGGCCGTATCGTTCGCGACCCCGAAACCCGCACCACCCAGGGTGGAACCAGCATCACCTCGATCTCGGTCGTCACCGACCGTCCCGCCCGCAAGGATGGCAAGACCTACAAGGACGAAAACGGCTACACCGCCAAGGACAGCGAATTCCACCGGATCACCTGCTTCAACGGCCTGAGCCAGAACGTCGCCAAGTTCTGCACCAAGGGCCAGCTCGTGACGGTCGAAGGCCGCATCCACTACACGCAGTGGGAGGATCAGAGCGGCGCCAAGCGCTACGGCTGCGAGATTATCGCCGACAAGGTCGACTTCCTCACCAAGGGCCGTTCGGGCGGCAACGAGGGAGCACCCGATATCGACGAGGACTGAATGTCCTCACTCCGCGACAAGGCCCCGGTGGCTGGCGCCATCGGGGCCTTTTCTTTTGTACGCCAGCGATGCGGCGGCGCGGGGCATCGAACCCCTTGCCGCCGCCAGGTTGGGCTTTACGCGGGAGCAATCCGCTTCAGCGTTTCCTCGATCCCGAGGGCCATCGATGCGCGAACGATCTGGCGCAACTGCGCTGGTTCGATCGTCTCCGCGCCGCACTCGATCAGCAGCTTTCCGAGTTCGGTCGCTGCCTCTTCGCGGAGACGAGCCTCCTCGTTCTCGAGTTGGGCACGCTGTTCACGCAGCTTCCTCAGCGCATCGCGTGCAGTAGGTTTGGACCTAGCCATAGTGTTTCCTTCTTGCTGGCCGTTGGTCCCCTCCGCTCCCGATCTTGGCACTGCGGGGGCATGTAGGAAAATGGTTTGTGGGGCAGGCGTCGCGCTTCTGCGCAGGCGTTGGAGAGGTCTCTCTCGCAGAAAGACCAAGTCTGATGCGGGCTTTGGGGCTGCGTCAAGGACGACGGGGCCCCACCATTTTTACCGGGCAAGCCCGGCAAAAATCGTTGCCCCCATCGCCGCTTCGCGGCCGCTATCGCGGTCCCTGACCCAGCCCGTCACCCACATCCTTCGCAGCTCCTGATGCGACGCATCAAACATCAGGAGGAAAGATCATGTACGCTTCACTGAACATTGCCGCTGCTGGTCCCGCCGCCGATCAGGCAGCCTTCGTTGCAGCCCTGGATCAGGCCCATGCCCGGTCCTTTCACAGCTACTTCACGCAGTACGTCCTGACCGATGACGAGGCAGGATACATCGCGGTCGATGAAGGAGATTACGGTGCCTTGCCCAAGGCCATGCTGGACCGTGTCATCGACACCGTGCCGGGCCGTCTCAGCGATGAATTCTGATCCGCCGGTTTGGGAGGAAGTCCGTCAGGGCTTCCTCCTTTCTTTTTGCTCGCAGACCGTTTCAGCATCACTCAGCCGGAACGTGAAGGCGGGTCGCAAGCGTCAGTCGGGGGTATCGGAACGGTCGAGATCGGTGAGCCGCTCCGGCATATCCAGGACCTTCAATGCCGCGGCCTCGATTGCCTCTGCCTGCGTCGGGAAAGCCTCGGAAGAACTGATCGAAACCCCGTTCGGGTAAGTGACTGTCGCCTGGAAGCCGTTGCCCTTCGGTGTCGCACTCAATGTGACCTGGCCCATGCCGCGCCTCCCTGCTGCCCTCATTAAATGCCCCCATCATAGGCATCGATCCCGTCTGTGCCTATCGCGATCCGAGGGTCAGCAAACTGCCAAGCGTCCCAGAGAATGGGGTTTGCAAACCACATCATCCGTTACAGGCTCAATAGCTGGTTCCTGTCCTTGCAGTTAGGGACGGTTGAGCACACCGTACGCGACAAATCGCAGGCGGTAGGCAGTGAAAAAGATAGTAAAGACAGTGTGTTGATGGATTCTTGCAAAAATGGCTGCTTCTCAATCAGAAATGAATGGTCGCCAATTCGCCAATCGAATTTGATTGAAGGCAGCCAGAAATGGCGCATTCCTGCGGATCTCGTATGTTCTTGACATGTTCTCGTTTCTGATTTAGACAATAACCGCCTTTCGCAGTGCGTTCCGGGCTCCTGACCACAAGGAGTCCGTGTATGACACGGCCAAAATCTCTCCAGGTACATGTCACTGTCGAACTCGCTGAGCGGGTTCGTGCTGCAGCAAAGCGGCGCGATATCAGCGTCAGCGAATGGATCCGGTCGCTGCTTTCGCAGGCATGCGAAAACGACGATCTTGCATCCAAGCTCGAGACATCGGTCGACCGTGTCAGCCGCCAATCGGTGTTCACGATGGTCGGCGTCGATGCCCTTCTTGCAGGGCATGCCGATCACGGTCTGCGTGAGCGAGCCCATCAAGCCTACGCGCGCAAATGCAAGGAACTGGGGCTCACCGCAAATGCCGGCGAGGGAGGTTCCGATGAAGCGTAACCTCGTCAACTTCACGCGCGGAAGTCAGCTGCTAGGACACTTCAGCTTCATGTTTGCAGCAGGTCTCAAGGGGCCGCTGATCATCGCCGCCATCGGCATTTCCTGGACTAGCTGGTGGACCATTTCGGCAGGGCTGAGCGATCACGAAGCCTACCTCGTGTGGATGCGAATTTATGCTGCGATCTACGGATTCATGGAGTTCGATCCGGCGAAACAGGTCGCACTCGAAACGGGGTTTGGAGGAACCGTCCAGCTCCCCATCATCATGCTCGATGCCTATCCGCCGGTGATCAATGCCTGGGGTCATTTGCTCGACTTGCTGGGCGATGCTTTGGTGCGTTCGGCCTTGCTTCTCGTGCCGGCGTTCGTGCTGTTCTACTGGTTCGCAGCGCGCTTCGGCAGCCGTTCAAAAGAGCGCAAACATGAGCGCGGGGCCATGCTCGTTACACTACCGGAACTGGTCGATGAACTGCGCGGGCACAACCAGCGCGAGCGCGCCCGTGAGCTCTCGAGCACTATGGGCTGGAAATGGCATCTGTGTTCGCCCAAGGAACTGTCTGCGGCATTTCCATACCGGCCCTCGCATCTTGCGACGGTTGTCTATCCCTGGCGGCTTGAACAGAGCCACGCCATGCTCATCGGGACCACCGGCATGGGCAAGACAGTCGCCATGTCGGACATGATTGCCGAAGCCCGCGCCAAGGGACAGCGCTGCGTCGTATTCGACCTAACCGGCGCTTTCATCGAACACTTCTACCAGGCTGACCGGGACATCATTCTGAACCCGCTCGACGCGCGCTGTCCGCAATGGAGCCTCTTCGACGAATGCCGCACCGAAGGTGAATTCTGGGCGGCAGCGGAAGCCCTCGTGCCCCATGACGGGGGCGGGGAGGCACAGTTCTGGGTCATCGCGGCGCGTGCCTTGTTCGTCGAGTTCTGCCTCAAGCTGGTGGCCGAAGGGCGGGGCACCAATGCTGCGCTTGCCCGTGAACTGATGACCGCTGATCTCTCGCGGGTCCACGCCATGATGCGAGGCACGATCGCCGATCCCCTGACTGCTCCTGAAGCCGCGCGCATGGCGGAATCGATCCGGGCAGTGTTCAACGTGAACGCCAAGGCGCTGAAGCTCCTGCCCACTTCCGGGCGCCGCTTTTCGGTCCGCGACTGGATCGAGGAGGGCAGCCATGAAGACGAGGGCACTAACGCCAAGAAAAGTGGCTCGATGGTCTTCATCTCCGCGCGCTACGTCGACATGAGCGTGTGCGCGCAGCTGCTCACGCTGTGGCTCGATACGGCAATGAATACGCTGATGACGATGCCCCGCACCAAGGACCTCAAATGCTGGTTCTTCATCGACGAGCTGGGCGCGCTTCACCGGCTCCCCGCTCTCGAGAAAGGACTGCAGACAGCGCGCAATTTCGGCGGCGCAATCGTCACCGGCATCCATGCCTACGCCAAGCTCAAGGATGTCTACGGTGAGAACATGGCGATGACGCTTGCATCGCTTGCCCGGACCAAATTGATCCTCGGTACGGCAGACCGCGAGACAGCTACCTGGTGTTCCGACTTCATCGGCCATCGCCAGGTTCGCGACATGGAAGAGGGCTACACCTATGGCTACAACAATGCTCGCGACGCCGTCAGCCTGACGCCGCGCAAGCATATCGAGCCTTTGCTGCTGCCCGACCAATTGATGAACCTGCCGCGCCTGTCAGGCTTCATCAAATTCCCGGATGGCTTTCCTGCAGCGCCGGTCCGTTTGAAGCCGATTGACCGGGAAAGAATCGCACATGTCTTCGTCGGTCGGGCCAAGGATCAAGAGCCAATCCGGAAAGCCGAAGGCGAAACTGGGGGCGGCCAGACGTCTGCTAATCCGCCAACAAACCAGAGCGAACATCCTTCGTCGAACGATGACGGGGCAGGCAAGCCTGTCGTCCCAAAGCAAGGTACTCTTCCGCTTGAGCCGGTAGTCGAGGCGGATGCCAAGCGATCACGCCAGCAGGCGGCGAAACAGGACGAAAAGGACATTCCCGACGACCTCAGGAAGCCGTCAGGTAAGTCCGGTCATCCGCGAAAATCGTCGCCCGAAGAGCGCACGGCAACGCCGCGTAACTCCCGTCCATTGCTGCCCACGAATGCGACGCTCCGCAAAGGCGATCATCCCGATGAGAAGGATCCATCGAAAAGTGTGATGGAGGGACGCCGAAGCGACTTGCCGCGGGCCAATCCGCCCTCGGATAAGCCGCAAGCCGTCGATCGGATAGCCCAGCGCCAGCGAGAGGCAGAAGCCCGCAAGCTCATGCTCGAAGACGGCGTTCCCGAGCAGGATCAGCCTTCGCACGAGGGTCCCGACCTCGGCGATTTTGAACTGTGACGCACGAGGCAGACGCCGCCGGGCGGAGTGACGCCTGATGCTCTCTGTAGCCAACGTCCGCACGGCTGGCGGCGCTGCCAACTACTTTGCCGCTGACAATTATTATACCCGCGCCGATGCCGAGAGATCTGGTCAATGGCTTGGCAAAGGCGCGGAGGCGCTTGGACTGCGAGGCGTTATCGAAGCCTCGCAGTTCGAGGCCGTGCTCAAGGGCATGCTGCCCGATGGAAGCCGTGTCGGGAGCGACAACAGGGCGCATCGCGCCGGCACCGACCTCACATTCTCGATGCCCAAGAGCTGGTCCATCCTTGCCCTCGTCGGCGGCGACAGGCGTATCCTCGATGCCTATGGCGCTGCCGTCCGCGAGACTCTGGCCTGGGCTGAGAAGAATCTCGCCGAAACCCGCATGGAGGTCCGGGGCAAGGAACGGGTGGTCGCGACGCGCAATCTCGTGATCGGGCTTTTCCAGCACGATACGAACCGCAATCAGGAGCCCAACGCGCACTTTCACGCCGTGGTTGCCAATGTAACCCAGGGGCCCGATGGCAAATGGCGAGCGCTGAGAAATGACAAGATTTGGGAGCACAACACGCTGCTCAATGCCATGACCATGGCGCGCTTCCGCTTGGCCGTAGAAAAGCTCGGCTACCAGGTTGGGGAATACGGCAAGCATGGCAATTTCGAAGCAGTGGGCGTCCCTAAACCCGTTCGTGATGCCTTTAGTTCGCGCCGCGCCGAGATCCTCGACAAGCTTTCGACGATGGAAGGCAAGGGCCTCGCGGCGCGCAATGCGGCCAATCTGATGACCCGGGCGGACAAAGGGCCGGTGGCAGACCGCCAGGCTCTCGTGAACCAATGGCGCGAGGCAGCAGCACAGTTGGGCTTTGATCCGAGGCTTGTCATTTCACAGGCTAATGCACGGGCCGCCACCGACATTGGCTCCGTCTCCGGAATTGGAAATTCGGTCCGATCGATCGGTCAGCGGGCGCGCCTTTTGGCTGCGACCTTCGCGGAGCGTCTGGGGCTACGTCAGGGCGACCCGCTTGTGCCTCGCGACATGGGGCGCCGGACGCCCGAGCAGATCGCGGCGGTTCATGCGGTTGCATCGGCGATCCGGCACTTGGGCGAACGCGAGGCGGCCTTCTCGCGGACCGAGATATATCGCTCTGCGCTTGGCTTTGCCCTGCCCACCACGCTCCCCGACATCGAACACCGCGTCGACCAATTGCTGCGCCAGGGTCACCTGCAAAAAGGCAAGGGTGCAGATCGCAATCTTGTCACGACCCGCGATGCGATCGGGCTCGAACAGCGCATCATCGCCGCCGTCGAAACCGGACGTGGCCATGGGTCTGCCGTGGTCGAAGCTGATGTGGCCGGAGAGCGGCTACAGGCGCTCTCTCAGCTCAAATATGGCCTGACATTGAACCCTGGCCAGGAAGGGGCAGGGCGCCTGCTTCTCGCCTCGCACAACCGGATTGTCGCCATTCAAGGCTTAGCTGGCGCCGGCAAGAGTACCGTCCTCAAACCTGTGGCGGACATCTTGCGCGAGGAAGGCAGGTCCGTGCTCGGGCTCGCAGTCCAAAACACGCTCGTGCAGATGCTTGAACGTGACACCGGCATTCCCTCGATGACGGTCGCGCGCTTTCTACGCCAACATCAGGGCCTTCTGGAAGGAGCAGGCCAGGCGAGGCTTGCCGAAGCTCGCGCGTCTCTGCGCGGCACCACGGTGCTGCTCGACGAAGCCTCGATGGTCGGCAATGCCGACAAGGAAAGGCTCGTGCGTCTCGCCAATCTGCTCCAGCTCGACCGCTTCGCCAGCATTGGGGACAGGAAGCAATTGGGCGCTGTCGATGCCGGCAAACCCTTCGACGTCATGCAGAAGGCAGGCGTCGAAACGGCCACCATGAACACCAATCTCCGTGCCCGCGATAAGGCGCTGCGCGATGCTCAATACGCAGCGCAGGGCGGACATATCGACGAGGCCTTGCGGCATCTCGGTCCGCATATCGTCGCTTCAGGTGATAGAGCTACCGTCGACGCCGCGGCGGCCTGGCTATCGCTTTCGCCTGCTGAGCGCGAGGTGACCGCGATCTATGCCTCGGGTCGCAATTTGCGCGGACAGGTGAATGACGCCGTTCAGACCGGGCTCAAGGCCAATGGAGAATTGGGACCGGGTTCTTTGCGGCTGAATGTCCTGTCGCGCATCAACCTGACGCGTGAGGAAATGCGCTATGCGCGCAGCTATGCGGCCGGCATGGTGCTCGAAGTCGACCGCCGGCAAAGGGGGCAGGGGCTGCAGAAGGGCCGCTATGAAGTGGTCGAAACCGATCCGACCCGCGAACGCGTGATGCTGCAGAACGAGCGGGGCAAGCGCTTTGAATTCCGGCCGGGCCAGATGCGACCGCAAGGTGAGCAGGATCCGCTGCGTCTGTTTGAGGTTCGCCCACTCGAAATCCACGATGGCGACCGCATTCGCTGGACGGCGACCGATCACAAGCGCGGCCTACTCAATGCCGATCAGGCGCGCATCGTGGCGGTTGATGCGAAGGGCGTCACGGTGAAGACCTCGCTTGGCGCCGAGCACCGGTTGGGGTTGGGCGACCCCATGCTCGAGCGTCTCGATCTCGCCTACGCGCTCAATGCGCACATGGCGCAGGGTCTGACCTCCGACCGCGGGATCGCCGTCATGGACAGCCGCGAACGCAATCTCGCCAACAAGCAGACATTCCTCGTGACGATAACCCGCCTGCGCGACGGCCTAACCCTGTTTGTCGACAATGCTGATAAGCTCGAAGCAGCAGTTGAGCGCAATCCGGGAATGAAACGCTCGGCGCTCGAAACGGTCAATCAGCTGCGCGATGCGGCAGCAACGGGCCAGGCTAAGGGCAAGGCGCCTGATCGTTCGCAAGAACCGGCCCGCGAGCCGCCCGAGCTCGATCGCTCGATCACCAAGCCCTTCGAAATCGGGATCTGACGCAGCGTCTATCCGCATGGGTTCATATGGCACCGGTTGACTGTCAGTTCTGTTTTTGTTCTCATGGCGACCATGTCCCGAATCGCCGATGAAATCCTGTTCACGCATGTCGAAGTCGCGATTGCCATCGCGTCCGAAGCAACGCTTGTCGGGCTCGGCGCTGACGACCCGCGAACCCAGCGCAATGCTCGTGTCGATCTCGCGCGCCATCTGGTCGAGCGCATGCAGGGTTTGGAGATCGAAGGAGAGGGGAATGCCGGCAGGAGCTCTCAGCCCACTCTCTTTCCGGGCGATCTCTCGCCGATGGGCTGACCAGCATTGAGACGTGGTTGAGGTAATATTGGCTTATTGCAGGCCCATCGGGCGATCCTTGCCCATCAGCTCTGCCACGCGTTTGGCGATGGCTTTCCAGGTGGCGATGCCCGCCTCGTCCTGCGCCAGTGCGAGCGCGCCGATCTGCTCGGCGACATGAAGCGGTGCATTCTCACCATGGGTTTTCAGGACCTGATTGGCACAGGCCCAGAGTTCCCAATCGCTCAACATCAGCCGAGACGTCCAACAAGGCCGAGGAAGAACGCGATCAAACCGTAGCCCACGACACTGCCTGCCAAGAGAAGTTCGACATTGAATTTGGAGCGAGGAGGGCGGGGTTGTCCTGCTGGCCAGATCTGATCGCAGATGAGCTCGTTGAACCCGGCGCGGCGTCCGCAGACTTCCACTTCGCGTCCGAGCAACCGACGCGCTCCACGCCCGGTGTCGAGTTCCCACACGCCGCCTCCCGAATGGAGTTCAAGTCCGAAGGGGCCTTCGGCAAGACGGCCTGTCAGATAGAGTTCCGGGCCTAACGGCATGCAGGCCCTTTCCAGTAGCGATCCCAACGCAGCACTGTGCGTGTCTGGATCATCGAGCAGGAGAGATCGGCTCCGCTCGGCAATCGGCACCAGGCAGCCGTCCGGTTGCCACCTGCCGAACCTTCCGACCGGCATGTCAATCTCGGTCCACGAACCACGACGTGCCCTGTCGAGATGGTCCCTCGAGGGCCGCCAAGAAGATCGACGAGCGCGTCGCGCGCTTCGATAGCCGACGCGTCGGGGCAGGGCTGGTTGGTCCGGCATGTTCCGTCCATTTCGCGCGCTGCAATCCCGGCGATGCGGACATGGGGGCCTTCGGCGCACCATATGGGCCCGTCGCCATCCCACACATGCGTGGGTGTGCAGGTAAAGGTCTGGCCGGCAGCGACGATCGAGGCAGCGAAGAAGGCAAGCATTGGCAAGCTATCTAGCGTAGCGCGCGGCCGAACCAAAGCACGCGGCCGACGATATTGATCGTCCGCTTCTCCAGGCCGCGCCAACTTGGATAGGCCGGATTGTCGCTGAGCACCGAGACCCGCTTGCCCTGCGGTTCGATAGCGACCCGCTTGACGCTGAGCATGTCATCCATGCGCAGCACATAGATCCCGTCGCGAAGCCGCGACTGTCCATCATTGAGATCGACCATGACTTCATCGCCGTCGTGCAGGGTCGGCTCCATCGAATCCCCGTGCACGGCGATGATCGAAAGGCTCGTCGCCTTGCTCGCGGTCAGACGACGCAGCCACTTCTCATCGAACCCGAACTGGGCGCATTTGGATTCCATCTCGGCCAAAGCGCCATGCCCTGCCGAGGCTTCCACATCGAGCACCGGAACATGGACCAATTCGACGACCGGGCCGGATCGCCGCTCGGGAGCGCCGAGAATCTTCTCGTCTACTCCGAAGAAGCGGGCGAGCACGGAGCGGTCCTGCTCGTCCAACTGCCGGGGACTTCCGCGACGGATGTATTGCTGGATGTAGGCCGCGTTGCGTCCGAGAAGGCGGGAGATCGAGGAGTAATTACATCCTCGTTGCTGGATCAGATCGTCCAGGGCTTTGCGTGCATCTTCCATCGCTGCGGGTCCTATCGCATCCATCTAGGAAATTCGATCCTAGACTCTAGGAAGCCTTCCTAATAAGAACATAACAAGAACACAAGCGGAAAGCGAGTCGAAGGCGATGGAGCTCCTGGACCAGATTGAGGGCTATTTGACGCGTAGCGGTACGAAGGCCAGCATGTTTGGTAGGCAGGCCGTCGGGGACCCACGGTTTGTTCAAGATCTTCGCGAAGGTCGCCGGCCGAGACGTAAGACGCAGGAGCGGGTGAGGCAATTTCTGGCGGAAAGGGGCTGAGCTCCTACTGTCTGCTCTCGCCAACAAAGCGGTCGTTGATCTGCCCAGATTGCACCGTTCGGATCCGTCAATCATTCAGGAGTTACGGACAATGGCAACGGAGCCGATTGCCATCCGGCTGCCCTGGGGCGTCACGACAGCATCGTCAGACTGAGTAACGATTGAGACGCACACGTACTTCGGCTGCCGGCAATCGGCAGCGCGGATGTGTCGAGATCGTCGTTAGCCCTGCATGCAACTGCGCATAGCCAAGCACTTCATGTTCCTCGAAGCGGTCGCATAGCCAGAGCAGGCCATGCGTTTCAACTCCGCTATCGGCCGCAAGGCGCCTCAGAGCACCATCGCCGGTCAGCAGCGCCCAACGCCGCTGCTCGGCAATCGCAAAGGCAAAGGTGTCGGGCGCGGATAGAACTGTGCGCTCCCGGCGCACGGCAATGGCACGCGTTAGTTCGGCAGGGTCAAGTTCTTGGATAATCAGACCGAGTGCAACCAATCGATCGCCTAGCTCCCCTCGCAGTTCGCGGTGAAACAGCAGATCGGGAACCGCGAATGCATAGGGCAGACGAAAGAGGTCTTCGAGAAACCCGCCTCGTTCCAGATCGATAATCACAGAAGTATCCGAAACGAGGACGGGCAAAGGCTACACCATGTTCTGATCCAGTCGCGCATCGAGCTCGCGCACGGAAATGCCGAGCAGTTCCGCTGCCCGAGCCTCTCCAATTACTTGCTCTGCCAATGCTCTATAGCACAGCCGTTCGAACCGGCGAGGCTCCTCTTCTTCAGGTTCCATCCGCGCTGGCTCCTCATAAGGCGGCGAGCGCCAGCCCCGTTCGGCGAATATGCGGAACAGTTTTCCCAGGGACGCCTGGCTCAAGATGCCCACGTCCTTGCAGCGATAAGCCAGCGCCTGGATGCTCACGCCAAATCGTTCCTTGAGCGCAACCAGTTCGCCAATGCTGATTGACGATCGATGAGCGCCGACCTCTGAACGCAGCACATCGGCCGGCATCAGAAAGGCACCGGCAAAGCGATGCGCAGCCTTCTCTTCGTCGACACCGCCTTCGGGTGCCAGAACCATATGGCCAAGTTCATGTGCAAGATTGAACCTCTTGCGCTCGGACCACGAACTCTTCTTGATGACGATCACTCGTGAGGCAGCCCGGTCTTTGCGTCTAACCTTGGCGGCCAGCCCGTCGATCTCGTCGAGATCGAGCGACATCACCTTTATCCCGCGCTCTTCCAGCAGTTCCGACAGCTTGGGAATGGGATCATTGCCCAGCCCCCAGTCCTCGCGCACCGAGCGCGCCGCGTCTTCCGCATCTCGCAAATCTGCAACCGGATGCGGCGCGCTGCGCGGCTGCTCCCAATCGACGCTGCGCAGGTTGAGCATGTCCTCAACTGCCAGATAGCGTTCCAGCATATGGATCGTGCGCGCTTCGAGCTGGGCTTCCTCGCGCACCGAAGCAATCGCCTTCTTGCGAAAGTCGACCCCTTCGAGCTCGAGTTCCTCCGCGCTCAGCAGATAATCGACCGACACGCCCAATGCATCGGCAAGCGCAATCAGCACACCCGAACCCGGCATGGCCTCGTCGCGCTCATATTTGCCGATGGCCTGGGCGGACACGCGGTTGTCGATCGCCTCGGCGAGCCCGCGCAGCGACAGGCCGGCGGCCGAGCGCGCCACCTTGAGCTTGCGTCCTATCATGTCGACCTCCTGCGATGTAGTTTACAAAATGTCATATAGAAATGCTTTTGTAAACCGAAACCCCTTGAAATGGGTTAATGCCATCCTACATGCGCGATTATGAGGCCCGAAGATATCGGGTTTGTAAACCGAAGCGCGATGAAGCGCCCTGCAGCCGGGACCCGATACCGGCGCAACCGGCGAGCCAGCGCGCGAATGTTCAGGGAGTGCCAAGATGGCATTGAGCAATACCGCGCTGCGCTATTACGACAGCAATGTGCTTCGCCTGCCGGCGGACAAGCGCAAGGAATATCACGAGCAGGTCGACCGTCTGGTCACGGAATTGTGCAAGTCGCTGCGCAACCGGACCGAGGTCAAGATCACCAGGGTCGTCAAGGCCGGTTCCTTCGCCAAATACACCATCCTGCGCAAGACATCGATCGACCCGGTCGATGTCGATGTCGTCGTATATATCGCCGACAAGGATGCGGACCAGGAAACGCTGCAGAGTCTCAACGACACGATATACGAGCTACTGATCAAGCAATATCCGACCAAGTCGGTTGAAGACTTCGAAATCCAGCGCAAGGCCGCAACCGTCACCTTCGCTGGCACCGGCCTCAGCGTCGACATCGTGCCGGTGATCGAAGATCCCGACCGGCCCGGCTATGGCTGGCAGTTCGACCTTCAAACCGGCGATCCGGTCGAGACCTGCGCACCTGGTCAGATCAAGTTCGTGCGCGACCGCAAGGATGTGGACGGCGACTTTCGCACGCTCGTGCGCATGGCCAAGAAATGGCGCAACCACCATGGCATCACCAAGCTCAAATCCTTCACCATCGAACTGATCATGGCCCATGTGCTCGATACGCAGGGCACTGGCGGCAGCATCGACCAACGCTTCCGCAATTTCCTGCTCTATATCGCCCAGTCGGGTCTCCTGGACGAGATCAGCTTTCCTGAAAACACCCTCCCGCTCGGCGAGTTCAACGACCCGGTGGTGATCCTCGATCCGGTGTCCAGCCAGAACAATGTGGCCAGCCGCCTGTCCGAGCAGGAACGGCGCGACATCGTCGCGGCCGCGAACGAAGCTTGGGAAACTGCCAGCTTCGCCTCTGCGGAAAACGACAATGAGGTCTGGAAAGAGATCTTCGGCCCGCGCTTCAAGACGGAGGACTGAGCAATGAGCCAGACCGCAACCAGGACCAGCACTTACACCAAGGCCGATATCGAGAAGGTCGTCACCCGTGTGCGCGCCGACCTGATGATGATCGGTGACAGTACGGGTGCATGGACCCCCGAAAAGGCGCGCCAATATGCGCACGACATCGAACTGCTCGCCAAGGAAAGCTATCTCAAATCCGTCGATGTCACCCTCTTCAGCGGCGACACCGAAATCTGCGCCACGCGCTTCGAGGTCAATACCGACGCATCAAGTTGGACGTCGAGCCGCCCCGGCGGGGTTTTGTGGCCCCGTATCGGCAATTCCTACCTTCGCATCATCCTCTCCTATACGAGTGACTACGACGACGCAGCGCGCGCCAGAATGAAGTCCAAGCTCGACATCAACTGGGTTAAGTCGACAGACGATACCAGCCACTGGATGCTGACCAACAAGGGTGGGCGCGACTATGCCAGCAACAGCTATGGCATGCAGCGCAAGGACTGGGCAGCATGAGCGAACCAAGTCCCTTCGAGAACGAGACGGCGCTCCCCGACGAACTGCTGTTCGCGCGGGAGAAGACCCTGCTGGGCTTCAAGCCCCGCTTCGATAAAATTCATGACCAGCTGCGCCTGTTGCTCAACAGCGGCGAACTGCAGGCGTGGAACAATAAGCATCACAAGGGCAAGCTTGCGGTGACCGAGCTTGTCGCCGAACAATATCCGCTCGTGATATTTCATGGCGATATCGGGACCGGCAAGACAGCTATGGCTGAATGTATCGCCAATCGCCTTGTTGCCGAATCCCGCAGCGAGGATTCAATCCTCTTCAAGCTCAGCAACCGCGTTCGTGGCGGCGGCCTCGTCGGTGAAATGGGCACGCTCTTGGCCGATGCCTTCCATAAGGTAGCGCAATCGGCTGGCAAGCATCGCCGCGCCATTCTCATCATCGACGAGGGCGACAGTCTCGGCGCCTCGCGCTCGCAGGACCATAGCCACCATGAAGACAAGGTGGCGGTCAACACGCTGATCCAGGGTATTGATCGACTGCGTGACTATGGCGGCCGCGTCGTTGTCTTCCTCTGCACCAACCGCCTCTCGGTCCTCGACCCGGCCCTGCGGCGCCGCGCAGCGATCATCGAGGAATTCCGTCGACCGGACGCAGAGCAGCGCAAGGCGCTGTTCGAAATGGACCTCGGCGCGCTCGAACTCGACGCGATACAACTTGAGGCACTTGTCAAGGCGACGGGCGAGCAGAACGATAACCCCGCCTGGACCTATTCGGACATTCGCACCCGCCTCTATCCCCGCGCCTTGTCCATGGCCTTTCCGGCGCAGGCGTTGAACTACGATCACCTGATCGAAGCAGCGCAGGCCCTAAAGGCCTCGCCAGTTATGGAGGATCGGTGATGGCTCGCTTGCCGCTCGCCGGACGTCGCATCCATATCGCAGGCAGCATCAGCCCCGATCCGAAGATCGCAACCAAGATCGATGTCGAAGCCGCGCGGCAGCTGGTCGAAGGCCTTGTGAGGATGCTGATCAAGCGCGGTGCCAACTTTGTCATTCCAATAGACGTCGACAAGCGCCGCGATGCCGACGCCATGCCGATCTGTTTCGACTGGCTTGTCTGGCAGACGCTACATGCCAATCTCGTTCGGCGCCCCAGCGACATTGCCGGCCCGCTCGCCATCGCGGTCCAGCACTACAAGACGGAAGACCAGATCCCCGAGGATCAGGCGGAGCTATGGGATCGGTTGCGCGATAGCCCGCTGGTCGAGATCGAAAACGCCGCGCAATGGAACATGAACAGCAAGCGGATGGAAATCCAGGCGCGATCAGGCGATATCTTGATCACGCTCGGTGGCGGTGAAGGGGTGCTCTATCTCGCCAATCTCTATCATGCCGCGGGCAAGCCAGTGATACCGCTCGATCTGCCTCTCACCACAGACCATGAAGGGGCTCGCCAGCTCTATCGGTTCGGGCTGCAGCCCGCTCAAGCCGAACGTCTGTTCCGCACAAATGACGACCAAAATTCGCATGCCTGGCTCAATCGCATCCGCTTCCCGGCAAGGCAGAAAGTCGACGAGCGAGTTAATCAATTCATCGAACTGCTCGAAGCATTGGAGCCGCCGCGGGCCTTCGCTGTCCGGCTGCTCAATAACAAGCACCCGGACTATCGCCCGGTCGAAGACCATTTTGAGACCGTCGTTCGCCCGATCATCGAGGGCGAATTGGGCTATCGTCTTGTCGTGATCGATGGCGAACAGGCCTTCGACTATCCTCGCGTCGACCAGGAGATTTTCGAAAAGCTTCATCGTAGCAGAGTGGTACTGGCCGACATCACCGGCGGGCGCCCCAATTGCTTTCTTGAACTCGGCTATGCTTTCGGGCGCGCGCTACCGACGATGGTAATGGGGCGTGCTGGCACGGACTTGCCTTTCGACATTACGACCTTTTCTGGCCTCCTTTGGGATGACAGTTTATCGCTGAAGGAGCGTCGGGATGCGTTTCGAACCCACTGGCAGGCGATCCGCAATCGTCCGCCCCTGGTCTCCCCGGAGCCTTTGATCTGATGACTGTGTCCGAGGAGATATTCATATCGGTCGATGTTGAGACATCGGGGCCGATCCCCGGTGAATTCAGTCTACTGTCGATTGGTGCATGCGCCGTCGATAGACCCGATCAGCGTTTCGAATGCCTACTGAAGCCGATCACACACCGGGCCGATCCCAAGGCGCTTGAGGTCAGTGGCTTGTCGCTCGAGATCCTGCAACACACCGGGCTCGAACCCGTCCAAGCTATGGAGCGCTTCGAGATCTGGGTTGGCCAGATGGCCGGAGAGACTGGCACCCCCGTATTTGTCGGCTTCAACGCGCCCTTCGACTGGTCCTTTGTGAACTACTATTTTCACCGTTTTCTTCGCCGAAATCCGTTCGGCTTCACCGCTCTCGACATCAAGGCCTACTACATGGGATCTGCCGGAACGAGCTGGGAGGCGACGCGCTCAAGCAAGATGCGCAAGCAGTTGGGTGCAGCCCTGGAAGGCGATCACGATCCGCTCAACGATGCACTCGCACAGGCGGAACTCTTCCGTTTGGCGCGCACGAAGAGGTGACACAACCAGATGTCATTGCGGGTGATACGAACGTGCGTGGTCAGGAGTAGCTCTGCGAACAGAAAATCAGCGTGACCTCTCATCCGCAAAATGGCAGGCAGTAAGGATGTCGATTGTCTGGAAAATCATCCGCATTATCGGGCTTTACGTCGTCTCTTTCTTTGTTTGCGTAATAATCGCGGCAATTGCATTGGACAGTCTACCCGATGCGCTTGAAGCATTGTTCGCACTCCTCGCGCCGATTGCTTTCATCTGGTGGTACGAAAAGCGTCGCGCAACCAAAATCTCAGAGCGGGAGGTACTCGCAAATAGCCCTGTCCCGCTGGGGAGAGAAGACGAACAACTGAGCCAACCCGGAGCATACCAGCCGCGACAGAATAATGCCGAGCTTATCCGGGCCGGGCAGCAAGCGAGAGCCGAACTTGAAGCGGCGGCGGAGCGAAGGGCCGCTGAAAAGCAGACCCGGCAAAGCCAAGCGAACCAATTTCTAAATCAGCATTCGAAGCCCAAAAAGCCGAAGGAAAAGCCACTGGCAAGGTCGCAAGGTTGGGTGCGCAAAGGGCAAGCCGTCACCATTGCAGATCGCACCATCGATGGGATGGTTTACGTCGGCACCCCTCCACGGATTGGCTCCTCATACTATGGTGAGAGTTGTCGTGCGTATATCGACCCTTCGCTTTCCGTTGCCCGCTTTGGGTCGGACAAGAATGGCGATAGCATGTCATATTGGCCAGGGTATTCGAGCATTCCTGCCGTTTGCAGGGCCACCTATCTCGACTGGTTGGCTGGTGGTCGCCAAGACGGGACGATCAACCCCGGCTACATGTTTCTGTTCTTCTATGGTCTGGAGCGCAGGTTTCTGGTCGACCAACCGCCCGACGATGAGAAGCAGGAAATCGTTGCGGAGGTGGAGCGCCTCAAGGCACTTTTCTCCAACAACTACTCCGTTCAAAGATATCTAGGAGAGTTCCTCGACATCGCGCGCATCATGGCGATGGGCAGCATCTCATTGGACGATGCGACACTTAAGCAGGCGATCCTTGAGAACCGGAGCTGGGACTTGCCATTTTCGCTGAAGTTCGCACTCGGCGGCATGATCGCCGAAGGCAAAGCCTTTGATGCCGAGTGGCTGTATCTCTGGCTGCATTGCCACCCAGAGCGACGCCTTCGCACTCCAGCTGAGCGTTGCGGTGACGAATTCAAGGCACTTTTCAAACTGAAGTTCGACGCGTTGTACCCTGATGGCTTGAAGGTTCGAACACCTCGTAAGCTTCTGAAAATGGACTATCGTGCGGCATCCAGCGAGTTCAATTGCTCCGTTAATCTCACGGCGGGAGATGGCGGAGATGTAGCAGTCCCTGATGTGTCCGATTTGCGGTCGCCGGTACAGAAGGCGCAAAAAATCGCAGATGAGGCAATGGATGAACTGGATAAATTCAGCCGATACCTTGGGCGAAATCCAGATGGCCGCGGGAGCATTGAAGCACAGGCGCTCCTACCTGCTGAGCTGTGGCGTCTGTTCCCGTCGGACGAGTTGGAAGAACTCAAGGATTGGGCGCGCGAGCAAGTAGCGACGGGCGGGCTGGTCCCATCACTTGATGTGATCTCACGCCTGGAAGGAGAAACGCCGGAGAAGCTCGGCAAGCGGAACCTGACTGGCGCAGCGGATGCACTCGCCCGTATCGGGTTCGGTATGGCTCCAGACCCAAGATTCTCGCTGCGCGGACCGAAGATCGACGAATCTGTTGTGATCTTCGAACTCGGCGAGCCGGTCGAGCAGCTTGAAGACGTCTCCCCCGCCTATCGAACCGAATTGTTCGAACTGGCGCTGGCGACCTTCGTCGCACATGCCGACAGCAAAATTGTTGAAGCCGAACGCAGAGCACTACGTGAAAAGATCGACGCTGTTAGCGGCCTGACTGAGCTTGAAAGAAAGCGTCTCCACGCCAACCTCGAATGGTATCTCGATGTTCCGCCAGACATGTCGTGGCTGCGCAGCAAGCTGAAAGATGCGGACGCTGAGCATCATCTAGCCCTGCGCGCGGCAGTTGTCGCGATAGCGCACGCTGACAGCGTGATTCAGTCTGAAGAAGTGGCTTGTATCGAGAAGATTTACAAGGCTCTGGGGATCGATGCTGGCCTCGTTTACGCCGACCTCCATGCTGGCGACGTGCCAGACGGCCCGGTTCGCGTCAAAGCCGCTGAAGCGGAAGCACCGGGCGAACAAATACCGGATGAACCAAAAGCCAAAGCTGCTTCGCTCGATGCAGCGCGTATTGCCGCTATTCGAGATGACACCGAGCGCGTTTCAAGCGTTCTGGGCGAGATTTTCTCGACCGACGAAGACGTGAGCGATGAGGTCATTGCAGCGCATGCCCTTCCATCATCAATGGCTGGTCTCGATCCAAAGCACGCGATGCTTGTGGAGCAGATAATCCAGCGCGAACACTGGACCGACGACGAGTTTGGCGAGATCGTCGGCAAGCAAGGCCTAATGCCATCTGGCGCGCTTGAGGTAGTCAATGAGTGGGCTTTCGATAAATTCGATGAGGCGTTGCTCGATGAATATGACGGATATGACGTGTCGCCGGACATAGCCGAGGCACTGAAGGCCGAGATCGCGAAGGGGGATTAATTCATGTCGAGACTGAAACCGCGCGAACGCGACGCCATCGTTCAGGCACTACGCGCCGGTGTTGTTCCCAAATTGGGGCTTCGACATATCCAGGTCGGACGAGCGAGAGAGATCGAGGAACTCGTCAAGGATATGGACCGGATCGCCGATGGCGGTTCAGCCATTCGTTTCATCATCGGCGAGTATGGCTCCGGCAAGACCTTCTTCATGAACCTCATCCGGCTTGTCGCGCTCGAAAAGGGACTGGTCGTCATGTTTGCCGACCTTGCCCCGGATCGACGCATCCACGCGACCGGCGGGCAAGCACGGGGCCTCTATGCGGAGATGGCGCGAAATCTTGCCACCCGTACCAAGCCAGATGGAGGTGCATTGTCGAATGTTGTCGAGCGGTTTGTCAGCCAGGCCCAGCACGATGCCGAGGCGCAAGAACAATCGACAGATGACATCATTCGCCAGCGCCTTGCCCATTTTGAAGAACTGACTGGAGGCTTCGACTTCGCGCAGGTGATCCGCCGGTATTGGGAGGGGCACGAAACCGGTGATGAAGAGCTAAAATCGGCAGCGATCCGATGGCTACGCGGCGAATTTGCAACCAAAACCGATGCTCGCAAGGCTCTGGGTGTTCGCACGATCGTCAATGACGCCAGCGTCTACGACCACCTCAAACTGATGTCGGCATTTGTCTGTGAAGCGGGCTACAAGGGCCTGCTCATTGGCCTTGACGAGATGGTCAACCTCTACAAGCTGACTTCATCGCAAGCCCGCAATGCCAACTATGAGCAAATCCTACGTATTCTGAACGACGTGCTCCAAGGGAGCGCAGAGAACCTTGGCTTCCTCATGGGTGGGACGCCGGAATTCCTCATGAATACGCGGCGCGGCCTCTACAGCTATGAGGCCCTCCAATCTCGCCTCGCAGAGAACACCTTTGCGCGTGACGGACTGGTCGATCTCTCCGGGCCGGTCATTCGACTGGCCAGCCTTACGCCTGAAGACCTGTTCGTGCTTCTGGCCAACATTCGCGCCGTTATGCAGGGCGATGAAGCAATCCTGCCAGACAACGCCTTGGAAGCGTTTATGGCACACTGTTCGGACAGGATCGGGGAGGCCTATTTCAGAACCCCCCGGAACACGGTCACGGCATTCGTGAATCTTCTGGCGGTGCTCGAACAAAACCCCGGCGTCGAATGGTCGGACCTCATCGAAGAACTCGACGTGGCGGAGGATTCTGGTGACGACATGAGCGACGTGGATGAGAGCGTTGGCGCTGTTCCCGAGAGCGACGAGCTAGCCAGCTTCCGACTGTGAGCGCGGCATTCGACAAGCTGGCTCGACCAATCCAGAAATGGATACGTCAGCAAGGCTGGAAGGAATTGCGCGATATTCAGGCGCGCGCAACTCACGTGCTTATGGACGGCAATCGTGACCTGATTGTCGCTGCCAGCACCGCCGGAGGCAAGACCGAAGCCGCATTTCTCCCGCTGCTGTCCCAAGTGCTCGACGAGCCCAGTGAGGCCTCCGGATTTGATGTTCTGTATGTCGCACCGCTGAAGGCGCTCGTCACCGATCAGGCGCGGCGACTTGAAGAAATTTGTCGCGATACAGACTTGCCTATCACGCCGTGGCATGGCGACGTTTCGTCATCGGTGAAGGCTAAGGCTACCAGGCGACCTAGGGGCGTGCTGCTAATCACCCCGGAGTCTCTAGAAGCGCTATTCATTCGACGCGGATTGGAGATTCCGAGGCTGTTTGGCGCAACGCGCGCAGTCATTCTCGATGAATTGCATTCGGTCCTCGACAGTGAGCGCGGCATCCAGATGCGTTCGCTTCTCACGCGCCTCGAAATTGCTGTAAAGAGACCTATTCGCCGGGTTGGTTTGTCGGCCACACTCGGAGATATGGAGCTGGCGAAGGCTTATCTTCGTCCTGACAGCCCAAGTGAAGTCGAACAGGTCATTGCCGAGGGCGGATCAGCCGAATTGCAGCTCCAGCTCCGTGGCTACGTTGCTGGCGACAAGGACGATGAAGGCCCTTCAGCGACGGATGCGATTGCGCAGCACCTATTCGAACACCTGAGAGGCAGCGACAATCTTGTCTTTGGCGGTGCGCGTCAGGCAGTCGAAATCTACTCGGATCGGTTGCGCGCACTTTGCGAAAAGGAACACCTGCCGCAGGAGTTTTACCCTCACCACGCCAGCCTGTCGCGCGAGCATCGAGACTTCGTCGAACGTCGCCTGAAAGATGGTACTGCGCCGACGACTGCCATCTGCACTTCCACGCTGGAATTGGGAATTGATATTGGCGATGTAACTTGTGTCGGCCAGATTGGCGCACCGTTCAGCGTCGCATCGCTCAGGCAAAGGCTTGGCCGATCAGGGCGGCGACCGGGCGAGCCAGCCATCCTTCGGCAATACGCAGTCGAGGCGAAGCTCACGCCTACCAGCAATTTTTCGGACCGTCTTCGCCTTGGGATGGTGCGGGCCATTGCGATGATCGAATTGCTTTTGGAAGGCTGGTGTGAACCGCCGCAACGCGAGGCCCTTCACCTTTCGACCCTCGTTCACCAAATCCTCTCGGTGATCGCCGAGCGAGGCGGAATACGTGCGCAACAACTATACGGGATTCTCTGCCAAAGCGGACCATTCCGCCAGGCCGATACCCAGTTGTTTCTGGATGTCTTGCGAGCACTCGGGCAACCCGAGGTCGCGCTCATTGAGCAAGCCAGCGATGGCCTTCTGTTGCTCGGTGCCAACGGCGAGAAGCTGGTCGAGCACTATAGCTTCTACGCCGTATTTCAGACACCCGAGGAATACCGGCTGATTTCCAGCGGCAAGGAGCTTGGGACACTTCCCATCGACAACATGATCGCGCCGGGAATGCTTCTCATTTTTTCGGGCAGGCGCTGGCTGGTGCAGGAAGTTCTCGACCGGGATCGTGTCATTATGGTTGTACCGGCGAAAGCCGGAGTGCCGCCCATCTTTGGGGGTGATCCTGGCAACATCCACGACCGGGTGATCGAGCGAATGTTCAATGTTCTGGAGGGAAAAAAGCGCCCGATCTATCTTGATGCGACTGCGCTGGAGCTACTAGACGAGGCACGCAGCAGCTACAGCCAGATGCAATTTGACCCCGGAAGGATTGCGCAGCTCAGCGACAACGCTGCTGTCATAGCGACGAAAACGGGTTCCGTTCGGACAACAACCTTGGCACTCGCCCTTCGCGCGAACGGCTTCACCGTGCAGGCACACGACGGGTTTCTCGAAGTGTTCGGGAAGGATGAAAGCCCGCAGTTGATCGACGCACTTTCGACCCTGGCAGATGGCAAAGACGTGGACCTATTTGCGCATTCGCCGAACCTGTTGTTTGAGAAATTCCATCCTTACTTGACCGAGGATTTGCTGCAAAAAGATGCGCTATCAGCACGCTTGGACGCGAATGGCTTAACCGACCTTTGTCGTTCGATCAAAGGGAACGGATAGCTACAGTATTGCCTTATACCTTTTCCCTTTTGTCAAAGCGGAATCCCGGACATCGTAGCAAATGACGTTGAAGGGAGTGGAGGCTGCGAAAATGGTCATCGCAAGACGGTACGACGATTTTTCTGTCATTGATCACTTGTTTCCGATATGTTCTGAGGAGAAGTGAGATGAATGCGATCATGGCCAAATTCGATATCGACGCAACCGAGCAACAGCACTCCCAAAGTTGGGAGGGCTTCTCGGAACTCGATCAGGCGATCCGCGATAATCGGCTGATGGAGTATCGGATCAAGAAGTCCTGGGCCGATCCGTGGGGACGGAAGCTCACGATCACAGTCCTGCTTGTGATTGCCGCAGGTTTTGCATATTTGGCTGGAGCATCAGCCGGGCTCTGGTGACCCCATCCATCACCATTCCTTCACCTCATCGGCAGACTCCGCGCTCGCACCCTGTGCACCCTTGGTAGCCGCATCAAGGCGGCCTCTGGATCCGCGGATCCGCTGGCGACCGGAATCCTGAGCGCGCAGCACTTCGTCGTGAATGGTGCCCGGGTCCACCTGCGGCACGTTTCCAGAGACCCCTCCACCGATTTGGGCACGACCACGGACAGATCCCGGTCCTGTCACCGAAAGGCGCGAGATTGGCTGTCCTGGCGTCAGTACGAGCCTGTCCTCGATCCCGTCGCGCAGCTGTTCAGCGTAGCTTTCGATGAATTTGCCCTGCAGCGCCTGACCTTCCGGACTGAGCTGGAATGTCAGGTCGTCGAAGCGGACACTTCCGTAGAAGTCGCGGTTGCGCTCGATCTCGACCAATCCCCATTCGCGGTAAGCTTGTGAGAGGTTGAGGGTGCCAGCGGCACTGTTGCCCTCGAAGAACGATGCCTGGCTTTCGAGGCGATTTGCCAGTTCCTCAGCCCGTCGTGCTTCGCGGCTGTAACTCTGGGCCTCGGTCAGCGAAACGTTCATGCCGCTCGCGGTCGACGAGATCGAGGAACTCGACGACGTGCTGACGCTACGAACAAATCCATCGCGTGTGCTCGACCAGTTACGACTGTCCGACATCTGCGCGAGGCTACCGAAGATTCGAGAGCGATCCTCAGATGCGATGCCGATATCGCTGTCGGTCCAGGTGCGTGTACCGCCCCCTTTCAATCCGACATTTGCAGACGCCACACCGTTCGTGACACCAGCGCTGGCGCCGGCTTCACCCCCAAGGAACCAAGCGGTCGAAATGTCGTCAGCGGCCCTTCGCGACAGGCCGAACTGGCGCTGTAGGTTCGTGGATGCCTGGTCGACCTCGTTGAAGGCGGTCTGGATGCTGTCGGAGTTGGATGTGCCGGTCGCGCTCTCGAAAGCCGATCCGCGGCTGAATTGGCTGCGCAGCTCGCGGAACTTCGTGACCGCGCTGGTGGTCGATTCCGTCGCAATGTTCGCATAGCTCTCGCTGTTCGAGCGGGCCTGCGATGCCATCGTCGACAGGCGTGAAGTGAACTCCTGTCCGAGGCTGGGCGTGAAGGGATAGCTCGAGTTGGGCAGCTGGTCGTAGCTGGCTTCAGGGAAACTCGTCGTCATCGAGCCCGTGTCGCTGAATGTCCGGGTCTGCGCCGCGCCATAGGTGAAGCTTGGCGCGATCGTCCCTTGTGCGAACTGGCGCGTCAGCACACTCGAATTCTCGAAGCTGGTATTGCCCAGCGAGACGTTGCCCGTACTCGCCTCGCGCGCCGCTTCCTCGGCCGCGTTCTGGCTCGGATTGAGGTAGCTGGTCGCATGATGCGAAATAGCCATGGCGCCCTTGGCGACGCCGCCGGCCAGAAACGGCACCGAGGCGATGAGATAGCCTGCGAGCAGCCCGATATCGCTGTTTACATCGGCCATGCCGGTGAAGCTTGCAAGACTGAGACCATTGCCACCGGCAACCGCGCTCATGTCCGCGGCGCCTTTGTACATCAGCATCATGTGCAGGATCACGAACAGCGGTCCCCATGCCGCCAGGTAGAAGAAGCCCGTCACATAGCCTTTGAGTGCCAGCGGACCGGTCTTGGGCAGCAGGAACAGCGGGAAGAGGACCGGAAACAGGGCGTAGAAGAGCACGGTCAGCACGACATTGAGAAGCGGCACCCACTTCATCGCGTTGCTGGCAATCGAGCCGTAGGTCCGCTCGGTCTGGATATCGGCGCGCGTCTGGGCGTAAACGTCGACGTTGCCCGCGCCGCTCGTCGCCGCCATCGAATGCATGGCCTGGCTCATCGCGTTGATCGTCAGCGTCTGCTTGAAGATCTCGGTCGCATTGGCCGAGACCCCGGTGAGGTACTGGTAAGCCACCGGCAGGTCGGCAAAAAGCTTGGCCTTGGCGAGGGCGGCGGTCTGGTTGGGATAAAGCTGGCGTCCGAAGACCGTCCCCATACCGTCGATCAAACCGGCCCACTGCGCGTTCAGGGCGTCATAGGCTTCGCGGCAGGTGATGATATTCGAAGTCACCTGACCGGTCCCGGTGTCGCGGGTGAGGAAGCGCTGGGCCCGCGCCTGACTGCCGGGCGCAATGGTCGTCCAGATGTCGCTGGTCTCGGCGAGCTCCTTCATCGAATAGCGGCCAAGCAGCACGTCGTAGAAGACGCATTGCCGGAAGTGCTCGTCGAGATTGGCGGCAAATTCCGGGTCGGAAATGCGCAAGGACCGCGTAGCATCGTAGAGCCGCGCGCCGTAGATCATGCCATTCTTCGAGTAGTTGAGATCGCCCGGCAGCCCGAACACCACCTCGGCCGAGCCGGTCAGGTAGTCGCCGACCTGGCTCGTGAAGCTCGCCATCAGTGCAAGCCCCAGCGGCACGTTGCTGACATTGGCGGGAGCGAGACTGGGGTTGAGCCGGTCGGTCACATGGACGTCGAGGCGCGGCACCATCAGGCACGAATAGATCAGCGTCGCGCCGAGGAACCAGTTGATCCAGGCCCGCCAGTCCTGATTGAACGCCAGCGTAATGGCGGAGAGGCCAAGCCCCATGACCATGACGACCTGAAGGAGGCTCTTGTAGCCCCCATTTCCCGTCCAGGCGGCGACCGCCTGGAAAACATTGACCAGGTAGTCGCCGCCGCCAACCGTGAAAATCTCGACCATGATGCTGGGCTCCCGCCGCTTTTCGGCGCGCTGAAAGGGATCAGTGGGTAAGGGCGCGCGACTGCACGCCGCGCGACCAGTCGAGCGAGGCGGCCATGCCGGGCGACATCGAGGCAGCGAGCACGTTCTCGATGAACGCGGTCTTCTCGATGATCTGCATGATGGCGTTGACCTTCAGATGCGTGTTCGCCTGCCTGTCGGCGAGTGCCTGCCGAACGACATTCACCTGGCCTTGCCACATCGCGATCTTGGCCTCGTCCGCGCCTATGAAGCTTGACATCGAGCGGCCCGCTTCGCTGACGATCCGGTCGAGGACCGCGAACAGCAGGTCGACGCTGGCGATCTCCGCCAGCGTCTCGCGATCATCGGTCGGCATACCCCGACCATAGGCCGCCTGGACCGTCAGGATCTTGTAAAGCGGGATCGAAGCAACCTGGAGCAGTTCCTTCTGCGCGTCGGTGATCGCGGTGTCGTCATGGATCGCTTGGACCATGCCGGCGATCAGGGCCGCAATGCGCGGGCGCAGCGCCTTGGATGCGGGAAGGCTGAGCGACTTGAAGCCGGGATCGAGGCATTTTTCGGGCTCGTCGCAGTCGAAGATCAGGACGTTCCCGTTGCTCGTCCCATCGAGCAATGAGGTGACCAGCGTCGAGGACGCTTCCCCGACAATCGGCACGAACTTGCCCGGCTCATCATCCTTGGGCGGGACATAGATGATCGTGCCCAGCAGCGTCATTGCATATTCGGCGAGTTCCTCGTCGAAGGTGCCATTCGGCGAGAAGAACGCGGACTTCTTGAGGATCGTCCAGGTGTAGTTTCTCGCGACGGCGGGATTGACGTCGTCATATTTGCCCGAGCCCTGTGCCGTCGTGCTCGACCGCTGGCCCTTGGTGCCGCACCCGTGCTTGGCGGCGGCATAGTCGGTGAAGATGCCTTCCGAATTGCCGATCGCTTCGCAGATCGCCTTGTCGGCCAGATCGCCCTTGGGCCAGATGCCTCCCACCAGCCCTTGCGCCATTTCGCAGGAGTTGATGTTGAGGTTGTTCATGAGCTGAGCCTTCTGGCTGAACTCCTGCATGATCTTCGAGCATTCCGGGCAGACCGTGTCGATCGCCAGGCTGAAAGCAAAGCCGACCGCATTGTTGGCGACAGCCTTCAGCATCGCGACGATCTCGCTCGCGTTGATGAAGCTGAAGGATCCGGCAAAGATGTCGATGCCGCCGCAACCCGCACGGGCGCGCGGCAATTGCAGATTGGCGATGTTGGTCGTCTTTTGCGGGAAGCGCGTCCAGACGTTGCCGAGGCTGTAATAGCCTGCCGACTGACCCTCGAACGCGGTCGGCCCATTGACGTTAGCGGCGCCGCCAACATCGTTGAGGAACGAGTCCATCGAACTGCCGACATCGGCCGATGCGCTGGTAAGGGGGAGGGTAGCCGCGAGGATCGCGGCGACGGCACGTTTCATCCTAGTAGTCACGTCCGGCTTCCTTCGATGTGAGGAGGTAAATGCGATCCTGAAGCTCGTCGGCACTCATCACGCCGTAGCCGATCGGGATGGGCTGGCCCTTTGCGGCATCCCAGAGCACCACCGCCGGCGTAACCTTGGGCTCAAGCCCCATGCGGCTGCGCTGGTTGGTCTCGACCGTGTAGTTCGGGAAATGGCGCGAGGGGCCGCCGTCGGTCGAAATCGCACGCACCGTGATGTGCCAGGTCGAAGCAACGCTCTGGACGATCGGAGACATGACTTCGCACGCGCCGCAGCTCTGGGCGAAGAAGTAGAACAGCCCGTAGCGTTCGGACAGCTGCGCCATCACCGCATTGCGCTCGGCGTTGCGCGAGTCTTGCCACTGGCGCTTGCCGAGCGTCGAGACTGGACGCTGGAGCGTATAGTCGAGGTCAGGATCCTGCCAGATCGCCCGCTGCCAGACATCGCTGAACAGCGATGCCCGGTCGAGCTGGGCGCGCTGAAAGCGGATATAGGCCGTCACATTGGCCGGCGTCGGTTCAAGGATCGCCTTGGCTTTCAGTTCGCGCAGATTTGCGGTGATTGCATCGAGCTGGCTCGTCGCACTCTGAGCAGTCTCTAATGCCTCCTCCTGCCCTTCGGGCGACTTGGGCCTGGTGCAATAGAACCAGTAACCAAGGCGCCGCTCCTCGCAGTAGAAGCTGTCCTGGCTGTCGCTGGTCGTGACCAGTGGCGGTTCCTGCCCGCGGGCCGGAGCACTGAGCGCGGGCGCAACAGCGGTGAGCGAGAGGCAGGCGACAAGCAGCCGCCGGCCGGCCTTATTGGCTGGCGCGGGCATAATAGTCCTCGATTTTCTGCTGGATTTCGGTGGCGGCCTGGAGCTCATCGGGCAGGCGCGCGGCATCGGTGAATTCGGCGTAGACCTCGCTGAAATCCATCTTTGAGAGATCGAGCCGCGAAAACTCGTCGATGGTAAAGCCAAGGCACTGCTCGGTCTTGGGCTTGCCCCAGGGCTTGTTCAGCTGCTGGCGGCCCTGTTCCTGCAGGATCCGCGAAAGCTTGGATTCAAAGCAGCAATAGACCTTCTTCTTGGTCAGGCAGACGCCCAGGAAGCTGTCCGAGCAATAGGTCCCGACAT
>Ga0172382_10001009_pt1 | contig 52089 bp, 49 predicted proteins | sample Leawel138RmetaG_FD_122245 | JGI IMG/M metagenome (GOLD analysis project Ga0172382, IMG submission 122245) | Leachate microbial communities from a municipal landfill in Southern Ontario, Canada - Leachate well 138R metaG | ecosystem: Engineered > Solid waste > Landfill > Unclassified | place... | reverse complement strand
GTTGGCGATCCCCAGCAGGGTCTCGCGCAAATCCGCGAGCGTGGCGGCCAGGCTGCGCCGATCGGCATCGGACAAAGTGCCATTGCTGACTTCGACCAGACGCGCCTGAAGATCCTGCATCGACAGCGTCAGCGCGCCCAGGGCATTTTCTTCGAGTTCCAGCCCCTGACGGGCCACCGACCGATTCGCGGCGTAGCGCTGGTTGAGGGACAGCGACTGGGACAGATTGATGGCCTGCGAAGCGGCCAGCGGATCGTCGGCGGGGGTCACCAGCTTCTGGCCACGGCCGATCATTTGGTACAAATGCAGGAAGTCGGCCTGCTGGCTCTGGATGGTCTGCAGGCCGGTACGGAAAACCAGCTCGGAACTGATGCGCATGATGGGTCTCCCTGAAAGGGGCTCAGGCCCGCAGGCCCAGCAAGGTATCGAACATGGATGACGCCGTGTCAATCAGGCGGGCCGCGGCGCGATATTGTTCCTGGTAGCGTTGCAGGAGAATGAATTCTTCGTCCAGGTTGACGCCCGAAACGGCCTGCTGAGCCGCATGACTTTGCTGGTACAGCGCATTTTGCGCCTGTATGGCCGTCTGGTTGGCCTGTGCCTTGACTGCCACGGTATTGACCAGGCGGGAATAGGCTTCGTTCAGGCTCATGGCACCCTGCCCAGGGCCCGAATGGACGCTGCCGCCCAGCAACTTGCCCAGCTGCAGCTGGGCCATTTGCAAGGCATTGTCGCCATGGGCGGTACCACCCGGCAGGCCATCGGCGCCCAGGCCCGCTGCGGCGAATTCGGACGGATCCTGAAGCACCAGGCGCAGCCCCTTGATGGCATCGCGCACAGGCTCGAGGCGCCAGCTGTCGCCTGGCTGCGGTTGCAGGGCGCTGGTATCCAGCGCCAGGCCATCGAACGACAAGGGTTCGCCGGCCGACCCTGCTGCGACCTGGATGCCGTCGGACAGGCGCACGATCGTATATTGGACGCCGTCAAAACGGGCTTCGTAGTCGCTGCCGGTCAGTTTGGAGGCATCTTCGTAATGCAGCCCTGGCACCAGACCGGTCGAATTGCCGCCAAAGGCCCGGACCTGGGGATCCCCCACCGAGAACACTTCGCCGCCTGGCTGCCCGGACAAGCCATAACCCTGGGCATGCTGCGCGTTGATGGATAAAGCCAGGCCCACGGCCAGCCGGCCCAGATCGTTTTGCGCGGTATCCAGCACATCGCGCCGAAATTCGAGCAAGCCCCCCAACTGGCCTCCGGTCACGGAGGTTTCGGCCAGGGCCAGGGCGACGAGGCCGCCGTGGCCATCGGGAATCTCGACGCTGACGGTCAGGCGGCCGGCGTCAGCCGGCGCGGGCGTGGCCCGCAGATGGAACACGGTGTCGCCCGCCAGCAATAGCTGCCCATTGCCTGCATTCAGGCTCACTTGCCCATTTTGTTCGACCATTCTGACGTTGATGAGTTCGCCCAACTGGGCCAGGAGCTCGTCTCGCTGGTCCAGGAGGTCATTGGGCGGCTGCCCTGTGACACCCGCCCCTGCCGCAGCCACTTTCTGATTCAGGCTCTGAATCCGGTCGAGCAGACTGTTGGCCTGCTGCACCGCCGTGCTGATTTGCTCGTTCAGGTTGACCCGCTGATCATTCAGAAAATCATTGACCTGATGCAGCTGACTCACCAGGCTGTCTGCCCGCCCAAGGAGCTCCTGGCGTGCCGCGACGTCGGCGGGCGCCGACGCCACGGCCTGCAGACCGTCAAAAAACCGCTGCAATGCCGGAGACACCCCAGTGGATCGATCAGCCATCAGATTATTGATTTGCGCGATTTGCCCACCATAGGCATCCAATGCCGCCCCGCGCGTGCGCGCCTGCATGAGCTGCGCCGACAGGAAGGCATCGTAGGCGCGCTGCACGGTCACGGCACGTACGCCACGGCCCACCCAGCCTGCCGAGGTGGCCGTGGCCCCGGCTGTCTCGACCAGCACCTGTTGCCGGCTATAGCCTGGCGTGGCCGCATTGGTGATGTTGTGACCGGTGGTCTGCAAACGGTTCTGAGCCGCCAGCAGCCCCGATTGACCCACAGTTGCCAGATTCATGATGCGCTCCGCCTGAGAAATTCGACCGGGATGATTTTTCACACCCCCATACTTATATAAACGGCACGATTCCGAAAAACTTTAGCCAAAATCCGACAATCCGCGAAAATTATCCATGACCGCCACCAGTTTGTCGGCATAAGCGGGATCAGTGGCATACCCGGCCGCCTGAATCCGGCGCGCGGCGTCCGCGGGGTCACGCGCTTCGAGCACGGACCGATAACGCGGGCTGCGGCTGATCAGGCGCGCATAATCCGCAAAAGCCTCTTGGTAGGAATCGTAAGCGCGGAACGTCTGCACCATCTTGCGGGGCATGCCCTCGATGAATTCGGTCGTCATGACCTCGGCCGTCGGCCCTGTCCAGCCCGCACCGGCCTTGATGCCAAACAGGTTATGGCTGGAACGCCCATCGGCATGCCGGATTTCCCGCTGCCCCCACCCGGACTCGAGCGCCGCCTGCGCAAGAATCAGCTCGGCTGGCAAGCCACTGCCTTGCGCCGCGCGTTGCGCCGCATCCCACATTTGGCTGATGAACGCCTGGACAGGCCCGGCCGGCGGCTGGTTTTCAGTGTCGGCACGCGGCGTGGCATCCCCGCCTCCCAGGGCCATCTTTTGCAGCAGTTCATCAATCGAATCCGCCACCCAGTCGCGCCCTGGATGGCCCATCCCGGCCCCTGCGGACAAATCCAGGGGGGAGACGTCATCGCTCGGCAGGCCACGCCCCAGATTCATCTGTGCGACCAGGGCCTCGGCCAATCCGAAGCCCGTCTCCGTCATGGCAAGCGCCAGCTGATCATCCGCCAGGCTTTGCGCCATCTGCCGTGCAGAAGAGTGCGGCAGGCCGGCCATACCCTGTGCCGTCTGCCGCGCCTGACGCAGCAAGGTCTGGATCAGCAGGGACTCGAACTGACGGGCCACGGCCTTGAAGTCCGCGGCATCGGGCTCGCGGCCCGGCTGCACTTGAAGGCGCAGCGCATCCAGGCCGGAAAAATCGAGCGCCGAAGGGGCCATCCCGAAGCGCGGCAAAGGGGTGTGGGTGACCAGGGTCATGTCATGCGCCCTGAAACCCCTGCCCGGCGGCGGCGCCAGGAGGTATCGGACATGAGGGTGGTGTCGGTCATCAGATGATCTCCAGATCGGCGCGCAGGGCCCCGGCACTCTTGAGGTTCTGCAGAATCGAGAGCAGATCCTGGGGCGTCGCACCCAATAAATTCAGCGCACGCACGACCTCGGCCAGATTGGTGCTGGTTGCCACGCGCCGAATCGCGCCGTCGGCCGCCTGCACCTGGATATCGGTCTGTCGGGTCACCACGGTTTCACCGCCGCCGAACGGCGTGTCCGGCTGATCGACGTCATCGTGCTGGCTGATGACGACCGAGAGGTTGCCGTGCGAGACCGCGGCTTCGTCGATCGTGACCGTGCGGTTCATCACCACGGATCCGGTGCGCGCATTGACGACCACCCGGGCCCGGGCGGGCGGCAGGTTCACCTGCAGATTCTCGACCTGCGACAGGAAGGCGAGCTGATCGTCCGTCTGCAGCGGAGCGCGCAGTTCGATGGTGCGTCCATCCAGCGCCCGCGCCGTACGCGAGCCGAATGTTCGGTTCAAGGCCTGGGTCAGGTTTTGCGCGGTTCCGAAATCGCTGCTGTTCAGATCGAGACGCACAATGCCGTCACGCACGTAGGTGGTGGGCACGTCCCGTTCGACGATCGCGCCGCCGGGGATGACACCCGCGTTGAGCTGGTTGACCTGGACACTGGAGCCCCCTTGCGACGCCCCCGCCCCCCCGACCAGCAGGTTTCCTTGTGCAAGCGCATAGACCTGGCCATTCACCCCCTTGAGCGGCGTCATCAACAGCGTCCCCCCGCGCAGGCTCTTGGCATTGCCCAGCGAGGACACCACCACGTCGACCATCTGCCCGGGCTGTGTAAAGGCGGGCAGCCGTGCCGTCACCATTACAGCGGCGACGTTCTTCACCTGCATGTTCGTCCCCTGGGGCACCGTAATCCCCAACTGCGACAGCATGTTGGTGAGGCTTTGCTGGGTGAAGGGGCTTTGACGCACCTGATCGCCCGTGCCGTCGAGCCCGACCACCAGCCCATACCCGAGCAACGGATTCTCCCGTACCCCTTGAAAGGTCCCCAGATCCTTGATGCGCTCGGCCTGGGCGACCGACAGCGCACACAGGCACGACAGGATCAAGCCGGCCCAGCGCAGGCCCCGTGGGCCGACCCAGCGCCCTCGCCCCTGTGTTTTCATCCTGCTCATCTCGGTGGAAATCCTCATCATGTAGACCGCCCTGGTTTCGTGGGCCTGGGCCGTTACGGCCTAAAAAGGCGCAACATTCAGGAAAAACCGCTGCAGCCAGCCCATTTGCTGAACTTCGTCCATCACCCCCCTGCTGCGGTATTCGATCCGGGCATCCGCCACCAACGTGGACGAAATACTGCCCGCTCCGGTGATCGAACGGGGGTCGACCACACCCGAGAAGCGGATGTATTCGCTCCCCCGGTTGATCGCGATCTGCTTTTCACCGGCAATTTGCAGATTCCCGTTCGCCAGCACGCCAACTACCGTCGTGGTCAGGCTGCCATTGAACAGATTATTGGCGCTGCTCGAGCCCTTGCCCTTCGATTCATTGCCGCCGGAGGCATCGAAATTCTGGCGCGGCCCCAGGGCCGGCGGCAGAAAGTCGGGCGCCAGCGTGATCCCCAGCCCTGCGCTGCCAGCACGGTTGGTGCTGGTGTCGACGCTTTTGGTGGCATGGGTCTTCTCCTGGATGATCACGGTCACGATGTCGCCGACGTGGCGCGGCCGGTGATCCTCGAAGAGAGGATAATGGCCATAGGTTGACGGCTGGTAGATCGAACCGTTGGCCACGGCTTCGGGCGCCGGTGCCGGTGGCGGCATCGCGGTGAGCGGCCCCGTCACGATCGGCTCGGGCGGCACCAGGGCGCAGCCTGCCAAGCCCGCCAACGCCCCAAGAGCGAGCCAGCGCCCGCCACACTGGAAGCCGGCCCAGACCGCGCGGCCAATGGCGATGGTCGTCATGCCCCCCCCATGGACAGCGCTCAGAGCTGCGTCAGACGCGCCAGCATCTGATCCGTGGTCTGGACCGCCTTACTGTTCATTTCATAGGCCCGCTGCGTCGTGATCATGTTCACGAGTTCCTCGGCAACGTTCACATTGGAGGTTTCGACAAATTTCTGCAGCAGCAGACCGGCCCCCTCGGTACCTGGTTGCAATACATTGGCAGGACCGGACGCATCGGTTTCCACGTACAGGTTCTCGCCCAGGCTTTGCAGGCCCGCCGGATTGATGAACGCGGCCAGCTGCAGCTGGCCGACTTCCACATTCGTGCCGGGGGCGCCGGGCTGCGTGACCGACACCGTGCCGTCGGGGCCGATGGTGATGCTCATTGCGTTGTCCGGAATGTTGATCTCGGGCTGCAAGGGATACCCGCCCGCCGTGACCAGGCGGCCATTCTGGTCACGCTGCAGGCTGCCGTCCCGCGCATAGGCGAGCGTACCGTCCGGCAGTTCGATTTGCAGAAAACCATTGCCCTGGATGGCCACATCCATCGTGTTGCCGGTTTCCTTGAGATTTCCCTGGGTATGCACGCGTTCGGTGGCGGCAGTCCGCACCCCGGTACCCACCTGCAGCCCCGAAGGCAGCTGGTTGGCCGGCCCCTGGGTCGCGCCGGGCTGGCGCACGGTTTGATACATGAGGTCCTGGAAGACGGCCCGGCCCCGCTTGAACCCGTTCGTGTTGACGTTGGCCAGATTATTGGAAATAACCCCCATGTTGGTGTCCTGGGCCTGCAAGCCGGTCTTGGCGATCCACAGCGAAGGCAGCATCTCGATTCCTCTTTGGTTCTTGCCCCCATGGGCGTCCCATCCTGCGGCCCGAACGGCCGGCCCATCGAAGGACCCGGCCTGGCATCAGCCGGCGGCCGACAGGATGGCGTTGCTGCGCTGATCATTTTCGTCAGCGGTCTGGATGAATTTCATGTGTTGTTCAAACGCCCGAGCGTTGGCGATCAGAGCCACCATCGCTGCGGCCGGCTCTACATTGCTGTTCTCGACGAAACCCGGCAGAATGCGCAAGCGTTCGTCGGCAGGGGCTACTTCGGATCCCGGCAAAGAAAACAGCCCATCGGCCCGACGCCGCAGCTGTTCCGCAGGCGGGTTGACCAGCTTGAGCTGGCCGACCAGTTGCAAGTCGGCCGGGTGATCGCCCGCGCCCAAGGCACTGATCTGCCCGTCTTCAGCGATGGTCGGCGTGCCGCGCTCGGGCAGCTCGATGGGCTGCCCATCGACGGACAGCACGACCGCACCGGTGGCCGTGACCAGTTCGCCGTTGTCATTGACGGTAAATCGACCCGCCCGCGTATAGGCCTCGCCCTCGGGCGTGCGAACCGTAAACCAGCCGTCGCCCGCCATGGCCGCATCCAACGCATTGCCGGTCTCGACGACGGCGCCCTGGCCCAGGTGGGCCTGATGACTGGCCAGCACCGTGGTGACCCGGGTAGGCATTTCGCCGGCGGCCGGCTGGACGGGCACTGCGCGGTAGACGTCCAGCACGGCACGGAACCCGGTTGTGGTCGTGTTTGCCAGGTTGTTGGCCAGCGCCGACTGCTGCTCGAGAATGCGGGCCGCGCCATTGGATGCAACATACAGGATCCTGTCCATGCCGGGTCACCCGTCTCTAGCGCATCGTGATCAAGGTCTGCATCATCTGATCCTGGGTCTTGATGGACTGGGCGTTGGCCTGATACGTGCGTTGCGCCATGATCATGTCGACCAGCGACTTGCTGATGTCCACGTTGGACTCTTCGACCATCTGGCCCATGATGGACGCCAGACCATTGCTGCCGGGAATACCAAAAATGGGCTGGCCGGAATCGCCCGATTCAACCCAGGCGTTGCCGCCGACCGACCGCAGGCCCAGCACGTTGTTGAAATCCGCCAGCACGACAATGCCTATCACGGACTTTTCACCGTTGGTGTAGTGGGCCACCATTTCGCCATTGGTGGCAATGGAAATGCTGGAGAACTCGCCAGACGCGAAGCCATCCACTTGAAAGGACTGGGTGAAGCCACTGCTGTACTGGCTGGATCCTTCGTAATCGATACGGATATCCAGGTCATCCACCGGAGCCCCATTGACCACCAGGTTGGAAAAAGTCATGGTGGCGGCAGAGACCGCCGCAGGGTCCAGGGCCCCGGCGGAATCAAAGCTGAGCAGCAAGCTGGCGGCGTTGTCGGGCGCCTGGCCATCGAGCTGGAAATTGACCTCCCACTGGGCCATGCCACCCGCAGCTTCGCGCTTGGTGTAATACTGCATGAGACGATGCTTGTTGCCCAGAGAGTCGTAGACGGTGACCGGCACCACGTTCGAATAGGTGGCCGGATCGTCGGCGTCGAACACCACGGCGGCCGGCACCTCGGGCACCGAGGCATCCAGGTTGACCCGGTTGTCGAGCGTGGTGGACGCCTGGGGAGCGAGGTTTCCAGCCGGGATCTGCAGCCCGACCAGATTTGTGCCGCCTGGCGCATAGCCCATGAGCTGATAGCCCTGGGCGTTGACCACGTGATTCAGGCTATCGGGGAAAAACTGGCCGTTGCGCGTGAACAGCAACGAGCCCTCTTTGTCCTGCAAGACGAACAATCCCTTGTCGCCATCGATCGCCATGTCGAGCTGGTTGCCCGTGGAGCTTAACGTGCCGGAGCTGAAGTCTTGGCTGATACCGCTGACGTTGACCCCAAGGCCAATCACCGAGTTGGAATACACGTCCGAGAACGTCACGCTGCCCGATTTGTATCCAACGGTCGCAGAGTTGGCAATATTGTTGCCGATGACATCGAGGTTCTTTGCTGCGGCGCTCAGGCCGCTGAGGCTTTGTCCGAAACTCATGGCTGCTTTTCCTTGATTGAATGGGTCTTTTGAACGACCCGATTACATGATCTGACGCACGTCGAAGAGACTGACCGTACCGGCCAGACCCAGATCCAGCTGAAGCCCCTGAATCCCATAGGCCACACTGTCGACATGCCCATGGGTCAGGGCCTGGGACGCCAACAGGGCCCCCTCCTCGTCTTTGGCTTGTATCTCCAGGCGGTAAGAACCATCGGGCACGGTTGCGCCCGCATCGTCGGTGCCGTCCCAGACCAGGGGATGCACCCCGACCGGCAAAGGTCCGAGATCCATGCGCCGTACCGGCGCACCGGACGCATCGAAAATGGTGACCTCGGTGCTCGCTGCAGGCGACAGAAGGTCCATGCCGAACGGCGCCGCCACTTTGCCCTCGCCATCGGGCGACGAACCCAGCAGGATTTTCTCGCCGGGCACCAGTACGTCCTTGCCGATCAGGCCGGCTGCCTGCAGCGATTGCGACATGTCGATCTGTCCCGACAAGGCCAGGAGCGTCTGGTTGAGTTGCTGGATACCGTTGACGGTCGACAGCTGCGCCATCTGGGATGTGATTTCGGCATTGTCCATGGGGTTGAGCGGGTCCTGGTTCTGGAGTTGGGTAATCAGCATGGTCAGGAAGCGGTCCTGGATGTCGTCGGCCAAGCGCTCATTTCGATCCTGGGCGGTCTGGGCCAGCGTCTGCAGGGGACTGGTTGGCGTGGTCGGGGCGGATGCTGTGATGGCCATGTCGGGCATTCCGTTATTGGCCCAGGGACAACGTGCGGGCCATCAGCGTCTTGCTGGTATTGATGACCTCGACGCTGGCCTGGTAGGATCGCGCGGCAGAGATCACATTGACCATTTCCGCGACGGGATCCACGTTGGGCATGGTGACGTAGCCCTCGGCGTCTGCCAGGGGATTGCCCGGCTCATACTGCATGCGAGGGGGCGCATCGCTTTCCAATACGCGCACGACCCGTACCCCGCCGACCCCAACGGTGCCGCCATGAGGCTGAACCTGAAAAACCGGCAGCCGGGCTCGATAGGGCTGGCCATCCGGCTGCATGACGCTGTCGGCATTGGCGATGTTGCTGGCCGCGATGTTCATCCGCTGCGACTGGGCTGTCAGGGCGGATCCGGCAATCTGGAAGATACTGAAGGAAGACATGAGGGTCACCGTTCAAATGGGTGTCAGGTCAGGATTGGATCGCGGACAATAACGACCGGATGCGCTGGTTGAGCACCTGCAACTCGGTCTGGTAACGCAGGGTGTTGTCGGCGAATTCAACCCGCTCGACATCCATCTCTACGGTGTTGCCATCCAGGCTGGGCTGATGGGGGATGCGGAACAACGGATCATCCACCCCGGGCGCACGCGGCGCCTGCGCACCGATATGCCGCGAGGACGTCAAATGCAGGGTCACGCGGCCCGGCGCCGGGATACCGCCGTGGTCCGTCATGCGCGCCAGCGTGGCGGCAAAATCCACGTCACGCGCCTTGTACAGCGGTGTGTCGGCATGGGCGATGTTGGATGCCAGAACCGCCTGGCGCTGCTCGCGAACGGCCAGGGCAGTTCTGTAGAAATCCAGGTCAACCGCAATCCGCTCCATCATGGCGTTTTCCCAAAAGTGCTCATGACGGCATCATAGGGGTGCAAGCCGCTCGCAGAAGGTTTGAAGAAACAGCGCTTTCGGGTTCTATTCGAACTATCCCCAGCGGCTGATCCCTCTTAAGATGCCGGCATGGGGACTTCCGTCACACCATGGGTCGGTCGCTGCGGCGGCCTCGTCATCACCAGCCTGGTCTGCCTGCTCATGCCAACCGCCACAGCTGCTTCCGTACAGGCCATGCAGCCCGTTGAACCTCTCATGGAAGCGGCCCGGGCCCTGATCGAAGCACAGGCAAGCCACTACCCTGGCCAGGTCAGCGTTCATATCGATACGCCACGCCTCAACCCGCAGCCTGCATGCACCGACCTGTCATTCGATCTCATGGGCTCCGGCGCACTGCAAAGCAGAACCACCGTTCGGGCCCGCTGCCGTACGCCGCAACCATGGACGCTTTACTTGCGCGCAGAAGTTCGCCTGCCCGGGACGTATTTCGTCACCAACCGGCGCATCCGGCGGGGCGAGGCCCTGTCGCTGGACGACCTGGACACGCGCGAGGGCGATCTGTTGCGGCATTCTTCCTATGTGAGCGACCCCTCGCTGATCATCGACTGGATCGCCACACGCCCCATGGGGCCGGGTGCGGCCATCGAATCCGGTGCGCTGCGCCACCCAGACTCGATCGAGCGCGGCCAGCCCGTGCAGACCCGTATCAGCGGCCCCGGCTTCACCATCACAGGGACGGGACATGCGGTCGAGTCGGGGAACCCGGGAAGCGTGATACAGGTTCGCACACCGCACGGAAAAATCATCATGGGCACGGTCGTCAACACCCAGTGGGTACATGTCCCTTTGTGACATTTCAAAAAAATACTAAAGAATTCCGCATTTCTTCCGTAATAGAGTATAGAGACACCATTTCCGGAGACCCTCGTGAAAATCCCCGCCCTGCCAAACAACCAGGTCAGCAGCCGCAACGCGCCAGCGCCGGCCGACGGGCCCCTGGGCTCTACGGCCGGTTCCACGGCACCTCGTCGGTCCACTGACCCCGCCGTCGCCCTCAGCCCGGCTTCGCGGCAACTCACAGCTCTGCATGACCCAACCCAGGACGTCGACATGGCCCGCGTGCAACAGATTCGTCAGGCCCTGGACGAAGGCACACTGGTCATTCGCCCCGAACGCATCGCCCAAGGCCTGATTCAAAGCGCACTCGAGCTTCTTCATCCATGAATATCCCATCCGTTCTGCAACACGCCATTTCACGGCAGGCGCAGTTATTGAAAAAATTCATAGAATTCCTCGAATCTGAAACCGATGCGCTCAGCCAGGCACCTGACCCACAGACGCTCAGTCAGCTGGGCTTGCGCAAAAAAGAGTTCGCCAGCCGCCTGGCCGAGCTCGATGAACAGCGTACCGAGGCTCTGCTTGCCGCCGGATCCGACGACATCGACGCCACCTTGAACCTGTTCTGCGAACACGACCCTGCGCTGCAGCAAGCCGTCACCCATTGGCGACAGCTCGTTCGCCAGGCCCGCCGCATCAACGTGCGCAATGGCGAAATTCTGCTGGCCTTGAACCAGCACAACCAAAAAGCGTTGCAAATACTCCAGGCGCAACATGGCACCAGCTTGTACAACGCTCAGGGCCGTCTGGCGCCTGCCGGCCAATCACCCGACACGCCCGGCTGAGCGCACGGCGCCCGCGCCGTCATCCTGAAGGCGCCGCTCCTTCGCCCATCACAGCGGTTACCCGAATCAAGCTGTCTTCGGGGATCTCTGCCGTCGACAATACCGCCAGCTGCGGCAATTGCAGGCGCAGGAACCGGGCCAGCGCCACGCGCAATGCCGGCACGACCAGCAGCACGGGCGCATCGCCCCGGGTTTCCTGGATCTGCAACGTGCGCTGGGCCTCACGCAGCAAATTCTCGGCCAAACCAGGCTCCAGCCCGGCTTCGTTGCCCAACGTTTGCAACAAAACCTGCTCGAGACGGTGATCCAGCCCAATGACCCGCAGTTCCTGCGTTTGCCCGAACCATTGTTGTACGATGCTGCGCCCCAGCGCCTTGCGCAACTGGGCCAGCAAACGCCCCATATCCGGCCCGGAGGCCGCCGCATTTTGCGACGTAGTGGCCTCGGCCTGCTCGGTCATCGTTTCGAGGATGCTGCGCATGTCGCGGATCGATACCTCTTCCTTGAGCAACCCGCGCAGCAAGTGCTGGACTTGGGCCAGGCTGAGGATTTTGGGCACCAGTTCCTCGGTCAGTTTGGGAAAATCGCGCGCCACCCGCTCGATCAAGGCCTGGGTTTCCTGGCGGCCCAGAAGATCGGCGGCGTGCGTGCGCATGAGGTGGTTCAAGTGGGTGGCCACCACCGTTGGCGCATCCACCACGGTATAGCCCGCCAGTTGGGCCTGTTCGGTATGATCCGCAGAGATCCAGACGGCAGGCAGGCCAAAAGCGGGATCATGGGTCGGTGTGCCCGGAAGCGCCTCGGCGCTGTCCCCCGGATCGATGGCCAGCCACTGCCCATCATGGGCCTCGCCCTCGCCGATACGAACCCCCAGCAACAAAATATGATAAGCATTCGGGGCGATTTCCAGGTTGTCACGAATATGGACGACCGGCGGCAGAAAGCCGATTTCCTGGGCGAACTTCTTGCGCAGGCTGCGGATACGCTGTAGAAGCTCGGCGCTTTGCTGCACGTCGACCAATGGGATCAGGCGATAGCCCACCTCCAGGCTCAGCGTGTCCAGACTGTGGACATCATCCCACGTGGCCTCGACCGCAACCGGGTCCGCCAAAGGGTCCGCGAGCCCCGCGCGCGCCTGAGCCTGAGTATCCTGTGCTTTGCGCTGGCGCTTCAACAACGCCCAGCCAGCCGCGGCCAATACCAGGGCGAGCAGCAGAAAAGCCACGTGCGGCATGTTGGGGATCAACCCCATCAGAGCCAGGATGCCCGCAGTCAGAAACATGACGCTGGGATTGGAGAAAAGCTGGCTCATGACCTGCTGGCCAACATCCTCTTCGTTGGCCACCCGTGAAACCACGACACCGGCCGCCGTCGAAATCACCAGGGCGGGAATTTGGGCAACCAGACCGTCTCCAATGGTCAACAACGTATATACGCTGGCAGCCTCGCCGACGGGCAAATGGCGCTGGACCACGCCCACGATCAGACCCCCGACGACATTGATCACCATGATCAGCAACCCAGCGACGGCATCTCCGCGGACGAACTTGCTGGCGCCATCCATGGCCCCGTAGAATTCCGCTTCTTGGGCGATCTCCCGGCGTCGCGAGCGGGCCTCGTCTTCGTTGATCAGGCCGGCGTTCAGATCGGCATCGATGGCCATTTGCTTGCCTGGCATCGCATCCAGCGTGAAACGGGCACCCACTTCGGCGATGCGGCCAGCGCCCTTGGTGATCACGACGAAATTGATGATCACCAGAATGATGAACACCACCACGCCCACGGCAAAATTGCCGCCCACCAGAAACTGCCCGAAGGCTTCGATCACCCGCCCCGCGGCAGAGGGCCCATTATGCCCATTGAGCAATATGATCCGCGTCGAGGCCACGTTCAGGGACAGGCGCAGCAACGTGGCAAACAGCAGGACCGACGGGAAGGCGGCAAAATCCAGGGCCTTGCGGGTAAACATGGCCATGAGCAGGATCATCACCGCCAGCGAAATATTGAACGTGAAGAACAAGTCCAGCACGAAAATCGGCAAGGGCAGGATCATCATGGCCAGCACCATGAGGATCAGAACGGGCCCTGCCAGCATCCGGGCACTGCTCAGGCCCAGGGATTGCACCGAGCGTATCAGTGACATCATGGCGCCTCCCGCAGCGACCCGGCCCGGGGATCCATTGCGGCCGGTACGGGCAGCGCACGGGGCCGCTCGGGCGCATCCCCTTGCCCATGGCGCCAGCGGCGGACCTGATAGACCCAGGCCAGCACCTCGGCGACCGCCTGGTACAGCGCGGCTGGAATCTCGTGGTCCAGGGGCACCGCGTGATACAGTGCCCGCGCCAGAGGGGGCGCCTCGAGCTGCGGTATGGCATGCGCCTGCCCCAGGGCCCGGATGCGCGCGGCCAGCGGCCCGCGCCCCTTGGCGATCACGCGCGGAGCCGCCCCATCGCCTTCGATGTATTGCAGCGCCACGGCATAGCGAACCGGATTGGTGACGATGACGTCGGCCTTGGGTACGGCGCTCATCATCCGGTTGAACGCCATCGAGCGCTGCCGCTGGCGAATCATGCTCTTGACCTGCGGATCGCCTTCGCTTTCCTTGTGCTCCTGGCGTACGTCTTCGCGCGACATGCGCAATTGGCGCGCGTGATGCCACAGCTGCCAAGGCACGTCGATCATCACGACCAGCAACAAGGACGCGGCGATCCACGCACAACAGATCGCCACCAGCGTCATGGCATCGCGGACCGCGAGCGTGGGCGCCTTGCCCGAGAGCGCGAGCATGTCGTCCATGAACAACGCGATCACCTGAATCCCCACCAACGCCAGCAGGCTCGCCTTGGCCAGCGTCTTGGCAAGCTCGACCCAGGTTTGCGTGCCCAGCATGCGTTTCAGGCCTTTGAACGGGTCGAGCCGTTCGGGCTTGGGTGCCATGACCTGCAGCGACCAGACCCCCCCGCCCAGGGCGACCGACGCAAACAACGCGGCCAGGACCAGCACGCCGAAAATTGGCAAGAGCACCTGCAAGGCCTGCCACGCCGAAAGGAGCGCCGGTTGAAGCAACGAGGCCCGACCCTGCAGGATGACGGCATCGAAACCCAGACCGCGACGGATGATGGCGATGAGATTCGCATGAAAATACGGCCCGCTAAACCACAGCCCGACCATTCCGCAGAGCAACGCCAGAAAGGTGCCCAACTCGCGCGAACGCGCCACCTGCCCTTCCTCGCGGGCCTTTTCAAGCCGGCGCGGTGACGCGGGTTCCGTTTTTTCAAGATCGCTGTCGTCCGCCATGGCCTGATGCGTCCGGATTCAGGACTGGAGCCGGTTCAAAACCGAAGAAATCAAAACCCGAGGCTGGCCAGCAGATCATCCACCTGATCCTGGCCTGAAACGACCTCGGCGCCCGTCTTTGATGCAACGACCGGCCCATTGAGCAAGGAGCCCTGGCCCGCGTCGGATTTTTCCTGGGGAACATGGTCGATCAGCACCTGCAGAAGTTCGGACTCAATGGTGCCGATGACCTGCAGCATGCGTGAAATGACCTGCCCCGTGAGGTCCTGGAAATCCTGGGCAAGAATGATGGTCATCAGCCGCTCCTGCGAGGCCTGCGTTTTGGCCGGCAGCGCAGCCAGGTACGCGCGAGTATCGTCGACCAGGCCACGTGCCTGTTCGAGCTCGATGGGCGCGTCGAACCAGGCCTGCCAGGCGGCGCTCAGGGCCAGGGCGCCTTCCTGCATCTCGGTCTGCCAGGGTTGTATTTCCTCGGCTGCATTCAGAACCCGATTGGCCGCCTGTTCGGTCATGCTGGCGACGTAGTCGAGGCGGTCACGGGCATCGGGAATCGCGCTGGCCGCCTCTTTGATCGTCTGGTCGAGCCCCAGCTCGCGCATGCTTTCGCGCAATGTGCGTGTCAGCTGCGCGATACGCTGCAACAGTTCGACCGGCGCCTCACCCAGGCTGGCTGCGCCTGACAGTTTGGTAGTCATTGCGTCTTCCTCATCAAAGCTTCTCGAAGATCTTGTTCAGCTTTTCTTCAAGCGTCGCTGCCGTAAAGGGCTTGACGATGTAACCGTTGGCCCCCGCCTGGGCGGCCGCGATAATGTTTTCCTTGCGCGCCTCTGCGGTCACCATCAGGACGGGCAACTTGGACAGGGCCGCGTCGGCGCGGATCGCCTGGAGCATGGACAGGCCATCCATATTGGGCATGTTCCAGTCCGACAGGACAAAATCGAAGCCCCCATGGCGCAGCTTGTCGAGCCCCATGGCACCGTCTTCAGCTTCCTCGACATTGTCGAAACCCAGATCGCGCAGCAGGTTCTTGATGATCCGCCGCATGGTGGGGAAATCGTCCACCACCAGAAATTTCATGGACTTATCGACTTGCACAGCGTGATGCCTCCCAAGGCGCCTGCCTGTTGAACATTTCAGACCCGATGCCCATAGGCACCCGCTTTTTCAAGAATGACTTCGCTCATGGCCTGCAAAGGCACCGCGGCCTCGGCGGCTTCGATCAGCAGCGCCTCGCGGGGCATGCCGAAGACCACACTGCTGGCCTCGTCCTGGGCCAGCGTCTGGGCGCCCGCCTGCCGCATCGCCAGCAGACCCAGTGCGCCATCCTTGCCCATCCCGGTCAGAATGACACCGATCGCGTTCTTGCCTGCAACCGCGGCCGTGGAACGAAACAGCACGTCGACCGACGGCCGATGGCGATTGACGGGCGGCCCGTGGTCGAGGGCCACGACGTAATCCGCGCCCGAGCGGGCAAGGGTCAGATGCGCGATCCCGCCCGGCGCCAGATAGGCATGCCCGGGCAGGATGCGCTGCCCATGCTCGGCCTCGTGCACCGTGATGGCGCACAATGCGTCCAGCCGCTGTACGAACGAACGCGTGAAGCCCGCGGGCATGTGCTGGGTGATCAAGATGGCCGGGCTGTTGGCCGGCATGGGTTCGAGCACTTGGCGGATGGCCTCGACCCCGCCGGTGGACGCCCCGATGGCCACGATTTTTTCGGTGGAGGCCAGCGGCCCGGACAGGCGCGCGCGGGCGGGCGGACGTTTCTGATTGACGACGCGAACGTGCGCCTGGGCGGCCGCCCGGATCTTGTCGGCAATGGTGTCCGCGTAGCTCAGCAGGCCATCCTTCAGGCCCAGCCTGGGTTTGGTGACGAAATCCACCGCACCCAGCTCGAGGGCCCGCAGCGTGATCTCCGAGTGCCGTTCGGTCAGCGAAGACACCATGACCACCGGCATGGGCCGCAGGCGCATCAGGCGCTCGAGAAAATCGAGGCCGTCCATGTAGGGCATTTCGACATCCAGGGTCAGCACATCGGGATTGTGCTGCTTGATCAGGTCCCGGGCTTCGAGCGGGTGTGCCGCCGCAGCGACCACTTCCATGTCGGGCTGCTGGCTGATGATGCGCGCCATCAGGCTGCGCACGAGCGCGGAGTCATCGACACACAGGACGCGAATCTTGGAACGTTTGACCGTTGTCATAGGTCAGCCCGCCCTGGTGTAGACCGCTTTGCCCCGCAAGCGGACGCAGTCGCGCAAATCGGTATAGCTTTCGGAATGACCGACGAAAATCAGCCCATCGGGTTTGAGCCAATGAACAAAGCGGCGCAGGATCTTTTCCTGAAGAGCCCGATCAAAATAAATCATGGTGTTGCGGCAAAAAATGGCATCGAAACGCTGCCCCACCTGCCAGTGGGCACTGGCCAGATTGAATGACTGGAACGTGACGGTGGCGGCGAGCTCGGGCCGCACCCGTGCAAAGCCCTGCTGCACGCCCAGGCCCCGCTGGAAATGGCTGCGCAATAAATGCGCAGGAACGGACTGCACCCGTTCGAGCGGATAAACAGCGTCACGGGCCTGGGCCAGGGCTTCGGTATCGATATCGGTCGCCCAGACCGAAAACGCATTTGCACAGACGGACTGCAGGGTCATCGCGATGGAATACGGTTCCTCGCCAGTCGAGGCTGCCGCACACCAGATATGGACGGGCCGCGGGCGATCCTGCACGAACTCGGCCAGGATCGGGAAGTGATAGTCTTCGCGAAAGAACGCCGTGTGATTGATCATGAACGCATTGACGAAGTGCTCCCATTCGGGATGCGCGGCGTCTTGCTCCAGACTGTTCAGATACGCCGTGACGTCGTAAGCGCCCGTCAGATCGACCCGCTCGCGCAGGACGCGCTCGGCCATCATGCGCTTGTGCGTGCCCAGCACCATGCCACAGTGACGGCGCAGCAGCCGCTGCGCGCGCTCGACCTGCCCCGCTTCGAGGCGGGTTTGCGCCCAAGCGGCCTGCTGGCTGGGAAACAGATCGGCCGTATCAGCTGACATGCTCGATTTCGTGATCGATCAGGGCCATGTCCCGGCTCGTCATCAGCGCTTCGATGTCAATCAGTATCAGCATGCGATCGTCGGCCGTGCCGATGCCGGTCAGGTATTCTGCGGCAAAGGCCGAACCGAACTGTGGCGCGGCACTGATCTGGGCCGGCTTCAGGGTCTGGACGTCCGACACCGCATCGACCACGATACCGACCACCCGCGAATGGATGTTCAGAATGATGACCACGGTGTGTTCGTCGTAGCGGACCTGCTCGAGATTCAGACGCACGCGCAAGTCGACGACCGGCACAATGACGCCCCGCAGATTGGTGACCCCCTTGATGAATGAAGGGACATTGGCGATCCGCGTCACGGAATGCTCGTCGTAGCCGCGGATTTCCTGCACTTTGAGGATATCGATGCCGTATTCCTGTTGTGCAAGGGCAAACACCAGAAACTCGTGATCCAGGGCCGAGTCATCCTGGGATTTGGTGTGGACTGGGTTCATGTGGACTCCAAGGGGTGCAGAAATGTTAGTCAGGTGGCCAGCTCGGCCACGGCGACGGGCCGGGCCTGGCGCATGAGTGCGAAGATGTCGACAATCAGGGCCACGCTGCCGTCGCCCAGGATCGTGGCCGCCGAAATGCCGGATACCTTGCGGTAATTCGCCTCCAGGCTCTTGACCACGACCTGATGCTGGCCAACCAGCTGATCGACCAATACGGCAAAGCGGGATTCTTCGGCCTGCACGATGACGGCGATGGCACGGGCCGGATCTGTTTCGGCGCCTGGAACCTGAAATACCTGATGCAGCGGCACGATGGACAGGTACTCGCCCCGCACGTGCAGCACCTGTTCGCCGGCGGACAGCTCGCGGATCTGATCTGCGCTGGCCTGCAGGGATTCATTGACGTGGCCCAGGGGCAATATGAACGTTTCAGCCCCGACCTTGACCGACATGCCATCCAGGATGGCCAAAGTCAGCGGCAGAACGATGCGGGTCGTCGTGCCGTGGCCGACCTGCGAAAACAGCTGGATGTGGCCGCCCAGGCTCTGGATGTTGCGCCGTACGACATCCATCCCGACCCCCCTGCCGGAAATGTCGGTCACCTGTTCAGCCGTGGAGAAGCCCGGCGCAAACACCAGCGGCCAGAGTTCTTCGTCTGGCGTCGCATCCGACACCGACAGACCGGCTTCGCGCGCCTTGGCCAGGATGCGCTCGCGATTGAGCCCGGCGCCGTCATCGCAGACTTCGATCACGACGTGCCCGCCACTATGCTGGGCGGTCAGGGTCAGGACCCCTTCCGGCGGTTTGCCATGGGCCTCGCGATCGGCTGGCCGCTCGATGCCGTGGTCCAGGCTGTTGCGTACCAGGTGCGTCAGCGGGTCGATGATCCGTTCGATCAGGCTCTTGTCGAGCTCGGTTGCCTGGCCGTGTGTTTCCAGGCGGATCTTCTTGCCCAGCCGGGCCGCGCTTTCGCGCACGACCCGTGGGAACCGGCTGAAGACATAATCCATGGGCACCATGCGGATCGACATCACCGCCTCCTGGAGATCGCGCGCATTGCGATCGAGCTGCTCGATGCCGCCCAACAGGCGATCGTGAACGATCGCGTCCAGCCCCTGGGAGCTTTGTGCCAGCATGGCCTGCGTAATCACCAGCTCACCCACCAAATTGATGATCTGATCGACCTTTTCGACCCCCACGCGGATGGTGCCCCGCTCTTTTACGGTGCCGCCCCGGGCCGTCTCAGACTCGGTGCGCGGCGCCTGAACGGACGAACGATCGCCTGGTGCGGCGCAGGCCGGATCAGGCACCTGCCCGGCGGCATGTTCCGCTGCGGCGGGCGCCTCGGCATCCGGCCACGGCTGCGGCGCATTTTCTACTGCGGCCGCCTCGATGCCTGGCACCGGTTCGCGCGTGACATGCACTTGATCGGCATCCACGACAAAGCAGCAGACCGCGGCCAGATCGTGCGGGCGCACAGAGGTGTCCAGCCAGACCGACCAGCCGGCGTCGTCATGAACTTGATGCAACACCGTGCCCATCAGGCCCATTTCGTGCGCGATGGCGGCGGTGTCTTCCTGTGCCAGGCGCTCGATGCGCACGCGCACCGGCCAGTCGGCCTCATCGTCTGGCGCAGTGTGCGTCGTACCGGCCAACGCCTGCAGCTGGGCACAAATGCGGGCATAGGCTGCCTCATCGGGCGCGGCCTGCTTTCTATAGGCGGCTACTTGAGCGCTCAACACGTCTTTTGTCTCCAGAAAAAGATCGATCATCCCGGCCTGCAAAGCGATATCCCCGTGCCGGATGGGATCAAGAATGTTTTCCAGGGTGTGGGTGACGGTCGTCAGTTCTTCGAAGCAGCCAAAGGTGGCCGCCCCCCCCTTGATGGAATGCGCGGCCCGGAATATCGCGGCGAGCGCATCCATGTCGGGCGCGGCAGGATCGAGATGCAGCAAGTGCTGCTCCATGGCATCGAGCAGCTCGTCTGCCTCATCGAAGAAAGTATCGAAGAATTCACTCAGGTCTACGGCTTCGCTCATAAGGCCTCCGGTGATTCGCCAGCGGGCTGGAATCGGCCCCTGTTCAAGGCTTGCAGCGCCTCGAGGCTCTGGGCCCCGACGGCATCCTGGCGATCGATGCGCCGCTCGGCCCGTTTGTTGAGTACCAGGATGCTGATACGCCGGTTCACGGCGGCCAGCGGCTCTTCCTTGACCAGGTTCACGGTTTCCCCCAGCCCCAAAATGCGCTTGATCTTGTGTTCCACGAGCCCGCCGATGATCAGCTCGCGCCGTGCGGCATTGGCCCGGTCGGCGGACAGTTCCCAGTTGCTGTAGCTGCGGTCGCCCTGGGCATAGCGCATGGCATCGGTGTGCCCCGAGACGGTAATGGCATTGGGCAGCGCGTTCAGGGGCACCGCGAGCTCACGCAGGATATCGCGCATGTACGACTGCACGATGTCACTGCCCAAGGCAAACATGGGCCGATTGTTCTGGTCCAGGATCTGGATGCGCAGCCCGTCCGGGGTCATGTCGAGCAACAGTTGCGGCCTGAATTGCTGCAGGACGGGGTTGCGTGCGATGAGGCTCTCGAGCGTGCGCTTCAGATCTTCGAGCTGGCGCTGGTCGGCTTCGTCCTCATCGAGGGCCCCGGCGTCCGGTTCGGGTATCGGCGCCATGGCCTGGCCCAGGCTGTCTTGGGAAATGGAGCCGCTGTCGTCGAGCTTGAACTGCTCTGGAATCACGCTGGGATCGCCTCCGGGGATCACCGAGCGGGTGGAGCCCGCGTGATCGTTGGCCTGCATGGCCTCGGACAGGCTCATGCGGAAATACTGCGCGATTTCCTGCAGATCAGTGCGCGGTACCAGCAAAAGCAGCCACATGACCAGAAAAAAGGCCATCATCGCCGTCATGAAATCCGCATAGGCGATCTTCCAGCTGCCGCCATGAGCAGACGGGTCAGGAATGCGCTTGCGCCGAATGACGACACGCCCGGGTTCCATATGCCGCGCCATAACCGATGCTAATCTGCCTGACGGCGAAACTCGCGCACGTGGCCATCGAGTTCGCTGAAGGAGGGGCGGACGGAAGAAAACAAAACCTTGCGCCCGAATTCGATGGCCAGCGGGGGTGGATAACCGTTCAGGCTGGCCAGCAACGTAATCTTGATGCACTCCAGGGTTTTCAGGCGCGCCTTGGCCTGGCGCTCGAGGGCCGATGCCAGCGGCGAAACAAAGCCATATGACAACAATATCCCCAGGAAGGTACCCACCATCGCCTTGGAAATCAGGTCGGCCAGTATGGCGGGCGGTTGGTCTACCGCAGCCAACGCTTTGACGACGCCCAGAACGGCAGCCACGATGCCGAACGCGGGCAAGCCATCGGCCACCGACTTCAGGGCGTTGATGGGGATGTCGTGTTCATTTTTGGCGGCCTCGATTTCTTCGTCCATGAGCTGCTCGATCTCGAAGGCATTCATGTTTCCGCTGATCATGATGCGCAGGTAATCGGTGAGAAATTCCATCAGGCGCGGGTTGCGGGTCACCTGGGGGAACTCTGCGAACAATGGGCTTGCCGGCGGATCCTCGATCTCTGATTCGATGGCCATGGGCCCGTCTCGCCGCATGCGTTGGAGGATCTTGTACAGGACCGACAGCAATTCCATGAACAGCGCCTTGTTGTGGGTGTCACGGCGCAAGGCCCAGGGGATGGCGCGGCCCAGCAAGCGCACGGAATCCAAGTTGCTGCCACCGATATAGGCCCCCACGGCACAGCCCCCTATCAGCAGGAATTCGAAGGGCTGGTACAACGCCCCCAGATGCCCCCCCATGAGCACGTAGCTGCCGATCACGGCCAACCCGACGACCAGGTATCCAAGAAAGATAAACACGACATGGCCTTTTACGAATGCAGTCATGATCGCTGCTTTTTCGGGAAGCAAAGCCTGGATTCGGATGGGTTTTCCCGCCCTAATCCAGCCATCGTGATCCGGAATCCGGACGGTGATGATCGATGGCGGCCCGCCCGCTGCGAGTGCAGTCGGCCAGGTGGCGCCCTTCGAGATCACTGCGCTAGTTTCTTGGGGATGCCCGCACTTTTCCGGCGCGCGGAGGCGGCTTGCAAATGCTGCATACATAATGGGCATCCGGATCATGGGCGTGGGCAACGAACTGGCCACGACAACGGACACAGCGTGAACACTGGAGCTGGCCACTATCGAAGAAACGCAGCAGCATCCAGGCACGGGTGAAACTCAAGAGCGGCGCGTCGCCCGAGCGGGCATCGGGCACCAGGCCCGCCTGCACCTGCTCGAGATACAGTTTGTAGGCTTCGACGGCCGCCTGGATCGGGGCGATCCCCACCCTGTCTTTCAGGTAGCAGTGGATGTTGTAGAACAGGCTGCTGTGCACGTTGGGCAACCAGGTCATGTACCAGTCGAGCGAGTATGGCAACATGCCCTTGGGCGCGGACCGCCCGCAGATGTCACGATACAGGCGCGACAGCCGATCGTAGCTCAGGCGGGTTTCCGCCTGCAGGACCTGCAGGCGCGCACCCAGGCGGATCATCTCGGAGGCGAGAAGGATCTCGGCGGCTTCCTGGGCAACGCTGGGTTTGCTCATTTGACCAATTCGGCAGCAGGTTGGGCCATTAGAATGGCCGCATGGGCCTGCTGCAATATGCCATCGAGCGTACCCTGGCACAAGGACTGCAGCAGATCGGCATCATTGAGCCGAAAGCCACACACCAGGGAACTGGACTGGGCAAGCCGCACGACCTGTGCGGGGGACAAGTTCAGCAACAGCTCGGCCGTGTCCTGATCGACCCCAAGCCGGTAGGCGCCGGCTGCCAGGTTTTCTCCGAGGAGCTTCTGGGCGAGCATCAGATACGACAGGTTGATCTCATAAACATCATGCAGTACTGCAGGGTTGTGGTGATACATGACAACCGTCTCCACGTTGACTTCTGTGGAGCTTTTCCGCTCCGGATGATTGAACAGAGCCGCTCAGGCCGCGCGAATGTCTCCGGATCCCGACATTAGAATTCGGCCCATTCGCCTACGCTATGGGGGGTCTGGCCAGCCGCCGCGGTGCCGTTCTCCCGGCGGGCACGATGCCCGCCTTCGGGTGCCGGCGCGGGTTTTTTCTGCGAAGCGGCAGCCGCGCCGACCTTGATGTCGGACGATAGCCCGACGGCCGGCCTTCTGGGCTGGGATGTGCCATTTCCGGCACTGGCCAGCAGCGCGGGGCCGGCCAGGGCGGCCCCGGATTGACCGGCCAAACGGGCTTTTGCGCCGCTGGCGCCCTGTGACGCCGCCGCCCCGCCACCGTGCTCGTGGGCGTGCTGGGCTGCCGCGCTGTGCGGGGACGGCTCGCGCAGTGTAAACGTACCGACCAGCCGCGCCAGGCCGTCGGCCTGTTCTTGCAGGCTGGTCGCCGCTGCGGCCGACTCTTCCACCAGGCTGGCGTTCTGGCGGGTCACGTCGTCCATTTGTGCCACCGCCGAATTGACCTGCTCGATGGCTGTCGTCTGTTCCTGGCTGGCCGCGCTGATCTCACCCACGATGTCGGTCACGCGCCGGATGCTGTCGACCACCTCCTGCATCGATGCCTCGGCGCGCTGAGCCTGCTCGTTGCCGTGGTGGGCAGCCTGTTCAGAGGCATTGATGAGCGTCTTGATTTCTTTGGCCGACTCGGCGCTGCGCTGCGCCAGCGCCCGGACCTCGGAGGCCACCACGGCGAAACCCCGGCCCTGCTCGCCCGCGCGGGCGGCTTCGACGGCGGCATTGAGGGCCAGAATATTGGTTTGGAAGGCGATGGAGTCGATCACCCCGACGATTTCGGTGACCTGCTGCGATTTGACGTTGATTTCGCCCATGGTCGCCACCAGGCTGCTGATGACGTCGCCGCCTTCTTGCGCCGTTTTGCTGGCGTCGCCCGCCAGCGAGTTGGCCTGCTGCGCGTTGTCGGCATTCTGGCGCACAGTCGAGGTGATTTCTTCCATGGTGGCGGCGGTTTCGGCCAGGGAACTGGATTGCTGCTCGGTGCGAGAGGACAAGTCGAGGTTGCCGGCCGAAATCTGCGACGCCGCGAGGGCCACGGAGTCTGAGTCCTGGCGCACCAAGAGCATGACCTCGCTCAGGCCGCTTTGCATGTCTTCGAGCGCCTTGAGCAATTGGCCGATTTCGTCCTGGCCATGCGCCTGCACCGTCTGGCTGAAGTCGCGCCGGGCGACGCGCTGCGCCACCGTCACGGCGGTTTGCAAGGGTACCGCGATCGCGCGGCTGATGCGCCAGCCGGTGATGCTGCCAAAAAGCAACACCAGGGCCCCCACCAGCCACAGGATCTGCTCGCTGAGCCGGTTCACTGCCGCGGATTGTTCGAGCGCTTCGCGCACCCGATCATTCTGGAACCCGACCAACGCCTGCACGCTTCCGAGAAATTGGGCCTGTACGGCCGCCAATGGGCCATTGATGGCGGTGAATATCTGATCGCTGTGCCCCGAGTGCTTGACCTGCATCACCATGTCACTGACGGCCGTGATGTACTGATTGCGATGCTTTACGAGATCGTCGTAAAGCACGCGGGCCTCGGGCTCGTGGATCAGGCCATCGGCCTGCTGAACGGCGCGCCCCAGCTGCTGCGTGGAGGCGGCCTCGCCATTTCTGAAATAGAGCTCGGACTGGGTGTCGGGCGCCACCGCATAGCCGTACACCATGGGGTCCTTGATCTTGACCAGGCTTTCGATTTCGTTGAGCAGGGTCTGGATTTCCTGGCGCTGCCGGATGTCGTCTTGGTTGCCTACCATGACCTGCATGTTCCACAGTGCGATGCCCACCAGGATGGCCGACAGGAACAGCAGGAAGCCGAATGCCAACCATAACCGGGTGCTGATTTTGATGTTTTTCATGTACGTTGCCTACTCCGACATGTGATTTGTCATCGTGTTTACTTCTTGATACGATGTGCGACGTCACAAACCATACGATTTGAGCCGCTTTCTTATGAAATTCTGAGCTTTAGTATCGACGGTTGATGCGTTAATATAAATAGATAAATCCGACAGAGGGTTGCGTTTTCCCGTCATGGATATCGCACTGCCTACCTACGCGCTCTATGGCCAGAACTACCAAGCGGTCGAGCCCAGCTACGTCCACATGGAAACGCTGGCGGATTTTCGGCACCGGTTAAAAGATTCGATGCAGGCCCACCGCCATCTGGATCTTGCCCACCTGATCTGGGTGCACGAAGGCACTATCCAAGCCTTTCTCGAAGGCCGGTATTTGGATGTACAGCCGCCCGCCGTCATTTTCGTGCCTGCGCCCGCCATCCACGCCTTCCGGGTGAGCCCGGACGCCCGCGGCATGACCCTCACCCTCAGCCAGGAGCTGATACACACCCTATCGACCCACCTGCCCCCACTGAAAACCTGGGTGCTGGGACCCTCTCAGGCCATCCAGGCCGATGCGGCCAGCGGCCTGGATGTCATCATGGCCCGCCTGTTCCACTCACTGTGGCAGGAATACACCAAAATGAGCGACCACTACCAGGCCGCTTTTTTTGGGCATATCTTGCAGATTTTTGTCGAGCTGACCCGCCAGCAGCGACACGAAAAGATTTCCGCACCGCTGTCGGACCAAAAACAATGGACCCTGTTCCAGGACTTCCACGCGCTGGTAGAGCAACACTATGCCACCCACAAGCGCATCAGCGACTACGCCCTGGTGTTGTCAGTCAGTGATCGCACCCTGCAACGGGCCTGCCAGGCAGTCAGCGGGTTGGCACCGCAGCAGATCGTGCAGGAGCGCATCATGCTCGAAGCCAAACGCCTGCTGACACACACCGATCGAAACGTCAGCACCATCGCCTACCAGCTAGGGTTCGACGACCCCAGCTACTTTACGCATTTTTTTACCCGCCACGCCGACATGACGCCCGCCCGGTACCGGCAAACCATGCAAGCCAGCCCCCGGGCCTGACGGCCCGCCGCGCAGGGGCGCACGGGGCGGCCTGCTCAGTGGTCGCTCAGGGCGGTCTGCTGAAAACTGGGCCGCCCCTGCAGCTGCGTATCATACAGCCGCGCCAGGTTCGGGTGACGCGCACGCCAACCGAGATCCGAAAAGCGAAAGTCCAGATACGACAGCGCGCAGCCCACCACCAGGTCGGCCAGCGTCAGGTGCCCCCCGGCAATGCACCACGGCTGGCCGGCCAACCGCTGATCCATGACCTGCAAGGTGTCGCCGATCTTCTTCATTTGGCGATCGATCCAGGCCTGGGAGCGTTCAGCGGCCTGGCGCCCCTTCCAGGTCTGTTCGAGGCGTGCGGTCGTGGCCGCATCCATCAGGCCATCGGCCATGGCCTCCCAGAGCCGCACCTCTAGGTGCGCGCGCCCCATCAGCGGAATCAGCGGATTCGATGTCGACGCCTGATCCAGATACTCGACGATCACGCGCGAGTCGAAAATGGCTTCGTTGCCGTCTGTGAGTAGACAAGGCTCCTTGCCCAGCGGATTGACGGCCGACATGTGCGTATCGGCCGCCCAGACATCTTCGGCCACCCATTCATAGGGAATTTCTTTTTCGATGAAAACGATGCGCACCTTACGCGCGAACGGACTGTGTCCCGAGCCAAGCAAACGCATAACGCCTCCTGTCATGGTTTGTAAAAATCAATGGTTCAACTCAGTATATACCCTGATTTTGCGGTGTTTGGCACGGCTTCAACTAAATTTTTCCGGAATCCTGCCGTAACCCAGTACATAGGAACACGAAACATATCCAAGGCCCGCCACGTCGCCTTCAGATAGATTTCGGGCCCGATGCCGGGCCTTCCTGAATCAAAGTCGGAAACGCCGTTTTTCCCTCAAAGGAGTATCTCATGGCCGTCATCAACACCAACTACCTTGCTCTGGTCTCCCAGAACAACCTGAACAGGTCCCAGAATTCACTGGGCACCGCCATCGAGCGCCTGTCTTCGGGCCTGCGCATCAACAGCGCGAAAGACGATGCCGCCGGGCAGGCCATCGCCAATCGGTTCACCGCGAACATCCAGGGTCTGTCACAGGCGGCACGCAACGCCAATGATGGCATCTCCATCGCACAGACCACCGAAGGTTCGCTCAATGAAATCAACAACAACCTGCTGCGCATCCGCGAACTGGCCGTACAGGCGGCCAATGGGTCGGACTCCCAGTCGGACCTGGATTCGATCCAGGCAGAAATCCAGCAGCGCCTGGACGAAATCGATCGGGTATCGTCGCAAACGCAGTTCAACAGCGTGCGCGTCCTGGCCAACGACACGCAAATGTCCATCCAGGTGGGAGCCAACGATGGTGAAACCATCGAAATCAGCCTAAGCAAGATCACGGCGGGCACCCTGGGCCTTTCGGGTTTCAATGTCAACGACAAGGGCGCAGTCGACAACGCGCACGCCAGCGCCAACGACCTGACGCTCGCCGGTTTCGCCCAAGGGGCGACCATCGACGGCACGACCACCTACACACAAACCGTCAACACCACCACCGACAATGCACGGGCCACGGCCAACAATGTGCTGCAAAGCCTGGGCGATGCCACCCAGGTCACTTATGCCGGCACCAATACAGGCCTGGGCGTACAGGCCGACGGCGGTGTGTACACATACGATGCCGGTTCCAACACGTTCAGCTTCGATGCCAGCGCGGTCAGCGTCGGCAGCCTGCAAGCCTACCTCACGCCCAACGTAGGCGATTCAGTCGAAGCATCCATCGATATCGGTGGCACCAGCGTAGACGTCGTCATCAAGCAAGACGGCTCGATCACCGCACGGGACGGCTCGGCGCTGTACCTCGACGTCACCGGCAACCTGACCCAGAACTCGGTGGGCAATCCACCCGCCGCCAGCCTGTCGGCACTGGAAAACAACGTCGACGGCTCGAACGCTGCGGTCGCGGCCACCATCACCGTAGGCGACACCACGATATCCATCGCGGGCGACGCCGGTGACATCGACGTCACCGGCGCAACCATCTCGGCAGAAAAACTGGCGACGGCCGTGGCAGCCAGCGCAGGGTCATTCGTCGTGAATGGTGGCGGGCCTCTGGCTGGCACCTACAACGTCGACAACGACGGCCTGGTTGCCGACAACGCGCTCGACCCACTGTACGTCGATGGCGACCCAATGGGCGGCGGCGGCTTCACGACCAACAGCGACTACACCGAGACCGTCACCACAACGTACTATTCGCACGCCAGCAACGGCAACGTGACCGACCACCAGGGCAATGTCGTCTATCTGGCCAACGATGGCGGCTTCACCCAGGATGCCCAGACGATTTCAGCCCGTACGGCCAACCCGCTGAAAGCACTCGACCAGGCCCTGTCCACCGTCGACGGCATGCGCAGCGACCTGGGTGCGATTCAAAACCGCTTCGAGTCCACCATCGCCAACCTGAACAATACGGTCACCAACCTGTCGGCGGCCCGCTCGCGCATCGAAGACGCCGACTACGCCATTGAAGTCTCCAACATGACGCGCGCGCAGATCCTGCAGCAAGCCGGCACGGCCGTTCTGGCCCAGGCAAACCAGGTACCGCAAACCATGCTCAGCCTGCTGCGTTAAGCATGACGCCATAGGTTTACCCCAGGGGCCGAGGCACCGGCCCCGCCATCCGCCATCCGGCGCCCCGCCGGATGGCGGATGGTTTTTTATGTACGCGCCCGCTACTGCATGAACCAGCCGTGGCTGACCACCAAAGACTGGCCATTGAGCGCATTGCTGGGAAACGCGGCAAAAGTCAGTGCCACCTGTGCGACATCGTCGGCTGTGGTGAATTCTCCGTCGACGGTATCCTTGAGCATGACATTGCGGATCACTTCTTCTTCGGTAATGCCCAGTTCTTTGGCCTGCTCGGGGATTTGTTTCTCGACCAGCGGCGTACGCACGAAGCCGGGGCAAATCACGTTGGCCCGGATGCCGTAGGCGGCACCCTCTTTGGCAATCACCTTGGCAAGGCCTTCGAGGCCGTGCTTTGCAGCGACATACGGGCTTTTCAGGCGCGAGGCCTCTTTTGAATGCACGGACCCCATGAAAATAATGCTGCCGCCCCTTTTCGAGGCAATCATCTGGCGCACTGCGGCGCGCGACGTCAGGAAGCCACCATCCAGGTGCACCGCCAGGAGCTTCTTCCAGTCTGAAAATTTGAAATCCTGGATGGGCGCCACGATTTGTATACCGGCATTGCTGACCATGATATCGACCGGGCCCAGCGCTTTTTCTACCTGGGCAAACCCGCCATCCACTGCCGCTTCGTCGGTGACATCCATGGCGACCGCCATGGTTTTCACACCCGCCGCCTGGGCAATGGCATCTGCCGTGGCCTGAGCGGCCGCCTGGTTCAGGTCGGCGATCACGATGTCGGCACCGGCCTGAGCAAAGAGTTCGGCAATACGTTTGCCCAGGCCGCTGGCGGCGCCAGTCACCAATGCAATCTTGCCTTCGAGGCTGAGCACGGGGGTGGCCTGGCCGGCCGGGGCTGTTTCTTGTGTCATGATGGTTCCTTGTCTTGCGTCTACACGACTTTATCGTAACAGGATTCAGGCACCCTCGATGGCGCCGGCCTGCCCGAAATGGACTGAAGAACCTGGGAATTGGTGCCGGCTAGAGGAGTCGAACCCCCGACCTTCTCATTACGAATGAGCTGCTCTACCAACTGAGCTAAGCCGGCCTGGCCACGGGCGTCGCCCGTGCCTGATCGATGCTGCCTGGCAGACAGCACCAAAGCCAGGGATTGTACATGAAATTCACCGTCCATCAGGGCGGTGGGGGCGCCTGGTGCGAATTTTCCCTGCCTTCATGGTATAGGGCGACCACGTCTGGGAACATGTCCCAGCACGTGATGAAGAGTGCGGCAAACAACGGCCCGATCACGAAGCCGTTGAGGCCGAATGCCGAAAGACCGCCCAGCGTCGAAACCAACACGACGTAATCCGGCAATTTGGTGTCCTTGCCAACCAGTATGGGGCGCAGGAGATTATCGAGCAAACCGATGACCAGCAGGCCAAAAAGAATCAGCAGCACACCCTGCCAGAGATCGCCGGTCACCAGGAAATAAATGGCCACCGGCGCCCAGATCAACGAAGCGCCCACGGCCGGCAGCAGCGACAACACCCCCATGACCACGCCCCAGAACAAAGGGCCCTGGATACCCAGAAAAGCGAACATGAGCCCACCCAGCAAACCCTGTGCGGCCGCAATCACGATATTGCCCTTGACAGTCGCACGCACCACGGTGGCGAATTTCAGCAGCAAATCATGCCGGTAATTGTCTTCCAGCGGAATCACGTGTTTGATGCGCGCCGCCAGCTCGGGGCCATCACGCAGCAGGAAAAAGAGCAGGTACAGCATGACCCCGAGCCCAATGACGAACTGGAAGGTATTCTGGCCGATGTTGACAGCCTGGCGAGCCAGCCATTGGCTGACCTCGAGGGCACCCGCCGACAGTTTTTCACGGATATCGAGCAGATTGCCAAAACCGTAGGAGTCCAGCCAGCCATGAACCGACACAGGCAGCGCTGAAATAATCTGCGCATAATGCCGGCCGAGATTGAGTTGACCCGAATTGATCCGGCTGTACAGGCTAGCGACCTCGTTGGCCAGCGACCCCGCAATGAACAGCATGGGCAGGATGACGATGCATATGATGCAAAGCAGGGACAGCAATGCCGCCAAGCCCGACCGCTGGCCGGTGACCCGCAACATGAAACGCTGCAGCGGGCTGAACAGGACCGCGAGCACACCGCCCCAGAAAAGAGCGGCATAAAATGGCAGCAGAATACTGAAGAAGGCGATGGATACCGCAATCAGCAACAGCAGAAAGCTGCGGAAATTAACCGTCGGCGACATCTCAGGCGGTACCGCCGACGGTGAGGCCATCGATCCGGAGCGTCGGCATGCCGACGCCGACCGGCACGCTTTGACCTTCTTTGCCACAGGTGCCTACGCCAGAATCCAGCGCCAGGTCGTTGCCGATCATGGCGATTTGGCCCATCGCCTGTGGGCCACTGCCGATCAGGGTGGCCCCCTTGACCGGGCGGGTGATGCGGCCATTTTCGATCAGATACGCCTCGGACGCCGAAAAAACGAACTTGCCGCTGGTGATGTCGACCTGCCCACCGCCGAAATTGACCGCATACAGGCCTTTCTTGACGGAGGCAATGATGGCCTGAGGGTCGTCGCGACCCGCCAACATATACGTGTTGGTCATGCGCGGCATGGGGATATGGGCGTAAGACTCGCGGCGAGCATTGCCCGTCGTAGCCTGCCCCATGAGGCGGGCATTCAGGCTGTCTTGCATGTAGCCTTTGAGGATGCCGTCTTCGATCAGCACATTGCGCTGGCTGGGATGGCCTTCGTCATCGACATTCAGTGAACCTCTGCGATCGGGCAGGGTACCGTCGTCTACGACGGTGACACCGCGGGATGCCACCCGCTCGCCAATCCGTCCTGAAAACAGGCTGGAGCCCTTGCGGTTGAAGTCGCCCTCGAGCCCGTGACCGACCGCCTCGTGCAACAGGATGCCGGGCCAGCCCGATCCCAGCACCACGGGCATTTGCCCTGCGGGGGCAGGCTGCGCCTCGAGGTTGACGCGCGCTTCATGTACGGCCCGCTGCACATAGCCCTGCAGGATCTCATCCGAAAAATAGGCCAGGCCCACGCGCCCGCCGCCCCCGGCATGGCCCATTTCACGCCGCCCCGCACGCTCCATGATGACCGTCAGCGACAACCGTACCAACGGCCGCACGTCGGCCACCTGGCGGCCGTCGCTACCTACGATGAGCACGACGTCGTGCTCGGCAGCCAACCCCGCCATGACCTGGATGATTTCTGCATCAGCCGCCCGGGCCATGCGCTCGAGGCGCTCGAGCAAGGCGACCTTTTCGGGGGCGGACAGAGAGTCGACCGGATTGATGGCCGAGTACAGCGAGTCCGCCCGGGCCCCGGGCGGTGTGACGTGGCAGCGCCCTGCCCCCCGCCGGGCAATATTGCGTACCGCGCGCGCTGAAGACAGCAACGCGTCGGCAGACAACGCATCCGAATAGGCAAAAGCGGTTTTCTCGCCCTGTATGGCCCGCACCCCCACGCCCTGGTCGATGGAAAAGCTGCCGGTCTTGACGATGCCTTCCTCTAGGCTCCAGCCTTCTGAACAGCTGTACTGGAAGTAGAGATCGGCATAATCGACCTTGTGCGCATGGATTTCGGCCAGCGCCTGTGCAAAATGGCTTTCATCGAGCCCCCATGGATCCATCAGCAGGTTGCGCGCGGCATGCAAGGCTTCAAGGCCGGGTTCCGTCAGTTTCATTGAGAATGTCCAGTAGCAATTAAGGAGAAGGGCCGGCGCCTGCGCCGCGCCGGGCGCCTGGTGGGCTTATGCGAGTCGTTCGACCACCCGGTCGTGCAACGCAGGCAGCGAGCGCCGGACTGCACGGATGCGTTCGGCGGAGAGCTCGCCGGAGACCACGCCCGGCCCTTCGGGCAGGCAATCGACGATCTCGCCCCAAGGATCCACCAGCATGGTGTGCCCCCAGGTGCGCCGGCCGTTTTCGTGCCGCCCCCCCTGCGCGCTGGCCAGCACATAGCACTGATTTTCGATGGCCCGCGCCCGAAGGAGGATCTCCCAGTGCGCCGAACCCGTGGTATGGGTAAAGGCCGCTGGCAATATGATGACCTGCATGTCGCCCTGGGCACGGAAGAACTCGGGAAACCGCACATCGTAGCAAATACCCAGCCCAACCCGTCCGAACGGCAGGCTGAAAGCCGGGTTGCGGCCATCGCCTGGCCGAATGGTAAGCGATTCATCGTACGATTCATGCGCCCCCTGAAAACCGAACAAGTGCAGTTTATCGTAGCGGGCATGCGGTTGTCCGCTGGGGTCGAACACCAGGCAGGTATTGTAGATTCGTTCTGGATCCGGGCTGCGCACGGGAATGGTGCCGCCCACCAGCCAGATGCCATGCTGACGGGCCTGACCGGCCAGGAAATCCTGGTTTGGACCCAGGCCTGCCGTTTCTGCGATCGCCAGCTTGTCGGCCGGATCCTGGCCCAGCAGACAAAAATATTCTGGCAGTACGATCAGCTTCGCGCCGGCGGCCGCAGCCTGCCCGATCAGGGACGCAGCCTGGCGGAGATTATCGGCCACCCGAACGCCGGATACCATTTGTATGGCGGCCACCGGTACGGGGTCTGCATATTCCATTATCCAAGCATCCGAAATACATGACGTTGAAATTATATAAGAAGAACATGCATGCAGAGGATTACATGCAACGCAAAATCTGTTTAAAATGTCGACGTGAATCGTCGAGATCAAACTTCTTTAAAATTTTCCCTAAACCAATTGAATCCCTACACACCGGAGTCAGTAATGCCCCGAGCCAGCTATAGTGCAGAAAAAAACCGAATTCAGAAAGAAATCGACAAGCTCGAAAAAAAGATGCAACAGCTCAAAGCAAAAGAACGCAAGCCCATGATTGCGTCCATCGTGAAATCAATGCGCGATTATGATATTTCCCTGGAAGACATCGCGGTTATTTATAACCGCAAGTCGGCTACGCGGGCGGCCAGCAAAACGGCGGGCGGCGCCGCGGCCCGTCCGGCCAGCAAGCGTGTGATTCCGCCCAAGTACCGCGACCCGAACACGGGGGCCACCTGGACGGGTCGCGGCAAGGCGCCGCGCTGGATCTCCGACGCCGAAGCAACGGGCGTATCGCGCGACACCTTCCTGATCGAACAACCCGCAGTGCCAGCCACCATCTGATCACGCAGTTGCCGCTCGTGCTTGCAACAGGCCCCGCACCAGCGGGGCTTGTTGCTTTAGCCCGCTGGCAAACGATCCGTACCCTTCGAACGGCTGGACTACAATCCAGGACAGAATATTTCTCTTGTGTCCCTCATGCGCACCGATCACGCCCATACCCTGCACCGCACCGATTATGCTCCATACCCATTTGGCTTGTCGCACGTGCGGTTGGAATTCGACCTGGCAGCAGAAACGACCCGCGTCACCTCAGAGCTGCGTTTCTACCCAATCGACCGGCAAGGCGGGCCTGACCGGGTGGTGCTCCAGGGTCAGGATCTCGAACTGATCGAACTGCAGGTCGACGGCCGTCCTCTGGACAGCGCCGACTACCAATTGGATGCCGACACCCTGCAATTTGCCGCTCCCGATCGCGGCAAAGATTTTGTCGTGCGTATCGTCAGCCAGTGCCATCCGGCAAAGAACACCAGCCTGATGGGCCTGTATCAGTCCGACGACAAGCTCTTCACCCAATGCGAGGCGGAAGGCTTCCGCCGCATCACCTGGTTCCCGGATCGGCCCGACGTCATGAGCCGCTATGAAGTCGTATTGCGGGCCGACCCCAGGCAATATCCGATATTGCTGTCCAATGGCAATCGGGTCGAGCAAACCCTGCTCGACGACGGCCGCCGCCAGGTGACGTGGCGCGATCCCCATCCCAAACCCTGTTATTTATTCGCGCTGGTCGCCGGCGATTTCGACTGCCTCGAGCGTTCCGACACGACCCGCAGCGGCCGTCCGGTATTGCTGCAAGTCTACAGCGACCGGGGCTTTCTAGAACAAACCCGCTGGGCCATGGATTGCCTGGCGCGCGCGCTGCACTGGGATGAAACCCGCTTCGGGCTCGAGCTGGATCTCGACCGTTTCATGGTAGTGGCCGCCCGGGACTTCAACATGGGCGCCATGGAAAACAAGGGGTTGAATATCTTCAACGCCGCCTACGTGCTGGCGGATCCCCTGACGGCGACGGACGCCGCGTACCGCGGCATCGAATCCGTCATCGGCCACGAATACTTTCACAACTGGACCGGCAACCGGGTAACTTGCCGCGACTGGTTCCAGCTGTCTCTGAAAGAAGGCCTGACCGTGTTCCGCGAACAGGAATTCGCCGCTGACATGCTGGCCCGCGGGCTGCCCGATGCCGAAGCGGCCAGCGCCCGGGCGGTAAAGCGGATCGACGACGTCCATACCCTGCGGCTCGCCCAGTTTCCGGAAGACGCGGGCCCCATGGCGCACCCGATTCGCCCGGATTCCTACCAGCAGATCGCAAACTTCTATACGGCCACCATCTACGAAAAAGGGGCGGAAGTGATTCGCATGCAGCATACGCTGCTGGATGAAGCGGGCTTTCGTGCCGGGATGGACGAGTACTTCCGCCGCCACGACGGCCAGGCGGTCACCTGCGATGACTTCGTGCGCGCCATGGAATCCGTTTATGCGAGGCAACACCCGGGGCGGGACCTCACCGTCTTTCACCGCTGGTACGAGCAAGCCGGCACACCCCGCGTCCGGGTTTCGCTGCAATACAGCCCGCAGGCCCGCCAGGCCGAACTGACGCTCGAGCAGCACTGCGCGCCTGTGGGGCTCGAGACCCGGCGTACGCCAGTGGCCGAGAAGCCGCCCCTGCACATACCGGTCGCGATCGGGCTGCTGGGCGGCACGGGTGCCGCCTTGCCGATTCACTGGGGCGGCCAGGTATACGACACACTGATTCTCGAACTGCGAGAAGCCAAACAGCACTGGGTCTTCACCGACCTGGATGAACGCCCGCTGCTGTCGTTGTTGCGCGGATTCTCTGCGCCGGTCATTCTCGAAACCACCCGCAGCCAAGAGGATCTGGCGTTGCTGGCGCAGCACGACAACGACGCTTTCGCGCGCTGGGACGCCTGCCAGGAATTAACGCATCATGCCCTGCAGGCGCGGCTGGCCGGCAGCCACGACCCGCAGGACGAAGCCCGATTGCTGGCCGTCTGGCGCACCGGCCTGAACGATCCAGCCATCTCAGCCGACTACAAGGCCAGGCTTCTGGCCATGCCCGCTGTGCGCGAAGTGCTGATGCGCACGGCGCCCATGGATCCGCACGCCACACGGCAGGCCTGGAACCAGACGCAGTGGCTGCTGGGTACCCAACTGTCAGACACGTGGCGCCGGATCCATGATGATCTGGCCGAAGACGATGGCCGCCCGTACTCGCCCGACCCTGTGGCGGCGGGCAAGCGCGCCCTGCGCAATCTGGCCCTGGCCTACCTGCTTGCTGCCGGAGCGGATGGGGCCGTGGAACGGGCCCAGGCCCAATACCAAGGGGCGCGCAACATGACCGAAAGCTTCGGGGCGCTGTCCGCGTTGGTCCATCATGCCCCCGAGCACGCACACGATGGACTGGCCGACTTCTTCAACCGCTGGCAACATGACCCGCTGGTACTCGACCGCTGGTTCAGCGTACAAGCCACGGCGCCCAGCACGCGCGTGAGCGACTTGCGCACGCTGATGGCGCTGCCCGAATTTTCCCTGCGCAACCCCAATCGCGCGCGCGCCGTGGTCTTTCGTTTCTGCCTCGAAAACCTGTCGGGCCTGCACACACAGGCCGGCTACGATTTCTGGGCGGAACAGGTCCTGGCTCTCGATGCCCTGAATCCCGAAATCGCGGCGCGGCTCGCACGGGCCTTCGATCTCTGGTCACACTTCGAGCCCGAGGCCCAGCACGGCATGCAGGCAGCGCTGCAACAGGTCCTGGCAAGTCCCGGCCTGTCGCCCAACGTCCACGAAATCATCTCCAAGGCCCTGAATGCCTGAATCCACCAGTCACTGAGGAACCCGCTTTGAAATACAAAACTCTGACGCAATACCTGGTCGAACAGCAACGCCTGCATCAGGCGGTATCCGCCGAAGTGCGCCTGCTCATCGAGACCGTGTCACGCGCCTGCAAGGCCATCAGCCACGCGGTCAGCAAAGGCGCACTGGGGGGCGTGCTGGGCAGCCTGGACAGCGAAAACGTGCAGGGCGAAATCCAGAAGAAACTCGACGTGCTGTCCAACGAGATCCTGCTCGAAGCCAACGAATGGGGCGGCAACCTGGCCGCCATGGCCTCGGAAGAGATGCAATCCATCCACCGGATTCCACACCATTACCCCAAGGGGCAGAACCTGCTGCTGTTCGACCCGCTCGATGGTTCGTCGAACATTGACGTCAACGTCTCCATCGGTACTATTTTCTCGGTGCTGCAGGCGTCATCCGAGGCGACCGGGCGCGAAATCGAAGAAAGCGACTTTCTCCAGCCGGGCCTTCGCCAGGTGGCTGCGGGATACGCCGTCTATGGCCCACAAAGCATGCTGGTGCTCACCGTCGGCAACGGGGTCATGGGCTTCACCCTGGATCGCGAAATGGGGTCATGGCTGCTCACCCACGAACACATGCGGATACCCGAGGACACCTCCGAGTTCGCCATCAACATGTCCAACATGCGCCACTGGGATCCTCCGGTACGCCGCTACATCGATGAATGCCTGCAGGGCGAAACGGGGCCTTTGGGCAAAAACTACAACATGCGCTGGGTCGCCTCGATGGTGGCCGACGTGCACCGTATCCTGACGCGCGGCGGCATCTTCATGTATCCCCGGGATGCCCGGGCGTCGGGCCGCAAGGGCAAGCTGCGGCTGATGTACGAAGCCAACCCCATGAGCTATCTGATCGAGCAGGCTGGCGGGCGCGCCATCGACGGCGCACATCGTATCCTGGAGATCCAGCCCGACTCGCTGCACCAGCGCGTTGGCGTGATCCTGGGATCACGCAACGAAGTCGAGCGGGTACAGGCCTACCATCTCAGTCAAGCGTGAAGATGGTGGCACCGGTCGTCTGCCGGGCCAACAACGCCTCATGAGCCAGGGCCGCATCCTTCAGGGGAAAGCGTTGGCCAATGACGACGTCGAGCTTGCCGGCCGTCACCAGATCGAAGACCTCGGCGGCGGCGGCCTGCATGGCCTGTACGGTAGGCACGTGCGTGCCCAGCGTGGGCCGAGTGACATACAGCGAGCCCTTGGTGGCCAATATGCCCAGATTGACCCCATCGACCGGGCCAGAGGCATTGCCGAAACTGACCAGCAGCCCGCGTGGTTGCAGGCAGTCGAGCGAGGTCTCCCAGGTGGCCTTGCCGACGCCGTCGTAGACGACCGGCACTTTGTGGCCTTCGGTGAGTTCGAGCACCCTTTCAACGACATTTTCATGGCTGTAGTTGATGACCTCCCAGGCGCCATGCTGGCGCGCCAGCGCAGCCTTGGCTGGTGTGGAGGCCGTACCGATCAGGCGCACCCCCAGGGCACGCGCCCATTGGCAGGCGATCAGCCCGACACCGCCCGCAGCGGCATGAAACAGGATGGTTTCATGCCCCTTGAGCCGGTAGGTCTGGCGAAACAGGTACTGGACGGTCAGGCCCTTGAGCATCAAGGCGGCGGCCTGTTCGAAGCTGACGGCATCCGGGATGGCGACCACCTGGCTGGCCGGCACGTTGCGCAGATCGGCGTACGCGCCCAGGGGGCTCTGGCCGTAGGCGGCCCGATCACCGACCTTCAGGTGCGTGACCCCGGCCCCCACCGCCTCGATGATACCGGCGGCCTCGTAGCCCAGGCCATGGGGCAATGGGTTCGGATAGAGCCCCGTGCGACAATACACATCGACGAAATTCAGGCCGATGGCCTTGTGCCGGATGCGGACCTCGTCGGGCCCGACCGGGGGGACTTCGATGCGTTCGAGCCGCATGACTTCGGGGCCACCATGCTGGTGTACGCGTATGGCGAGTGCTTGTTCCACTGTGGTTTCTCCGGCCCCGGGCGGGGCGATCTTTCATTTCACAGATGCAGACTAGCATGAAATCGCGCGAAGCTCGTGTTGCCATCCACGTGGCCGCCGTGCTTTTCGGGCTCACTGGGATTTTCGGCGAGCTGATCCAGGGCAGCGCCTGGCTGATCACGGCGGGCCGGGCTGCATTCGCCAGCCTGGGCCTGCTGTTGTTCATGCGCCATACCGGCCATCGGCTGACGTGGCCCCAGGGCACGGTTGCCCGCTTCATCGGGCTGGCAGGCCTTTTGCTGGCCGTCCACTGGGTCAGTTTCTTCATGGCGGTCAAGGTGGGCGGCATTGCGATTGCCACTTTGGGTTTCGCGAGCTTCCCTGCCTTCATCACCCTGCTGGAAGGTCTGCTCTTTCGCGAGCGGACCCGGGCAAGCGAGTGGGCGATCGTCGGGCTGGTCAGCCTGGGGTTGATCGGGGTCGCCCCGTCGTTCGATTTTCAGGACGAGGCCACGATCGGTTTGCTTTGGGCAATCGGCTCGGGGTTGTCGTTCGCGCTGTTCACGCTGGCCAACCGAAAAGCCGTCGACCACCTGCCGGCCCATGCCCTGGCGTGCCTGGAAAACGCGCTGGTGGCCGTGCTGACACTGCCCTGGTGCCTGACGGAATTCGCCACCCTGCGCGCGCTGGACTGGTTCTGGATTTTCATGCTGGGCGTCGTGTGCACTGCATTTTCCCATGCCCTGCTGGTGGCCAGCCTGAGCCGGCTCAAGGCGCGCAGTGCGGCCATCGTGATCGCGCTGGAGCCCGTTTACGCGATTGCATTTGCCGCCCTGTTTTTTGCACAATATCCGCCCGCCAGAGCCATTTTAGGCGGGGCGCTCATCATCACGGCCATTCTCGCGTCGGGCGCCGCCCGCGGCCGGAAACCCGCCACCACGGCAGACCGATTGGACATTAACGGGTAAAATCAGGCATTTATCAGGTTTCAAACATATAGATCATCATGGCCGGACATAGTAAGTGGGCAAACATCCAGCACCGCAAGGGGCGCCAAGACGCCAAGCGCGGCAAGCTCTGGACCAAAATCATCCGTGAAATCACCGTGGCCGCGCGCGATGCGGGCCCCGACCCTGCCGCCAACCCGGCCCTTCGGCTGGCCTGGGACAAGGCCACGGCAGCCAACATGCCCAAAGACAACATCCTGCGGGCCATTCAGCGGGGCGCCGGCGGCGGCGACGACAGCCACTACGAAGAAATCCGCTACGAAGGCTACGGGGTCGGAGGCGCCGCCGTCCTGATCGAATGCCTGACGGACAACCGGCAACGCACGGTGTCCGAAGTGCGGCACACCCTGTCGAAACACGGCGGCAACCTCGGGCAGGATGGTAGCGTGGCGTTCATGTTCAAGCATTGCGGCCAGTTCATCTTCGCGCCCGGTTCGTCCGAAGACGCCATCATGGAGGTGGCGCTCGAGCACGGTGCCGACGACGTCCAGACCGACGAAGAAGGCGTCATCGAAGTCACCTGCGAACCCGGTCAATACACGAGCCTGAAAAAAGCGTTCGTCGAGGCCGGCCTCGAACCCGAGCTCGACGGCGTCATCATGAAGGCGCTCAGCGAAGTCCAGCTCGAGGGCGAAGAGGCGGAACGCATGCAGAAAATCATCGATCTCCTCGAAGGCCTGGATGATGTCCAGGAAGTCTACACGACAGCCGTCATGGACGAAGCCGAATGAAGCTGCTGGTCATTGGGTCCGGAGGGCGCGAGCACGCCCTGGCTTGGTGTCTGGCCAAATCCCCGCGGGTACAGAAAGTCTACGTGGCACCTGGCAACGGGGGCACGAGCCGCCGTGCCGAATACGAAAACCTGCCCCTCACCGATCCGGCGGGCCTGGTTGCGTTCGCCCGCGAACAAAATATCGCCTTTACGGTGGTGGGGCCAGAAGCCCCGCTGGCCAGCGGGCTGGTCGATGCGTTCCGCCAGGCGGGTCTGCGCATTTGCGGCCCCACCCAGGCCGCCGCCAGGCTGGAAAGCTCCAAAGACTACGCCAAAGCGTTCATGCTGCGTCACGGGCTGCCCACCGCAGGCTACCAGAGCTTCACAGACCGCATCCAGGCACGCGAATACGTACGCCATCACGGCGCCCCCATCGTCATCAAGGCCGACGGCCTGGCGGCCGGCAAAGGGGTGGTGGTGGCGGAAACCACCGACCAGGCCCTGGCGGCCATCGACCACATGCTGGGCCCTGATGGCGCCTTTGGCCACGCCGGAGCCCGCGTCGTCATAGAAGACTACCTCGAAGGCGAAGAAGCGAGCTTCATCGTCCTGTGCGATGGCCAGCACATTCTGCCGCTGGCAACCAGCCAGGACCACAAACGGCTGCTCGACGGCGACGGCGGGCCCAACACAGGGGGGATGGGCGCCTACTCGCCAGCACCCATCGTGTCACCAGGCCTGCATAATCGCATCATGCGGGAAATCATGATGCCCGCCGTACGCGGCATGGCCCAGGATGGTGTCCCCTACACCGGCTTCCTGTATGCCGGGCTGATGATCGGGCCCGGGCCCGATGCCGCGCGCAGCCTCAAGGTGCTCGAATTCAACTGCCGCCTGGGCGACCCGGAGGCTCAACCGATCCTGATGCGCGTCAAGAACGATTTCACACAGGTCATCGAACACGCGATCGACGGCACGCTCGACCAGGCCGAGATCGAATGGGACCGGCGCACGGCGCTTGGCGTCGTATTGGCATCCGCAGGCTATCCAGAGGCCCCCTGCACGGGCCGCCCGATCACCGCTCTGGCGCCCGACACGGGCGAATGCATGACATTTCACGCGGGTACCGCCCTGCAGGATGGCCAGCTGGTCACCACCGGCGGGCGGGTGCTGTGCGTGACGGTGTTGGCCGATTCAGTCCGGCGGGCCCGGCAACTGGCCTACGAAGCCGTCGGCCAGACACACTTCGAAGGCTGCCAGTACCGCCATGACATCGGCTGGCGTGCCCTGCCCGATACCCCCTTGCACCGAGATGCATCATGATGGTTCCCATCCAACGCGCCCACGATTTCTTTGCCGGCCTCCAGGACAGCATCGTACACGCCCTCGAGGCCCTGGAAGGCGCGGCATTCGGCCGCGACCCCTGGCAGCGCCCCGAAGGGGGTGGGGGCCTGGCCCGCTACTGTGAAGGCGGGGCGGTCTTCGAACGGGCGGGCGTGCTGTTCAGTCATGTGCAAGGGGCTGCGCTGCCGCCCTCGGCCAGCGCCCTGCGCCCCGAGCTGGCGGGTCGGTCCTGGGAGGCCATGGGCGTATCCATGGTGTTGCATCCGCGCAATCCTCACGTACCCACCACGCACATGAACGTGCGCTTGTTCGTTGCCCACGGCCATCAGGGCGAAGAAGACGTATTCTGGTTCGGCGGTGGCCTGGATCTCACGCCGTACTATCCGGTCGAGGCCGACGTCCGGCATTTCCATCAAGTGTGCCACGACGCCGTCGCCCCCTTCGGCGCAGACAAATACCCGCGCTACAAGGCATGGTGCGATGAATACTTTTTTCTGCGTCATCGCAACGAAACCCGCGGGGTCGGCGGCCTGTTTTTCGACGACCTGAACACCCCCGGATTCGACACTTGTTTCGCGCTCACCCGCGCCGTGGGCGAATGCTTCGTGCCGGCCTACGTGCCTATCGTACAGGCGCGCAAACAAACCGCGTATGGCGAACGTGAACGGGCGTTCCAGGCCTACCGGCGTGGTCGCTACGTAGAATTCAATCTGGTCTATGACCGCGGCACCCTGTTTGGCCTGCAATCAGGCGGGCGTACCGAATCCATCCTCCTTTCCATGCCGCCGGTTGCCCAATGGCGCTACGACTGGCAACCCGAACCCGGTTCGGCCGAAGACCAGCTGTCTGCCTATCTCAAGCCGCGCGCATGGCTGGACGCCTGAAAATCGGGCTGCTGGGCGGCAGCTTCGACCCTGTGCACAATGCGCACATCCGGCTGGCCCTGGCCGCGCGCGAGCATCTCGGGCTCGATCGGGTCGAGCTGATCCCGGCCTCAGCCCCCTGGCAACGCAGCCCGCTGCACACAGACGCCCGGCACAGGCTGCGCATGCTCGAGCTCGCGCTCGCAAGCGAGCCCACCCTGACCATCAACCCAAGCGAGCTGGAACGCGCCGGGCAAACCTACACCATCGATACCGTCCAGGCGCTGGATCCCGCCCATGACTACATATGGATCCTGGGTGCCGACCAGCTGGCCAATTTCTGTACGTGGCATGCGTGGCGCGAGATCCTGAACCACGTTCAGCTGGCCGTCGCAGCCCGCCCGGGTTACGCACCCGACCCGCCTGCCGATCTGCAGCAGGCCTTGCTGGACACACCCGACAAACCGCTGCTGCACATCCCATTCGAGCCCGACCCCACCTCAGCCACCTGGATACGCCAGGCGCTGGCCCGCGGGCACCCTGTACAGGATCTACTGCACCCACACGTACTATCCTATATCCACACGCATCATCTCTACCAGAACGGGGCGAGCGCCCGAGCACACACCTTATGAACCTGCAAAAACAGCAACGACTGGTCATTGACGCCCTGGAAGACGCCAAAGCCAGGGACATCAAAGTCTTCAACACAACCGGCCTGACGGGCCTGTTCGACCGGGTGGTCATTGCCAGCGGCACCTCGAGCCGCCAAACCAGGGCGATTGCCCAGCACGTGGCCGAACAGGCAAAAAAAAGGGGGTTGGAGATCATCGCCTTCGAGGGCGAGGACACAGGCGAGTGGGTGCTGATCGATCTGGGCGACATCGTGGTGCACTGCATGCAGCCGGATATTCGCCTGTATTACAACCTGGAAGAAATCTGGGGCGGTAAACCGGTGCGGGTGAAGCTGCTGGCGTCATGAAGCTGCTGGTCTACGCCGTCGGCCAGCGCATGCCGACCTGGGTGCAGGATGCCTGGGACGACTACGCCAGGCGCATGCCACGCGAGTGTCCCCTGACGCTGCACGAAATCCGCCCCGAGTCCCGCGCCCTGGGCAAGACAGCCGAGCAGCTGATGCGCGCCGAAGCCGCGCGTATCGAAGCAGCCTTGCCGGACCAGGCCCAACGCATCATACTGGACGAACACGGCAAAACGCTGAACACCATGCAGTTGGCGCAGCAGCTGCAGCGCTGGCGAGACGCCAGCACCGACGTGGCGTTCGTGATCGGTGGCCCGGATGGCCTGGATCCCGACCTGAAACGCTCGGCCCACCAGAGCCTGCGGCTTTCATCCCTGACCCTGCCCCACCCCATGGTGCGCATCCTGCTGGCCGAGCAGCTCTATCGCGCCTGGAGCATACTGGCCGGACATCCATACCACCGCAGCTGATGCTGCGCGCCTGACCACGCTGTGCCGATTTACACCGTTTCGGAGATTCTCATGACACCGCGCCGCCGCACCAAGATCGTTGCCACTCTGGGGCCTTCGACCTCCAGTCCAGAACGGATCGAGGCCATGATCTTGGCGGGCCTGGACGTCGCGCGCCTGAACTTCTCGCATGGCCAGCCAGAGGACCATCGCCAGCGGGTGCTGCGCGTACGGGCCATTGCACAGCGGCTGGATCGCCACGTGGCAATCATGGGCGATCTGCAAGGGCCCAAGATCCGGATTGCCCGCTTTGCGGCCGGGCGCGTCACGCTGCAGGCCGGCCAGCCCTTCACCTTGTCGACCCTCCATCCACTGGATGCCGGCACGGAGCGCGTCGTGGGCATCGAATATCCGCCCCTGGTGCACGCTTGCGCACCCGGCGACGAGCTGCTGCTGGACGACGGCCGGGTCATCCTGCACGTGGACGCTGTCGACGCGGACCAGGTCCACACGACCATCAAGGTCGGGGGCGAGTTGTCCGACAATAAAGGGATCAACCGTCGTGGCGGCGGGATTTCCGCACCCAGCCTGACAGCCAAGGACCACAGGGATATCGAATTGGCCGCCGAACTCGAGCTCGATTACGTGGCGGTGTCTTTTCCCCGCTCCGGCGCGGATATCAGCAGCGCACGCGAGCTCGTGCGGGCCGCAGGCAGCCAGGCCTGGATCATTGCCAAGATCGAGCGCGCCGAGGCCGTGGCCGACGACGCCGCGCTGGATGACCTGATCCGCGCCAGCGACGGCGTGATGGTGGCCCGCGGCGACCTTGGCGTAGAGATCGGCGATGCACGCCTGGTCGGCATACAGAAACGGATCATCCGCCACGCCCGCACGCTGAACAAATTGGTCATCACGGCCACCCAGATGATGGAATCCATGACGGCCAGCCCCGTGCCCACCCGTGCCGAAGTATCGGACGTTGCCAACGCCGTGCTCGACTACACCGATGCCGTCATGCTGTCGGCCGAATCGGCATCCGGCGACTATCCGGTGGAGGCGGTAGAGGCCATGGCGCGGATCTGCCTGGGCGCCGAGCAGGAACCCACCAGCACCCAATCGCATCACCGCATGGGCGAGACTTTTTCACGCTGTGATGAAACCATCGCACTGGCCAGCATGTATGCCGCCAACCACTTTCCCGGCATCAAGGCCATCATCTCGCTCACGGAAAGCGGCCACACGCCTTTGATCATGTCGCGCATCCGCTCGGGGGTGCCGATTTACTGCTATACCCGGCACGTCAGTACCCAGCGCCGTGCCGCCCTGTTTCGCGGCGTGTATACCGTCCCCTTCGATGCAACGCACCTGCCTCCAGCCGACGTCAGTGAAGCGGCCATCGACCTCCTGCGCCGACAGGGGCTCTTGCAAAAGGACGACTGGGTCATACTGACCAAGGGCGACTTCTACAGCGACAGCGGCGGCACCAACGGCATGAAGATTCTGCGCGTACACTGAACCCCACCCGTCTCACCAATGAATGATTTCGTCCTGCTCGCATCCGCCAGCCCCAGACGCCACGAGATACTGACGCAACTGGGCATCGAACACGCGGTGCTCCACGTACCGCCACCAGCGGGCGAAGACGAGCCGCGCCTGGTTGGCGAGCCCGCAGCCGACTACGTGCGCCGCACAGCACGCAACAAAGCGCAGCATGCACGCGCCTGGCTGCAGGCCGGCGGTCGGCCGCCCGGCGCGGTGCCACCGGATTGGCCGACCCACTGGCCGCAGTGCCCGATACTGACCGCGGACACCACCGTTTCCATCGATGACGAAGTGCTGGGCAAGCCCTTGGACGCGGCCGATGCGGCGCGCATGCTGCGCCGGCTGTCCGGCGGCCGGCACCAGGTGCTGACCGCGGTCGCCCTGCAGGCGCATGGCCAGCTGCATCAGGCCATCAGCGTCAGCCATGTCTGGTTGCAGCGCCTGACGGCCTCGGACATCGATCGCTACATCGCGAGCGGCGAGCCCTTCGGCAAGGCGGGCGCATACGCCATCCAGGGGCGCGCAGCCGCCTTCATCACCCGGCTGGAAGGCAGCTATACCGGGGTCATGGGGCTGCCCGCGCACGAAACCACACAATTGCTGCGTGCTGCCCACGCGACCTGACACCCGGCATCACGCAAAAGCCCGCTCGATGATCACGGCCTGGTCCTGCGCGTGGCTCGAATGGAAACTGCCAGCCGGCGAGGCACTTTCGGGCCGGCCACAGAATCTGAACCGGGGGTGGGCGCAGCCGGCCAGACGGGCCAGGTCCTCGAGCCGGCGATCATAGTATGGCCAGGCGCCCATGTTTTCGGGCTCTTCCTGCACCCAGACGAGGTCGGCGGATGGATGGTTCTGCAGCAATGCACGCAATTCATCCGTTGGCAAAGGGTACAGCTGCTCGAGACGGACGATCGTGACATCCGGATGGTGATGGGCCTGGCGGTGGTCTTCCAGCTCGTAGGCAATTTTTCCGGAACACACGAGGAGCCGGCGTGCCGGTGACGACGCAGGGCTGACGTGCAGTGCGGAGAACCGCGTGCCCGGACAGAACGCAGCCAACGGTGATACGGCGGCGGGTAGCCGCAGCAGGGTCTTGGGCGCCACCACGATCAAGGGCCGCTCCTGACCGTCGAGCACGTGCTGGCGCAGCGCATGGAAATAATTGGCCGGCGTCGTGGGATTGATGAGCCACAGATTGCCATGGGCGCACAATTGAAGATAACGCTCGATCCGGGCCGAGGAATGCTCCGGCCCCTGCCCCTCGAGCCCATGCGGCAACAATACCACGAGCCCTGATGACTGCCGCCACTTGCACGCGCCGCTGGTGATGAACTGGTCGATCATGATCTGGGCGCCATTGGCAAAATCACCGAACTGCGCCTCCCACAGCGTCAACGTGTTTTTGGCGGCCAGGCTATGCCCGTACTCGAACCCCAGTACCGCATATTCGGACAGTGGGCTGTTGATGACCTCGAACGCCCCCTGCCCCGCCCCCAGATGATTCAGACTGCAGTACCTCCGATTGTCATGGACGTCGGTCAGAACGAAATGTCGATGCGAAAACGCGCCACGCGCCACGTCCTGACCGCTGAGGCGCACGTTCAGGCCTTCGGCCAGGAGGCTGGCAAAGGCAAGCGCTTCAGCCACGGCCCAGGCGACCCCTTGCTCCGTATGGCTGCGAGCACGGATCTGCTTTGCCAGCCGGTCGCCAAGCGTCAACCCATCCGGTACGTGGGCCAGCGCCTCGAGCAGACCCAGCAGCCGCTCCTGCGGCACGCCGGTCTGCGGACTTGGCACGGGTTCGATGGCTGCGGCAAGGCCCGGTTCCCCGGCCTGATCCACCGCACGCTGCTTGCGCTGCCCCGCGGCCTCGAATGCGAGATCCAACTGCTTCCAGTGCTGCTTCGCAAAATCCCTGGCCGCTTGCGGATCGAGCGCGCCCGAGGCCAGCAGGCGCTTTTCCAGCTGGTTCCCAAGTGGCTCACGCTGGTCGATCGCCTGATACAGCACCGGCTGCGTGAACCGGGGTTCGTCAAACTCATTGTGGCCATGACGCCGGTATACGACCAGATCGATCACGGCGTCGCATGCCTGGGCCTGGCGATACTCGACCGCCAGGCCGGCGGCCCGGATGGCCGATTCAGGGCATTCGCCATTGACATGCAGGATCAGGCCGTCGACCGCTTTCCAGGAATCGGTGCAATGGTAGGAACTGCGCCCCTCGTCAGGTTCGGTGGTGAAGCCCAGCTGATTGTTGACCACCACGTGGATGGTGCCCGCCGTCGAGAACCCGGCCACCGCACCCAGTTGGAGACATTCGCTGACGATCCCCTGCCCGATCACCGCGGCATCGGTATGCAGAATGACGCCCAACACGTTGCCGGACTGCCCGTCGGGGCGACCCGCCTGGCGCGCGCGGGTCACGCCCAGCGCCACTGGATCCACCGCTTCGAGGTGCGACGGATTGGGCAGCAGGCGGACCCGGACCGACCTCCCCCCTTTGGTGACGGTGCCCTCATAGCCAAGATGGTAAGGGATGTCTGCCGGAATATCCGGGGCCTCTGGAAACGGATGAAGGCCCATGAATTCGGCAAGCAGGTCAACCAGGGGTTTGCCCAGCACATTGGCCATGAGATTGAGACGCCCTCGATGCATGCTGCCCAGCACGACTTCCTCGACCCCCATGCGAGCCGCCTGCGTCAGGATCTGGTCGAGCACGACCGACAGGATTTCAGCCCCCTCGAGACCAAATTTCTTTTTACCAGGGAAACGGGTCATCAAAAAACGCTCGAACTCGCTGGCCGCCACCACGCTGCGCCAGGCATCGATGAGCACGTCGTCGGAACACGCGGCCCAGGGCTGCGAGAGCCGTTCATCCACCCATTGCACGCGGTCCAGGCGAGTCATGTGCGCCGTCTCGACAGCCAACGTGCCGGTGTATTGGCGGCGCAACGTATCCGGATCGGTTTCAAGCCCCCACTGTCCGGCAAAGAACGCCTCGAGCACATCGACCGGCGGCGGATCGCCATCAGCCAGTGGGTTCAGGTCTGCCAGCAAATGACCGTAGCGGCGCAACAGAGTGGCGCGCAGGGCGGCCGCTGCGCCGCCCTGCGCCGTACCTACGGCCGCTGGATCATCGGTTTGGATCAGGTCATCGATGAAGCGGAACACACTTTGCCAAGACGAATCCACTGACGCAGGCTGCTCGCGAAATTGCGCATACAGGGATTCCATATAATGGACTGAAGCATTCCCAAGGGCTGAAGGCAGGAACTTTTGTCTGAGCATGGTCGAACCGGAGAGTTATGTCGAAGCTTATATACTGCATCATGATTTCATCCACCTTACTTTACCCGGGACCCAGGCACACTGGCAGCACACCATGAAGACAGAAAACGGATCAGGCCCCTCGGCGCAACTTGCCAGGGTCCGACAATCCCTGGAAAACGTCAAGGTACTGTTCGACGCGGCCGTCATGGCCATCGCACGGCAGTGCAGCGAACACGCCCGGCTGAAGAATACACTGCTCGACGCCTACCAGGCCAGCAGCTACGAGCTGGCCTGGGCATGCGCCGAGTGGCAGGCCGCGTACCATCTGTGTCACGGCCCCGATTCCGGGCAGGCGCTGGACCAGGGCCTGAACCTGACCTACGCGATGGATGCCGCGCAATCCATCCTGACCCGCCTCGAACGCGTCTATGCCGACGTCGGCATGGATCCCGAGCCCATCGCAATCCTTGCCTATAGCCAGGCCTTTCAGTCGCTTCGGCGCGAATTGTGCGCAGCCCACCAAAAAGCAAAGCTCGGTGCCATGGCCATCGATCACCCCGAGAAAATCGGGCGCGTCGAGCTGCACCCCGATGTGGCCATGATCCAGGATGCCTTCCAGCGGTTTGCACAAGATGTCGTGCGGCCCCAGGCCACACAGATCCATCGCAAAGACCTTACGGTGCCAGACGACATTCTCTCGGGCATGTGCTCGATGGGCGCCTTCGGCCTGAGCATTCCCGAAAACCATGGGGGCAGTGCCGATGGCTCCCCCAACGACCTGCCCGCCATGCTGGCGGTCACCGAAACCCTGTCCGATGCATCGCTGGGCGCGGCCGGCAGCCTCCTGACACGCCCGGAGATTCTCGCGCGGGCGCTGCTCGAGGGCGGGACCCAGGCGCAGAAAGACCACTGGCTGCCGCGGATGGCCAGCGGCGAGGTGCTGTGCGCCATCGCCATCACCGAGCCCGACCATGGTTCGGATGTGGCGCGACTCACCCTCAAGGCGCACAGGACCCCCCAGGGCTGGCTGTTGAACGGCGCCAAGACCTGGTGCACATTCGCCGGGAAAGCACACTTGATCATGGTGGTTGCACGAACCGAATCCCAGCCGGGTTACCAGGGCCTGAGCCTGTTCCTGGTCGACAAGCCGTCCTTCGATGGCCACGAATTCATGCACCGCCAGCCCTCTGGGGGCCACCTGTCTGGCCGCGCGATTCCCACCATAGGTTATCGGGGCATGCATTCCTTCGATCTGCATTTTGAAGACTATCTCGTGCCCGACAGCCAGCTCATCGGCGCAGAAAAAGGACGAGGGCGCGGGTTTTACTACACCATGGCCGGCATGACCGGGGGCCGTATGCAGACAGCCGCCAGGGCGGCCGGGGTGATGCACGCCGCCCTGACCGAGGCCATTGCCTATGTCAAAGATCGCACGCTTTTTGGCACACCATTGGCCAGCCATCAACTCACACAAGTCAAAATCTGCGATATGGCGGCTTTGTACGCGGCGGCCCGCAAGCTCGCCTACGCCGTCAGCCATCAGTTGTCCACGGGCGGCAACCCCATGCAGGCCAGCCTGGTCAAATTGCTGGCCTGCCGGGCCGCAGAGCACGTCACGCGCGATGCGCAGCAACTGCACGGAGGGCTGGGCTATGCCGAAGAAACCGCTGTCAGCCGGCACTTCGTGGATGCACGCGTATTGTCCATCTTCGAGGGCGCCGAAGAAACCCTGGCCTTGAAAGTCATTTCCAGAAGTCTGTATGAATCGGCCCTCAGTGCCGCAGACGCCACCCATCAACCTACTACCGCCTGAAGGACACCATGTTTCCACACTTGCTCAACGATCTTCACGTCATCGAACTATCCGCTTTTGTGGCCGCTCCATTGGGGGGTATGACGCTGGCCCAGATGGGGGCCGATGTCATCCGGATCGACCCGCTGGGCGGCGGGCTGGATAGCGCGCGCTGGCCACTGGCGGACAATGGCGGCAGTCTCTTCTGGAATGGCCTGAACAAAGCCAAGAAGTCGGTAGCCATCAATCTGCACACCGAGGCGGGGAAAGCGCTCGCGCGAGCATTGATTCTGGCAAGGAATGAAACGATCCTGCTCACCAATTTCCCGTCTCGGGGCTTACTGGACTACAACGCGCTCAGTAAAAACATGCCGAGTCTCATCCAACTGACGATCACCGGCAATCATCACGGAAAATCCGCCGTCGATTACACGGTCAATCCGGCCGTGGGATTGCCCCTGATCACCGGGCCGGAAGACAGCCAGGATGTCTGCAACCACGTGCTGCCCGCCTGGGATCTGATCACCGGGCACATGGCCGTGATCGGCATCCTGGGGGCCGAACGGCAACGACAGCGCACGGGCCTCGGGCAGCATGTCAAGCTGGCGCTCGAAGATGCGGCATTGGCCATGATGGGTCACCTGGGCTTCGTTGCCGAAGCGCAGCTTGGCCACGAACGCCAACGATACGGCAATTATCTGTTCGGTGCGTTCGGCAAGGACTTCATGACCGCCGACGGCCGCCGGATCATGGTGATCGGCCTGACACTCAAGCAGTGGCGCAGCCTTTGCGCTGCGACCGAATTGGACAGCGACATTCAGGCGCTTGGAGAACGACTGGGTCTGGACCTGAATGACGAAGGCAACCGCTTCAAGGCGCGCGAAGACATCGCCGCCCTGCTGGGCCCATGGTGCGCGCGCCGCTCATTGGCCGATATCCAGCAGGTATTCGATGCCCATGGCGTATGTTGGGGCCCATATCAGTCCATGATGGAATGCGTGCAGCAGACAGGGCCGGCCAGCCTGGCTGAAAATCCTATTTTCTCGGCGATCCACCAGCCAGGCATTGGAGATTACCTGATGCCGGGCCTGCCTCTGGATTTTTCTGCCGCCCGGCGCGAAGCGACCGCGCCTGCACCGGTTCTTGGAGAACATACCGAAGAAGTCCTCACCAAGGTGCTCGGCTTGAGCACTGCGCAAATCGGCGTCCTGATCGACGAAAAAACCATCGCGAAACCCTGACTTCCTGATCGACGCGACGGCCGGCCGGATATGCAAAAAGCCCCTGCAGTTTGTTTCTGCAGGGGCTTTTTCGGATAAGGTGCCTGACGATGACCTACTTTCACGGATGTCCATCCACTATCATCGGCGCGAAGGCGTTT
>Ga0172382_10001007_pt1 | contig 52142 bp, 44 predicted proteins | sample Leawel138RmetaG_FD_122245 | JGI IMG/M metagenome (GOLD analysis project Ga0172382, IMG submission 122245) | Leachate microbial communities from a municipal landfill in Southern Ontario, Canada - Leachate well 138R metaG | ecosystem: Engineered > Solid waste > Landfill > Unclassified | place... | reverse complement strand
CATTACAGCATCCGCGACTGGGGAGCCATCGACCGAAGCTGGATCGAGCGCAACCTGCCGCGCATCAAATCCGTTCTCGGCTATCCCTGACCACCCATGAACGGCGATCTGCTGCTGGTTCTGGGCCTGCTGGGCATCTGCGTCGGGCTGTTCATCGTCAACCGTCCGCGCATGGACGTGGTCGCGCTGCTGGCGATGGTCGCCCTGCCGCTGTCCGGCGTGCTGACCATCGACGAGGCGCTGGCCGGCTTCAGCGACCCCAGCGTGCTGCTGATCGCCGCGCTGTTCGTCATCGGCGACGGTCTGGTGCGTACCGGCATCGCCTATCGCCTGGGCGATTGGCTGATGCGCCGCGCCGGTAGCAGCGAGAGCCGGCTGCTGATCCTGCTGATGCTGGCGGTCGCGGGACTCGGCTCGGTGATGAGCTCCACCGGCGTGGTAGCGATCTTCATCCCCGTGACGCTCGGCATCGCCGCGCGCATGCAGCTGTCGCCGAGCCGGCTGATGATGCCGCTGGCATTCGCCGGCTTGATCAGCGGCATGCTGACGCTGGTCGCCACGCCGCCGAACATGGTGGTGCACAGCGAACTGCGTCGCGCCGGCCTGGACGGCTTCGCCTTCTTCGACTTCGCGCCCATCGGCCTCGCCATCCTGCTGCTCGGCATCGGCTACATGCTGCTGGCGCGCCGCTGGCTGGGCGGCAATGACCGGCATGAACAACCGCGACCGCGACTGACGCTGGCCGACCTGGCCCAGGCCTACTGCCTCGGCGAGCGCGAGCGGCGGCTACGCGTCAAACCCGGCTCGATCCTCGGCGACCGCGTGCTAGACGAGCTGGAACTGCGTAAGCAGTACGGCATCAACGTGATCGCCATCGAACGCCAGCATCGTTTTCGCAAGCTGTTGCTGGTGGCTACCGGCAACACCGAGCTGCTTGTCGGCGACGTGCTGCTGGTCGATCTGGCCAGCCCGGCGATCGGTCTGCTCGGTGCCTTCGACGAACTTGGGCTGGAGCCTCTGCAGCTGTCGCGTTCCTATTACGCCGATCATTCGCATGAGCTGGGCCTGGCCGAAGTCGCGCTACCGCCCGACTCCAGCCTGCCGGGCAAGACGATCCAGCAGCTGGGCTTTCGCAGTCATCACAAGCTCAACGTGGTCGGCCTGCGGCGCAATCATGAGGCGCTGCGCGGCCTGCTGGTGGACGAGAAACTCAAGCCAGCCGACACCCTGCTGGTCGCCGGCAGCTGGAAGCACATCCACCGTCTGCAGGGGCTGAGTCGTGATTTCCTGGTGCTCAGCCTGCCGGCGGAGGTGGATGACGTGGCGCCCGCCGCCCGCCGCGCGCCGCTCGCCCTGTTCAGCCTGGCGGCGATGGTGGCGCTGATGGTCAGCGGCCTGGTGCCGAACGTGCTGGCGGCGTTGATCGGCTGCCTCTTGATGGGACTGTTCCGCTGCATCGACATGGACAGCGCCTACAAGGCCATTCACTGGCAGAGCCTGATTCTGATCGTCGGCATGCTGCCCTTCGCCCAGGCGCTGCAGAAAACCGGTGGCATCGCCCTGGCCACTGGCGGCCTCATTGGCCTGCTGGGCGACGCCGGGCCGTATGCGCTGCTGGCCTGCCTGTTCGTGCTCACCGCCGTGATCGGGCTGTTCATCTCCAACACGGCGACTGCCGTGCTGATGGCGCCGATCGCGCTGTCGGTGGCCGAACAGTTGGGAGCCTCGCCCTACCCCTTCGCCATGATCGTCGCGCTGGCCGCTTCGGCCGCCTTCATGACACCCGTCTCTTCACCGGTGAACACCCTGGTGCTGAATCCCGGGCATTACCGCTTCACCGATTTCGTGCGCATCGGCGTGCCCTTCACGCTGCTGGTGATGCTGGTCTCGCTGCTGCTGGTGCCGCTGCTGTTCCCATTCCAGGGCTGACGGCCGGCAAAAAGTGGCATGGTCGCCGGCGCCGTGGGCGGTTACTCTCGACCTCCCATACCAACAAGAAATTTCTCCATGCCGCACCGCCCTGCCCTGTTCCCGGTTCTGCTCGCCGGCGCCACGCTGCTGCTGGTCGTCCACGGCCTTGGCCGTTTCGTCTACACACCTCTGCTGCCCTGGCTAGTGGAAGATGGCCTGCTCAGCGTGCAACAGGGCGCCAGCATCGCCAGCTGGAACTACCTCGGTTACCTGATCGGCGCGCTGCTCGCGCTGCGCTGGCACCGCGTCGCGCAAATTCGCCGCAGCCTGCCCTGGGCACTGGCGCTGCATCTGCTCAGCGCGCTGCTGCAGACCCAGGCGCAATCGCCCGATGCGCTCGCCGCGCTGCGTCTGGCCAACGGCATCGCCAACGGCCTGGTGTTCGTGCAGGCGCCGTCGCTGATTCTCGAATGGCTGGTCCGTCACCAGCGCGCGTCGTCCAGCGGTCTCGTCTATCTCGGCGTCTGCGTCGGCCTGATCGTCTCCAGCCTGCTGGTCAGCCTGAGCGACGGACTGCTGCAGGGCGCCGAGCGCTGGTGGCCGGCGGCGCTGCTGTCGCTGCCGCTGGCCTGGTGGGGCTGGCGCCAACTGGCGAAACTCGATCTGCCGAACGAAACACCGGCCGACGATCCAGCCACGGCGCCCAGCGGCCGGCTGTTCGACCGGGCCAGCACGCCGCTGTTCCTATCCTATGCCGGCGCCGGCATGGGCTACATCCTGCCGATGACCTTCCTGCCGATGATCGCGAGACTGCAGGTCGAGCCCGGCGATTTCCTCATCGATGGCAGCTGGCTGGTGGTCGCCCTGTCGACCCTGCCGTCGCCCTGGCTGTGGAACCGCCTGGGCGGGCGCCTCGGCGACGATATCGCGCTGCGCCTGAGCTATCTGGCGCAACTGCTCGGCGTGCTGGCGGTGCTGCTGTTGCCCGGCGCGAGCGGCATCCTGCTCTGCGCGGTGCTGGTCGGCAGCACTTTCCTCGGTACCGTGCTGCTGACCCAGCGACTGGCGCGCACGCTGCACCCGCATCAGGGGCCGCGCCTGTCCGCAGCGCTGATTGCCCTCTACGGCCTGACCCAGCTCGCCGCGCCCTGGCTGACCAGTCTCTGGATGGGCATCGGCGGCAGCCTGCACAGTGCCTTCTGGCTCGGCGCCGGCGCACTGCTCTGGGGCCTGCTGTGGATGCTGGCGGTGCCGCGCCGGCGGTGAAACCTGTGGGACAATGCGCGCCCCGTTCGCAGCGATCCGTACGCCCATGTCCGTCCGCAAATCCAAGACCCCGGCCAGCGCCAAGCCCGACCGCCCGCTCCTGCATCCGCGCAACCGCCACAGTGGGCGCTACGACTTCCCTGCGCTGATCGCCGGCTGCCCGGCGCTGGCCGGCTTCGTCATCGTCAATCCGTACGGCAAGCAGAGCATCGATTTCGCCGACCCGGCGGCGGTGAAGGTATTCAACCGCGCGCTGCTCAAGCAGTTCTACGGGATCGAGCACTGGGACATCCCAGCCGGCTACCTGTGCCCGCCGGTACCCGGACGCGCCGACTACCTACACGGTCTGGCCGACCTGCTGGCCGCCGACAACGCCGGCAGCATTCCGCGCGGCAGGCAGATCCGTGCGTTGGATATCGGCACCGGGGCCAACTGCATCTATCCGCTGATCGGCCATTGCGAGTACGGCTGGCGCTTCACCGGCTCGGATATCGACAACGTCGCGCTGAACGCTGCGCAGGCGATCGTCACGGCTAACGGGCTGAGCGACGCCATCGAGCTGCGCCAGCAATCCGATCGCCGGCACATCTTCCACGGCCTGCTACAAGCGGACGAGCGCTTCGATCTCAGCCTGTGCAACCCGCCGTTTCACGCTTCAGCCAGCGAAGCGACGGCCGGCAGCCAGCGCAAATGGCGCAACCTCGGCAAGCTCGACCCCAAGCGCAAGCTGCCCGTGCTGAACTTCGGCGGACAAGCGGCGGAGCTGTGGTGCGAGGGCGGCGAGGCGGCGTTCATCGCCCGCTTGGCCGAGGAAAGCGTGGCAGTCAGCCAGCAGATCTGCTGGTTCAGCACGCTGGTCTCCAAAGGCGGCAACGTCGCGCCGCTGCAGGCCAGGCTGCGCAGGCTCGGGGCGCGGGAGGTACAGACGCTGGACATGGCCCAGGGCCAGAAGCGCAGCCGCTTCGTGGCATGGACCTTTCTTGACGTGGATCAGCGTGCGCAATGGCGCGCACGGCGCGGGTTACAACAACAGGTCTGATCGCGCGGCGATCAGATCGCCAGATCCCAAAGCTGCTTGTTCTTCAGCGCCAGGGTCTGGATATAGCGCGGTTCACCGTTGATTTCTTCCAGCTCGGTCATGCCGGCCAGTTCGCCCACCACGCGATAGCGCTTGCCGGCGCGCTTGTCCTGCAAGGGATAGAGCTTGGCGATGTGCTGGGCGAGTTCGGTGAGGGTGGTCATGTGTGGGCTCCATAAAACTGCGTGCAGCAGCTTTTTACAGTGCTTTGATTACGGTTCTGCGACAAAGATTGCCGCCTCGCTCGTTGGAGCCCAGCAACGGCGATTTGATTCCGTACACGCGGCGATTTTTTCCGAACGGCGGCGAACCGATCAGCAAATCCCCATTCCCAGCTGCAGCAGCGCCAGACCGCCGCGCTGCCAGCCGAGCCACGCCAGCAGGAGCAGACCGCCGAGCAGCGCGGCCAGCACGACGGCGAACCCCAGCCGGCGCATCACCCACCCGCCTGCGCGGCGCGCAGTCGTGCCACCGGCTGCTCGCGGATCGGCCAGTTCAACGCCGCCGCCATCAGGCTGAGGGCGATCGCGATCTGCCAGACCAGGTCGTAGCTGCCGGTATGATCGTACAGCCAACCGCCCAGCCAGCCACCGAAGAACGAACCGATCTGATGGAACAGGAAGGCAATCCCGCCGAGCATCGACAGATTGCGCACACCGAACATCGTCGCCACCGTGCCATTGGTCAGCGGCACCGTCGACAGCCACAGCAGCCCCATCGCGATACCGAACGCATAGGCGCTCCACACGCTCAGCGGTGCCAGCAGGAACGCGCTAATCACCACTCCGCGAATCAGATACAAGGCCGCCAGCAGACGCGGCTTGGAATAGCAGCTGCCCAGCCAGCCAGCGGTGTAGGTGCCGACGATATTGAACAGCCCGACCAGCGCCAGCACCGTGGTGCCGACCTGCGCCGGCAGGTGCTGATCGACCAGATAGGCCGGCAGATGCACGCCGATGAATACCACTTGGAAGCCGCAGACGAAGAACCCCAGCGCCAGCAGGCGAAACCCGGAATGCCCGACCGCCTCGCGCAGCGCTTCGCCGAGCGACTGCTGCGCGCCCGCCGGCACCGGCGCCTGGCGGTCGCCGCGCATCATCGCCGCCAGCGGCACGATCAGCACGATCAGCAGCCCCAGCGCCAGCAGCGCCGACGACCAGCCCAGCCACTCGATCAGCCCGAGGCTGCCCGGCAGCATGATGAACTGGCCGAACGAACCGGCCGCGGCGGCGATGCCCATCGCCATGCTGCGCTTTTCCACCGGCACCGCACGCCCCATCGCTCCGAGAATCACCGAGAAGGAGGTTCCCGACAGTCCCAGGCCGATCAGCACGCCGGCGCTCAGGCTCAGCGTTAGCGGCGTGTCGGCGCTCGCCATCAGCAGCAGACCGATGGCATAGAGAATGCCGCCGACCAGCACTGCGCGGGCAACGCCGAAGCGATCAGCCAGTGCCCCGGTCACCGGCTGCGCCAGCCCCCAGATCAGGTTCTGCAGCGCGATGGCAAAGGCGAACACCTCGCGCCCCCAGCCGAACTCCGCGCTCATCGGCGGCAGGAACAGGCCAAAGCCATGCCGCACACCGAGCGACAGCGCGAGGATCAACGAGCTGCCGAGCAGCATCCAGCCGCAGGTACGCCATGCCGAAGTCATCAGTGTCATTCCTTGGGAAAAGACGGCCAGTTTACTCAGTGCTCCCCCCGGCGCCGCAACTGCTCATCGGACTGTCCCGCTCGGTTAAACTGCAGCTGTTCTGCCCATCCTGAATGAGTACCCCATGCCGATTCGCCACTGCATTGTTCATCTGATCGAGAAAAAGCCCGACGGCAGCCCTGCCGTGCTCCACGCGCGCGACTCCGAGCTGGGCGCCTCGCAGGCGATGGAAAACCTGCTGGCCGACCTCAACGAGAGCTACAACGCCAAGCAGGGCAAGGCCTGGGGCTATTTCCACGAGGAGTCCGGCGCCTACCCGTTCAGTGGCTGGCTGGGCCAGTACCTGGCAGGCGGCGAGGATTTCACCGCGTTCAGTCGCCAGGCTGTCGAGCACCTGCAGAAGCTGATGGAAGAATCCAACCTTTCCACCGGCGGCCACGTGCTGTTCGCCCACTACCAGCAAGGCATGACCGACTACCTGGCCATCGCCCTGCTGCATCACAGCGAAGGCGTAACCGTCACCGATGCGCTGGACGTGGCGCCGGCCCGCCACCTCGACCTAGGCCAGCTGCACCTCGCCGCACGCATCAACATTTCCGAGTGGCAGAACAACAAGCAGTCCCGGCAGTACATCTCTTTCATCAAGGGCAAGAACGGCAAGAAGGTTTCGGAGTACTTCCGCGACTTCATCGGCTGCCAGGAAGGCGTTGATGCGCCGGGCGAGACCCGCACGCTGCTGAAGGCGTTCAGCGATTTCGTCGAAAGCGAGGACCTGCCCGAAGAGCAGGCCCGCGAGAAAACCAGCGCACTGGTCGACTACGCCAGCACCCAGGCCAAGCTCGGTCAGCCGATGACCCTCGAAGAACTTTCCGGGGTGATCGACGAGGAGCGTCCGAAGGCGTTCTACGACCACATCCGCAACAAGGACTACGGCTTGTCGCCGGAGATTCCGCCGGACAAGCGCACCCTGAACCAGTTTCGCCGCTTCACCGGGCGCGCCGAGGGTCTGTCGATCAGCTTCGAGTCGCACCTGCTGGGCTCGAAGATCGAGTACGACGAGGCGCGCGACATGCTGATCATCCGCCAGCTGCCCACGCAGCTGAAAGATCAGCTCAAACGCCGCAAGGACTGATCGCCCGAGGCCCCGTATGTCGCGCCTGCCCGATGCCGTTCTCGATGATTGTCTGTGCAACCCGACGGCACCGCTGGCCGGCGACCCCGCACGCCAGTACGGTCTGGACAAGACGCAGGCACAGGCGCAACTGCATACGCTCAAGGGCTGGCTGCGCGAACGGCTGACCATGCTCTGGGCCAACCGCCGCGAGGCCCTGCTGTTGGTGCTGCAGGGCCCCGACTGCGCCGGCAAGAATGGTGTCATCCGCCGCGTACTGAGCGGACTCGACCCGCTGGCGCTGGCGGCCAGCAGCTTCCAGGTGCCGAATGCCGAGGAGCGCGCGCACGACTTCCTCTGGCGCTACCGGCGGCGCCTGCCCGCGCCCGGCACGCTCGGCGTCTTCGACCGCAGCTATTACGAGGCACTGGTCAGCGACCTGCGCGACGGCCTGTGCGAGACGACCGATCTGGCGCCGCGGCAGGCCGCGATCCACGCGCTGGAAGACCAACTGCCGAGCCTGCACATCCACCCGCTGAAGTGCTACCTGCAGATTTCCTGCGCCGAGCAGAAGCGCCGTCTGCATCAGCGTCTGGAGCAGCCGGACAAGCGCTGGAAGCTGAACGCCAGCGATCTCGACGATCACCGCGATTTCGCCAATCGCCAGGCGCGCTGGGCCGAGGTGCTCGCCGCCAGCCATAGGCCGAACGCGCCCTGGTACGTGATCCCCGCCGATCATCGCTGGCTGCGCGACCTGCTCGTCGCCAGCCTGCTCGCCCGGGAGCTGGAACAGCTGGCACAGGATTGGCCGCAGCGGCCGGCGCCCTTCAGCGCCGACGATCTGCAGGGTATTGCGTGCGAACCGCCGCGCTGATCGCGCTGGGCTGGCTGCTGGCCGGCCTCGTCGCCCCGGCAGCCGCGCAGCAGCAGGCGCCCGACCTGTCCGCGCAGGCGCTGCGCTTCACCGTGGCCAATGCCGAATTCACCCTGATGCACGAGATGGGACATCTGCTGATCAGCGAACTTGGCCTGCCCGTGCTCGGCCGCGAGGAGGACGCCGCCGACCAGCTCGGGTTCATGGGGCTGTTCCTGCTGCATGGCCGTCAGCACGACGCCACGTTCTACGCCAAGCTGATGGACGTCGCCGACTACTGGCGGCTGGAATGGCGCAACGCCGAGCGCAACGGTGACGGCATCGCGCTCTGGGACAGCCATGCGCTGGATGCCCAGCGCTTCTACAACATCGCCTGCCTGGCCTACGGCAGCGACCCGGACCGGCTCGATTGGGTGCTCGACGTCAGTGGGCTGCCGGCCGAGCGCGCGCTCTACTGCCCCGAGGAATACCAGCAGGTGGCACATGCCGTGCGTTGGCTGCGCGAGCGCCTGCAACCCCCGGCGCCCGGCACGCCGCGGCATCGGATCGCCGTGGTCTACGACGATCCGCCAAGCAATCTGGCGGACGCGGCGGCGCTGCAGCAGAAAATCCGCGCCAGCGGCGAACTGGAAGCGGTGGCGCGCAAGGCGAGCGAGGCGTTCGACCTGCCGCGCGACCTCACGCTGCGCATGACCACCTGCGGCGCGCCCGACGCCTGGTTCAACCGCATCAGCGGCGAGCTGACGCTGTGCTACGAACGCGTCGCCTATTTCCGCGATCTAGCCGCCCAGCTGCCCGCCGAACGCGCGCCGCAACCCACTCGCTGACGCCCGTCAGCAGGCTTCGATGCGGTAGCCCAGCCGCGGGAAATGTACGTGGACCACGCCCGCGCGCGCATCTTCGCGGCGCAGAATCAGCTCTTCGCTGCCGGCGAACAGCAGCTCGCCCTCCACCGGATCGCTGCCGTAATCCACCGCACGAATCACCACGCGCTGCCCCTGGGCGAAGCCGTTCGGCTCGGCGAACGGCTCATCCGGCAAGGCCGCCGGCGTCGCCTCGCGGGCGATCTGCAACGCCTGCTCGGCCGGCAGTTCGCTGAACGAGCCATGCCCGACGCCCAACACCTTGCCCAGCCAGGCGCGGATATCCGGGTAATCGTCCACCAGCGGCGCGGTCACCGGCGTCGCCCGCAGGAACCACAGGCAGTGCGCCACGGCGAAATCGGCCAGCGACGGCGCGGCACCGAACAGGAACTCGCCCTCGCTGCGCGCCAGCTGCTGCTGCAGGCGCGCCATGTAGGTCGGCCAGTCGTTCTTCGCCTGCGCCAGCGAAACGCGGCTGACACTGCCGTTGCTGAACAGCTGCGCACGATCCTTGCCGAAGGTCTCGACCAACTCCTTGGGCACATTGGCAAAGCGCAACGCCATCGACTCCGGCTGGAACACCAGGCTCACCGCCGTGAGGAACAGCACCGAATCGGCCCATGCGGCGAGCACCGCGACGTTGAATTCCTGGCCCTCGGGAAACAGCTCGGGCGTGGCCTTCTCGGCTTCCAGGCGACGGGCGATCAGCGCCGTATCGCAGTACACGTCGGCCCCGACCTGCAGCACCGGCGTACGCCGGTAGCCACCGGTCAGCGCGGTCAGATCGGGCTTGGGCATCACCGGCGGAATCAGCACCGAGCGCCACGACAGCTGCTTGAAGCCCAGCAGCAGACGCGCCTTCTCGGCAAAGGGCGAGGTGGGATAGTGGTGCAGGATCAGCTCGTGCATGGACAGGCTCCGCCGGAGGAAGGAAAGAGCCTCAGCTTAGACGCTCGGCCGACGCCAGCCTACCGGCCGATTGATGCGTCATTCACGACGCCGGGGTTTCGGCCACCAGCCGCTCCTTGGCGCTCTTGCTCAGCCGCTTGATGGCGATTTCGCGCCGCAGCGCCGCGCTCTTGCCGGCACAGGCCTCGACATACACCAGCGCCATCGCCGGGCTGGAATGGAAGAACCTCGCGCCGCGCCCGCGCTGATGCTCGGCGAAGCGCCGCTGAGCGTCGTCGCTGATGCCGCAGTACAGCGCGCCATTGGCGGCACGCACCAGGTAGACATACCAGGGCTTTGAATCGGCGACGGTCATGGGCGGTGAAGAACCTCGGTGGGGCGGCAGGCGCGCCGTATTATGCCGTAGCCAGCCGCGTGCCGTAGGCGGAACGACGCCGCAGTCCGGGCAACCGGGCAAAGCCAGGAAGCCGCGCCGCAGGCCCCGAAGGACGCGCGCTGCAGCGCCATTGCCGCTCTCCTGCCGAGGCGCCGGAGCGGCGTGCTCGTAGCAGAGAGCCGTTTTGCTGTCCAGATATGGTGGCCGAACGCCTTTGCGTATACTGCGCCGATGTTTTCTCAAACTGCGTTCCGCAAGCGCTGCGCCTACTGGCTGTTGGCGACCGGAGTCCTCCTGATGCTCGGCAGTTGCGCTGACAAGCCCAACGAACTCGAGCGGATACAGGAGGAAGGCGTGCTGCGCGTGATCACCCGCAACAGCCCCGCCACCTATTTCCAGGACCGCAACGGCGAGGCCGGCTTCGAGTACGAGCTGGTCAAGCGCTTCGCCACCGAGCTGGGCGTCGAGCTGGAAATCGAAACCGCCGACAACATCGACGAAATCTTCACCCGTCTCAATCGCCCCGGCGGCCCGGCGCTGGCTGCTGCCGGAATGGTCGCCAGCGAAGGTCGCCAGGCGCTGGCGCGCTTCACCCATTCCTATCTGGATGTCACCACCCAGGTGGTCTATCGCAACGGTCAGCGCCGCCCGCGCAAACCCGAGGATCTGGTCGGCAAACGCATTCTGGTACTCAAGGGCAGCAGCCAGGCGGAAAAGCTCGCCGCCCTGCAGCGCGAATTGCCGGAGCTGCGCTACGAAGAATCCGCCGCGGTGGAAGTGGTCGACCTGCTGCGCATGGTCGACGAGGGGCAGATCGACCTGACCCTGGTCGAATCCAACGAACTGTCGATGAACCAGGTGTATTTCACCAACATCCGCACCGGCTTCGACCTCGGCGAGCAGAACAGCCTGTCGTGGATTCTCGCCAAGGGCGAAGACGACAGCCTGCTGCAGGCGGCCAACCAGTTTCTCGACCAGGCGCAGACGAACGGCACGCTGCAGCGCCTGCGCGAACGCTACTACGGGCATGTCGACGTGCTCGGCTACGTCGGCGCCTATGCCTTCGCCACGCATCTGCAGCAGCGCCTGCCACGTTACGAGAAGACCTTCCGCGAAACCGCCAAGGAGCATGGCATCGACTGGCGGCTGCTCGCGGCAATCGGCTATCAGGAGTCGCACTGGCAACCCGATGCGACCTCCAAGACCGGCGTGCGCGGGCTGATGATGCTCACGCTCAACACCGCCAATGCGATGGGCGTGACCAACCGCCTGGACCCGAAACAGAGCATCCGTGGCGGCGGCAAATATCTGGTGCAGGTGCGCGACAGCCTGCCCGAGAGCATCGAGGAGCCGGATCGCACCTGGTTCGCGCTGGCTGCCTACAACGTCGGCGGCGGTCATCTGGAAGATGCCCGCAAGCTGGCCGAGGCCGAAGGCCTGAACCCGAACAAGTGGCTGGACGTGAAGCGGATGCTGCCACGCCTGGCGCAGAAGCAGTGGTACAGCAAGACGCGCTACGGCTATGCGCGTGGCGGCGAACCCGTGCATTTCGTCGCCAACATCCGCCGCTACTACGACATCCTCACCTGGGTGACCCAGCCGCAGCTCGAAGGGCAGAAGCTGGTACAGGGCAATCTGCACGTGCCCGGCATCTACGCCACCGAAATCGAAGAAAACCTGCCGCCGCTGTGATCCGCCGAGCCGCGCTCAGCCGCGACCGATCGGCGCGAAGATCGCGCGGGTCTGTTCGGCCAGCAGCGCGGGCGCCAGCTCGACTTCCAGCCCGCGCCGACCGGCACTGACATGGATGCTCGGCTGCGCCTGCGCCGAACTGTCGATGAAGGTACGCAGGCGCTTCTTCTGCCCCAGCGGGCTGATGCCGCCGAGCAGATAGCCGGTGGTGCGTTGCGCCACCTGCGGATCGGCCATCTCCACCTTCTTCACGCCGGCGGCCTGTGCCAGTGCCTTGAGGTCGAGCGTGCCGGCCACCGGCACCACCGCCACCAGCAACTCGTTCTTCTCGCTGCAGGCGAGCAGCGTCTTGAATACGCGCGCCGGGTCGAGGCCGAGCTTTTCCGCAGCTTCCAGCCCGTAGGAGGCCGTCTTCGGGTCGTGTTCGTAGCTATGCACGCGATGTTCGACGCGCGCTTTTTTCAGCAGATCGATGGCAGGTGTCATGTTCTGTAATGATGTGGCTGGCTGAATGCCTGTACCTTAGCAGGCAACGCATCCGCGGTGAGCATTCCATGCAGCATCCTCCCCTCGCGCCTGTCGCCGAAATCTACGATCTGGCCGTGGTCGGCGGCGGCATCAACGGTGTCGGCATCGCTGCGGATGCTGCCGGGCGCGGCCTGTCGGTGTACCTCTGCGAGCAGGGCGACCTGGCGCAGCACACCTCCTCGGCCAGCAGCAAACTGGTGCATGGCGGCCTGCGCTATCTGGAACATTACGAACTGCGCCTGGTGCGCGAGGCCCTGGCCGAACGCGAAGTACTGCTGAACATGGCGCCGCACATCGTCGCGCCGCTGCGCTTCGTCCTGCCGTACCGTCCGCACCTGCGCCCGGCATGGATGATCCGCACCGGCCTGTTCCTCTATGACCACCTGGGCCGGCGCGAACGCCTGGCACCTTCGCGCCGCCTGCGGTTCGGTACGGACAGCCCGCTCAAGGCCGAGATCACCCAGGGCTTCGAGTATTCGGACTGCTGGGTCGACGATGCGCGCCTGGTGGTGCTCAACGCCATGAGCGCCCGCGAGCACGGCGCGCACATCCACACCCGCACCCGCTGCGTCAGCGCGCGGCACAGCAAGGGGCTCTGGCATCTGCATCTGGAACGGGCCGACGGCAGCCGCTACTCGCTGCGCGCCCGCGCGCTGGTGAATGCCGCTGGGCCGTGGGTAACCGACTTCCTACGCGAATCGCTGCGCCAGCGCCCGGCGCACGCCATCCGCCTGGTCCAGGGCAGCCACCTGATCGTGCCCAAGCTCTACGACGGCGAGCACGCCTACATTCTGCAGAACGACGACCGGCGCATCGTCTTCGTGATTCCCTATCTGGAGCAGTTCAGTCTGATCGGCACCACCGACCGCGAATACCGCGGCGATCCGGCCCAGGTGACGGTCACCGAGGAGGAAATCCAGTACTTGCTGGCGGTGGTCAATCGCCACTTCAAGCAGCAGCTGCAGGCCGAGGACATTCGCCACCGTTACGCCGGCGTGCGCCCGCTGTGCGACGACGAATCCGCCGATCCGTCGGCGATCACCCGCGACTACACGCTGGTGCTGAATGCCGAGGGCCACGAGCCGCCCCTGCTGTCGGTGTTCGGCGGCAAGCTGACCACCTATCGCAAACTCGCCGAAGCCGCGCTGGCCGAACTCACCCCCTGGTTCGCGCGGATGAAACCGGCCTGGACCCACGACGCGCGCCTGCCCGGCGGCGAAGACATGAGTACCCCGCGCGATCTCGCCGAGGCGCTGTGCACCGGCGCGCCCTGGTTGCCCGAGGCGCTGGCGCGGCGCTGGGCGCACAGCTACGGCAGCCGCAGCTGGACGCTGCTGCACGGTTTGCACGGCCTGACCGATCTCGGCGAGCACTTCGGCAGCGGGCTGTATGCCCGCGAGGTGGATTATCTGATCGCCGTGGAATGGGCGCTGAGTACCGAGGACATTCTCTGGCGGCGCAGCAAGCTCGGCCTGTTCCTCGATGCCCAGGGTCAGGCGCGTCTGGACGACTACCTGCAACGGCAGACACCCGAGCGCCTGCCGCTATTCGCCGCCCCCGACGCTACGCTGCGTCAGGCCTGAGCAGCGGCGACGGCGCGCGGCAGGCGAGCATGGCTGCGGCGCAGCTGCCGCGCGGCGGCCACCATGTTCACCAGCGCCGCCTCGGTCTCCGCCCAAGCGCGGGTCTTCAGCCCGCAGTCGGGATTGACCCACAAGCGCTCGGCGGGAATGCGCTCGGCGGCCTTCGTCAGCAGCTCGACCATTTCCGCGGTGTTCGGCACCCGCGGCGAGTGGATGTCGTAGACGCCCGGGCCGATCTCGTTGGGATAGTCGAAGGCGCGGAACGCCTCCAGCAGCTCCATCTGCGAACGTGAGGTCTCGATGGTGATGACGTCGGCGTCCATCGCCGCGATGGCCTCGATCACGTCGTTGAATTCGCTGTAGCACATGTGCGTGTGGATCTGCGTCTCGTCGCGCACGCCGCTGGCGCACAGGCGGAAGGCGTCCACCGCCCAGTCGAGATAGCCCTGCCACTGCGCGCGACGCAGCGGCAGGCCCTCGCGGAACGCCGCCTCGTCGATCTGCACGATGCGGATGCCGGCCGCCTCCAGATCGCAGACCTCGTCGCGGATGGCCAGCGCCAGCTGCCGTGCCTGCACCTCGCGGCTGACGTCCTCGCGCGGGAAGGACCACATCAGCATGGTCACCGGGCCGGTGAGCATGCCCTTCATGACCTTGCCGGTCTGCTGCTGGGCATAGCGGATCCACTCCACCGTCATCGGTCGCGGGCGGCTCAGGTCGCCGTAGATGATCGCCGGCTTCACGCAGCGCGAACCGTAGCTCTGCACCCAGCCGAAACGGGTGAAGGCATAGCCGTCGAGCTGCTCGGCGAAATACTCGACCATGTCGTTGCGCTCGGCCTCGCCGTGCACCAGCACGTCCAGACCAAGCTGCTCCTGCACCGCCACCGCGTGCCGAATCTCCGCCTGCATGGCAGCAACGTAGTCGGCTTCGCCGAGTGTGCCAAGCCGATGGGCCTGACGCGCCTGGCGGATCGCCGCCGTCTGCGGGAAGGAGCCGATGGTGGTGGTCGGAAACGCCGGCAGCTGCAGATGCGCGCGCTGCTTCGCGATGCGCTCGGCAAACGGCGATGCGCGGCGGCTGTCGGCGGGCGTGATGGCGGCCAGCCGCGCGCGCACCGCGGGGTTGTGGATGCGCGGCGAGGTCGCCCGCGCCCGCTGCACCGCGCGGCTCTCGGCCAGTGCGGCTTGCACGTCGGCGGCGTCCGGCTGATTGACCGCGCGGGCCAGCAGCGCTACTTCGGCGCATTTCTGCACGGCGAAGGCCAGCCAGCTCTTCAGCTCGTCATCCAGCCGGTCCTCGCGTGCCAGATCTACCGGGCTGTGCAGCAGCGAGCAGGATGGCGCCACCCACAGCCGCTCGCCCAGACGTTCGGCGGCGTGGCGCAGCACCGCCAGGGCCTTGTCCAGATCGCAGCGCCAGACGTTGCGTCCGTCGACCAGACCGAGCGAGAGCACCTTGTATGCCGGCAGCCGGTCGAGAATCACCGGGTACTGGTCCGGCGCACGCACCAGATCGATGTGCAGACCATCCACCGGCAGCACGGCCGCCAGCCCGAGGTTGTCTTCCAGGCCGCCGAAATAGGTCGCTACCAGCTTCTTCAGCGGCGCGCGCTGCAGCACGTTGTAGGCGCGCTCGAAGGCGTTCTTCCAGTCCTGCGGCAGGTCCAGAGCGAGGATCGGCTCGTCGATCTGCACCCATTCCACACCCTGCGCCGCCAGCCGCTCGAGCACCTGACCGTAGACCGGCAGCAGGCGTTCGAGCAGGTCCAGCTTGTCAAACTCCGCGCCCTTGGCCTTGCCCAGCCACAGGTAGCTCAGCGGACCGATCACCACCGGCTTGACCGCATGGCCCAGCGCCAGCGCCTCGTCGACCTCCTCGAACAGCTGCGTCCAGCTCAGCTCAAACTGCTGCTGCGCATCGAACTCCGGCACCAGATAGTGGTAGTTGGTATCGAACCACTTGGTCATCTCCTGCGCCTGAGCATCGCCGCCGCAGCAGCGCTGGCCCACACCGCGCGCCATCGCGAATAACGTGTCCAGTCCGATCGCGCCGCTGGCCGGGCGGAAACGCGGCGGGATCACGCCGAACATCAGCGAATGGCTCAGCACCTGGTCGTACCAGGCGAAATCGCCCACCGGCAGCAGCTGAATGCCGGCATCGGCCTGCAGCTGCCAGTGCCGCGCGCGCAACTGGCGACCGACTTGGCGCAGACCGGCTTCGTCCAGTTCGTGCTTCCAGTACGCCTCCAGAGCTTTTTTCAGTTCGCGGTCGCCGCCGATGCGGGGGAACCCCAGGGAGTGCGCTACGGCCATGACAATCTCCATTCAGTTTCAAAATTCAGGTGCAATTGTCGGCCAACGCCTTTAGTGAAACAAACTCACGCTCTTAACATTCATCATCAATATCTCTCATGCAGCAGAGCGGAACCAGCGGTTGGCGCAATCGCCCGCTCGACAGCCCCCTCCCCCTGCGCGAAACTGCGGCTCGATGAGCGCCGCTCATAGCGCTGCCGGCACTAGGGCAGCGGTTTCCTGTCAAACCAAGGACTGCCGACATGCTGGAAATTCGCCACCTGAAGACCCTTCATGCGCTGCGGGAAACCGACAGCCTGGTCGAAGCAGCCGAGCGGCTGCACCTGACCCAGTCGGCGCTCTCCCACCAGTTCAAGGAGCTTGAGGAGCGCCTCGGCGTACAGCTGTTCGTACGCAAGACGCGTCCGGTGCGCTTCACCAGCGCCGGGCTGCGGCTACTGCAACTGGCCGACAGCCTGTTGCCGCAACTGCGCAGCGCCGAGCGCGATCTCGCGCGGCTGGCCGGCGGCACGGCGGGCCGGCTGCACATGGCGATCGAATGCCACAGCTGCTTTCAGTGGCTGATGCCGACCATCGACCAGTTCCGCGACGCCTGGCCGGAGGTCGAACTGGACCTGGCCTCGGGCTTCTCCTTCGCGCCGCTGCCGGCGCTGGCGCGCGGCGATCTGGATCTGGTCGTCACCTCCGACCCGATCGACCTGCCGGGTATCACCTACGTGCCGCTGTTCACCTACGAGGCGCTGCTCGCCGTGGCCAACCAGCACCCGCTGGCCACCCGCCCCTACGTGCGCCCGGAGGACCTGGCCACGGAAACGCTGATCACCTACCCGGTGGAACGCGACCGCCTGGACATCTTCACCCGTTTCCTCGAACCGGCCGACGTCGAACCGGCGCAGGTGCGCACCTCGGAACTGACGGTGATGATGATGCAGCTGGTGGCGTCCGGCCGTGGCGTGTGCTGCGTGCCGAACTGGGCGCTGCATGAATACAGCGCGCGCGGCTACGTCACCGCCAAGCGGCTGGGCGAGAAGGGTTTGTTCGCCACGCTGTTCGCCGGCATCCGCTCGGACATGCTCGACTCGCCGTTCATGCGCGACTTCCTGCTGACCGCCAAGGACACCTCGTTCGCCACGCTGGAAGGCGTCAGCGCGGCGGCACGCGGCCGTTAAGCAAACGGGCCGCTAAACCATCTGCAGCGGCTGCGCGCGCCGCGGCGGCGCAAAGGCAGCGTCGATCAGCGCGAGGTCTTCGGCCGTCAGGCGCAAATCGTGCGCCGCGGCATTGACGTGAACATGCGCCGGCTCGACGGCCTTCGGAATCACCAGCACACCGGGCTGACGCAGCGCCCAGGCGAGCGCCACCTGGGCGGGCTGCACGCCATGCCGTCGCGCGACTTCGAGCAAGACCGCATGGCGCAGCAACGGGCCGCCCTGACCGAGCGGACAGTAGGCCATCAGCGGCATGGCGTGCGCCTGGCACCAGGGCAGCAGATCGAATTCGATGCCACGCGCCTGCGGGTTGTAGAGCACCTGATTGACTGCGCAGGCCGCGCCGTCCGGCAGCTCCTGCAGGTCGGCCACGTCGAGGTTGGATACGCCCCAGGCGCGAATCCGCCCGGCGGCCTTCAACTGCTCGAAGGCCTCGACGGTCTCGGCCAGCGGATATTCGCCGCGCCAGTGCAGCAGGTAGAGGTCCAGATAATCGCATCCCAGACGCCGCAGACTGCGTTCGCAGGCCTGCGGGATGCCGCGCCGGCTGGCGTTGTGCGGATAGACCTTGCTGACCAGGAAGACCCGCTCGCGCCGGTTGGCGATGGCCTCGCCGACCACCTCCTCGGCCCCGCCCTCGCCGTACATCTCGGCGGTATCGATAAGCGTCATGCCCAGCTCGATGCCCAGGCGCAGCGCCGCCACTTCGCGCGCTCGCTCGGCAGGGCGCTCGCCCATGTGCCAGGTACCCTGGCCGATCACCGGCACGGTGCGGCCATCGTGCAGACGCAGCGTGCGCATCAGCTGTCCTCCGTTTTGGCCAGCTCGGCAGCGGCCGGATCGGCCCAGGGGTCGTAGGTGCCGAAGCTCCACAGATGGCCCTCCAGATCACGGCAGGTGAAGCCGCGGCCGCCGTAATCTTCATCCTTCAACTCGATGACGATCTGCGCACCCGCCGCCTTGGCCTGGGTGTAGAGCGCATCGGCGCTGTTGACCACGACATAGATGCCCTGGGTGGAGACGCCACCGAGCTGGTCGGGCTGGCGCAGCTGCTGACCGTAGGGCGAATCGACCACTGGCCCGAGCATCAGCATGCCGTTGCCGAAGCTCAGCTGCGCATGGATGACGCCAGCCAGCGGGTCCTCGACGACCCGCTGGCGCTCGAAGTCGAACGCCTGGCACAGCCAGTCGAGCGCGCGCGGTACATTGCGATAGCGCAGGCAGGGGATCAGCGTGGCCGTGGTGTTCTTGCTCAGGCGTGACATTCGCGTACCTCCGACGGCGACAACAGGGATAAATCTCTGACCCGCAGCGGCCGCAGATGATTCCTGCCGCTAGAGCCGCTCGCTCAGCCCGAGGCGTATACCCAGGCCGACCAGCAGCGAGCCCATTACGCGATCGAGCCAGCGGCCGACGGCCTGATGGCTGCGCAGCGCCTGACTCGCGCGCGTCGCCAGCAATACCAGCGCGCACTCGACGATGATCGCCACCAGCACCACCAGCACGCCGAGGATGAACAGCTGCAGCGCCACCGCCCCGTGGTCGGGGCGGACGAACTGCGGCAGGAAGGCCATGAAGAAGATCGCCGCCTTGGGGTTGAGCACATCCACCAGCACGCCCTGGCGGAAGGCGCGCCAGGCCGATACCGGCGCACGCGCCTCGATCCGCACGCCGCCGGTCGAGCGCAACGCCTGGAACCCGAGGTAGATCAGATAGGCCGCGCCGACATACTTGATCACCGCGAATGCCGCCGCGGAGGTGGCCAGGATCGCCGACAGCCCCAGCGCTGCCGCAGCCACATGCACCAGCGCGCCGGTGCAGACGCCGAGGGTCGAGACCAGGCCCAGCCGGCGACCGCCGGACAGGGTGCGCGACAGCACGTAAAGCAAATCCGGCCCCGGCGACAGGTTGAGCGCCAGCGCGGCGGAAAAGAACAACAGCCAGAACGACAGATCTTCCATCGGCAACCTCAGCGACGCTTGGGCAGGAAACGGGGTGGGATCAAGAGCATCCGGTACGCCGCGAGTCATGGCAAGACGCAACCGGGCCATCCGGCGGCCCTTCTGTAATCCGCGTCGGCGAGACGCAGACGCCTTTCAGATCTCCTTGCATCCGGGTGCAAATGCATTTCGTCGGAAATCTGTCGATCTATCATGCGAGCGACTTTTTATTGTCGCAACTCTGAACTAACCTGCTTTCCGTACTGTCACTACGCCACCCCGCGAATGTGCAGGGACATCGGAGACCATTCGGTCACATTCAGCAAAGGATCTGCGAATGAATGACAACGCCTCATCGGCCGTCGCGCCGTTATCGCCACGTCTGATACTGCTCTCCCACAGCGAACTGCTCGACGGTGCGCTCCGCCAGCATCTGCTCGAACATCCACGCTGCAGCCTGCAGCGCACCTCGACGTTGCGTGCCGAGCACACCCAGTGCGAGCTGCTGCTGCTCGATCTCGGCAGCTTCAGCCACGAAGACAGTTTGCAACTGCTGCGCAAGGCCGGCGACACGCCCATCGCTCTGATCAACGCCCTGCCCGAACAGGCGCATCGGCTGGTCGAACTGCACCCCTGGATTCGCGGCGTGTTCTACCGCTCGACCCTGCGCAGCAACTTCATCAGCGGCATTAGCACGCTGCTCGCCGGCGGCGACTGGCTGCCACGCGCACTGATGGAAAAACTGCTGCTGCGCTACCGCCAGCTGACCCATGCCGACCATTGCATCGATGCGCTGACGCTGCGGGAAAAACAGATTCTCGCGCTTGCCGGCAAAGGCCTGTCGAACGCTGCGATCGGCGAGAAGCTGTACCTGAGCACCCACACCATCAAGAGCCACATCCATAACGCACTGCGCAAACTCGGCGCGAACAACCGTGCGCAGGGCGCGTCGATCGTCCTGGCTCACGTCTGCGAGCCGGAGCTATGAGACGCCTGGCCCTGCTCTGCCTGCTGGCGTTGGGGATCTGCGGCGCCGCAGCCGATGAAGCCGAACTCATGGGCTTCATCACCAACGGCACCATCTCGCGCTCCGGGCAGGAGTTCTACCTCAAGTTCTGCGAACGCCTGAACGACACCAGCCGCCTGGATTTCAACCTGGCCGTCAAGGAACGCCCCTCGGCACGCTGGGGCATCCTCGTCTGGGTCGAATACGAGGACAAGACGCTCTACCGCCGCTTTCTTCAGCCCAACGTCGCGGATATGGAAGACACCGCCTACGAGGCTGCCGATTTCGTACTGCAGGAAATCAACAGACGAAAGATCGAAGCGTTTTTCGAAGACCACACTGATCTAGCCAAGGACGAGTTATGAACAGGCACATTCCCAAGAACCTCGGCGTGCTGGCCGGCGCCCTGCTGCTCAGCGCCGGCGCCAGCGCCACCGAACTGGTGTACACCCCGATCAACCCGTCGTTCGGCGGCAGCCCGCTCAACGGCTCCTGGCTGCTGGGCAACGCCCAGGCGCAGAACGACCACAAGGACCCCGACGCACCGAGCCGATCGGCAAGCAGTTTGTCGGCGCTGGATCGCTTCACCAGCCAGCTGGAGTCGCGGCTGTTGAGCGACCTGCTGGTGAACGTCGGCAACGGCGAGACGGGTTCGCTGACCACCGATGACTTCATCGTCGACGTTTCCGAAAACGACCTGGGCGACCTGGTCATCGTCATCACCGATCGCGCCACTGGCGAAACGTCCGAAGTTGTCGTCGGGCAAAACTGAACAGCAAGGAGAGCCAAGGCCATGAGAAGCCTGTTCATCGCCATCGGGATGATGGCTGTACTGCAAGGTTGCGCGGTGCGTGACCCGATGCCTGCGGATCAGAAGGCACCGACCCTGACCCCGCGCACCTCTACCTACCAGGACCTGCTAGCGCTGCCGCGGCCCAAGGGCCAGCTGGTCGCCGCGGTGTACGGTTTCCGCGACCAGACCGGGCAATACAAACCCACCCCCGCCAGCTCCTTCTCCACCGCAGTGACCCAGGGCGCAGCCAGCATGCTGGTGGACGCCATGCAGGCCAGCGGCTGGTTCGTCGTGCTCGAGCGCGAAGGTCTGCAGAACGTGCTGACCGAACGCAAGATCATCCGTGCCTCGCAGGGCAAGCCGGATGTGGCGCCGAACATCCAGTCCGAACTGCCTTCGCTGCTGGCGGCCAACATCCTCATGGAGGGCGCCATCGTTGCCTACGAGACCAACGTGCGCAGCGGCGGCCTCGGCGCGCGCTACCTGGGCGTGGGACTGTCGCAGGAATACCGGGTAGATCAGGTCACGGTGAACCTCAGAGCCATCGACGTGCGCAGCGGCCGGGTACTGTCCAACGTGATGACCACCAAGACGATCTTCTCGATCGGGCGTAGCGCCAACGTCTACAAGTTCATCGAGTTCAAGGAACTGCTGGAGGCCGAGGCCGGCTACACCACCAACGAGCCGGCGCAGTTATGCGTGCTGTCGGCCATCGAAGCGGCCGTCGCCCACCTGGTCGCGCAGGGTGTGGATCGGCGCCTGTGGCAGACCGCCGAAGGCCATACCGGCGATCACCCGGCGCTGGCGAAGTACCTCGGCAAGCCCGAACCGATCTGAACCTCACCCACCCCAAAAAGCCCTCCTCGGAGGGCTTTTTTCTTGGCCCGGTCACGGCTCCCGCCGCCAGGCCGCGCCCATTCACCGCCACACCACCTCGGTACACCCGCGACACCGCATGCACCGGAACGATGCATTTTCAATCATTGGATGGATTTCGCCTGCGCCGATCCGCAACCAAGATGATTCCAGTGCCAATTGACCAGGGACGAAGCGATGCAAACCACGCAAAGGATTGCCCAACAGCTCCTGCTGTCCGTACTGCTGACACTGGCCGCCGCTGCCAGCCATGCCGATCAAGACCTGGCTCCAAACGAACTGGCCTGGCAATCGGACAGCCTCACCTCGACCGCCGCCGCCAACCAGGCCGCGCTGGCTTCGATCCAGCAATCAGGCTCGGCACTGGTCGGCAACATCGCCCAGAGCGGCTCGGAGCTGGAGGCCTACATCCTCCAGGCCGGCTACGCCAATACCGCCGACATCAATCAGATCGGAACCGACAACGCAGCGCTGATCATGCAGTCGGGCGACTACAACCAGGCCCGTATCGACCAGGACGGTTCCGGCAACGTCGCCGCCATCGCACAGCAGGGCGCCAGCAACAGCGCGCTCATCGAACAGACTGGCTCAGGGTTGAGCAGCAGCGTCAACCAGATGGGTCAGGGTCTGACGGTAGTGGTTCGCCAGTACCGGTGAAGGAAGTACCGCAGTACTTAAAACATCCATGGAGAGACAAATATGTTTAAGTTCACCCCCCTCGTAGCCGCAATGCTGGTTGCCTCTGCCCCGGTCCTGGCCGCCAACAACACCTCCGAGCAGAACCAGATCGGCATCGACAACGTCGCTGAAGTCCTGCAGAGCGGCGGTTCCGGTAACTTCGCCGAGCAGAATCAGGGCGGCTTCGCCAACGACGCGGCAATCGAACAGCTCAGCTCGTTCGGCAGCACCGCCGAGCAGAACCAGTTCGGCAACTTCAACGATGCCGACGCCCAGCAGAGCTTCGCCGTCGACAGCACTTCCACGCAGAATCAGCGTGGCTGGGACAATACCGCCACCGTCACGCAGAACGGCACGCTGCATACCACCATCACGCAGACTCAGAACGGCTCCTACAACAGCGCGGACACCAGCCAGTCCGCAGCCTTTCACAGCGACGCGAGCACCAACCAGCTCGGCGATCTGAACGAAGCCAGCATCACCCAGGTGGCCAGCTCCTTCGACAAGGCAACCATCGACCAGGACGGCGACAACAACGACGCACGCATTACCCAGCTGGTCAGCTCCGGGTCGATCGCGGAAGTCGAACAGGTCGGCGTCGGCAATGACGCGCAGGTCGCCCAGACCGGTCTCAACCAAGAGGCGTACGTCTACTCCAACGGGATCGGCAACAACGTCGACGTGGATCAGGACGGCAACGCGCAGAACGCCTTCGTCCTGCAGTACGGCGTGGCCAACGACTCGCGCATCGAGCAGACCAACGGCTGGATGGGCGGCAACAACACCGCAACCACCGAGCAGTTCGGCACCGGCAACAGCGCCGACGTGTTCCAGGACGGCCGCAACCAGACCGCCAAGACCACCCAGGTCGGCGCGTTCAACAGTGCCGATGTCGATCAGCAGGGCCGCGGCAACGAGCTGTACTTCGGCCAGAACGGCACGGGCAACGAGCTGACCGCGGTACAGGACGGCACCGACAACCAGATCGTCGGCCTGAGCGTTGGCATCGGCAACAGCGTCGACGTTGCGCAGGATGGTCGTGACAACCTCGCCGGCATCCAGCAGAACGGCGTCGCCAACGAAGCCAGCCTGACCCAGACCGGTGCGGCGCACCTGGCCAGCGTCAACCAGACCGGCTGGGATAACAGCGCGGTGGCCACGCAGAGCGGCTACGGCAACGCGGCCTACATCAATCAGAACGGCTGGAACAACAGCGCCACGGTCACCCAGAACTGAGTGCACCGGCGTCATCCAACTGCCGGCCTTCGGGCCGGCAGTTGCGTTTGTAAGGGCCGCCGGCGTGCCCGGCACCACGCGCCGCCGATGTACGCGTCGCCCCTCACGTTGCTCGGCCGGATTGATCGCCCCGCCATCGAGCCAGATGGTCGCGGTCGATTCGCTGCGGTTCCTCGATCCAACCCGGCCCGGTAGAGCCCCCGTCCCGCTTCCTCTGTCTTCGCGCTGACTCGTCACGGCTCGTCGTTGCAAGTTTGCGCATTGAGCCACAGGAATGGCCGCGGCTCGCGCAACAAGCGCAACGGCTGCGCCGAACGGCCAACTCGGGCAGAATCCATGCCATCGGCGTCAAGCCAAGTCCGCCGGATGCGCCACCTACGCGAGCCAGAACCATGAACGAGCACGACACCCCAGCCGTATCCGGCAAACCCGCCGGTCGCATCCGCCAGAAGAACGAGGAAACCATCCTCGCCGCCGCCGCGGCCGAGTTCGCCCGCTATGGCTTCAAGGGCACCAGCATGAACGCTATCGCCACCCGCGCCGGGCTGCCCAAGGCCAATCTGCACTATTACTTCAGCAGCAAGCTCGGGCTGTACGTCGAGGTGATGCGCCACATCCTCGAACTGTGGGACACCGCGTTCGACGACATGCGCGCGGAGGATGATCCGGCGACCGCCCTGGCCAACTACATCCGCGTGAAGATGGAGTTCTCCCGGCGCCATCCGCAGGCCTCGAAGATCTTCGCGATGGAGGTCATCAGCGGCTCGGAGTGTCTCGCCGAGCATTTCGGCCAGGACTATCGCGACTGGTTCCGCGGTCGCACTGCCGTTTTCGAGGCCTGGATCGCCGCCGGCAAGATGGACCCGGTGGACCCCATGCACCTGATTTTCCTGATCTGGAGCAGCACGCAGCACTACGCCGATTTCTCCGACCAGATTCGCCGCATCGGCGGCAAGCGCATGACACGCCAGGACTTCGCCGTGGCTACCGACAACCTCATTCAGATCATTCTGAAGGGCTGCGGTCTCACTCCGCCGGCCACGACGACCGACTGAACAATCACGACCTCGACGACTCTACTTTTCCACGTCCGTCGTTCGTCGAGGAAAACCGTATGCCCTTGCGCCAACCCGCTTCGCGCCGCCTGCTCTGCGGACTCGCCTCGCTCCTCGTTTGGTTTAGCGCCACCGCGCTCGCCGATTCACGCCCGGTGCTGGGCTGGGTCGAGAAAGGCCTGATCCTGCCCGAAGGCGTCGCGGTGAAATTCAAGCTCGATACCGGCGCGCTGACCTCCTCGATGCACGCCGAGAACATCGATCGCTTCGAGAAGGACGGCGAAAAGTGGGTGCGCTTCGATCTCGACGTGAAGGACATCAACACTGACAAACGGGTCGATAGCCGGGTCGAACGCAAGATCGAGCGCGAGCTGACCGTGCGCGGCGCGGCCGGCAAGGAAGATCGCCCGGTGGTCAAGATGAAGGTGTGCCTGGGCACGCAGGTCTACGAGGAAGAATTCTCGCTCAACGACCGTGACGACATGCTCTATCCGGTGCTGCTCGGCCGCCGCACGCTGGAGAAACTGGGCCCGGTAGATTCATCGCGCACCTTCACCGCCGAGCCGGACTGCGCCGTCCAGGCCGGAAACGATTAGTCGCTGCGCGCAAACAGCAATGCCTTCAGCCCGCTGTCCGCGCTGATGTCGGGAAATTCTGGCGGGTTCTCCAGCCGCCGCACAAAGCGCAGTTGCGGCGCTTCGGCGGCCATCTCGTCAATGAGAAAGTCCGGGCCGATGTCCGGGTCGTTGATGCAGGCGAGCACCTCGCCGTGCGCATCGAGCAGTTCCGGCAGGCGCCGCAGTATCTTCCGGTAATCGGTACTCAGGACGAAGCTGCCCTTCTGGAACGACGGCGGGTCGATGATGATCAGGTCATACGGCCCGAGCTTCTTCACCTTGCCCCAGGACTTGAACAGTTCGTGGCCCAGGAAGCTCACCCGGGACAGGGCGTGTCCGTTCAGGCGGTGATTTTCGCGGCCGCGGGTCAGCGCCGCGCTGGCCATGTCCAGGTTGACCACGTGCTGAGCACCACCGGCAATTGCCGCGACGGAAAAGCCGCAGGTGTAGGCGAACAGGTTCAGCACGCGCCGCGCGCGCGCGTTCTCCTGCACCCAGCGGCGACCGTAACGCATGTCGAGAAACAGCCCATTGTTCTGCTTGCGGCCCAGATCCAGCTTGTAACGCAGACCGTTTTCGCGGATCAGCCACTCGGCCGGCAGCTCGCCCAGCAACGCCTCGGTGGGGCTGTCCGGCAGGTAGCGGTGCTGCAGCAACAGCGATTGCGCCTGGCTGCGTTGCCATGCCGGCGTTTGCCCCAACGCACGCAGTAGCTGCTTCAGCGCATCCAGCTGCGCCGTCTCCGGCGCGCGGAACAACGCCACCAGCAGCATGCCCTGCAGCCAGTCGACCGTGATGTGTTCGAGGCCCGGCCAGCAACGCCCGCGGCCATGAAACAGCCGGCGCGTTTCCTCCGGCGCCGGGTCGAGACCGTCTAACAGCAGCTTTTGCAGGGTGGCGAGCGCGTCGGCGTGCATGGATTCTCCGCGGTGAAGGCATTGTCGCGCGGCATTCTACCGCCCTCACAACGGCCGGCACGTACCGTCGCCACGCCACGTTCACGCGCGCCAGCAGGAATGCGCACATCGGACGGCACATCGTGCGATGGCAATTTGCCGCAAAGATGAGAACGATTAGTATTTGAAATAGCGTTTGGGATTGCCTACCATGCTGCCGCCCTAGCCACCCGAGTGCGATGCAGATGGACGCTGATCGACAATCGAAAGCCGCCGTTCACCTGGCCATGCTGATCAACATGCTGTCGATCGGCAGCCTGATGATGGTGATGCCGCTCGGTCCGGATTTCGTGCGGGCGCTGGGCATGCAGGCCAGCCACGTCGGCTACATCGCCGGCGGCGCCACGCTGGCCGCCGCGCTGAGTGCGGCGTTGAGCGCCGCCTGGCTCGATCGCCTGGAGCGCAAGCGCGCGCTGATCGGCCTGCTGGCACTGCGTTTCGCCCTGTTGCTGGCTTGCGCGCTGGCCAGCGGGCCGCAGCAACTGATCGTGTTGTTCGTGCTGTCCGGCCTGGTTGCCGGCCCCATGGGCGCGGTGTTGATGGCCGCGATGCTCGACCTGATTCCGCCCGCCGAACGTGGCCGCAAGCTCGCCTACGTCGCCATGGGCTATTCGCTGGCGGCCATCGTGATCACGCCGCTGGCGCTGGAACTCGCCGCGCGCGGTGGTTGGCAGATGCCTTTCGTGCTGTTCGGCGGTGCCGGCGTGCTGCTCGCGTTGCTCTGCCTGCGATTGTTCCCCACGCCGCCGGCCCACGCGCGCAGCGCGACACGCCTGTGGCCGCTGCTGCGCGCCCCGCTGTGCCAGGGCGCGCTGTTGATCGTGGCGCTGCAGATGTTCGGCCACTTCCTGCTGGTGCCGCACTTCTCCAACTACTTCCAGTTCAACCTCGATTTTCCGCGCCAGCACATAGGCCTGCTCTATCTGTGCGGCGGCCTCGCCAGCCTGGCGGCGATGCATCTGGGCGGCGTGCTGATCGACCGTGGCAACGCCGTAGCGGTGGTGCTGCTCAGCAGCGGCTGCCTGGCCGCCATCACCCTGCTTGGTTTCGCGCTGCCGCTCGGGCTATCGCTGTATCTGGTGTTCACCCTGTTCATGGCGCTCGGCGCGGTGCGCAGCAGCAGCACGCTGACCATCGCCGCCGCCATTCCACGGCCCGAGCAGCGCGCCGCCTTCATGGCGCTGCAGAGCACCGTATCGAACATAGCTGCCGGCCTCGGCAGCCTGTTCTCGGCGGCCTACCTCAGCGAAGACGCCGGGCGTCGCCTGGTCGGCTTCGAAGACCTGGCCTGGCTCTACGCCGGCGCCGGTACCACCGCCGGCATCGGCGTGCTGTTGCTGCTGCGCGCGATTCACGCACGCACAGCGGCCGCCGCCGGCACTACACAAGAAGGCAGGACCCAACCTGCCGGGGAATCGTGATCAGTCCGCGCTGTACAACAACTACTTGGCAACGGAGCCTGCACATGCAGCTTGTACGAAGAATCAGCCGCCCCCGTCATCTTTCTCTGACCCTGCTCGGCAGCCTGCTGCCGCTGGCAGCGCTGGCTGATACCCCGGTCACCCTGAAAAACGAAGTCATCACCGCCACCCAGACCGCCCACAGCGAACTCAGCGCACCGGCCAGCGTCTCGGTGGTCACCCGCGAGGAGCTGGACAAGCTGCCGGTCTACAACCTGGCCGATGCGGTCAAGTACCTGCCGGGCGTGCACATCAACCCGTCCTCCACCTACGGCCGCAAGGAAATCAAGCTGCGCGGCATGGATTCGGACTACACCCTGCTGCTAGTCAACGGCCGGCGCATCAACTCGCGCGATGCACTGTCGTCCAACTACGCCAACGACTTCGACCTCTCGTCGATCCCGATGGCCGCCATTGAGCGCATCGAAGTGATCCGCGGGCCGATGTCCTCGCTGTACGGCGCCGATGCGCTGGGCGGCGTGGTCAACGTGATCCTGCGTCAGGCGACCGACGAAACCCGCGCCGGCGTCGCCTACACCTACGAACACCCCAGCGAGGGCGACTCCGGCGACAGCCACACTAGCAGCGGCTATGTCAGCGGCGCGCTGATCGACGGCAAACTGCGCGGCAATCTGATCGTCGAAGGCGGCGATCAGGCCGCCTGGAAAACCGAGCAAACCGAATTCCCCAACACCGATGCCCTGGAGCAGCGCCAGAACGGCAGCGCCCTCGGCTCGCTGAGCTGGCTGCTGGACGACCGCCAGACCATAGACATGGATATCTCGTACCGCGAAGACGACCGCAAGGCTGTCTGGAACAACTTCGGCGTGTCCTTCCCGACCAACATTCAGAAGATGGAGCGTTGGACCTTCGGTCTGGGCCATACCGGCAATTGGGACAGCTTTGACACGCGGGTGCGCTACTACCACGAGGACGTCGACCTGATGGATGACTCCGAACTCATGACCATCATGCGCAAGCAGAAGGGCGAGGTCACTCAGACCAACGACACGGTAGACGGTCAGATCAGCACCCTGCTCGGCAGCCATCGACTCACCTTCGGCGGCGAACTGCGCCGCACTGAACTCTCCCACAATCAGAACCTCAGTTCGGATGCCCAAGTGGATCAGAAGGCCGTCTACCTGCAGGACGAATTCTCCCTCGGCAATTTGGACATTACTCTCGGCGGCCGCTGGGACGAGCACGATGGCTTCGACGGTGAATTCAGCCCACGCGCCTATGGTGTTTACAACCTCACCGACAACTGGGTGATAAAAGGCGGCGCCGGCAAGGCCTTCAAGGCGCCGAGCATCTACCAGCTCGACGACAGCTACTCAGTACTGGCTTGTCGCGGTGTATGCGCCGTGTATGGCAATCCGGATCTCAAGCCGGAACGATCCACCAGCTACGAGCTCGGCACGCTCTACCAGAACGAGCGACTCGAGGCTGGCGTCATGCTGTTTCACAACGACATCAAGGACCTGATCATGACCGAGACCACGACGATCAGACGTGTTCCTGGCGTCGGTTTGGTTGCGGATGATCCCGAACTCACCTACTACAACCAGGATCGAGTTCGCCTGCAGGGTTATGAGCTGCAGGGGCGCTATACGTTCAGCGATGCCATTGGCCTGCGCGCCAACTACACCTACGTGGACAGCGAGAACCGCGACACCGGAGAACCCCTGCCCAACACCCCGGAACACACGGCCAATATCGGCATCGACTGGCAGGCTCTACCGCAGCTGAGCACCAACCTGGACTACCAATACACCGGAAGTCAGATGCTGCGTATTGCCAACGGCACCGACCAGGAAAGCGGCGCCTTCCACACTCTCAACCTTGGCGCCCGCTACCAGGCGACGCCGGAGCTGTCGCTGCGCGCCGGGATGAACAACCTGACCAACGAAAAACGCGACGACGTCGCCCAGTCGGTCGACAACATCCTCATGGGCCGCACCTTGTTCGTCGGTTTCAACTACGACATCTGACCCATCCCCGGCCCGGCGGCGACGCCGGGCTAGCGGAGCCAATAGCGATGCACCATGCGAACTGATTCGACGATGCCACGCTTCCAGCAGGCCACCCTCGTTGCCGGGGGCGGCCTTCTGCTGGTGTTGCTGGCCCTGTCGCTGGCCACCGGTGCCGGCGTGTATGGCGCCGACGCAGTACTCGGTTATCTGCTCGAGCGACCTGAGTATCTGGCGGACGACAAGCTGGCGATGGTCGTCGATACCCTGCGCCTGCCGCGCACCTTCGCCGCGCTGGTGGTGGGTGCCAGCCTGGCGATCGCCGCCTCGCTGCTGCAGAGCGCGACGCGCAATCCGCTGGCCGAACCCGGCCTGCTCGGCGTGAATGCCGGTGCGGTACTCGGGCTGGTGATCGGCCTGATCTATTTCGGCGTCGAGTCGACCCAGGGCTACCTGCTCTGGTCCGGGCTCGGCGCGCTGCTGGGCAATCTGGTGGTGCTCGGCGTCGGCCTGATGCTCGGCCAGGCCAGCCCGCTCAAACTGATTCTCGCCGGCGTGGCGCTGGGCGCCATCTTCGGCGGGCTGGCGAATTACCTGCTGCTGTCCACCCGCGTGGCGCTCGAACAGTTCCGCTTCTGGAACCTCGGCTCGCTGTCCGCCTCACGCCTCGACGCGCTCGCCACCGTCGCCCCGCTGGCCGTGCTCGGACTGATCCTCGCGGCACTGTTATGCCGGCAGCTGACGCTGATGCAGATGGGCGACAGCCAGGCGCGTGCGCTGGGCATCCACACCAGCTGGGTGCGTCTCGGCGTGCTGGCAGCGTCCACCCTGCTCACCGCCTGTGCCATCTCCCTGGCCGGACCGGTGGGCTTCGTCGGTTTTCTCGCCGCCTATTGCGCGCGGCTGCTCGAACCGGTGGCGCTGTTGCGCCAGCTGCTGTTCTCCACACTGTTCGGCATGCTCTTTCTGCTCGCCGCCGATGTGCTGGCGCGCTGGCTGCTGCAGCCTTACGAACTGCCAGTCGGCACGTTGCTGGCGGCACTCGGCGCGCCGGCGCTGATCGCCATCGTGCTGCGCGGCGGCTTCCGTTCCCTGCTGACGGTGAGGTAGCCGATGCCGCCCATTGCCAATCCTTCCGGCGTCTGGACGCTGCGCATCGGCGGCCTGAGCCTGCTGCTGCACCGGCGCAACTGGCTGATGTTCGGCCTGCTGTCGCTGCTGCTGGCCGCCCTCGCCGTGCTGGCGATCAGCCTGGGCAGCGGCAACCTCGGCGTGCGCGACGTGCTGGCCACGCTGAGCGGCAACGGCAGCAAATTGCAGGAGATCATGGTGTTCAAGCTGCGCCTGCCGCGGGTCGCAGCGGCGATCGTCGCCGGGCTGGCGATGGGCATGGCCGGCTGCCTGATCCAGACCCTGGTACGCAACCGCCTGGCCACGCCGGACATGATCGGCGTGAACGAAGGCGCCTCGCTCGCCGTGGTCGCCTTCGCCCTCTACCTGACGCTCGGTAACTGGCCCTGGTGGGCCTCGCCGCTGGGCGCCCTGCTGGCCGCCGCCGCGCTGTTCGCCCTGTGCCGGCGCCCCGGCGAGCAGGGCTACCTGTTCATCGTCATCGGCATTGCGCTGTCCGAGCTGCTCGGCGCCATCGGCGACTTCGCCATGTCGACGCAGCCGCTGGTACACCTGGGCAGCATCTACCTGTGGACGATGGGCCACTTCGCCGGCATCAGCTACCAGACGGTCAGCCCCATCGCGGTGCTGCTGGCGCTGCTCTGCCCGCTGCTGGCGCTGGTCAACCGGCCGCTGGCGCTGCTGCGCTTCGGTGATGCCACCGCGCAGAACCTCGGCATCCGCGTGCCGGCTATCCAGCTCGGCGTGCTCGCCCTGGCGATTCTGGTGGCGGCGCTGGGCACGGCCATCGGCGGACCGGTGGTGTTCATCGCCATGGCCGCGCCGATCCTCGCCTCGTGGCTGGCGCGCGACAACCTCGCACCGATCTGGCTGTCGGCACTGTGCGGCGCGGTGCTGCTGCTCGGCAGCGATACGCTGGTGCGCGTGCTCGCGCAACCCGAAGAAATCCCCACCGGAATCATGACGCGCCTGCTCGGCGGCATCCTGCTGCTCGGCCTCTTGATCAAGGACAGACGAGGAGCTGACTGATGACTGCCCTGCGTGCAGAGAACCTGCATTTCGCCTACCAGGACAAGGTGGTGCTCGACGACGTGTCCTTCAGCCTGCCGCGCGGCAAGCTGATCGGCATCGTCGGCCCCAACGGCAGCGGCAAATCCACGCTGCTCAAACTGCTCGCCCGCCAGTTACCGCTGCAGCGCGGCACGGTGGAAATCCACGGCAAGCCACTGACGCACTATTCGCTCAAGGCGCTGGCCCGCGAGCTGGCCTTCCTGCCGCAACGGCCGGTGCTGGCCGAAGGCATCCGCGTCGAGCAACTGGTGCAGTACGGCCGCCACCCGCATCAGGGCTGGTTCAACCAGTGGAGCGAGGAAGACGCCCAGCAGGTCGCCCGCGCCCGCGAGGCGATGCAGCTCGACGCCATCTGGCAGCGCAGCGCCACTTCGCTCTCCGGCGGCCAGGCGCAACGGGCCTGGCTGGGCATGATCCTGGCGCAGAACACCGACCTGATCCTGCTCGACGAACCCACCAGCGCGCTGGACATCGGCCACCAGGCCGAGGTGATGGAAGCGGTGTACCGCATCGCCGCTGCCGGGCGCACGGTGCTCATCGTCATCCACGATCTCGGCATCGCTGCGCGCTATTGCGACGAGCTGATCGCCCTCGCCGACGGCCGCGTGCAGGCCATCGGCCCGGCACGGCAGGTGATGACCAAGGCGCTGGTCGACCGCCTCTACGACACCGATGTCGACATCCTCCACGCCCCCGGCGACGGCGCCCCGGTGATCGTGCCGCGCCGCCGCCAGAGCCACGGCGCACCGCAACCGCGGCGCCACGAACACCCCGAAAAGGAAGGCATGCAATGACCCTCAAGACATCCTGGAGCCTCGCCGCCGCGCTGCTCGCCGGTCTGCTCGCCCTGCCGGCCCAGGCCGACGCACGGCAGATGACCGATGCGCTCGGCAATACCGTCACGGTGCCGGAAGCACCCAAGCGGGTGATCACCCTCAGCGAGATCGACCTGGACACCGCGCTGACCCTCGGCGTCACCCCGGTCGGCACCATCAACGGCCGTGGCCAGGCAGCGCCGCCACGCTATCTCGACGGCAAGCTGCCGGCCGGCATCGAGGTGGTCGGCGATATCGACAACCCGAATCTGGAGACGCTGCTGGAGCTGCAACCCGACCTGATCCTCACCGGCCCGGTGAAGCCGGAACAGCTGGCGATCCTCAACGAGATCGCGCCGACGGTGATCACCTTCAACTGGGCGCGCCCCTGGCAGGAAAGCATGCAGCGCACCGCGCATGCGCTGAACCGCGAAGCCGAGGCCAAGGCCGTGCTGGAGCGCTATCGGGCACGAGTCGAAGAAGCACGCCAGCGTCTGGCGGCCCATCAGGGCGAAACGCTGAGCATCGTGCGCTGGAATCCCAAGGGGCCGTCGTACATGTTCAAGGATGCCTTCGCCAGCACCGTCGCCGAAGATGTCGGGCTGCGCCGCCCCGCCCACCAGCAGGACCCCGGCCACACCCATTCGATGGCGCTGAGCCTGGAATCGCTGGAGCTGCTGGATGCTGACTGGCTGGTGATCGGCACGCTGGCGACCAGCGGTGAGGCGGTCGAGGCGATGAATCAGGCCGAGCAGACGCCGGCGTTCCGCCAGCTGTCGGCCATTCAGGCGAAGCGCTTCGGCGCGGTGGATGGCTCGTTGTGGACTTCGCTCGGCGGGCCGATGGCGGCGCTGCAGGTGATCGAAGATATCGAGGCGTTGTTGGGGAAGGCGGATGCTGAACTGGTGGTGAAGGATTAAGGATCGAGGTGAGGCTGGGCGGTGGCCAGCTCGTTTCGGTTTGCGTTGAAGGTTGGGGCGACTACCGCACGTGCTGATGCCCCTGGTTTCGGCCCCTAGGCCGAGTCACATGACTCGCTTCGCTCGCCCTTCGGGCCAGCTTGCGGCTGTTACTCCGCTACGCTCCGTATCTCGTTACTCGCCGAGAACTGTAGGGTGGAAAACCGCGCAGCGTTTTCCACCTTGTTTGAGGTGGGTTTCGGCGCGTGTCTCGGTGTATGACGCTGCGCTTTCCTCGGCCCGGCCTACAGGTTGCGCCTTGCACGGCGCCTCACTTTTCTTTGCGCGCGCAAAGAAAAGTAAGCAAAAGAAAGCGCGCCCCTGCATCCGGCCCTGCGCTGCGCGCAGGGTTCGTTCGCTCCATCGCTGCTCCAGGGGTCGGCTTACAAGGGCCATCCCTGGCCTTTAAGCCTTTCGCCGCATCCATGCGGCTCAACCCCTTACGCAGCGATTCCACTCACCCTCCTGAAGGGGAATCAGGTGCGGCCTGACAGGCCGTGCAAGGAAAAGGCAAAGCCAAGCCCGCTTCTCGATCTTCCAGACGATTCGAACCCCGATCCCGTTAGGAGGGTCGTGTAGGGGGACGCGAGGCATGGACGCCGAGCGAGTCACGAAGGACGGGGCCGCCTAGGCAGGGATGTCCCTTCATAAGGGGGCGCCGAGCCCGGCCCCCGGAGCGGCGCCGGAGAGAGGGAAGTTTTGCATAGCAAACCCGGATGTCGGGCGCGCTTTCTCTTTGGTTACTTTCTCTTTCGCGCCGGCCGGCGATCCGGAGCAAAGAGAAAGTGACCGGCCGGGTGGCCGAAACCCGGAGTGCAAGCACACGCGGTAATCGCCCAGGCTTTCCGCCCGACAAGTTACAAAACACGCCCTCAAACCACCTCCAGCAACCGCTTGCGATCAATCTTCCCGCTGGCCGTCTTCGGCAAACACTCCAGCAACACAATCCGCCCCGGCACCATGTAGTGCGGCAGACTGCGCTGCAGCTCGCGACGGATCGCCACCCGGCTCAGCGCCCCGGCCTCGCACAGCTCCACATAGCCGACCAGGCAGACCTCATCGCCCTCGCCATGCAGCCGCACCGCGGCGTCCTGCACACCTGCCAGCCGGCGCAGGCTGGCCTCGATCTCGCCCAGTTCGATGCGAAAACCACGCAGCTTGATCTGGTCGTCACGTCGACCACAGTACTGGTAGACGTCCTCGCCGACGCGTCGCGCCCGGTCGCCGGTGCGATACAGCCGCCGGCCGTGCCAGTCGATAAAAGCTTGCGCGGTGAGGTCGTCGCGCTGCCAGTAGCCGTCGGCCAGCGACGGCCCCTCGATGCACAGCTCGCCCTCACCACCCGGCGCGACCGCGTCGCCGTGCTCGTCCAGCAGCCAGTGGCGGTAGCCGTCCAGCGACTGGCGCAGCAGCACGCCGGCCTCTTCGAGCGGCAGTTCGATACGCGCCATCAGCGACCACACCGTGGCCTCGGTCGGTCCGTAGCAGTTCCACAATTCGCCCACGCAGCTGCCCAGACGGGTCGCCAGCGTGGCATCCAGCGTCTCGCCGCCGCACAGCGCCCGCAGCCCGGGCCGGCCCTGCCAGCCGGCCTTGAGCAGCATGCGCCAGAACGCCGGGGTGGCCTGCAGGGTGTTGAGATCGCTGCGCCGCTCGAGCACCTGCAACAGCTCGACCGGGTCCTTGTGGGTCGGCGCGCAGATCACCTCGACATAACCGCCGCTCCACAGCGGGCCGAGCATCTCCAGCAGCGAGATATCGAACGCCGGGGTGGTGGTGAACAGCCAGCGCGTCGCCGGGCCGATGCCCAGTCGCGCGGTCGCCGCGGCGAGGAAGTTGGCCAGCGCGGCGCGGTTGATCACCACGCCCTTGGGCCGGCCGGTGGAGCCGGAGGTGAACATCATGTAGGCCGGCAGGCGCTCGTCCTGCTCGGGCCATTCCAGCTCGCCGGCGAGGCCGGGGCGCAGCTGCCAGGTCGGCTGCGCGAACGCCACCGGCTGGTCCTGCAGCACCAGGCTCAACTGCGCATCGCTAGCGATGCCCTGCAGGCGTTCGTGCGGGAATTCCGGTTCCAGCGGCACGAAGCACAAGCCTTCGCGCAGGCAGGCCAGCACGCTGGCGACCAGATCCGGCGAGCGTTGCAGGTGGATGCCGACCCGTTCACCCGCTCGCAGGCCGCACTGGCGCAGCTGCATGGCGATAGCCGCGACCCGCGCCTGCAGCTCGGCGTAGCTGAAGCTGTCGCCCAGACAGCCCAGCGCCGGGCGCACCGCGTGGCGCTGGAACTGTTCGGTGAAATGCCGCTCAAGCGTAGGCATGGCTGTCCTCCGTGTGCTCGGCCAGCGCCAGCAGGTTGTCCTGCAGCAGCGCCAGCAGCTGATCGTTCAGCTCGGCGCGCAGATTGCCGATCTGCCGCAGGGTCAGGCGGCCGTCGAACACACCGCCGTGCAGGCTGATCAGCTCCGCCGAGGGATTATCCGCCGCGCTCGGCCGGCCCGGGGCGATGGGCAGTGCCTGCCAGGCGTCCGTGCCGCTCTGGTAGACGCCAAGGTAATTGAGCGCCACCGTCGGCAACGGCAGGTGCGCCCGAAAATCAGGATTGGCGCGCAGCGGCAGGTAGCCGACGCCCTTGTCCGGCACGCGCCGCAGCTGTTCGGCGGCGTGGCGCAGCAGCTTCGGCCAGTCCGTCTGATCGCGCAGCGCCAGTGGGAACATGCTGGTGAACCAGCCAACCGTGCGGCTGACATCCAGCACCGGGTCGATGGCTTCGCGGCCGTGGCCTTCGAGCATGATCCACTGCCGCTCGCCCAGCCCGAGCCCGTGCAGCGCGCGGGTCAGTGCAGCCAGCAGCAGCTCGCGCATGTCCACCGCGAAGTGCCTGGTGGCCTCTTGCAGCCGCCGCGTCAGTGCCTCGCTCAGTTCCAGCTTCTGTTCACACGGCGCGCCGCTACCCGCCCAGCCCGCCGGCGCTGTCTCGGGCATGCCGGCCAGTTCGGCACGCCAGTACGGCAGCTGCGCTTCGGCGCGCCGCGCATAGGTGGCCAGTCCCTCGCCCCACTGGCGGTAGCTGCTGGTCTTGGCCGGTAGCGCCTCGCCGTGCGCGAGCCGGCGCAGGTCATCGACCAAGATCCGCCAGGACACCGCATCGATCGCCAGATGATGCACGGCGATGAACAACCCGCGCGCGTCGCCGGCCAGCCGGTCGATCAGCGCCCAGGCCAGGTGACGCCCCTGCGCCGGCTGCATATCTGCCTGCAGCTCGGTCAATGCCTGCTGCAGGCCGTCCTCGCCCAGCATCGCCGCATTCAGCCGCGCCGGTTCGCTCAACGGCAGATGCGCCATATAGCGCTGGCCGCTCGCAGCTACCGCCAGACGCAGCGCGTCGTGATGGCGCAGCAGCTGGCGCATGAAGTCCATCAACTGCGCCACCTCGATGTTGGCCGGCAGGCGCAGCACCACGCCCTGATTCCAGTGTTGCGGGCTGGCGAACGGCTGTTCGAAGAACCACTGCTGGATCGGTTGCAGGGCGAAGGCTTCGCCCTCCAGCACGCCCTGCTCGGCGCAGATCGCCACCCGTTCGCGCGGCTGGCCGAGCACGCGACACAGGCGGCGCACAGTGCGCGCCTCGAACACTTCCCTGACCGTGCAGGCATGCCCGGCATCGCGCAGGCGGGTGGTCAGCTGGATGCTCAGGATCGAATCGCCGCCGAGGGCGAAGAAGTCGCTCTCGACCCCCAGCGGCTGCTCAAGTACGCCCTGCCAGATCGCCAGCACCGCCGCTTCCAGCTCGTCCGCCGGCGGCACCAGGACGGCGCTGTCGGCCAGTTCCACCGGCGGCAGACGTCGCAGGTCGAGCTTGCCGTTGGCGGTCAGCGGCATGCGTTCGAGCAGAATCAGCCGCACCGGCAGCATGTATTCCGGCAGGCGCCGCGCCACGTCCTGGAGGATGGTATCGGCGTCCGGCATGGCTTCACCCGCTTTGACCGAGGCGTAGGCCACCAGCGCCTGACGCTGGCCCTGACGGGCGACAATGACCTTGATCTGTTGCAGCGCCGGGCAGCTGATGCCCAGCTGCGCCTCGATCTCGCCGGGTTCGATGCGATAGCCGCGCAGCTTGATCTGCTCGTCGATGCGGCCGAGGTACTGGTAGTCGCCGTTGGCCAGCAGGCGTGCGCGGTCGCCGGTGTGATACAGCCGCACCGTCACGCCGGCGATCTCATGCTCGCGGAACACCGCGGCGGTGCGTTCCGGCTGGTTCAGGTAGCCGCGCGCCAGGCCCAGTCCGGCCAGGCACAGTTCGCCCGGTACGCCGACCGGGCAGAGCCGGCCATGCGCGTCGAGTACCAGTGCCTGCATGCCGTCGATGGGCCGGCCGATGCTCGGCGTCGTGCCGGGTTCGATACGCTTGGTCAGCGCGGTGACGGTGGCCTCGGTCGGGCCGTACATGTCGATCAGGCGGAACTGCCGACCCCAGCGCTCGGCCAGCGCCGCCGGGCAGGCCTCGCCGCCGAAGCCCACCGCCTTCATCGCCGGCAGCGGCCGCGCCGGCAGCGTCGCCAGCAGCGCGGTGGCGAAGATCATGTGGGTAGTGCGCGTGCGCTCGATCTCGTCCAGCAGGCCCTCGCCGGGGTCGGCCCAGAGCAGGCAGGCGCCGTGGGTCAGCGGCAGCAGCGCGCACATGTTGCCGGCGTCGAACGACAGCGACATGCAGTCGAGCATGCGGTCGCCCGGGCCGATGGCCAGACGGCGGCCATGATCCAGCAGCAGGTTGGCCAGCGCGCCGTGCTCGACCATCACGCCCTTGGGCAGGCCGGTGGAACCGGAGGTGTAGATCACCTGCGCCAGCTGCTGCGGCTCGTCGCTGCGCGGCGGCGCCGCAGGCGACTGGGCATCCAGCTGCGCGCCCAGCTCGGGGTCGTTCAGATCGGCCCAGCGCAGCTCGCCCAGCGCGAACGGCGCGGCGCCGGCACCGAGCAGCAGGTCGAGCCCGGCATCACTGACGATATGGGCGATGCGCTCGGCCGGGTAATCCGGGTCCAGCGGCACGTAGGCGCAGCCGGCCTTCCACACCGCAAGCGCGGCGACCGCGAAGGCGTTCTCGCGCCGCGCCAGCAGGCCAACCAGCGCCCCCGGCCGGCAGCCCTCGGTTTGCAGCCAGTGCGCCAGCCGATTGGCCCGCGCATCCAGCTCGGCGTAGCTGATGTGGCCTGCGCCTTCATGCAGCGCCGCGGCCTGCGGCTGGTGGCGCGCCCAGTCCTCGAACAGCGACAGCGGCGTCAGCCCGTGCGGGTAGCCCGCCGGCAGCGCCGCCAACCGCTCGCCGGTGGCGCGCAGCAGTTCGTCATCGAGCAGTGGCAGTTGCCAGATGTCCTGCTCGGGGTCGGCGACCACCGCCTGCAACAGCCGCAGCAAGCGGCTGGCGTAACCCTCGACGGTGCTGCGCTCGAACAGCGCGGTGGCGTACAGCCAATCGACCCGCACCGCATCCATCAGCTCGGTGACCTTCACCGAGATATCGGTCTTGGCCGGCAGCGCCGGCGAGGTTTCCTCCACCGCCGCGCAACCGGGGATCAGGTCGTTGAAATCGACCCGCGCCTGGTACACCAGCATGATCTGGAAGATCGGGTTGATCGCCGTATGGCGGTCCATGCCCAGCGCCTCGCCAAGTGCCTCGAAGCGGTACAGCTGGTGGTCGAAGGCTTCCAGATCGTCCTGCCGGCACTGGCGCAGGTAGTCGCTGAACGATTGCTGCTCGGGCAGCTGCGTGCGCAGCACCAGAGTGTTGACGAAGAAGCCCACCAGCGCCTCGATGTCCGGGCGTTCGCGGTAGGCCAGCGGGGTGCCGACGACGATGTCGCGCTCGCCGCTGTGACGCGCCAGCAGCAGGGCGAACAGCGCATGCAGGCCGATGAACGGCGAGGCGCTGTGGCGCTGGCAGAGCTGCTTGAAGCGCGTCCACAGGCCGTTGTCGATCGTCGAGAACACCAACGCGCCGCCACTGGTCTGCTGCGCCGGGCGCGGCCGGTCCAGCGGCAGGCTGTGCACCTCGGGAATGCCGGCCAGGCGCTCGACCCAGAACGGCTTGTACTCGGCGTGGTAGTCGCGAAACAGCGGCGAGTTGAACCAGTGCGCGTAGTCGATGAAGGTCAGCGGCGGCTCGCCCCAGTCCAGCGGCTGGCGATTCTGGTAGGCGAGAAAGGCGGTCTTGAGGTCGGCGAACATGTTCTTCACCGACCAGCCATCGGAAATGATGTGGTGCTGGTTGATCAGCAGCACGTGCTCGCGCGCGCCCAGGCGCAGCAGGTGCACGCGGGTCAGCTCGCCGTTGGCGAGATCGAACGGCCGCTCGATTTCCTCGCGCACCCGTTCGGCTACTCGCGCCTCGCGGGCTGATGCCTCCAGCCCGGTGAAGTCTTCATGGACCAGCGTGAAGCCGCGATGGGCGAGGATCTGCTGCTCGCCCTTGCCCTCGGCGTTGCGCAAAAAGCGCGTGCGCAGGCTGGCGTGGCGCCGCACCAGGGCGTCGAAGGCGAACTCCAGCGCCGCCACGTCCAGCTCGCCGCTGAGGCGGAAGAACACCGGCATGTTGTACAGGTGCGAGTGCGCCTGGTACTGCTCGATGAACCACAGCCCGCTCTGCGACGAGGACAGCGGGCCGACCTCGGCGTGACGTGGCTCGATGGGCGCCTCAAACGCCTGCCGTGCGCGCAGGCAGCGGACGATGGCGTCGCGATTGGCGCGGATCAGCTGACCCAGCTCGGGCGTCAGCGCCTCCTGGCTCGATTGCGAGACCAGCTGGCCCTGGGCGTTGAGGGCCAGGTGTACGCCCTGCCCGGCGAGCTGCCGGAGCAGGCCGATGATGTTGTCGTGCATCTGCTACCTCTCAGGCTGCCAGGGTGGCACCGCCGTCGACGACGATGTCCTGCAGGGTGATGTGGCTGGCCAGGTCCGAGGCGAGGAACAGCACCGTATTGGCCACCTCTTCGGGCGTGGCGATCTTCTGCAGCGGAATGCCGAGCTTGAACTGCTCGGGCAGGCCGGCGATGGTCCGCGCGCGGCCGTTGTCGTCGGGCCACATGCCGCGCTGCATGGCGGTGTCGGTGGAACCCGGCGACACCAGGTTGCAGCGCACGCCGCAGCTCGCCAGCTCCAGCCCGGCGGTGCGGATCAGGCTGGTCAGCGCCGCCTTGGATGCCGCGTAGGCCGCCATCTGCATGCGCGGCACCCGGGTCGCATTGCTGCTCACCGCCACCACCGCGCCACGGCCTTGCGCGCGAAAGCGCGGCAGCAGCTCGCGCAGCAGGTAGAACGGCCCGGAGACGTTGACCCGCAGCGAGTCGTCCCAGTCGGCCAGGCTCAGCGCCTCGATCGCCCCCAGGCGCAGGATGCCGGCGACGCTGGCGAACACGTCGATGCCCTGCCCCGGCGCCAGCAGCTCGGCGCAGGTCTGACGCACCGCGCCGGCATCGCCCACATCGAGCACATGGGTGCGATAGCCGTAGTCGCACTCGGGGAACGCGCGGTCCAGCCCCACCACCTCACCGCCGAGCCGGGCAAAGCCCTCGGCCACCGCGCGGCCGATGCCCTGGCCGGCGCCGGTGACCCAGATGCGCCGCCCGCGAAAATCCATCTGCTGTGTCATCTGCATGTCCTCACCAGACCAGTTCCACCTGCGCTTGCCCCTGCCGCAGCCGGCTGTCGAGGAAGCGGCAGAAATCCGCCAGACAGGGATTGTCGAACACATCCGGGACCTTCACCGCGGTGCCGAACTCGGCGGCCAGGCGGTTGACGATCTGGATGGTCTGCAACGACTGGCCACCGAGTTCGAAGAAGTTGTCCTGCGCCTGGATGCCGCCGACGCCGAGGATCTGCTGCCAGATGGCGCTGACCCGCTGCTGGGTCGCATCGTCCAGCACCTCCGTCCTCGCACCCTCCAGGTACTCGGCCTGCAGGCGCTTGCGGTCGAGCTTGTTGCTGCCGGTGCGCGGCAGCGCGCGGTAGTGGCGGTAGTCGGTCGGCACCATCGCCGCCGGCAGTAGCTGGCCCAGCGCGCGGCGAATCGCCCGCAGGTCGTCACACGGGCCAGCGACGAAGGCCACCAGCCGGCGCAGGCCGCCGCCCAGCTCCAGGCCGAGCACGCAGGCCTCGTCGACGCCGTCCAGCGCTAGCAGGCGCGCCTCCACCTCGCCGGGCTGGATGCGGTAGCCGCTGATCTTGAATTCGTTGTCCAGCCGGCCGAGGTAGACCAGCTGGCCATCGACCCGGCGCACGCGGTCGCCGGTGCGGTACACGGTTTCTTCGTGCGCACCGATGCGCAGACGGGCAAACGCCGCAGACGCGCTGTTGATATAGCCGTTGGCCAGCTGCGCGCCGCACAGCACCAGCTCACCCTCGACGGTCGGGCGGTCGCCGCGTTCGAGCACCAGCGCCTGTACGGTCGCCAGCGGCAGGCCGATGGGCAGGCGTTCGGCGTTGGCATCGACCGTTTGCAGATCGCAGCTGCTGGCGACCACCGTGGCCTCGGTCGGTCCGTAGGTGTTGATCAGCCGCAGTTGCGGCCCGGCTACCTGCTGCCAGGCCGCCAGCTGTTCGGGAAATACCGCCTCGCCGCCGATGATCACCGTCTTCAGCCCGGCTGGAATCCGCGTCTGGCCGCTGCGCAGCGCCACCACCCACTCGTTCCAGAACGCGGTCGGCAGGTCGACGATGCTGATCACCTGCGCCTCGATGCCGTCGACGAAGGTATCGATCGACTGCAGCAGCGCATCGGTGCGCAGCACCAGGGTCGCGCCGGCGCTCAGGCTGACGAAGACTTCCTCGATGCTCGCATCGAAGTTGAACGGCGCGAACTGCAGCATGCGGTCGTCCGCCGTCACGCCATACCGCAGCCGCGCCGCCGCGCTGAAATGATCCAGCGCGCGATGGCTGATCTCCACGCCCTTCGGCGTGCCGGTGGAGCCGGAGGTGAACATCAGGTAGGCCGCCGCCTCGCCACTGCGCGGCGCATGCCGGTGCTCATGGCTGGCGAGCTGGCCGACCAGCTGGATCGGTCCGGCGTAGCTGTCGGCCAGGCGATGCCGATAGGCCGCCTCGGTGATCACCAGCGCCAGTTCTGCGCTGGCGCAGATCAGTGTCTGCCGTTCGGCCGGCTGCTCGGCATCCAGCGGCACGTAAACGGCGCCCGCCAGCAGCACGCCGAGCTGGGCGAGGATCGCCTCGGGCGAACGCGCGAGCATCACCCCGACCCTCTCGCCGGGTTGCACGCCCTGCTCCGCCAGCGCCGCGGCGATCTCCTCGGCGCGCGCGAGAAGCGCGGCGTAGTTCAGCCTGCGCTCGCCCTGGCACAGGGCGATGCGCTCCGGCTGGCACTCGGCGTGAGCGCGGATCGCCGCCAGCACGCTGGTCACCTCGCCCAGCTGCGCCTGTTCCGCGGCCGGCGCGCTGAGGCGCTGGCGAAATCGGTAGTCGGCCATCCAGGCATCGAGGACCAGGTCGCGCGGCAGCTCGGGTGCCGCCAGCCAGCGGCGCAGCAGCTCGAAGAGTTCCTCCTGCAATGCCTGCAGATGCTCGGCGCTGTAGCACGCGGGGTTGGCGTCGTAGTCCAGTTGCGGGATGCCATCGGCTCCGACCTGCACTTCCAGGGTCAGGTCCTCCACCGGCCCGGCGCTGAGGTTGAGCGTGCGTGCCGCCAGCTCGCCGTAGGCCAGCGGGCGATCGAACGGCATGATGTTGATCAGCGGGCCGAACAGCCGCTGCTCGCCACCGACGCGGCCAAGGTCGCGGCGCAGCGCTTCGTAGCGGTAATGCTGATGCTTGCGGCTGGCGCGGCGCAGCTTGCCGATCGCCTTTGCAGTGGCGATCAGGCTGGCCTCGCCATCGGCCTGCAGGCACAGCGGCGCGATGTTCATCTGCATGCACGGCACGTTGAACGCCGCCGAGCCGATGCGATTCATCACCATCAGGCCGAACACCTGGGCATCGCTGCCGCTGACCTGGCGCAGCTGCGCGCTGAGCGCGGCCAGCAGCAGATCGGCCCAGCCGATGCCGTGGGCGTCGGCGGTGGCGCTCAGCAGCTGCCACAGCGGTGCCGGAAAGCGCGCGCCGTGCCGCACGAAGGCCGCCGAGATCGGCGCGCTGCGCTCGCTGAAGCTGACCGGCGCGGGCAGCCGCGAGAAGGTCTCCAGCCAGTAGCCGCGCGCGGCGGCGGTCTTGTTTTGTGCATCGCGCTCAGCGTCCTCGGCGAGTACATCGGCATAACGGCCGAAGCCGCAGGCCGGAGCCGGTTCGCCGCGCACAGCGGCGCCGTAGAGCTCGGCGATGCGCTGGTACAACAGGTTGGTGCCGTAGCCGTCGAGGGCGATGTGGTGCACGCAGCTGTAGAGAAAATCCTGCCCCGCCGCGCGCAGCAGGACGAAACGACAGGCCAGTTCGCGCTCAAGGTCGAACGGCTGGCGGATGTCGGCCATCGCCCAGTCGCGCACCCAGCTTTCGGCATCGGCGAACGCCGGCACCTCCAGCTGCGCTACCGTCAGCGGCAGCTCGATGGGGTCGAAGCACACCGTTTCGCCGTCGATCACGTATAGCCCGCTGAGTGCCTCGCACTCGCCCACCGCCTGCTGCACGGCAGCGATCAGCAGCGGCGCCTGCACCTGGCCGGCGAAGGCGATGCACTCGGCGGTGTTGAACATGGCGCGGTCTTCGTTGAGCAGGTAGCCGTACCACAGGCCCTGCTGTGCATTGCCCAGCGGCCTCATGCGGCACCTCCGTGCTGCTGGATCTGCGCCCACCAGCCGTTGAGCGTCGGCGTCTTCGCCAGATCGGTGAAGCTCAGTTCCAGTCCCTGCTCGCGCCACTCACTGAGCAGCGACATCACCTGGATCGAATCCAGGCCGTAGTCGAGCAGGTTCTCGTCCGGGTCGAACGGCTCGTCGATCTCATCGAGCATCGCCAGCAGGCGTGCCTGCAGCGCCTCGCGGGTCAGCCTCAGACCTGCTGCATGCCCCAGCCCGAGCACCTCGCGGCATTCGATCACCCGCCCGCAGCGCGTGGCGATGTAGTTCAGCGCCATCTGGTGGTCGGCCTGGCTGAAGTCGGCAATGCCGTCGGCCAGCAGGAACGGCTGGATGTCGCGCATGAAGGCGTCGCAGGCGGTCATCAGGCAGCCGATGTGGCCGTAGATGCCCCCGATGATCAGCTGATCACGGCCCAGCTCGCGCAGCAGGTGTTCCAGCGGCGAACGCTGGAAGGCGCTGTAACGCCATTTGACCAGCACGGTGTCGTCCGCCGCCGGCGCCAGGCCGGCGACGATGCCCTGGCGCGCCGGATACTGGGTGATGCCGGGGCCCCACATATCGTTGAGCAGCGCCCGCTCGGCGTTGGCCTGCTGCCCCGGTTGTGCGGTGTAGACCACGGGGATGCCGAGCGCCTTGCAGCGCTCGCGCACGGCGGCCAGGCGCTCGACCAGCGCGGCGACGAAGGCGCTGCCCTCGCCCCAGAAATCGCAGAAATAGTCCTGCATGTCATGGATCAGCAGCACCGCGCGCGCGGGGTCGACCGGCCACTGGACCTTGTTCACCGCCCATTCGCTGGGCAGGTTGTAGGGCGTGAGCGTGGGAATCGTCATGAGCGAAGTCCTTATTCAGTAACGGTCAGTTGTTCGGCGAGGCGGCGGCGCAGGCGGGTCTTGTCGACCTTGCCAACCGCCGTCATGGGCAGCGCCGCGACCTGCTCGATGCGGTCCGGCAGCTTGTAGTCGGCCAGCCCGAGGCCACGCAGGTACTTGCGCAGGGCGACGGCCTTGAGCGTCGGGTCGCGGCTGACGATGAACGCGCAGCTCTTCTCCCCCATGCTCGGGTCCGGCATGGAAACCAGCGCGGCGTGGGTGACGGCCGGATGCGCCATCAGCAGGTTTTCCACTTCCTCGGCGGCAATCTTTTCGCCGCCGCGGTTGATCTGGTCCTTGATGCGTCCGACCACCACCAGGTAGCCGTCCGCACGCAGCTGCACGAGATCGCCGGAGCGGTAGAAGCCCTCGGCATCGAAGGCCTGGGCGTTGTGTTCCGGGCTCTGGAAATAGCCGCGGATGGTGTAGGGCCCGCGAGTCAGCAGCGCGCCGACCTGCCCCGGCGCGACCGGCCGTCCGTCGCGGTCGACCACCCTGACCTCGTCGTCCGGGCTCATCGGCCGGCCCTGGGTCAGGTAGACGTGCTCGTCGTCATCGTCCAGACGCGTGTAGTTGACCAGCCCCTCGGCCATGCCGAAGACCTGCTGCAGACGACAGCCGAGCACCGCCGGGATGCGCCGCGCCTGCGCTTCTGGCAGTCGCGCGCCGCCGACCTGCAGCAACCGCAGCGAGGCCAGCTCCGCCTCGTGCCCGGGCGCCGCCTGCAGCCACAGCGACAGCGCCGGCGGCACCAGCGCGGCGACATTGACCTGCTGCGCGGCGATCAGTGCAAAACAGCTGGCCGGTCCGGGATCGGCCGCGAGCACCACGCGGCCACCGGCGACGAACACGCCCAGCGCGCCGGGCGAGCTGAGCGGGAAGTTGTGCGCGGCCGGCAGTGCGCAGAGGTAACGGGTATCGCGGTCGAAACCGCACAGCTCCACACTGCGCCGCACGCTGTAGTAGTAGTCGTCGTGGGTACGGGGGATCAGCTTCGGCGTGCCGGTGCTGCCGCCGGAGAGCTGGAAGAACGCCACCTCGTCGGCGGGCGTCGGTGCAAAGTCGCACGCGGCGGCCACCGGTTGCAGCCAGGCCGTCAGGCTGCGCGCTGCCAGACCGTCGGCATGCAGCAAGGCGGTGTCGATGCCGGCCAGCTGCTGCAGCTCGGCGAGAAACAGGTCGTCGTTCTGGAACAGCGGATGCAAACGGCTGGCGATCAGCAGGCGCGGACGGATCTGCTCGGCATAGGCGCGCAGTTCCAGCCGGCTGTGGCTGAACAGCGCGTTGACTGGCGCAATCCCGGCCTTGAGCAGGGCGAAGAAGACGATGTACAGCTCGGCCTGGTTGCCCAGCTGCACCAGCGCCCGGTCGCCCGGCCCGAGGCCGTGATTGGCCAACCGCTGGGCCAGGTTGGTGGACAATGCATCCAGCTCGGCGTAGCTCAGCTCGCGCTCGCCGCAGACCACCGCGATGGCCTCGGGCTGCGTTTCAGCCTGAACCGCGAGCATGTGGCTGAGCGGCTTGCCCAGCCAGTAGCCGGCCTGGCGGTAGCGCTCGGCGAATGCGTCCGGCCAGCGGGTGAACGGAATCAGGCTCACACGGCCTCCTTGTCGAGGCCGAAGGCGGCGAGCATGGTGCCGAGCTTGGTGCCAGTCTCGCGCCATTCCGCGTCCGGGCAGGACGCGCTGACCAGACCGGCACCGGCGAACAGGCGCACGCGAGTCTGCTGGATGATCCCGCAACGGATCACCACCGCCCATTCGCCGTTACCGGCGGCATTGCACCAACCGACGATGCCGCCGAACACGCCACGGTCGAATGGCTCCAGCTCGGCGATCACCTGCTTGGCGGCAGCGGTGGGAAAACCGCACAGCGCGGGCGTCGGATGCAGCCGGCAAGCCAGGCGCAGCGCCGACAGCTCGTCCTGCAGCTCGCCGTCGATCTGGGTCGACAGGTGCCAGAGCCTGGCGGTCTTGAGCAGCGTCGGCGCCGGCGGGACGTTCAACGTGCGGCACAGCGGGCGCAGCTGGCGTTCGAGATCGTCGATGACCAGCCGGTGCTCGTGCTGGTCCTTGGCCGAATCGAGCAGTGCCCGCGCGGCCTCCGCATCGGTCAGCGGGTCGGGCGAACGCTTGGCCGAGCCCGCCAGCGGATTGGTGCTGAACGCACGCCCGTGCTTGCGCAGCAGCAACTCCGGACTGGCACCGATCAGCACGCCCTCGCCGGGCAGGTCGACCGCAAAGTGGTAGGCCTCGGGGTTCTGCTGGCGCAGGCCCTGGAAGATCGTCTGCGCGCAGGGCCGTTCGTCGAATTCGAGTTGCAGCAGACGCGACAGCACGGCCTTGTCGATGCGGCCTTCACGCAGCAGATCCAGTGCCTGCTTGACCGCATCGCAGAAGCCAGCACGCCCCGGCTGCTCGATGCAGCTGCGCGCGGCGCCGCAGGGCAATCCGCAGATCGCGGTGGGCGGCGCGCTGGGCGGCAGGAACGCCAGATGCCGCGGCACGAAGAGTCGCGATGGCTGCGCCTTGTCGAAGGGAATCACCCCGACTACCGCGGGATTGCTCAGCCCGGCCCGACGCGCATCGTCGAATGCCTGCTGCATGCTGCGCTCGAGCGCCTGTCCATCGTCGCCGCAGGGCAGGGTCAGCGAAGCAAAACAGCCGCTCGCCTCGACTCCGCCAGTCGGCGAATAAAACCGGAAACCAGGGTCAAAGATACGGCTCTGGCGGGCGCCAGAGAGTACTGCCTGAGCCCATGCGTTCACCGCGACCTCCTTAGCCATTCTTAATCAGAATTATTATCATTTGCATAGAAGGCGACGAATCTAGCCACGCCGATCAGGTGCGTCAAATTATTTCGAGTGATTTTTTTGAATCGGCATGCATGCCAAAATGCCAGTACAAAGCGCGCGATCGGGCGCGAACTTCGGCAATCAACCGGCATCGAAACGGCGACATTCGATCGCCAAAGGAGTCGAAATGCGCGTCAGATGGAGCCCCAACGCTATCCAGAACAATGCCCTGCCAGGGACCGGCGTGCGCCGGCCGTGGCATCTGCGCGCCGGCGCGTTCGCACTGCTCGCCACGGTCGCCGCGCTGCCCGCCTGGGCGACGAACGGCAGCTCGCTGGCCGAGCGCGACGCGCACAACAAACGCCTGAGCGAACAGTTGCAGCTGGCACCGAACGGGCAATCGGCCGCGCCGACCGCGCGCTACAACCACATCATCACCTTTGGCCAGTCGCTCGCCTCGGCAGCCGAAGGCTGGCCGGCGCTGTCGACCGAGGCGCGCTACGACAACCTGATGCTCGGCCAGGCGGTGCGCTCGGCCACCTTCAGCGGCGCATCTTTCGAACCCGTCGGCCATGCAGCCTTCAGCCCGCTGCGCGCGGTGGTGCAGCGCAAGAGCGATGCGCGGATCATTCTCGAACCGGCGCAGGTCGCTCAGCTCGAAGAGCACGCCCAGGAGGAAGGCGAATCGGTGGATATCGGCGCGCTGAACATGGCGCGACGCCTGTATCTGCAAAAGCGCGGCAGCGACGCCGATCCGCAGCACCTGTTCCTCGCCAGCAACGCGGCAACCTCCGGACGCTCCATCGCGCAGCTGTCGAAGACCGGCGGCACCCACGAATACCGCCGCGTGCCGCAAGCCATGGACCAGGCGAAGGCGCTCGCCGACGCGGAGAACGCCAGCTATGCCGTCAGCGCGTTCTTCTGGATGCAGGGCGAGTTCGACTATTCCCACACCAACGGCGGGGTGAACGACAAGGCGCGCTACAAGCAGCTGGCACGCCAGCTGCGCGACGACCTCTATGCCGACACCCGCGCCATCACCGGGCAGTCACGAATGCCCGCGTTCATCAGCTATCAGACCGACGCCAAATCCTCGGTGAAGGACGGCTCGCTGGCGGTCGGCATGGCGCAATGGGAACTGGCACAGGAGGAGCCCAACTGGTTTCTCGCCGGCCCGGTGTACCCCTACGTCGACAAGGGCGTGCACCTGTCGGCCAACGGCTATCGCTGGTTCGGCCAGATGCTCGGCAAGGTCTACCACCGGGTCGTCGTCGAGGGGCGCAAATGGCAGCCGCTGGCGCCGCGTCAGGCCACCGTTGCGGGGCGCGAGATTCTGCTGGATTTCCACGTGCCCGAGCCGCCGCTGCAATTCGCCGAACCCTACCTCGGCCACGTCGCGCGGCCGGTGAAGAACAAGGGCTTCATGGTCTATGACGACAAAGGCGAAGTGCCGCTGACTGCGGTGGAGATCGCCGCCGACACCATCGTTCGCCTGCGCGCCGGGCGCGACCTGGCCGGACAACCGCGCGTCACCTATGCCAGTTTCCAGGTCGGCGGTGCCGGCCAGCTGCGCGACAGCGATGCCACGCAGGCCGACGCCAGCTACGACTACCTGCCGGAACAGGGCATGCCCGCCGAAGCGAACATCCCGGCGCTGGTCGGCAAGCCCTACCCGCTGCAGAACTGGAGCATCGCCTTCGAGCTGGTGGCAAAACCTGGGCAGGCGTTGCCCTAGCTAGCTACCAGCCGAGGGTTTCTTTAAGGAATGGGATGGTCAGCTTGCGCTGCGCCTGCAGCGAGGCCTGATCGAGGCGGTCAAGCAGCTCGAACAGCGCGCTCATGCTGCGCGCGCCACGGGTGAGGATGAAGCGGCCGACATCGTCCGGCAGGTTCAGCCCGCGACGCGAGGCACGCAGCTGCAACGCGCGCAGCTTGTCTTCGTCGGATAGCTGCTGCAGCTGGAACACCAGCGCCAGGCTCAGCCGCGATTTGAGGTCAGGCAACTGCACCGCCAGCTCCCGCGGCGAAGCATCGGCGGCCAGCAGCAGGCGTCGGCCGCTGTCGCGCAGGCGATTGAACAGGTGGAACAGCGCCTCCTCCCACACCGCATCGCCGGCGATCGCGTCGAGATCGTCGAGACAGACCAGTTCGCACTGCTCGAGGTTGTCGAGCAACGCCGGGCCGTACTCGGCGACCTCAGCCAATGGCAGATAGACGGCCTGCTCGCCACGCTCCTCGACACGCAGGCAGGCCGCCTGCAGCAGATGGCTACGACCAACGCCGATACTGCCCCACAGATAGATCAGTTCGTCCGACCAGCCCGCTGCCGGCGAGCAGAGACGCTCGACATAGCCGAGCGCCGCGGCGTTGGCGCCCGGATAGAAGTTGGCGAAGGTGGCATCGTCGCGCAGACGCACGCCGAGGGGCAGCTGGATGGGTTTCATGGCTCGGATGGTGGTTCGGCCGCGACGGCGGCAGGCTTTGCGTAAAGGTCCGAGAGTTTATAGAGATCATGCACATGGCGCAGCAGAACCATGATCACCGCCGCTACCGGCAGCGCCAGCAGCACGCCGGTGAAACCGAACAGCTGGCCACCGGCAAGCACCGCGAAGATCACCGCCACCGGGTGCAGTCCGATGCGATCCCCCACCAACATCGGCGTCAGCAACATGCCTTCGAGCAGCTGGCCGACCGTGAAGACGGCCGCGATGCCCAGCAGCGGATAAGGCTCCAGGCCGAACTGGAACAGCACGGCGATCACCGCTGCGGCGAAGCCGACGACGAAGCCCATGTACGGCACGATACTGGCGAGACCGGCAAGCACGCCGATCAGCAGGCCCAGTTCCAGGCCAACCAGCATCAGGCCGCTGGCATAGATCACCGCCAGCGCCAGCATCACCAGCAGCTGGCCACGCAGGAACGCGCCGATCACTTCGTGGCATTCACCGATCAGCGTCATCACCACGTCCTCGCGGCGACGCGGCAGCAGGCTGCGCAGCTTGGCCATGATCAGGTCCCAGTCGCGCAGCAGATAGAAGCTCACCACCGGCACCAGCAGCAGGTTGCCGACCCATGCCAGCAACGCCAGGCTCGATGCCGTTGCCTGGCTGAGGATCACCCCGACGAGGTCGGTCGTGCTGCCCAGATGCCCGGACAGCGCCGCCTTCAGCTGGTCGAGTCGCCAGAAATCTTCCTCCAGGCCCAGCTGCTGTTGCAGCCAGGGCAGCGCCTGCTGCTGCAGCCAGTCCAGCGCCAGCGGCGCAAGTTGATAGAGATGCATCAGCTGCTTGCCGAGCATCGGCAGCAGTACCAGCAGGAGCAGCAACAGCAGCAGGCTGAACAGCGTGAACACGGCGATCACCGCCCAGGTGCGCGACAGTTTGCAGCGCTCCAGACGGTCGACCAGCGGATCGCCCAGGTAGGCCAGCAGGATACCCACCAGGAACGGCGAGAGAATCGGCGTCAGCAGGTAGACCAACCAGCCGCACAGCAGCAATCCGGCCAGCCACAGCCAGCGGTTGGAATCGTTCATGTTCATTGCGCGGCGCCTTGCGGTCAGGAGACTTGGATAGAGGGTGGTAGTAGCGCCTACCAGCGGTAGCGCAGCACCGTGTCGGGTGCAGGTTGCGCCGCCTGCGGTTGCTCCGGCGCTACCGGCGCCGCACTGGCATCAAGCGGTGCCGGCTCGGCCGGAACCTCTTGCAGATGCGCCAGCTCCAGCTGGGCGCGCAACTGCTCGGGGCTGGCGGTCACGCGAT
>Ga0172382_10001006_pt1 | contig 52201 bp, 48 predicted proteins | sample Leawel138RmetaG_FD_122245 | JGI IMG/M metagenome (GOLD analysis project Ga0172382, IMG submission 122245) | Leachate microbial communities from a municipal landfill in Southern Ontario, Canada - Leachate well 138R metaG | ecosystem: Engineered > Solid waste > Landfill > Unclassified | place... | reverse complement strand
GGCGTGGTCCTCGAGAACGCCTGAGCCCGGCCGACGATGGAGACCGCGGCGATCGGCATCTGGACACTGGTGCTGCTGGTCGCACTGGCGCTGGCCTTCGATTTCCTGAACGGTTTCCATGATGCGGCCAACTCGATCGCGACCATCGTCTCGACGCGGGTCCTGAAGCCGCATCATGCGGTCGTCTGGGCGGCGACCTTCAATTTCGCGGCGATCATGGTCTTCGAGATGAACGTCGCCAGCACCATCGGCAGGGGCATCGTCCAGCCCACCGTGATCGATGCCTACACGATCTTCGGCGCCCTGATCGGCGCGATCACCTGGAATCTGCTCACCTGGTGGTACGGCATCCCGTCGAGTTCCTCGCATGCACTGGTCGGCGGCCTGGTCGGGGCCACCCTGGTGGCCAACGGTCCCGGCGCGGTCATCGGCAGCGGGATCATTATCATCGTGCTGTTCATCCTGGCGGCGCCCACACTCGGCTTCGTGATCGGTTCGCTGCTGATGCTGGTCGCGTCGCGGCTCTCGTTCCGGGCGAATCCGGCGCGGGCCGACAGGCTCTTCCGGGCACTGCAGCTGGTGTCCTCGGCCCTCTACAGCCTCGGCCACGGCAGCAACGATGCGCAGAAGACGATGGGCGTGATCTGGCTGATCCTGATCGCCGCCGGCAGGCCGCCCGAGGACCCGATCCCGTTCTGGGTGATCATCTCCTGCTATGGCGCGCTCTCGGTGGGCACCCTGTTCGGCGGCTGGCGGATCGTGCGCACCATGGGCCACCGGCTCACCCGGCTGCGCCCCATCGGCGGATGCTGCGCCGAGACCGGCGGCGCGATCACGCTGTTCCTGTCCTCGGGCTTCGGCATCCCGGTCTCGACGACGCACACCATCGCCGGCGCGATCGTGGGCGTCGGCTCGACCGCCCACCAGAAGGTGCGCTGGGGCCTCGCCCGGCACATCGTCTGGGCCTGGATCCTCACCATTCCCGCCGCCGCCGGCGTCGCCGCGCTCGCCTGGTGGGCCGGCCGCTTCCTGCTCTGAGCAAGGCGAACCGGGACCGCGCCATGCACGACGACGAGCTCTGGATCGAACTGCCGCCCATCAGTGCCCAGGCGCCGCGGCGACTCATCGTCTTCCTGCATGAACTGGGCTCGAGCGCGCAGCACTTCGCGCCGGTGGGCGTGGCCTGGCAGCTGAAGTTCCCGGGCGCGGTCGGGATCCTGTTGAATGGCGCCCAAGCCGCGCGCGGCCGGGGGCGCCGATGGTTCGCCCCCCGGCCCCTGGAAGGACGCGCCGGGCGGATCGATGCCGCCGTCGCGGGCCTGCGCGAGCAGCTCGCCCGACTGCAGGAGGAACAGCGCATCGATCCCGCGCACACCATGCTGGTCGGTTTCGGCCAGGGGGCGACGGTGGCGCTAGAGACGATCCGGGGCGGGCAAGCCCCTGCATCCATCGTGGTCGGCTATGCCGCCCGGCTCGCCAGGCCGGTGCGTCCGGGCGAGCGCATCGATACGACGATCCACCTCGTGCACGGCACCCATGACAGCCTGGTGCCGCTGGCGCATGGGCAGCGGGCGCAACGCGGGCTGGCCGCCGCCGGCGCGCCGGTGACACTCGACATCCTCGCCGATGGCGTACACTCGATCGATCAGGAAATGGTCAATCTGGGGACCTTGCGCGCGATGCAGTCCGTGTTCCGGGGCCGCCGCCGCCCGGGGCCGGACTGGCCGGTTCGTCCCCACTAGGGGCGCATGGCCCCCCGAAAGACCGTCATCGAACACACAGGGCGCCCGCGGGGCGCCCAGCACATCCAGGAGCAGGCAATGAGCAGGGAAGTCGTCATCGTCAGCGGTGTACGCACCGCCGTGGGAACCTTCGGAGGCAGCCTCAAGGACCACACGCCGACGCAACTCGGCGCGATGGTGGTCCGCGAGGCGACGACCCGGGCCAGCGTCGGCCCGACCGACGTCCACCATGTGGCTTTCGGCCACGTCATCAACACCGAGCCGCGTGACATGTACCTGTCGCGGGTGGCGGCGCTCGACGGCGGGCTCGACAAGTCGACCCCGGCCGTGACCGTCAACCGCCTGTGCGGCTCGGGCCTGCAGGCGATCGTGACCTGCGCGCAGTCGATCCTGCTGGGCGACGCCGACGTCGCGCTGGCCGGCGGCGCCGAAGTCATGAGCCGCGGCCCCTACAACCTGCCCTCGGCCCGCTTCGGCCAGCGCATGGGCGACGGCCGCATGGTCGACATGATGGTCGGCGCGCTGCACGATCCGTTCGAGACCATCCACATGGGCGTCACCGCCGAGAACGTCGCCTCGAAATGGGGCATCACGCGCGAGGACCAGGACGCCCTCGCCGTCGAGAGTCATCGCCGGGCGGCGGCGGCCATCGCGGCGGGTCATTTCCGCGAGCAGATCCTGCCGATCGAGCTCAAGTCGCGCAAGGGCACGACCACCTTCGACACCGACGAGCATGTGCGCGGCAACGCCACGATGGAGGACATGGGCAAGCTCAAGCCGGTGTTCGTGCGCGAGAACGGCACCGTCACCGCCGGCAATGCCTCGGGAATCAACGACGGCGCCGCCGCCCTGGTGCTCATGGAGCGCAAGACGGCCGAGGCGCGCGGCCTCGCCCCGATGGCGCGGCTGGTCGCCTATGCCCATGCCGGGGTCGATCCGGCGTACATGGGCATCGGACCGGTGCCGGCGACGCGCAAGGCGCTCGAGCGCGCCGGACTGAAGGCCGCCGACATCGACGTGGTCGAAGCCAACGAGGCCTTCGCCGCCCAGGCGCTGGCGGTCACCCGCGATCTCGACCTCGATCCGGCCAAGGTCAACCCGAACGGCTCCGGCATCTCGATCGGCCACCCGGTCGGCGCCACCGGCGCGATCATCACCGTCAAGGCGTTGTACGAACTGCAGCGCAGCGGCGGACGCTACGCGCTCGTCACCATGTGCATCGGCGGCGGCCAGGGCATCGCCGCCATCTTCGAGCGCACCTGACGAACCCCACGAAATGGGGTCAGACTCGATTAACGGAACTTCCGTTAATCGAGTCCGACCCCATTTCGACCACGAGGCCCGCGTCTTGCGGGGACTCGGCATGGTATCGGACCGCTACGAACTCTTCGGTGCGCTGAAGCTGCTGCGACGCGGCTACACGCTCGTGTACATCAGCGACACACCGCGCGGCTGCGCGGTGGGCGGCGCCTTCCTGTATTCATGCTTCCCGGACCTGAAGAAGTACCGCCTGATCGAAGCGGTCGACAATCCGGACGGTTTCGAGGGCATCGAGTACTACCGCATCACTTCGGCCGGCTTCGCGTTCGAGGAGCGACTGCAGCGATGGTGGCGCGGGCTGTCGCCCTGGCAGCGGATCGCGCTGCGCCTGCTCGGCTGAGGATCGCGAAAATAGAAAATGTAGAAAATGGGGTCAGACACCATTTGTAAACAAATGGTGTCTGACCCCATTTTCCGCATTTTCTACGCGAGCGCGGCGAAGGCCGCGCCGGCGGCTTCCAGCGTATGCGCGATGTCCTCGTCGGAGATGGCCGACGAGAAGAAGAAGGCTTCGACGGGCGACGGCGGCAGGTAGACGCCGGCCTCGAGCATGGCATGGAAGAAGCGCCGGAAGCGCTCCAGGTCCTGCTGCTGGGCGGCGGCGAAGCCGTCGGGGACCTCGGCGCGGAAGTACATGCCGGCCATGCCCCCGATGCTCTGGGCGCTGTAGGGCACGCCGGCGCGGTCCGCGGCTTCGCGCAGTCCGGCAACGAGGCGCGCGCAGCGTTCGCCGAGGCGCTCGAAGAAGCCGTCGGCGGAAACGAGATCGAGCGTGGCGAGGCCGGCGGCCATCGCGATCGGGTTGCCCGAGAGCGTACCCGCCTGGTAGACGCCGCCCAGTGGCGCGAGATGATCCATGATCGCCGCCGGCCCGCCCAGGGCGCCCACCGGCATGCCGCCACCGATCACCTTGCCGAAGGTGCTGATGTCGGGCACGACGCCGACCAGGGACTGGGCGCCGCCCAGCGCCACCCGGAAGCCGGACATGACTTCGTCGAAGATGAGCAGCGCGCCGTGCTCGTCGCAGAGTGCGCGCAGCCCCTGGAGGAACTCCGGCGTCGGGCGGATCAGGTTCATGTTGCCCGGCATGGGCTCGACGATGATGCAGGCGATCGCGCCCGGATGGGCCGCGAACAGCGCCGCCACGGAATCGAGCTCGTTGAACTGCGCGACCAGCGTGTGCCGGGCGAGATCGGCGGGCACGCCCGCGGAACTGGGGGTGCCGAACGCAAGCGCGCCCGAGCCCGCCTTGACCAGCAGGCTGTCGCCGGTGCCGTGGTAGCAGCCCTCGAACTTGATGATCGCATCGCGGCCGGTGTGGCCGCGCGCGAGGCGGATCGCCGACATCGTCGCTTCGGTCCCGGAGCTGGTGAAGCGGACCTTCTCGACCTGGGGATAGAGGGCGCAGATGCGCTCGGCGAGTTCGGTCTCCATGCGGTTGGGGGCGCCGAAGGACAGGCCGTCGGCGACGGCGCGCTGGACCTTCTCGAGCACATGGGGATGGCCGTGGCCGACGATCATCGGGCCCCAGGAGCCGAGGTAGTCGATGTAGCGGCGGCCTTCGACGTCCCAGAGATGGGCGCCTTCGGCGCGGGCGATGAAGCGCGGCGTGCCGCCGACGGCGCGAAACGCGCGCACCGCCGAGTTGACTCCGCCAACGAGGACGCGCTGGGCGCGTTCGAATTCGGCTGCGTTACTGCTCATGAGGGAGGTTCCGGCAAGGGCGTCGCACCCGACGCGATGAACGGTATTGTCCCGGTTTCGCGCCGGACCGGCCAGCGACGGTGACGGTGACGGTGACGGTGACGGTGACGGTGACGGTGGCGGCGGCGGCGGCGGCGGCGGCGGCGGCGGCGGCGGCGGCGGCGGCGGCGGCGGCGGCGGCGGCGGCGGTGACGGTGACGGCGGGCGGCCGATTCACTGCCGCACGGAATGGCACCTCACGAATCGAATATCGTGTCTGACCCTATTTCTGCGAATCGAATATCGTGTCTGACCCCATTTCCTCCATTTCCTGCCCGAGCTGCTTGCGCAATTCGGTCTTGAGGATCTTGCCGTTGTTGTTCTTCGGCAGCGAGTCGACGAACAGGTAGCGCTTCGGACGCTTGAAGCGCGCGATGCTCGCAAGGCAATGGGCATCGAGCGCCGCCGCGTCGACCTGCGCGCCCGGCTTCGCCCTGACGAAGGCGACGACCCGTTCGCCCCAGCGCGGATCGGGTTCGCCGATCACCGAGACCTCGGCCACGTCCGGGTGCGTGAGCAGGGCCTCCTCGACCTCGCGCGGATAGATGTTGGTGCCGCCGCTGATGACGAGATCCTTCGAGCGGTCCTTGAGCGTCAGGTAGCCATCGGCATCGAGCGCGCCGAGATCGCCCGTCCAGAGCCAGCCATCGCGCAATGTGGCGGCGCTCGCCTCCGGATTGCGCCAGTAGCCGGACATCACCACGTCGCCGCGCACCACGACTTCGCCGACTTCGCCCGCGGGCAGCGCGCGGCCGGCTTCGTCGACCACGCGCACCTCGACCGCGGCCTGGGCGCGACCGACCGATGCCAGCCGCTCGCGGTAGCGGGGATCGTCGACATCGCCATGGTCGGCCCGCGACAGGAAGCTGATCGTCATGGGGCTTTCGCCCTGCCCGTAGATCTGGACGAAGCGCTGGCCGAAATGCGCGATCGCCGCCTCGATGTCGGCGAGGTACATCGGTCCGCCGCCGTAGACGATCGTGGCGAGCCCTTCGCCGCGCGAGCCGGATGCGATCGCCGCATCCAGCAGCAGCTGGACCATCGTCGGCGCGGCGAACATCGCCACGCGCTTGTGGTGCGCCGCCAGCGCCAGCACCTCGTCGGCGTCGAAGCCTTCGCCGCGGGTGAGCACATGGCGCGCACCCATCAGGACATGGACCATGCTGTAGAGGCCGGCGCCGTGCGACAGCGGCGCGGCGTAGAGCGCGGCATCCGCGCCGTCGACCGGCGCGATCTCGGCGGCGTAGTTGAGCGACATCGACTGCAGGTTGCGATGGCTGAGCATCACGCCCTTGGGGCGACCGGTGGTGCCCGAGGTGTAGAAGAGCCAGGCGAGATCCCCCGGCGCGCGCTCGGCCGGCGCCTCGAAGCCGTTGGCGAAGCCGCCGCCGGCAAGCTGCGCCGAATCGAGGATCCGGTGCGGGGCGACCCCGGCCTCGAGCAGCGCGGCGCCATGGCCCGCATCGGCGATGCAGACGCCGCAATCCGCATCGTCGAGGATCCATGCCGCCTCGGCGGCATGCAGCTTGGCGTTGATCGGCACCACGACGAGCCCCGCCCACCAGGCCGCGTGCATCCAGACCAGGTAGAACGGGTGGTTGCGCATGAACAGGCCGACGCGCTCGCCCGGTCGCAGGCCGTGGTCGGCCACGAGGCGCCGGGCGTTGACCGCGGCCTGCGCCGCGAAGTCCCGATAATCATGGACGGCTTCGGTGCCACTGTAGATCGCGGGCCGCCCGGGCCAGCGCCGGGCCGCACGATGCAGCCAGTTCGCGAGATTCATCCTGTGTCCTGTGAAGGCGCCGGGCCCCGCGCCCGAACCCCCGTAGAATCACCGAATCCCGCGACAATTCCAAGGTGTGGAGAAATGCAAGGCAAGCAACACGAACCCGACTTCGATCCGGCCCTGGGCACGGTCCGTACCGAGATCGACGGACACCTGCTGCTGATCACGATCGATCGCGCGGCGAAGTACAACGGCTTCACCCCCCAGATGGCCCGCCAGCTGGCGCAGGCCTACGAGCAGCTCGAGGCCGACCCGAACCTGCGCGTGGCCGTGGTGCGGGCCGCGGGCCGGCATTTCACCGCCGGGCTCGACCTGCCGCGCTTTGCCGAGAACATGAAGGCGGGCCGCTCGAGCTGGCCCGAGGAACTCGTCAACCCGATGGACCTCACCGACCGCCGGCGCAGCAAGCCGGTGGTGTTCGCGGTCAAGGGCATCTGCTACACGCTGGGCATCGAGCTGATGCTCGCCGCCGAAGTCGTGGTGGCCGCCGACGACTGCCGTTTCTCGCAGCTCGAGGTCAACCGCGGCATCATGGCGACCGGCGGCGCGACCCTGCGCATGACCGAGAGGGCCGGCTACGGCAATGCGATGCTGTACCTGCTGACCGGCGACGAGTTCGATGCCGCCACCGCCCTGCGCCTGGGCTTCGTGCAGAAGGTGGTGCCGGCCGGCCAGGAAGAGGCCGAGGCCATCGCCATCGCCGGGCGCATCGCGGCGAACGCGCCGCTGGCGGTGCGCGAAACCATCCGCAACGTGCGCAAGCGCATCGAGGAAGGCCCGCTCGCCGCGCAGGCCGAGTTCGGCAAGGTGCAGTCGGGCCTTGCCGCCAGCGCCGACGCCGCCGAGGGCGTGGCCTCGTTCATCGAGCGCCGTCCCGCGAAGTTCACCGGCGCCTGAGGATCCCGCCGGCATCGGCTTCGAGTGCCGGGCAAGGCGGGGCGCCGTGGACGGTGCCGGATCAGGCGTCGGCGAGCATGCCCGCGGCGATGAGCGCATCGCAGCGCCCGGCCGCGAGCGGCGCCGCACCGAAGGCATGGGCGCCGCTGCCCCGGCTGGCGAGCCAGTCGGCGGAAATCTCCTCGGCGCCGAGTTCGGCGAGCGCCGCCCCGCCGAAGGCGATCGCGAGCTGCTCGGCGCACCAGCGCGCCTCGCCCGGATCGCCGGCGCGCAGGCGCTCCAGCGCATGCTCGGCCCTTGCGCGCGGCTCGCCCGCCAGGTTCGCCTGGAACATGGCCAGCGCCGCCCCCACCGCATCGGTATCGCGGGCGACGGCACGCTGCAGGTCGAGCGCGATGACATTGCCCGAGCCCTCCCAGATGCCGTTGAGCGGCGACTGGCGAAAGGCGCGCGCGAGGGGTGATTCCTCCACATAGCCGATGCCGCCGAGGCATTCCATCGCCTCGGCCACGAGCACCGGACAGCGCTTGCAGACCCAGAACTTGGCGAGCGGCGCAAGGATGCGCGCCAGCGCCCGGGCGCCGGGATCGGCGGCGGCGCGATCGAAGGCCATCGATACCCGCACCATCATCGTCATGGCGGCGGCGACCTCGAGCACCATGTCGGCGAGGACCTGGCGCATCAGGGGCTGCTCGACCAGGGGCTTGCCGAAGGCGCTGCGGTTCCGCGTATGCCAGATCGCCTGCGACAGGCTCCAGCGCATCGTCGCGGCGGCGCCGCTGACGCAGTCCAGGCGGGTGTGCTGGACCATCTCGATGATGGTGGGAATGCCGCGGCCGCGCTCGCCGACGAGTTCGGCCCAGGCGCCCCGGTACTCGATCTCGGCCGAGGCATTGGAGCGGTCGCCCATCTTGTCCTTGAGCCGCTGGATCTCGATGGGGTTGCGGGTTCCGTCGGGTCGCCATTTCGGCGCGAGGAAGCAGCTCAGGGATTCGTCGCCGTCGATCCGCGCCAGGGTCAGGAAGCCGTCCGACATGGGCGCCGAACAGAACCATTTGTGGCCATCGAGCACGAAGCCGCCGTCGCCTGCGCGCGCGGTCGTCCGGTTGGCGCGGACATCCGATCCGCCCTGCTTCTCGGTCATCGCCATGCCCAGGGTGCAACCCGTCTTCTGCTCGGGCGGCAGGCAGCGCGGATCGTAGCGCGCCGAGGTGACCCGCGGCTCCCAGCGCGCGGCAACGTCGGGCTGGTGGCGCAGGGCCGGGACCGCGGCGTAGGTCATCGAGACCGGGCAGCCGTGGCCGGCATCGGCCTGGGTCAGCAGGAAGAGCAGCAGGCTGTGCGCGAGATGGCCGCCGGCCGGCGCGGTCCAGGCGATCGAACTGGTGCCGGCCTCGAGCGAAAGCCGCATCAGCTCATGGTAGGCGGGATGGAACTCGACTTCGTCGATGCGCCGGCCGACCCGGTCGAAGGCGCGCAGTTGCGGGACGGCCGCATTGGCCTGCTCGCCCCACTGCTGGACCTCGGCGCTGCCGACCCGGGCGCCGAAGCTCGCGAGGCGATCCCGATGGGCGGCCTCGACGCCGGGGGCGGCCAGCGTCGCCAGCAGACGGTCGTCGGTGTAGAGATTGACCCCCAGCAGCGCATCGGGCTGGTTCTCCACCTCGTGGGTGGCCAGCGAAGCACGGGGACGATAGGAATCGATGGACATGGCGCGCCTCCTCGGGGCCGGTGCATGGGCCCTGTCGAAGCCGCGCCAGGGCCGCTACTGGAAGAAATCCTTGACCCGATCCATCCAGCCCTTGGTCTGCGGACTGTGCTTGGGATCGGTGAGGGTCGCGTCGAACTCGCGCAGCATCGCCTTCTGCTTCTCGCTGAGCCGCACCGGTGTCTCGACGGCGATGTGCGCGTAGAGATCGCCCGGATAAGCCGAACGCAGTCCCTTGATCCCCTTGCCGCGCAGCCGGAAGGTCTTGCCGGCCTGGGTACCCTCGGGCAGGTCGATCTCGGCCCGCCCGGTCAGGGTGGGCACCTTCACTTTACCGCCCAGCGCCGCGGTTGTCATGGAGATCGGGATCTCGCAATGCAGATCGTCGCCATCACGCTGGAAGACCGCATGCTCGCGGATGCGGATCTCGACGAAGAGATCCCCCGGCGGGCCGCCGTTGACGCCGGGCTCGCCGTTGCCGGCCGAGCGGATCCGCATCCCGTCCTCGATTCCGGCCGGAATGTTGACCTCGAGCGTCTTCTGCTTCTTGATCCGGCCCTGGCCGTCGCAGGCCGTGCAGGGTTCCGGAATCACCTTGCCGCTGCCGTGGCAGGTCGGGCAGGTCTGCTGGATCGAGAAGAAGCCCTGCTGGATGCGCACGCTGCCCTGGCCGTTGCAGGCCTGGCAGGTCTGGGGCTGGGTGCCCGGCTTCGCGCCGGAGCCCTTGCAGGTGGTGCAGCGCTCCCAGGACGGCACCCGGATCTCGGTGGCATGGCCGTTGGCAGCCTCCTCGAGCGAGATCTCCATGGCGTAGCGCAGGTCGGCGCCCCGGTAGACGTTGTTGCGCCCGCCGCCGGCCCGACCGGCGCCGAAGATGTCCCCGAAGATGTCCCCGAAGACATCCGAGAAGCTGCCCGCGCCCCCGGGTCCGCCACCCGGAAAACCGCCCGAATTGGGGTCGACCCCGGCATGGCCGAAACGATCGTAGGCTTCGCGCTTGGCCGGTTCCGACAGGATCTCGTAGGCCTCCTTGGCCTCCTTGAACTTGCCTCGGCCGACTTGTCGTTCGGATTGCGATCGGGATGGTATTTCATCGCGAGCTTCCGATAGGCCTTCTTCAGGTCATCGGCGGTCGCGTTCTTCGGCACCCCGAGCACATCGTACAGATCACGCTTGGCCATCGGCCCGTCCCTGCAATCCCGTCATCACTGCGTCTCGTCGAAAGCGGCAACGACCGGCGTCTCTCGACGCCGGCCGGCTACTGGATGAACACCCGCCGGCATGCCGGCGGGCCTGTCGGTCCTGGCGATCAGGAATCGCGCTTGACCTCGCGGAAGTCGGCATCGACGACATCGTCGCCGCTCGCGTGCAGGGTGTCGTCGGCCGGCTGCTCCGGCGCGTCGCCACTTTCCTGCTGCGCGGCGTAGACCTTCTCGCCCAGCTTCTGCGATGCCGCCAGCAGGGCCTGGGACTTGGCGTCGATATCGTCCTTGTCCTCGGTCGCGAGGGCGGCTTCGAGCTCCGTCACCGCGGTCTCGATGGCGGTCTTCTCGTCGGCATCGATCTTGTCGCCGTGTTCCTCGACCGACTTGCGGACCGAATGCACCAGCGCTTCGCCCTGGTTGCGCGCATTGGTCAGCTCGACCCGCTTGCGGTCTTCCTCGGCATTGGCCTCGGCGTCACGAACCATGCGCTCGACCTCGTCGTCCGACAGGCCGGAGTTCGCCTTGATCGTGATCTTGTTTTCCTTGTTGGTCGCCTTGTCCTTGGCCGACACATGCAGGATGCCGTTGGCGTCGATGTCGAAGGTGACCTCGATCTGCGGCAGGCCACGGGCGGCCGGCGGAATCCCCTCGAGATTGAACTCGCCCAGCAGCTTGTTGCCCGCGGCGATCTCGCGCTCGCCCTGGAAGACCTTGATGGTCACCGCCGGCTGGTTGTCGTCGGCGGTCGAGAACACCTGCGAGTACTTCGTGGGGATCGTGGTGTTGCGCTTGATCATCGCGGTCATGACGCCGCCGAGGGTCTCGATGCCCAGGGTCAGCGGGCTGACGTCGAGCAGCAGCACGTCGGTGCGATCGCCCGAGAGCACGGCGCCCTGGATCGCGGCGCCGACCGCCACCGCCTCGTCGGGGTTGACGTCACGGCGCGGATCCTTGCCGAAGAAGGCCTTGACCTTTTCCTGCACCTTGGGCATGCGGGTCATGCCGCCGACGAGGATCACGTCGTCGATGTCGGAGGCCTTCAGGCCGGCGTCGGAGATCGCCTTGCGGCAGGGCTCGATGGTGCGCTCGACGAGCTCGTCGACCAGCGCCTCGAACTTGGCGCGGGTGAGCTTCATGTTGAGATGCTTGGGGCCCGAGGCATCGGCGGTGATGTACGGCAGGTTCAGCTCGGTCTGCTGGCCCGAGGACAGCTCGATCTTGGCCTTCTCGGCGGTTTCCTTCAGGCGCTGCAGGGCGAGCACGTCCTTGCCGATGTCGACGCCCTGGTCCTTCTTGAATTCCTCGATCACGTAGTCGATGATCCGCTGGTCGAAGTCCTCGCCACCGAGGAAGGTGTCGCCGTTGGTCGACAGCACCTCGAACTGCTTTTCGCCCTCGACATCGGCGATCTCGATGATCGACACGTCGAAGGTGCCGCCGCCGAGGTCGTAGACCGCGATCTTGCGATCCTTGCCGCCGCCCTTGTCGAGGCCGAAGGCGAGCGCGGCCGCGGTCGGCTCGTTGATGATGCGCTTGACGTCCAGACCCGCGATGCGCCCGGCATCCTTGGTCGCCTGGCGCTGGCTGTCGTTGAAGTAGGCCGGCACGGTGATGACCGCTTCGCTGACCTCTTCGCCGAGGTAGTCCTCGGCGGTCTTCTTCATCTTGCGCAGGACCTCCGCCGAGATCTGGGGCGGGGCGAGCTTCTTGTCGCGCACCTTCACCCAGGCGTCGCCGTTGTCGGCGGCGACGATCTCGTAGGGCATCAGGTCGATGTCCTTCTGGACTTCCTTCTCCTTGAACTTGCGCCCGATCAGGCGCTTGCTCGCGGAGACCGTGTTGCGCGGATTGGTGACCGCCTGGCGCTTGGCCGGCGCACCGACGAGGATCTCGCCGTCCTCGAGGTAGGCGACGATCGACGGCGTGGTCCGCGCGCCTTCCGAGTTCTCGATGACCCGGGGCTTGTCGCCCTCGAGGATCGCGACGCAGGAGTTGGTCGTGCCTAGGTCAATCCCGATAATCTTGCCCATGTCTGGTTCTTCCTGGATTCGTGAAAATTTCTGCCGTTCGGCCCTGGGGCCAAGATGGGGAGCGATCCGCTCCGATTCAAGCGCCTATCCCTGCGCCACCGTCACCAGCGCCGGGCGCAGCACCCGCTCGTTGATCAGGTAGCCCTTCTGGAGCACGGTGGCGACATGGTTGGCCGGGGTCGGCGGATCGGTGGCCTCGGGCGGAACGGTCGAGATGGCCTGGTGCAGGTTCGGGTCGAACTTCTGGCCGGCCGGGTCGATACCCACCAGCTGGTTCTTCTCGAAGGCGGAGACCATCTGGCGAAGAGTCGCCTCGACGCCCTCGCGCAGGCTCTCGATGCTGGGCGACTCGACGGCCAGCGCCAGCTCGAGGCTGTCGACCACCGGCAGCATGGACTCGGCGAAGGACTCGTTGGCGAACTTGCGCGTCTTGAGGATTTCGTCCTGGGTGCGCCGGCGCAGGTTCTCGGTCTCGGCGAGCGCCCGCAGGAGCTGCTCATGGTTCGCGGTGGCCCGCGCCTGCGCGGCCTCCAGCTCGGCCCGCAAGGCATCGATCTCGCCCGGATCGGCCGCCGCCCCCGCGCCCGCCCCGAAGGCCGGTTCGCCCGCGCCGGCCGATGGCCTCGCGCCGGCGGCCGGATCGGCTCGGGGTGCCGGCCCGGGCCCGCCCGGACTGGCCGGGCCGGCGCCTCCGGCCGGGCCCGGGCCCGGGCCGACCGCCGGACCCGCCGCGGGCCGCGGGCCCGCCCCGGGCATATCGGATGCCGTGGAAGAAACATAGGGTTCAGGTCTGTCGTTTTCCGGACCTTGCATCATGTCGATCGTCTGGCTCTCTGGATTGGCAAGTCGAATCAGGTACTTGCGTGTACTTTGTGCGGAATCTGGTAGGCGACATGGGGGCGGCCGCCCGGATTTCAAGCGGCCGGATCATCCGTTTCGCCCATACCGCCCATACCGTCACCGCTCGGCACCGCCGGTCCGCCGGAACGCCGGCAGTCCCAGCCGGCGAGGTGGCGCTCGACCAGGCCGCCCAGCGCCCTGATGAAGGCGGGATCGCCGTTGGGGCAGTCGAGGTAGCGCAGGCGAGCGCCCCCGGCGGCGAGAAAGGAGTCTCGGCCCTCGATCGCGATCTCCTCGAGTGTCTCGAGACAGTCGGCGACGAAGCCCGGACAGACGACATCCACTTCGGCGACGCCACGGCGCGCCAGGGCGAGGAGGCTCGCGTCGGTATAGGGTTCCAGCCACTTCGCCCGCCCGAAGCGCGACTGGAACGACAGGGTCCATTCCGCGTCGGCCAGCCCGAGGCGGCGGGCGAGCGCCCGGGCGGTGAGCCGGCATTCGAGCTGGTAGGGATCGCCCAGCCGCACGGTGCGCTCGGGGACGCCGTGGAAGCTCATCAGGAGGTGCTGCGGACGGCCCTCGGCCATCCAGCGGGCCTCGATCCGGGCGACGAGCGCGGCGATGTAGTCCTCGTCGTCGGGAAAGCTGCGGATCGTGCGAACCTCGGGCTGGTTGCGCCAGCGCCCCAGCTCGGCGAAGACCGCGTCGCAGGCGGTGGCGGTCGTGGTGCCGCTGTATTGCGGATACAGCGGCAGCACCAGCAGCCGGCCGACGCCGGCCTCGCGCATCGCCTGCAGCACCGAGGGAATCGAGGGGTTGCCGTAGCGCATCGCGAAGTCGATCTCGACATCGTAGCCCCGCTCGCCCAGCAGGCCCCGCAACAGGCTCGCCTGCAGCCGGGTGTTGACCAGCAGCGGCGACCCCTGGTCGGTCCAGACCTTGCGGTACTTCTGCGCCGACTGCGCCGGGCGGGTGCGCAGGACGATCCCGTGCAGGACGGGCAGCCAGACTGCCCGAGGAATCTCGACCACCCGGGGATCGGCCAGGAACTGGCCGAGGTAGCGGCGTACCGCCGCCGGCTCGGGAGCGTCGGGCGTGCCGAGCTGCACCAGCAGCACGCCGCAGCGCGGGAAATCGGACGATGGGGCTTGGTCCGGCCGCTTCGCGCGGCTCATGAGGAGCCGCTGCCGTGCGAGGAGCTCAGCGCGCTCGACATCAGCCGGGCGGTGATGTCGACGATGGGAATCACCCGGTCGTAGGCCATGCGGGTCGGGCCCACCACGCCGAGGGTGCCCACCACCCGGCCGTCGGCCTCGTAGGGGGCGACGACGATGCTGAGCTCCTCCATCGGCACCAGCTCGGATTCGCCCCCGATGAAGATCTGCACCCCGTCGGCGCGGCCCGAGGCCTCGAGCAGCCGCGCCAGGCGGGTCTTCTGCTCGAACAGGTCGAAGAGCCCGCGCAGCCGCGACATGTCCTGGGCCAGGTCGGAGATGTCGAGCAGGTTGCGCTCGCCGCTGATCACCACCGGATCATCCTCCTCGGAGAGGGCGGCATCGCTCGCCTCGACCGCTTCGCGCATCAGGCCGGCGATCTCGCTGCGCAGTTCGAGCAGTTCCGACTTGAGCCGCTGGCGGATCTCGTCGAAATGCAGGCCGGCGTAGTTGCGGTTGATGTAGTTGGCGGCCTCGATGAGCTCGTCCTGGGAGAAGGGCCGATCGGACTGGATGATCCGGTTCTGCACATCGCCCTCGGGCGTGACGATGATCAGCAGGTAGCGGTAGTCCGACAGGCGCATGAACTCGACCTGGCGGAACACCGACGAGCGCCGCGGCGTGCGCACCACCCCGGCGAAATGCGACAGGCTCGAGAGCAGGGTCGCCGCCGAGCTCATGAGCCGGGCCGGATCGTCGATCCGCAGCTTGCCCGAGAAGGCCGAGGCCTGCGCGGGATCGAGCGGCTCGATCTTGAGCAGGGTATCGACGAAGAAGCGATAGCCGGCCGGCGTGGGAATCCGCCCGGCCGAGGTATGGGGACTGGCGATGAGGCCGAGATCCTCGAGGTCGGCCATGACGTTGCGGATCGTCGCCGGCGAGAGGTCGAGCCCCGAATGCCGGGCCAGGGTCCGCGAACCGACCGGCTGGCCATCGGCAATATAGCGTTCGACCAGGGACTTGAGCAGGGTTTGGGCACGGCTATCCAGCATGGCGCCCTCATTGTCCACAATGCCGGCATCAACGCGCAAGCGAGGCCGGGATCGGCTCAGTCGGCCGCCGGGCCGTCATCGGGGGTTTTCGGCGGACCGCCAGCGGGCTTTTTCTCGTGGGCGGAGTGGCCGCGCAGGGATTCCACCGCCGAGCGCCGCTTCGCCGCCGACGGGGGCGAGGCGCCACCCCCGCCGTTCCCGTTCCCCCCGCCGTTCCCCCCGCCGTTCCCGTTCCCGTTCCCGTTCCCTTTTCCTTGCGCATCGCCATCGGGCTGCTGCGAGTCCTCGACGTCGAGGGTGGCGCGCGGTATCAGCGACAGCAGCTGCCAGCCGGGACGCACGATCGGATGGTCGTCGGCCAGGAAGGGCTTCAGCTTGCCCCGTGTGTCGATTCCGAGCAGCGGGATGAAACCGCCCGGCAGCGAGTCGCGGTACTCCCTGAAGCCAAAGCTCTCGGTCATCCTGGTGAGTCGGAATTCGGCGCCCTCGGCCACCAGCCGGGCCCATTCCTCGTAGGTGAAATCGGCTCCGAACAACTGCCCCACCCGCAGGCTGCCGGCGAGTTCCTTCATGTGCTTGCCGTACGTCTCGCCCGTGCGCATCGCGAAGACCGAATCGGTCCCCAGATCGGGCCGGAAGTGCAGCGCGGCGAGGATGTTCTGGTCGCGCTGCGGCGACATGCCCAACAGGTAGCCGATGCCGCCGTAGTCGATATGGCCTTCCGCATGGTCGGACACGATGCGCCCGAAGTAGGCATCGAATCCCGCCATCCTCGCCTTGCGCACTTCGTGCCAGTCGGTATCGGCGAGCATCACGCCGAAGCCGGCGCTCTTCAACTTCTGCGCGAAGGCGCGGTTGGGCGCGCCCGCCCCGACGATGATCACATCGCTCGGATCGGGGTTCGCGAGGCCGAGCCGGTTCGCAAGCCGGCCGGCGGTCGCGCTCTGCAGCACGACGGTGGCGATGATCACCGAGAAGATCACCGCCACCACCTGTTCGGCTCCGGCCACGCCCCGTTCCTGCATGTCCAGGGCAAACAGGGAGGCCACCGATGCGGCCACGATGCCGCGCGGCGAGACCCAGCTGATCAGCAGCTTCTCCCGGGTGGTGAGGCGCGAGAAGAAGGTGCTGGCGAACACCGCGATCGGGCGAATCACGAAGATGACCGCGATGAGGAAGAACGGCAGCCCCCAGTCGAGCAGGCCGAAGTCGGAGAAATCGAGGCGGGCGGCCAGCACGATGAACAGTACCGCCACCAGCAGCAGGGTGAGGCTTTCCTTGAAGTCGAAGATGTCGTCCACATTGACGTTGCGCATGTTGGCCAGCGCCATGCCCATGACGGTGACCGCGAGCAGGCCCGCCTCGTGGGCGAAATGGTTCGCCGTCGCGAAGCTTGCGAGCACGAAGGCGAGCGCAACCACGTTGCGCAGGAACCAGGGCACGAGATGGCGGCGCAGCAGGAAGGCGAGCGCGAACGCGGCGACCAGGCCGCAGACCATTCCGGAAGCCACCAGCTTGCCGATGGCGAGCCAGATCGAATCGATCGACCGGGTGCGCACGAACTCGGTGACCAGCACCGCGAGCATGGCGCCGATGGGATCGACGATGATGCCTTCCCAGCGCAGGGTGTTGGCGACGCTGGACACCGGGCGGATCGCCCGCAGCATCGGCACCACGACGGTGGGCCCGGTCACCGAGAGAACCGCGCCGATCAGCGCCGATACCGGCCAGGACAGGGACAGCAGGCGGTGGGCCGCGAACGCCACCAGGACGAAGGTGATCGCCGCGCCCAGGGTGCTCAATCCCCATACCGCCGGGCCGATGCCGCGCAGGTCGGACCAGCGCAGGGTGAGGCTGCCCTCGAACAGGATCACCGCGACCGACAGCGCGACGAGCGGAAACAGCGCGTCGCCGAGGACGAGGTCGGGATCCAGCACGCCCGTCACCGGACCGGCAATGATGCCGACCAGCAGCAGGAAGAGGATCGAAGGCAGCTTGAAGCGCCAGGCGAGCCAGTGGGACAGGGCCCCCAGCACGATGACGCCGGCCATCAGGATCTGCATCGGGATTCCTCGTGATCGTCACCGCATCGATGCCCTGGCACCCGAAGCGGTCGGCCGTGCAAAGCTACGCGATTTCACGGTCGCGACGGTACGCCGGCAGGGGCGCCATTCTATACTGGCCCGGCCGGCGTGGCCGGCAGCGACGCGGAGGTCCGCGACATCCCTTCGGAGCCGCTAGGTATGTATCGATCGATCCTGGTTGTCAGCGACGGTTCGCAACTGTCGGAGAAGGCGGTCAAGGCGGGTCTGCGCATGGCGCGCGACTTCGACGCCAAGGTGACCGCCCTCAATGTGCAGCCGCCCTACCAGCCGCCGATCGCCGGCGAGGTGCCGGCCGCCTTCCTGCACAATCCCACCGAGTACGACAAGCTGGTGCGCGAGGCCTCGGAAAAGATCCTCGACGGCATCGCGGAAGCGGCCCGGCTCGTCGGTGTCGAATGCGAAACGGTCACCGAATTCGATCATTCGGTCCACAAGGCGATCATCCGGGTGGCCAAGTCCTATCGCTGCGACCTCATCGTGATGGCTTCGCACGGCTACGGCGGAATCAAGGGCCTGCTGCTGGGCAGCGAAACGACCAAGGTGCTGAACCACTGCCAGATCCCGGTGCTGGTCCACCGCTGATGACCGCGCCCCGGGGACGGGTCGGCGCAGCGGGCGCCGATATGATCTAATCGCGCGCATGGAGCCCGCATCCCACTTTCGCTGCGTGGCGCTGATCGGTCGCTACCAGACAACCGGGCTGGGAGCGACGATCTCGGCCATCACCCGCTTTCTGTGCGACCGCGGCGTCGAGGTGCTCCTCGAGGCCGACACCGCGGCGTCGGTGCGCGATCCGCGGGTCGCGAGCGCCGACATGGACGAAATCGGCAAGTCCGCCGACCTCGCCGTCGCGATCGGCGGCGACGGCACCATGCTGGGCGTCGCGCGGCGACTCGCCCCGGATGGCGTGCCCCTGGTAGGCATCAACCACGGCCGGCTCGGCTTCATCACCGACATCGCGCTCGATGCATGGCGCACCGCGCTGGGCGCGATCCTCGACGGCAAGTGCGATGCCGAGGACCGCAGCCTGATCACCGCGCATGCGGTGCGCGACGACGAAATCATCTGGTCCGACCTGGCCCTGAACGATGTCGTGGTGAGCCGTTCGTCACGCTCGGGCATGATCGAGCTCGAGGTCTCCGTCGACGGCATCTTCATGTACAGCCAGCGCGCCGACGGCCTGATCGTCGCCACGCCCACCGGGTCGACCGCCTATGCGCTGTCGTCCAACGGACCGATCCTGCATCCCCGCCTGGCCGGGCTGGCGATGGTCCCGGTGGCGCCGCAGTCGCTGTCCAACCGGCCGATCGTCCTGCCCGAGGATGTCGAGATCCGCATCCGGGTGGTCGACGGGCGCGAGCCCCGGGTGAGCTGCGACATGCAGGTGTTCAGCGACCTGCAGATCGGCGATGCCATCGTGGTGCGCCGGGCGCCGTTCGCGGTGCGCTTCCTGCATCCGCTCGGCTACAGCTACTTCGCGACCCTGCGCAGCAAGCTGTACTGGCACGAGTTCCCGATCCTGCATCCCAAGACCCCGTGATCAAATGGGGTCTTGGAGGCGGAAACGGAAATGGGGTCAGACACGATTTAGCAAGCTAAATCGTGTCTGACCCCATTTCCGTGACTTAGCGATGTTGGAAAGCATTCGATTGCGCGACTTCGTGATCGTCGAGGCGGCCGAGGTCGAGTTCGCCGAGGGCTTCTGCGTGCTGAGCGGCGAGACGGGCGCCGGCAAGTCGATCCTGATCGATGCGCTGGGCCTCGCCCTGGGCGCCCGCGCCGATGCCGGCACGGTGCGCCAGGGCGCTGCCCGCGCCGACATCGCCGCGAGCTTCACGATCGATGCGCAGGCGATGCAGTGGCTCGCCGAGCGCGAGCTCGAGGGCGACGAAGGGCGCGTGCTGCTGCGACGGGTCATCGAGGCCGATGGCCGCAGCAAGGCGCTGGTCAACGGCCACCCGACCACCGCGGCGATGCTGCGCGAACTGGGGGCGCGCCTGCTCGAGATCCACGGCCAGCACGCCTCGCAGTCGCTGCTGCGGCCCGAAGGCCAGCGGGCGCTGCTCGACGCCCATGCCGGACTGGGCGCCCTGTTGCGCGAAACCGGCCAGGCCTGGGCGCGGCTACGCGATGCCCGCGCCGAGCTGGCGGGCGCCGAAGCGAACAGCCGGGAGTTCCAGCTCGAGCGCGAGCGCATCGCCTGGCAGGTCGACGAGATCGCGCGCCTCGAGCCGACTGCCGATGAATGGGCGAAGCTCTCGCAGGACCACGAACGCCTCTCGCATGCGGCCGAGCTCATCGACGCAAGCCAGCAGGCCAGCGATGCGCTGGCCGGCGACGACGAGGCGATCTCCACCCGCCTGCACCGTATCCTCGGACGGCTGCGCGGCCTGCTCGCGGTCGAGCCACGACTCGCCGACGTGGTCGAGATGCTCGACAGCGCGGCGATCCAGGTCGATGAGGCGGCCTCGGAACTGGCGAGCCATGCGAGCCGGATCGATCTCGACCCCCAGCGCCTGGAGGCCATCGACCAGCGTCTCGCGGCACTGCATTCGACCGCCCGCAAGCTGCGGCTCGAACCGGCGGGACTCGCCGACGAACTCGAACGCCTGCGAACCGAGCTCGCGCGGCTCGACCAGGCGCAGGACCACGATGCGCTGCGCGCCCGGCTCGCCAGCGCCCAGGCCGACTACGACGGGCTCGCCACCACGCTGTCGGGCAAGCGGCGCGCCGCGATCCGGCGGCTCGAGCGCGCCGTCACCGAGGCGATCCGCGCCTTCGGCATGACGGGCGCCCGCCTGCGGATACGGATGGACAGCGCGGAGCCCGGTCCGGGAGGCATCGACCGGGTCGAGTTCCTGATCGCCGGGCATGCCGGCGTCGAGCCCAGGCCGATCGGCCGGGTGGCATCCGGGGGCGAGCTCTCGCGCGTCGCGCTCGGAATCGCGGTCAGCGCCGCCGAAGCGAATCCGGTCCCGACCCTGATCTTCGACGAGGCCGATGCGGGCGTGGGTGGCGCGGTGGCCGACGCGATCGGCGAGCGCATGCGCATGCTCGGCCAGTCGCGCCAGGTGCTGTGCGTCACCCACCTGCCGCAGGTCGCGGCGCGCGCCCACCACCAGTACCGGGTGAGCAAGTCGACCGGGGCGACGAGCACGACCAGCCACATCGCGAAGGTGGAAGGCGACGAACGCGTCGACGAGATCGCCCGCATGCTCGGCGGCGCGAAGCTCACCGGCGCGGCCCGGGAACACGCCCGCGAAATGCTCGCGGCGCGATGATCCCTATTCGTTGCCGCCGCGGCAGTCGGGCCGGTTGCAGTAGCCGTAGAGCGCCAGCGAATGGTCCTGGAGCGAAAAGCCGCGCGAGGCCGCAACCTCGCGCTGCAGGCGCTCGATCTCGGCGTCGAAGAACTCCTCGACCCGGCCACAGCGCAGGCACACCAGGTGGTCGTGGTGATCGCCCTGGTCGAGCTCGAAGACCGCCTTGCCCGATTCGAAGTTGCTGCGCTTGAGCAGGCCCGCCTGCTCGAACTGGGTCAGCACCCGATAGACTGTTGCCAGGCCGATCTCGTGGTTCTCGGCGAGGAGTTCCTTGAAGACATCCTCGGCGCTCATGTGCCGTTGCCGGCCGGAATGGAAGACTTCGAGGATCTTGAGGCGCGGCAGTGTCGCCTTGAGTCCTGCGCTCCTGAGTTCGGTGGATTCGGGCATGGATCGGGTTGGTCGCTGGTCCGCGGGCGATGGCGGAACCGGATTGAACATGCGCGAGGGTCCGGACCCGGACCGACGTCGCCTGAACGGGAGCGCTTATCATAATGGCTTTCCTCATCCAGCCACCGGATATCGACACGCCCATGCCGGATACCCGTATCGCGCCGGTTCGCCGCGCCCCGCGCGCGGCCGGCGTCGCGCTGGTCCTGGTCCTTGCGGGGACGACCCTGCTCGGCGCCTGCGCCTCGCGCGACACCAGTCGCAGCGGCATCTTCGAGCCGCATCGCATCGACCTGCCCCAGGGCAACTACGTGACCGGCGAGATGCTCGAGCGGGTCCAGCCGGGCATGAGCCCCGCGCAGGTCCGCTTCGCGCTCGGCTCGCCGCTGCTCGTCGACGTGTTCCGGCCCGATCGCTGGAACTACGTGTTTCGCTACCTGCATGCCAACGGCGATGCCGAACTGCGCAAGGTCGTCATCGTGTTCGAGAACGAGCGCGTCGCGAGGATAGACGCCGACCCGCTGCCCCGGGTCGAAGACCCGAGCGACCCGGCCCTGCCCGGCTATCGCCCGGACGGCGGCGCCTGAAGGGCGCGAACCGGAACACCGAGGAGAACAGAACGATGACGCGACTGAAGGTGGCGATCGCCGGTTCCACCGGCAGGATGGGCCGGATGCTCATCGAGGCGGCGCTCGATGCCGATGACATCGCGCTGGCCGGCGCGCTCGAACTCGAGGGCAGCCCGAGCCTCGGTCGCGATGCGGGCGAGTTCCTCGGCCGCCAGACCGGCGTCGCGATCAGCGCGTCGCTCGACGACACCCTCGCGGACGCCGACTTCCTCATCGACTTCACTCGTCCCGAAGGCAGCCTCGCTCATCTCGAGGCCTGCGTGCGCAAGGGGGTCGGCGCAGTGATCGGCACCACCGGCTTCGACGAAGCCGGACGCGAGCGGATCGCCGCGGCCGCAAGGCATGTGCCGATCGTCTTCGCGCCCAACATGAGCGTCGGCGTCAACGCCACCTTCAAGCTGCTCGAGGTCGCCGCCCGGATCCTGTCGAGCGGCTACGACATCGAGGTCATCGAGGCGCATCATCGCCACAAGGTCGATGCGCCCTCTGGCACCGCGCTGCGCATGGGGGAGGTGATCGCCGGGGCGCTCGGGCGCAGGCTCGATGAAGTCGGCGTGTTCGAGCGCCATGGCGTCACCGGCGAACGCGATCCTTCGACGATAGGCTTCGCCACCATCCGCGGCGGCGACATCGTCGGCGACCATACCGTGCTGTTCGCGGGAATCGGCGAGCGCATCGAGATCACCCACAAGTCGGCGAGCCGAGTGACCTACGCCCATGGCGCGCTACGCGCCTGCCGCTTCCTCGCGGGTCGCGAGAACGGCCTGTTCGACATGCAGGACGTGCTCGGCCTCAAGTAGGCGCCGACGCCACGACTGTAGACGCGGACGCCGCCACTGTAGGCGCCGTCGCCGCGACTGTAGGCGCCGACGCCACGACTTTCGCCGTTCGGGCCGTCCGATCGACCAGCGGTCGCCTTTGCGGGGGCCGAAGCGACGATGAACGGGTGAAATCCCCTCCATAACACCGATAAGTCCTTCCATGCCGGGGAGCGGTTCGAAGGACACCCGTGACGCGTCCGCTCTTCGATCGCCGAACCGCGATCGCCGGCATCTGGGCCTGCCTCGCCGCCATCGCGCTCGCCGTCGCGGGACTGTTCCCCCGCATCGCATCGGCAGCCGGCGACGAGGCGACGATCCAGCGCACCGCCGATCTGATCAACACCATCCGCAAGCGCCTCGACGCATGCGGTGAGGAAGGCATGCTGGCGGTATCGGCCTCCGGCGCCCCGCGCGCCCGCCACACGAACGCCGTCCCGGGCATCGCCGCCCGGCCCGGGCTCACCTGGAATCCGCTGCTCGCCGAGACGGCGCGACGTCATTCGGAATCCATGGCGCGCGAAGGCTACTTCGACCATGTCGACAGCGAGGGACGCACGGTCGGCGCCCGCGCCCGTGCCGCCGGCTACCGCTACCGGGTGGTGGGCGAGAACCTCGCCGCCGGCCATGCGTCGATCGAGGAAGCGATCCGCGGCTGGCTCCTGTCTGCGAGCCACTGCCGGAACCTGATCGACGAACGCTTCACCGAGTTCGGTATCGCCCGCGTCCAGAGCGAGCGCCCCGACGATCGCTATGGCGCCTACTGGACCCTGGTTCTCGGGGTGCAGCAGGGCACGCAGGTGATGAGCTCGCGCTAGCCCGCGCGTGTGCGACACTCCCCCCTGTTGGCCGGAACGGCATCGCAGGAGACGGGAATGGAGAAGTTCGACCTGGTGATTCGCGGCGGCGAGGTCCACGACGGCCTGGGCTCACCGGCGCGAACGGCGGACATCGGCGTGCGTGACGGCCTGATCCGCGCCATCGGTCGGATCGCGCCCGATGCGGGCCCGGCGATCGACGCCACCGGCTGCATCGTCACGCCGGGTTTCGTCGACATCCACACCCACTACGACGGGCAGGCCACCTGGGAGAACCGCCTGTCGCCGTCGAGTTTCCATGGGGTGACCACGGTGGTGATGGGCAACTGCGGCGTCGGCTTCGCGCCGGTGCGGCAGGCCGACCGGGCCAGGCTGATCGAGGTCATGGAAGGCATCGAGGACATTCCGGGCGTGGCGCTCCATGAGGGCCTGTCGTGGGACTGGGAGAGCTTCCCGGACTATCTCGATGCGCTCGACGGGAAGGACTTCGACATGGACGTCGCCGCCCAGGTTCCGCACGCGGCCCTGCGGCTCTACGTGATGGGCGAGCGCGGCGCGCGACTCGAGCCGGCCACGCCCGCCGACATCGACGAGATGCGACGGATCGTCGGCGAGGCCATCGACGCCGGGGCGCTGGGGTTCACCACCTCGCGAACCCGCAATCACCGCACCGCCGGCGGCGACCCGACACCGTCGCTGCGCGCCGAGGAATCCGAGCTGACCGGCATCGCCCAAGCGCTCGCCCGGACCGGCTCCGGTGTCATGCAGTTCATTTCCGACTTTTCATCCCGGTAGGGCGACGAGTTCGGGATGCTCTCCCGGGTCGTCAAGGCCTCGGGGCGACCGGCGTCGATCTCCCTGGCGCAGGCGCATCCCAAGCCGGAGCACTGGAAGATGCTGCTCGAACGCATCGCCGCCAGCAAGGCCGACGGCATGGAGATCCGGGCCCAGGTGGCGCCACGGCCGATCGGCGTGATGCTGGGCCTGCAGACCACCTACGGCCCGTTCCAGAACTGCCCCTCGTTCCAGGAGATCGCCGAACGACCGCTGGCCGAGATGGTCGCGATCATGAAGCGGGACGAATTCCGCGAGAAGCTGCTCGAGGAAGTGCGCACCCGGCCCGGCTGGGGGCTCGGCGCCACGGCCGTCCCGATCGACTATCGCAACGTGTTCCCACTGGGCAACCCGCCCGACTACGAACCCGCTCCGGAACGCTCGGTTGCCGCGATCGCCCGCCGCCGCGGCATCAGCGACGAAGCGCTCGCCTACGAGCTGCTGCTGGAGGACGACGGCCGCGCCCTGATGCTGATGCCCTTCGCGAACTTCGCGCAGGGCACGCTCGACCCAGTACGCCAGATGCTTTCGCACGAGCACAGTATCCTCGGCCTCGGCGACGGAGGCGCGCATGTCGGCATCATCTCGGACGCGAGCTTCACCACCTACCTGCTCTCCCACTGGGGTCGCGACCGCGCCGAGGGACGCTTCGAGCTTCCATTCCTGATCCGCAAGATGACCAGCATGACGGCCGCCGCCGTCGGGCTTCATGACCGCGGCATCCTGGAGGTCGGGATGAAGGCGGACATCAACATCATCGATCTCGATGCCCTCGGCCTGGACGTCCCGGAAATCGTGCACGACCTTCCCGCCGGTGGCAGGCGCCTGGTACAGCGCGCCACCGGCTACCGGGCAAGCATCGTGTCGGGCCGGCCGACCTATCTCGACGGCAAGGCCACCGGCGCCCTGCCCGGCCGCCTGGTGCGCGGCGGCCAGGCCGATCCCCGGCAGCGACCGCAATAGGGGGCAAGCGCCGGCTACTTGCGCCCGCCGAAGTGTTCGCGCAGCTGCGCGCAGGGATCGGGGCGATCGGCCGGCGGCACCATGCGGACCGCATCGAAGCGATTGCGCCCGCCGCCGTTGCCGGACTCGATGAAGCCGAGCGCGAAGATGCGGGCGTCGGGCTGCGCGCCGCGCAGGTGCGCCGGCACACCGTAGTCGCGCCGGACATGGCCGTTGCCCGCGATCAGCAACACCTGCGCCGCGCCATCGTCGCGCGCCGCCCGCATCGCCTGCGCCATGCCGGCATCGCGGCTGCGCTGGGCCAGCGCCATCGCCTCGACCCGCTCCTCCGGGACCAGTCCACAATGGCCCTTGCGCACGGCGGACTCGAGCGCGGCATCGGCGGCTGCGGGCCAGCCCGGCGGTGGCGGCGCGGCGGCGGCGGGATCGCGGGCGATGCGCATCGCCTCGGTTCGCGGAAGATTGCCGGCGCGGATGTCCCAGCCCCGCTCCAGCGCAAGCTCGATCACCGGCCCGTAGGACTCGAAGCGCCAGCCGCGGAACTCGAAGCCGCCGGCTTGCGCCAGGTTCTTCGCCGCCGCCGGACCACGTTCGTCCGGGCGCATCTCGCGCCATCGGTCGATGGCCGCCTGGTGCCCGAGGTCGAACTGCTCGAAGACGATCGCGCGCCGCGGCCCGTTGGGCATGGCTCGCAGCCAGTCGAGCCGCCGGGCATGGCCTTCGGCATTGTCGTGGACTTCGCCCAGCAGGATGTAGTCGGCTTCGAGCGCCGCGCTCGACGGATCCGACGGACTGGCCGGCACCGCGCAGCCGCCGATGGCCAGCAGCCCGCCCAGGGCGAGGAGCAGGCGGCGTCCCGGGAGAAACGACCGGCGGCGCCGGATGATCATGCTGGCAGGACGCATGACGCCCCCGCGGGGCCAATGACCGGTATCAGTGGCTCGTCACCCAGCCGAGCAAGGGCTTCCAGGTCTCGCGGTCGGCCGCGATGCGCCGCGACGGCACATCGAACACCGTGAGCCCGTGGGCGGCGAGATGAACGTAGTTGTGCGTGTTGCGCAGGTAGCCGGCGACATCGATGTCCATCTCGGCAAGGCAACGGGCGAGCTCATCGGCCGCCTTGGTGCGCGGATCGACGCGCATGCCGACCACCCGCACCCGCTTGCGGAATTCGGCTGCGCTCGGGTAGGCGGCTCGCAGCGACTTCAGGAATTCGTGGGTCGCCACCACGTCGAACAGCGAGGGCGCCACCGGCACCAGGACCTTGTCGGCAACCCGGACGATGTCACTGATCTTGCTGCCGCTGATCTGCGCCGGCGTATCGAGGACCACATGGGTGACGCCCTTGGGCGGACGCGCCATCACGCCATTGACCTCCCAGGTCTCGATCGGGGCCACGCCCTGGGGCCGCAGGCGCAGCCAGTACTTCGCGGATTCCTGGCGATCGATGTCGCCGAGCATGGTGCGTGCGCGATTCGACGCGAAGTACCCGGCGAGATTGGTTGCGAGCGTCGTCTTGCCGACACCGCCCTTGGGATTCAGTACCGCGACAACGGGCATCTGCTCTGCTCCTCGGCTCAGTCAGTCGGATCGGACGCGAGGCTCGCGGTCCGGATCTCTTGTTGTGCTTGCGGGGATCGTCCGGGACGGCCGATCCGTTCATCGAGACGGGCAGATAGTAGCAAAGCATGCATCGCAGGGGCGAGATTCAATGATGCGCGCGCACGCATCGATGCATCGGGATCCGGGAACGCACCGCGATCACGGTATGCCCGCGCATCGCGCTCAGCCGCCCGCGATCCGCTCCAGCGCCTCGAGCACGACGCTCGTCGACAGCAGCTCGGGCAGGATCTGCGGCTCGCCGCCCTTGCCGTCGTAGAGCAGGTAGAGCGGCACGCCATTGCGTCCGTAGCGCGCGAGCTCGGCGGTGATCGCCGCATCCTGCCGCGTCCAGTCGGCGCGCAGGGTCAGGACACCGCGCGCATCGAAGGCGGTGCGCACCGCCTGGGTGTCGAGGACCATCAGCTTGTTCGCCTGGCAACTGACGCACCACGCCGCAGTGAAGTCGACGAACACGGGCTGCCCGGTGGCGAGCGACGACTCCAGCGTCGCGTTCGACCATGCGCGCCACGACGAGTCGGCGCCACCCGAATCGGCCAGGGGTGCTGCCGTGCGGTTCGCGCCCTGCCAGGCCATCGCGAAAGCGCCGCCGATGCAGGCGATCGCGACGAACGCCGCCACCCGTCGCGATCCGGTGGCCACGCCGCGCTGCACGAAGCGCCCCCAGGCCCAGAGCCCGGCGGCGACGAGGATCGCGGCGATCGCGAAGCCGAACACCGCATCGACGCCGCTCTGTCGCCCGAGGACCCAGGCGAGCCAGGCCGCGGCGGCGTACATGGGGAAGGCGAGCAGCTGGCGCAGGCTTTCCATCCAGCGCCCCGGTCGCGGCAACAGCCTGAGCCAGGTCGGGAAGCAGCCGAGCAGGAGATAGGGTGCTGCCATCCCGAGGCCGAGGGCGGTGAACACCGCCAGCGATACCAGCGCCGGCTGGGTGAGCGTGTAGCCCAGGGCCGGGCCCATGAAGGGCGCGGTGCACGGCGTCGCGACCAGCACCGCCAGCCCCCCCGATGCGAACGAGGACCAGGCGGGATGGCGGTCGTCGATCCGGTCGGCCGCGCCGACCCGGGTGAGGATCGCGCCGAATTCGTACAGGCCCGAGAGGTTCAGGCCGATCGCGACGAACAGCAGGCCCATCGCGGCGACGAACAGTGGCGACTGCAACTGGAAGCCCCAGCCGATCGCCGCCCCGCTGGCGCGCAGGCCGAGGAGGATCGCGGCCAGCAGCCAGAAGGAGGCCACCACCCCGAGGGCGAACCAGGTGGCGCCCTGGCGAACCCGTCGTCGGGCAGGCGCATCGAGGCTGCCGCCACCGGCGCCCTGCCCCGCGAAGCCGAGGATCTTGAGACCGATCACGGGGAACACGCAGGGCATCAGGTTGAGGATCATGCCGCCGACGAAAGCCATACCGAGCGCGATGCCCAGCATCGTGAGCGATACGCCGCCCGTGGCGCCCTGGCCCCCGACCGGGGCGAGCGACACGGCGCCGGCGGCGGGACGGGACCCCAGCCCGGCGGCATCGCGCAGGCGGGCGCCGAGCACCGATTGCGAGCCGGCGCCCTCGAACCGGACCGGAACCCCTTCGATGACGGCCATGAGTTCGCCACCATCGAACTCGGCCGGATCGCCGGCGGCGATGCGAAGCGGCTTCGCGCCGTCCGCGCTGACGAGGACACCGTCGAGCGGAGCGCCACGCTCGGCGGCCGGGCGGGCGCGCCATTCCTCGGTGAGCGCGATCTCGAGGCGGCGGCTGCCGTCGGCAAGCCGGTACAGGCGCTGCGGCGCGGCCGCCTGCACCTCGCCCTCGGAATGGGGGAAGAACTCCACGGCGGCATCGGCGCCGCCCGCTTCGCCCGGCACCAGGATCGACAGCATGCCGGTATCGTCGATCCGGTAATCGGCCGCGACCGCCGCGCCCGGCGTGCGCGCCGCCGCCCGCTCGAACAGCGGCAGATGGGGGCCGGGGCCGGCCGAGCCATCGCGCGCCACCGGCAGGACCAGTTCGAGCCGCGCGTCGCCGGGAATGCAGACATCGCGGCACACGAGCCAGCTCGCCGTAACCTGGAAGCTGACGGTGTCGCCCTCGATGCGCTCGGGCACATCGAGGCGACGCGGCAGGACGATCTCGCCCTCGTAGCCGTAGTTGGCCAGCGGCGGAATCAGCATCCGCGCCGGGGCCGGCCATTCGATGGGCCCGGCGCGAAAGCCCTCGGGCAGACTGGGCTCGAACTGCGTCGGCAGGCCGGAATCGCCGGGATTGCGCCAGTAGGTATGCCAGTGCGGGTCGTGGGCCAGTCGCAGCCCCAGCCGCAGCGGCTCGCCGGGAACGACCGCCGTGCGATCGGCGACCAGCTCGGCCTCGACGGCGTCGACGCGGACCGGGGATGCGGCCGCCTCGCCATCGGCGAACAGGGCCGGCAGGATGAGGAGGACGGCGAGGAGGAGGATCGTGGACAGGCGACCGGCGATCACGGCCGGCACGCCCGGGGCACCATACATCGACATGCGCTCCGGGAACGGGCTCGCCGGTATTTTACGCGGCCGGCGCGCCCCTGTCCCGGACGCCGCCGCCGGCCCGCTCGGCCCGCCGCCCGACCCGCCGCCCGACCCGCCGCCCGGCCCACCCGCGATGGCGCTGTCCCGAAAAGGGTAAGATCGGGTCCCTGGACGATCCGCGAACCGGCCTGCCAGGCACCGGCTCCCTTGCCCAGCCCGTCCTTGACCCATCGATAGGCACTTTCTAACATCCGCCATGGACCAGGAAATCGCCACGCTCGACCAGCGCCTGCAGCGCCTGCTCGAACTGTCGCAACGCCTCACCGAGGAGAACGGTCGACTGCGCGCCAAGCTCGGTCGGCTCGAAACCGACCGCGACCAGCTCGAGTCCGATCGCGAGCGCCTGCGCGAGCGGATGGGCGAGGCACGCGTGCGCGTCGAAGCCGCCCTGGCGCGGCTGCCGCTCGGCGTGCCGCCCGAGGGCGACCCGGCCGACGCCGCTTCGCCAGACGCCGCTCCGCCCGCCGACTGAGACCGAGTAACCGTCCCGTCGAATCGCGACCCGCCGCGCAAGGATTCCCGATGAAGCAGATCGACGTGAAGATTTTCGACCGCAGCTACACACTCGCGGTCGACGAGAAGGACCAGCCACGACTGCTCGAAGCGGTCGAGATGGTCGATGCGCGGATGCGCGAGATCAAGGGCGTGGGCAAGCTCGGCAGCATCGACCGGATCGCCGTGCTCGCCGCCCTGCAGTTCGCCAACGAAATCCTCGGCATCCGCGAGGAAGCCGCCAATGCGCGTGCCGAGGCGATCGCCGCGGCACCCGAATCACTGGCGCGCATCCGCCGCATGAACGACGCCCTGGAAGCCGAGATCCGCCGCCAGGAAAGCCTCTTCTGAAGCGTCTCGCCCAGCGGGATTGCGCGTACAATCGAGGCTAGCCCTGCGGTGTTCGATACGGCCATATATTCCTTGACCAATATATGCATCAAGGTCGCGGCTTGCGAACTTCGCTGTTGAGAGCGTCCACACGGACGCACCTGATGCGAAGGCTGCCGTGGCCGATCTGAACTGTTTGGTTCAGGATGCTGGTCGACCGGCACCGGCGGGGCTGCCCACACCATGAAACGCCGGCCCATCGAGCCGGGAATCGTCGGGCCGAACCGCGGCGAGCCGTGCAGAGCTGTGTACACTCGCCCGATTCGACGACGAGAACCCATGCACCAGCCGATCCTTCGCCTGACGGCCGCCAGCCTCCTGGCCGCCGCACTCGCCGCCTGCGGCAACAGCGGCGATTCCGCCCCGCCCCCCAGCAAGCTCTCCGCCGTTCCGGGTGATGGACGCATCATGCTGTCCTGGGATGCCGAGCCCGGCATCGAGTACTGGATCTTCGGCGCGGCCGACCCCGGTGTGACGGTCGACAACTGGACCGACCTGCCCGAAAGCTACAGCGTGATCCGGGGCCGGAGCCCGCAGCCGGTCTGCGCGCTCATCAACGGGACGACCTACTGGGCAACCGTCAACGCCCGCACCGGCACGGCCGGTGGCGGCATCGGCAGCGCGGCCGTGGGCGAGACGCCACGGCTGGCCGGTGAAACCTGGACGACGACCACGCTGGACGCCCCGATCAACGGGCTGGGCTTTGGACTCATCGACTTCTGTCGCACCGTCAACGCCCACACCGACCGTGAGCGGCCGGCAAACGGCCATTTCATCGCGGTGGGCGATGCGGCGAGCATCTACACCAGTCTCGACGGCGTCAACTGGGCGAAGCAGCCGACCCCGGTCGCCGAGGGCTTCACCGCCGACCTGTACGCCGTCGCGGTCTACACCGAGCGACCGGGCGACTACGACAGGCTCGACCAGATCTGGCTCGCGACGGGCGAGGAATCGGCCACCCTGCGCAGCTACAACGGCGTCCACTGGGAGGTCGTGAGCGGTCCGATCCCGGGCACCCGCAGCCTGCGGGCGATCGCCCAGCAGTTCAACCTCTTCGTCGGGGTCGGCGATGGCGGGCGCATCGCGACCAGCTCCAGGGGCGAGCCGTGGCGCGAACGCGAGTCCCCGGTCACCGAGAACCTGAACTCCATCGTCCGGGACAACGGCGCGTATGTCGTCACCGGCGACAACGGCGTGCTGCTGATGAGCGGCGACGCGGCCGGCTGGTCACGCATCGACCTAGGCACCACCGCCCGGCTGCGCGGAGCCGCCTACGGCGACAACAACACCAACCCCGGCATCGTGCACGAGGACGATCGCGAGATCGACACCTGGGTCGTGGTCGGCGACGGCGGCACGGTCGCCCGCAGCCTCGACAACGGCAGGAGATGGGAGCTCTTCGTGCTGCCCGGCGCCCCCAACCTGGTCGGTGTCGGCTACACCACGGCCTTCATCGCGGTCGACGAGAGCGGTGGCGTCTGGCGCAGCATCGACGGCGCGAACTGGACGGGGCCGATCGCCAGCGGCCTGGGGACGGTGCAGTCGGCCAGCGGTTTGAGCGAATACGGAATCCTTACCGCCCTGCCCGGCGGCCGCGTCGCGACCACTTTCTGACTCAGGCCTGCAGGGCCTGCCACATCTCGATGTCGCGCGCCGCGGTCCAGATGCGCGGATGCCTGATGCCGCTGGCCTCGTCGAAGGCGCGCGACACATCGAAGGGCAGGCAGTGCTCGTAGATGAAGACGTGGCCGAACACCGGGTCCATCACCTTGCGGGTGTCGGCGAACACCGCCTTGAGGTCCTTGCCCGCCGCCACGCCTTCCTTCGCGGTACGGTAGAGATCGGTCACCCACCGGCGGGTGTAGTCGATGCCGAGGGCGACATCGGCCGGGGTCTCGAGGGCCGGCCCACGGCCGGGCACCAGCTTCTCGGCGCCCAGCGCGGCCAGCGCATCGAGCGTGGCCGGCCATTCCTCGAGCTGGGCGTCACCGGTGTAGACGCCCGCGTTGTATTCGACGAGATCGCCCGAGAAGCAGATCTTCTGCGACGGGATCCAGGCGATGGTGTCGCCCCGGGTGTGGCCCGCGCCGAGGTGCATGATCCGCACCTCGAGGCTGCCGAGGTACAGCGTGAGCTGGCGCTCGAAGACCATGGTCGGCCAGGTGAGGCCGGGGATCGACTCGACGGCGCGGAACAGCCGCGGGAAGCGCTCGATCTCGGAATGCATGTCGGCCTCGCCGCGCTCCTCGATCATCTCGCGGGTGCCTCGCGAGGCGATGATCTCGGTCGCGCCCTCGTCGAAGAAGGCCGAGGCGCCGAGCACGCGCACCGCATGGTAGTGCGACAGCACCACGTACTTGATGGCCTTGTCGGTGACGGTCCGGATACGGCCGATGAGATCGCGGGCCATTACCGGCGTGGCGGTCGCATCGATCACCATGCAGGCATCGTCGCCGATGATCACGCCGGAATTGGGATCGCCCTCGGCCGTGTAGGCATAGGCGTTGTCCGAAAGCTTCGTGAAGCTGACCTCCTTGTCGGCGAGGTCGGCCTTCGATGCGAACTGCTTGCTCATGCGTATCGCTCCCGGCTGGCATCCGAGCGTCGATCATAGCAGGCGGGCGGGCGCCAACGCCCGGTGATAGCATCGACGCCTTCCGCCCCCGGTGCATGCTCCGTCGCGCACCGGGCAACGGAGCACCGGAGAGTTCCTTGGATCCCGTCGCGATCGTCGCCCTCGTCCTGCTCGGTACCGTCACCGGCTTTCTCGCCGGGCTGCTCGGCATCGGCGGCGGCATGATCATCGTCCCCTTCATGGCGATCGTGCTCGACCGGCTCGGCTTCGAGCACGACCTGGTGCTCAAGCTCGCGATCGCGACCTCGCTCACCACGATCCTGTTCACCTCGATGTCGAGCGTGCGGGCCCATCATCGGCGCGGTGCGGTTCGCTGGGACATATTGCGCACGCTCGCGCCCGGCATCGTCCTGGGCTCGATGGCGGCCGCCCAGGTGGTGCGCTTCATGCCGAGCCGCTGGATCGCGCTCTTCTTCGGCGCCTTCATCGCCTGGACCGCCGTCAACATGCTGCGCCGCCGGCCCCGGGCGAGCGCGGACGCGCCCGCACGCGGGCTGCCGGGCAACGCCGGCATGTTCGGCGCGGGCGGTGCGATCGGTGCGCTGTCGGCCTTCCTCGGCGCCGGCGGCGGTTTCCTCACGGTGCCCTTCCTGAGCGGGCGCCAGGTCCGCATCCACGAGGCGGTCGCGACCAGCGCCGCCTGCGGTTTCCCGATAGCGCTCGCCGGCACCATCGGCTACATCATCGCCGGGATCGGCCTGGAGATGCCGGCGCACACCATCGGCTTCGTCTACCTGCCGGGACTGGCCGCCGTGGCCAGCGCCAGCGTGCTCACCGCGCCGCTGGGCGCCCGGGCGGCCCATGCCCTGCCGGTGGACACCATGCGCCGACTCTTCGCCTGCATCCTGTTCGGACTGTCCGCCTACATGTTCTGGCGCGGCCTTCGCTAGGAGGAAGCAATGACCGGGGAAAGCACCCGAAGCGACGCACCGCAAGCGGCCCGGGACGCGGTCGCGACGCTCTACAACGCCTTCTTCACCGGCCTGGTCCTGGCCGCCTCGATGCGCAGCGGCAGCGCGAAAGCGGCCGAACTGGTCTACCGGATCTTCGATCGCCAGCGCGCGCGCCGCTTCCTGCCCGGCCTGGCCAAGCTCGGCCTGGACAAGCTGCCCCATGCGGTGGCCGCCGCCCAGTACCACTACCTGTCCAACAACATCGGCGGGGTCGCGGTGCAGTACATGCCCGAGTCCGAGCGCAAGGCCTGGATCCGCTATGTCCCGCCGCGCTGGGCCTGGGCGGGCACCGCGCTGTGCGGCGTGCCGCCCGATGTCTCGACCGCGATGCTGCGCGGCTGGCATGCGCGCAACGGCCTGGCGCTGGGCAATCCGCGACTCGGCTTCGTCTGCACCAGGCAGACCGCGGACGGCCAGTCGGCGCTCGAAGGCTACTACTACGAATACGACCATCCGCTGGAACCGGCCGAGCGCCTGCGCTTTGCCCGGGCCGAGGAAGGTCCCGACTTCGATCCGGCGGCCGCGCCGGTGCTCGCCTCGGCCGACTGGCCGGCCGAGCGACTCGCCCGGGCCAGGCGCAACTATGCGATGGAGTACATCCGCACCGCCCTGCCCGTCGCGGTCGACCTGTACGGACCGGCGGACGCGGCGGCGCTGTTCACGCTGTGCGCCCGCCAGGTGGGCATGCAGTTCCATGACGAGGTCGCACAGGTGCTGGGCGCGCCCGCCGACGATTCGGCGCAGGCCTTCGCGGCGATCGCCTCGGCGCTGGGCACTGCGCAGGGCGACCGGATGACGATCGGGTCGGACGAGGGCATGACGACCATCACCCAGTCGGGCTGGACACTGTTCGGCGACGAAGCGGTTCATCCGGCGGTGGTCGACATCTGGCACGGCCTGGCCGAGGGCATGCTGGTGGCGCGCAATCGAAGGCTGGCCCTCGAATGGCGCGGCCGCAGCCACAAGCCGCCCTTTCACTTCGAGTGGCGCATCCGGCCGGTGGATGCCGCCCCGTTCTAGGCGTGGAACCTTCACGCGATGAGATCGTCCTCCCGATGCAGGCGTACCGACAGCCGGTGAAGCGCGGCATCGGCGCGGCCCTCGCATGCATGCTGCTCGCGGTGCTCGCGGCCTGCACCACCGGCGGCATCGTCGCCGACCGGGAGGATCCGGCCGCGATCCGCGCCCGGCTCGAAAGCCTGTTGCCCGAGAAGCTGCCCGATCGCAACGGCTGGGCGCAGGACATCGAGCGCGCATTCAGCGCGATGGCGCTGCCTGCCGATGTCGAGCACCTGTGCGCGGCGCTGGCGATCACCGAGCAGGAATCCTCGTTTCGCGCCGATCCCTCGGTGCCCAACCTGCCGAAGCTTGCGCGCGAGGAGATCGCCACGCGCGCCGCCCGCCTGCGCATACCGCCGGTGGCGATCCGGATGGCCCTGCAGTTCGAATCGCCGACCGGCCTGACCTTCGACGAGCGCCTCGACGCGGTGCGCACCGAGAGGGAGCTGAGCGAGATCTACGAGGATTTCATCGCCCTGGTGCCGCTCGGGCGCCGCCTGCTGGCGGGCTGGAACCCGGTGCGCACCGGCGGCCCGATGCAGGTCGCGATCGACTTCGCCGAACGCCATGTCCGCGAGCGCGCCTATCCCTACGACATCGAAGGATCGATCCGCCAGGAAGTCTTCACCCGGCGCGGCGGCATGTACTTCGGCATTGCGCACCTGCTCGACTATCCGGCCGACTACCCGGCGATGCGCTTTCGTTTCGCCGACTTCAATGCCGGCCATTACGCGAGCCGCAATGCGGCGTTCCAGCGCGCGGTCGCGATCGCGTCCGGGCGCAGCATCGCGATCGACGGTGACCTGATCCGCCATGGCGCACCGCCGGGCGCCGCGCCCGGGGAAACCGAATCGGCGGTGCGCAGCCTCGGCGGCCGGCTCGGGATGAGCGATGCGCAGATCCGGCGCGAACTCGAGCTCGGCACCTCGGTGGAATTCGACGACAGCCCCCTGCTGGCCGGGGTGTATGCCCTCGCCCAGACAAGTCCGGCCAAGCGACTGCCGCGCGCGGCCATGCCGGAGATCCGGCTGAGCGGCCCGAAGATCCAGCGCGAGCTGACCACCGCCTGGTTCGCCGGCCGGGTCGAGGGCCGCTGGCGACGCTGCGTCGAGCGCGGCGCCGGCGCCTAGATGCGCCGTTCGCGTCCGGTCCAGTAGCGATCGCGCAGCGGCTTCTTGTAGAGCTTGCCGGTGGGCAGGCGCGGCAATTCATCGGTGAAGTCGACCGAGCGCGGACACTTGATGCTGGCCAGATGCTCCTTGCAGAACGCGATCAGCTCGGCCTCGAGCCCGGGCCCGGCCGCCACGCCCGGCATCGGCTGGACCACCGCCTTGACCTCCTCGCCGAGATCCTCGTTGGGCACGCCGAAGACCGCCGCATCGGCCACACTCGGATGGGTGATCAGGAGGTTCTCGCACTCCTGCGGATAGATGTTCACCCCGCCCGAGATGATCATGAAGGTCGAGCGGTCGGTGAGATAGAGGAAGTTGTCGTCGTCGACGTAGCCGACATCGCCCACGGTGCTCATGGTGCCGTCGGCCGAGCGTGATTCGCGCGTGCGCTGCGGGTCGTTGAAGTATTCGAACGGGGTCGCCGTCCTGAACCAGATCTCCCCCGGCGTGCCCTTGGGCGCCGGCTCCATGTTCTCGTCGAGGATGTGCAGGTCGCCCAGGAGCACCCGGCCGACGGTGCCGCGGTGCGCCAGCCATTCCTGGCTGTTGCAGGCGGTGAAGCCCAGGCCCTCGGTCGCGCCGTAGTACTCGTGGATGATCGGCCCCCACCACTCGATCATCTGCTCCTTGACCTGGACCGGACACGGCGCGGCCGCATGGACGACGACCTCGAGCGAGGACAGGTCGTAGCGCTCGCGATCGGCCTGCGGCAGCTTCAGCAGGCGGCTGAACATGGTCGGCACCAGCTGCGAATGCGTCACCCGGTACTTCTCGACCAGGGCGAGATACTCGAGCGGCTCGAAGTGCTCCATGATGATCGAGGTGGCGCCGGCGCGTATCGCCAGCCCCACCGCCGCCTGGGGCGCCGAATGGTACATCGGCGCGGGCGACAGGTAGATCATGTCCTCGCGGTACAGCCAGAGCTTGTCGAGGAAGACGTAGAGGGGCAGCGGCTCGGACGGCGGGGTATCCGGCAGCGGCCGCAGGATGCCCTTGGGGCGCCCGGTGGTGCCCGACGAATACAGCATGCCGACGCCGAGGGCCTCGTCGGCGATCGGGGTATCGGGCATGTCGGCGACCGCTTCGTCGAGTGCGAGCATGGGCGCGTCGCCGGCATCACCGTCGACGATGAGGCAGAGCCGCACGTTCGGGCACTGGGCGAGCGCCTGCCTGGCGACCTCGCTGCGCGAGCGGGAGGTGACCAGCACCTGCGATTCGCTGTTCTGCAGGATGTAGGCGAGCTCGTCGGCCTTGAGATAGGAATTGACCGTGGTGTAGTAGAGGCCGGCGCGATCACCGGCGCTGCAGCACTCGATGAAGCGGAAGTTGTTCTCCATGAAGATCGCGTAGTGATCCAGCCGCTTCAGGCCGGTCCTGCGCAGGAGATGGGCGAGCCGGTTGCTGCGGCGCTCGAGCTCGCCATAGCTCATGACCTGGCCGCTGCCCGCCATGATGAAGGCCGGTTTGTCGGGATTCGCATGCGCCTGCCGGGATGGGTACATCGTCGTCTCCTCCTGCCGTGTCGAAGCTCATGGGGCGGTCGCCCTGCGGCCGTCCGTGTCAGCCGGGGTCCGGATCGGGCATGCGCACCAGCGAGAGCTGCCGGGCCTGCGCCACCAGCTGCCCCTGCGAATCCCAGAGCATGCCGTCCTCTATCATGCGGCCGTCGGCGAGATCACGGGTGCGAAACCGCCCGAGCATCCAGCCCGGGGCCGGCCGGCGGCGAACGTGCACGGTGAGCCCGAGCGTCGGCACCCAGCCGACCACGCCGAGCAGGCCGAAGACCGCCGGCGGGAACGCATCGGCGAACAATACGGCGACATGGCTGTCAGGCTCGCGGCCGTCGCGCAACCGGATCCAGCCGGTGACCTGCGCCTTGCCCGCTTCGCCGGCGCGCGCTTCGTCCGGATGCAGACGCACCTCGAGGCGATCGAGGATCGGCAGCTCGACGCCCTGCTCCTGGCCGGAGCGCCCGACGCACTGGTCCGGCGGGGGAATCCCGGGCGGCGGCACGGTAAGCCGCGGCGGCGCCGGCTCGCCGAGAGCGCCGAGCGCCGCGAGGACCTCCAGCCGCGGCTTGCCTTCCTGGGAGAGTGTCGCGCGTACCGTGCTGAGGCTGCGCCCGCTGCGAACGACGGCGGCATCGACCTCGCAATCGAGGCCGGCGCTGCCCGGGCGCAGGTAGTGGACGGTGATCGACAGGGGATCGGGATGCTCGGGCACGAGCCGGCCCATGGCCGACATCGCGAGCGACATCAGGTAGCCGCCGTTGGGGTTCTGGCCGATGTTCCAGGCGGGATGGACATGGCCCGTCCAGCGGCCGTCGGTGCCTGCGCGCAGGCGGGTTTCTTCGTCGAACTGGCTCATCGAAACAGCATGGATCCGGTGGTCAGGGGCCCCCGAGGATAACGCGAGCCGCGCCGGCGGCCCGCCCTCATATGCCGAGCTGGCGTGCCGCGAGATCCTTCATGATCTCCTCGGAGCCGCCGCCGATCATCATCACCTTCACCTCCCGGTAGATCCGCTCGGAGCGGGTGCCGCGCATGAAGCCCATGCCGCCGAGGATCTGCACCGCCTGGTCGGCGCAGAACTGCATGGCCTGGGTCGCCTGGATCTTGGCCATGCAGGTGCGCGCGACCAGTGCGGCCGGATCGCCGGCCTCGTGCTGCACCCGCCAGGCCAGTTCGAGGACGAAGGTGCGCGCCGCCTCGATGCGCAGGGCCATGTCGACCAGCTTGTGGCGGATCACCTGGCGCTGCGCCAGCGGCGCGCCGAAGGTCACCCGGTTGCGCGCCCAGTCGAGGGCCTCGTCGTAGCAGACCCGCGCATAGCCGCAGGCCGACGCCGACATCCCGAGCCGCTCCGAGTTGAAGTTGTTCATGAAGACCTTGAAGCCCTGGTTCTCGGCACCGACCAGATTCGCCACCGGAATCCTGCAGTCCTCGAAGCGCAGGTGCGCGGTGTCGGAGGCCCACCAGCCCATCTTCTTCAGCTCGGTGCGCGACAGGCCCGGCGTCGGCGCCTCGACGACGATGGCCGAGATGCCCTGGGCGCCACGGCTGGCGGGATCGGTGCGCACCGCGACCGTGATGACATCGGCGCGCATCCCCGAGGTGATGAAGACCTTCTCGCCGTTGAGCACGTAGTGGTCACCGTCGCGCACCGCGGTGGTGGCGAGCGCGGCGACATCCGAGCCGCCGCCGGGCTCGGTGATCGCGAGCGCTGCGATCTTCTCGCCGGCGAGCACCGGCGGGATGATCCGCCGCTTCAGTTCCTCGCTGCCATGCGCGAGCACCGGCGGCAGGCCGATCGAATAGGAGTGCAGCGAGGCGGCGACGCCGCCGCAGCCGGCGCGGGCGAGTTCCTCGGAGACGATGAGCTTGTAGAAGATGTCGGCCGGCGTGCCGCCGTACTCCTCGGGATAGCCGATACCGGTGACGCCGAGGTCCGCGATGCGCCGGTACAGCTCGCGCGGGAAGGTGCCCGCTTCGTCCCAGTCGTTGACGTGCGGCCTGATCTCCCGGTCGACCAGGTCGCGCAGGGCGGCCCTGAACGCCTCGTGCTCGGCGCTGAAGTAGTGGGGCTGGGGTGGCAGATCCATGGCTTCAGGCATTGCGCGCCATCAGGCCGCCGTCGACCGGGATCACCGCCCCGGTGATGTAGGAGGCCGCCGGCAGGCAGAGGCTGACCGTGATGTGCCCGACTTCGTCGGGACGGCCGTAGCGGCGCAGGGCGGTACGCCGCTTCGCGAAGATCGTCTTGTGCTCAGGGGCGATGCGCGCCGTCATGGGAGTATCGATCGGGCCCGGGCAGATGCCGTTGACGGTGATGCCCTCGGGGCCGAGCTCCACCGCCATCGAGCGGGTGAAGCCGGCGACGCCGGCCTTGGCCGCCGAGTAGGCGCTGTGGCCCGCGGTCGCGCCGAGCGCCTCGGTCGAGGCGATCAGTACCACGCGCGGCGCATCGGACTTGCGCAGCCAGGGCAGCGCGGCGCGCAGCAGCCGCGGCTGGGCGCCGAGCATCACGGCCAGCGCGCGCTCCCAGCGAGCCTCGTAGTCGTCGTCATCGATGGGATTGTGGATGGAGATGCCGGCATTGCTCACGAGGATGTCGAGCCCGCCCCAGTGGCCGGCCGCCGCGGCCACGCCCTCCCGGACCTGGTCGGGATCGGCGACGTCGATCGGGAAGGCCTGCGCCCGGCCGCCGTCGGCGCGTATCGATTCGGCGACCGCCTCGAGCCGCTCGGCCTGGACATCGGCGATGGCCACCCGCGCGCCCTCGTCGGCGAAGATGCGCGCCGTCGCCTCGCCCATCCCGCCGGCGGCGCCGGTCACCAGCACCGCGCGATCACGCAGCGAGCGGCTCAGTTTGTCGGGCAGTGTCATCGGGTCGTCTCCTGCGTCATGGTCTCCCGCCGGAGGATAACCCGCCGGGCCCAGGCGAACAGGATGGCGCCGGCGATGAACATCGGGATGCACAGCAGCTGGCCCATCGACAGGCCCAGCGCGGGCAGGCCGAGGAAGGCATCCGGTTCGCGGGCGAACTCGGCCGCGAAGCGCAGCACGGCGTAGCCCATCAGGAAGAGCCCCGAGACGCTGCCGGCGGCGCGCGGACGGCTCGAATACCACCACAGCACGGCAAAGAGCAGCAGGCCCTCGCCGGCGAACTGGTAGAGCTGCGAAGCATGCCGGCCGATGCCATCGCCCGCCTGCGGGAACACCATTGCCCAGGGGCCGTCGGTGGGTCGGCCCCAGAGCTCGCCGTTGATGAAATTGCCCAGGCGCCCGGCCGCCAGCCCGAGCGGCGCCAGCGGCGCGACGAAGTCGATCACGTTCCAGAAGGGCTTGCCGCGCCGGCGGCAGTAGAGCCATACCGCGAAGATCACTCCGAGCATGCCGCCATGGAAGGCCATGCCCCCCTCCCAGACCGCGAGGATCTCGAGCGGATGGGAGAGGTAGTAGGCGGGCTTGTAGAACAGGACATAGCCGAGCCGGCCGCCGATCACCACGCCCATCGCGCCCCAGAACAGCAGGTCCTCGATTTCGGGGGGCGCCAGGTGGGCACGCGCCGAGCGCGACGGATCGCGCAGTCGCAGCCGACCGAGGAAGAAGAATGCCGCGAAGGCGACGAGATACATCAGGCCATACCAGCGGATGGCGAGCGGGCCGATCGAGAACGCGATCGGATCGAACTGGGGATGGACGAGCATGGGGATCCTGGGGCGGTGCCGGCACGGGGTCGGCGGCGACCCGCCAGTCTACCCTTCGGCCCCGCTGGCGAACGCTTCCAGCATCCGGTCGAGCGCCCCGCCCGCGGCGCCGTGGCGCCAGGCCAGGCCGATGCGGATCCGGGGCGCCCCGTCATCGAGTTCGCGCCAGGCCACATCGGCGCCGGCGCTGCGCCGGATGCTCGCCGGCACCAGGGCGATGCCCAGGCCCGCGCCCACGAGATTGACGATGGTCGGCATCTGGATCGCCTGCTGGCCGATCACGGGCGTGCGGCCGGCGGCGGCGTAGTAGGCGAGGATCTCGGCATGCAGCCCCGGCGCCTTCTCGCGCGGGAAGACCAGCAGCGGTTCCTCGGGCAGGTCGGCGGCCCCCAGGCGGGCTTGCGGGAAGGCCCCGGCAAGCCGGGCCGGCATGGCCAGCACCAGGCGCTCGGAGTGCACCGGGCGAAACGCCAGCGAGGCGGGCGCCGGCGGCAGCACGAAGCCGGCATCGAGCCGGCCATCGGCAAGCGCGGCGAACTGCTCGTCGCTGGTCGCCTCGTTGAGCACCAGTTCGATGTCGGGCCAGCGTTCGCGCAGGCGCCGCACGAAGCCGGGCAGGAAACTCGTGCCGGCCGGCGTCACGAAACCGACCCGCAGCCGGCCTCGCTCGCCACGCCCGGTCGCCCCCGCCTGTTCGAGCCCGTCGACCAGGCCCGGCAGCAAGAGCCCGAGGGTTCCCAGCAGCGCCCGGCCCGCCGGGGTGGGCACGGTTCCCTGCCGGCTGCGATCGAGCAGCCGCGTCCCGAGCCGGGATTCGAGCGCCTTGACCTGCATCGACAGGGGCGGCTGGGAGATCCGCAGGCGCGCCGCGGCGCGGCCGAAATTGCCCTCGCGGGCAACGACGGCGAAGTACGCGAGCTGGCGCAGATCGATGCCCCGCCAGCGGCCGGAGAGCTGGCGCAGGGCCTCGTCGAGCGCCGCGGGGCCAGCCTGCCCCGGCGCAGTGCCCGCCAGGTCCGTGCCTGACGATTCGAAATTCGTATCGATCACGCCGAAATTATATATTTCACGATGAGCGACAGGCTGCGTACCATCGAACCGACAGCGCCGGCGCGCCTCGCGGCCGGCGCCCCATACCCGGAGGATCGCCATGACCCGCAAGCTGCGCTCGGCCAACATCACCGAGGGTGTCGCCCGCGCGCCCAACCGTTCGATGTACTACGCGATGGGCTACGAGAAGAGCGACTTCGCCAGGCCCATGATCGGCATCGCCAACGGCCACAGCACGATCACGCCGTGCAACTCGGGGCTGCAGGTGCTTGCCGACGCCGCGATCGAAGCGGTGCGCGAGGCCGGCGGCAACCCGCAGGTCTTCGGCACGCCGACGATTTCCGACGGCATGTCGATGGGCACCGAGGGCATGAAGTACTCGCTGATCAGCCGCAAGGTCATCGCCGACTGCATCGAGACCTCGGTGCAGGGCCAGTGGATGGACGGCGTGCTGGTGATCGGCGGCTGCGACAAGAACATGCCGGGCGGCATGATGGGCATGCTTCGCTGCAACGTGCCCGCCATCTACGTCTACGGCGGCACCATCAAGGCCGGCAAGTGGAAGGGCAAGGACCTCAACATCGTGTCGGTGTTCGAAGCGGTCGGCGAGTTCTCCCATGGCCGCATGAGCCAGGAGGATTTCGAGGGCATCGAGCGCCATGCCATTCCCGGCACCGGTTCCTGCGGTGGCATGTACACCGCCAACACCATGAGCTCCTCCTTCGAGGCGCTCGGCATGAGCCTGCTGGGCTCCTCGACGATGGCCAATCCCGACGGGGAGAAGCACGAATCGGCGGCGGCATCGGCCCGGGTCCTGATCGAGGCGGTGCGCCAGGATCTCAAGCCGCGCGACATCGTCACGCGCGAGGCGATCGAGAACGCGGTCTCGCTCATCATGGCGACCGGCGGCTCGACCAACGCGGTCCTGCACTACCTCGCGATCGCGCATGCCGCGGAGGTCGAATGGACCATCGACGACTTCGAACGGATCCGCAAGCGCGTGCCGGTGATCTGCGACCTGAAGCCCTCGGGGACGTATCTCGCCACCGACCTGCACGAGGCCGGCGGCATCCCGCAGGTGCTCAGGATCCTGCTCGAAGCGGGCCTGCTCCACGGCGACTGCATGACGATCACCGGCCGCACCCTGGCGCAGGAACTCGCCGATGTGCCGGCGCAGCCGCGCGCCGACCAGAAGGTCATCTTCCCGCTCGACAAGCCGCTCTACGAAGCCGGCCATCTCGCGATCCTCAAGGGCAATCTCTCGCCCGAGGGCGCGGTGGCCAAGATCACCGGGCTGAAGAACCCCGTCATCACCGGGCCGGCCCGGGTCTTCGAGGACGAGCAGTCGGCGCTGGCCGCGATCCTCGACGGCAGGATCAAGGCGGGCGACGTCATGGTGCTGCGCAACCTCGGCCCGCGCGGGGCGCCCGGCATGCCGGAGATGCTGGCGCCGACCTCCGCCCTGATCGGCGCCGGCCTGGGCGAATCGGTGGGCCTGATCACCGACGGGCGCTTCTCCGGCGGCACCTGGGGCATGGTGGTCGGGCATGTCGCGCCCGAGGCCGCGGTAGGCGGCCCGATCGGCCTGATCCGGGAAGGAGACTCGATCACGATCGATGCCCGCCGGCTGCTGCTGCAGCTCGATGTCGACGATGCCGAGCTGGAGCGGCGCCGCGCCGGCTGGCGCGAACCGGCCGCGCGATACACGCGCGGCGTCCTCGGGGAGTTCTATCGGCTGGCCGGCTCGGCCAGCCGGGGCGCGGTGACCGATGGCGAGTGAGCCGGGCGCGCCCGGCGGCGATCAGCGCGAGGCGCGCTTGCGGCCGGGCGTCTTGAACTGGGCTTCGACCCGGTCGCGGCGGGCCCGGTCGGCGTCCTCGTGCTGCTTGTGCTTGTCGAAGCCGAAGCGGGATTCGATGAGTTCGAACCAGATGAAGGCCACCGCCAGGGGCGACAGGATCCACCACCAGGACACATCGGCGAGCGGACCGAGTTCGAACCATCTCGCGATGAGCAGTGCGACTCCGATCCAGACGAGAAACATGGACACACTCCTGCGCCGAGGCCAGCGGTATCCCGCAATGTGCCCAATGCGCATGTCCCTTGCGGCCGTCGCCCGCCGGGCGGTGGCTTGAACTGGGTCAACGGCAAGCCCGCATGCGGCGTTATAATTCCCGTTGGACCCGTGGACCTACCTGAAGAAGAGGGCACCGAATCAAATGAAAGCGATCCTTTCCATTGCGATGGCCGCCACCCTGGCAACGCTCTCGAGCGGCGCCTATGCCGACGCGGACCTCGCCAAGAAGAAGAACTGCATGGCCTGTCATGCGACCGAAAAGAAGCTGATCGGTCCTGCCTACAAGGACGTGGCCGCCAAGTACAAAGATGACGCATCGGCGTTCCCGACTCTCGTCGAGCATGTCCGCAAGGGCAGTTCGGGCATCTGGGGCCCGATCCCCATGCCGGCCAATCCGCAGGTGTCCGAGGAAGAGGCCGAAACCCTGGTCAAGTGGATCCTCACCCTGTAACTCTATGTAAATAAAGAACTTTCTCCTGAGCCCGACGCTCAGGAGGTTCTAAAATGGGGGCGTTCGCGCCCCCATTCGTTTTTCAGGCAGCCCCTCCATCCCCTCGACACAGCACGCCCGTTCCGTTCATCCGAACAAGGGCGCCGCCAATCCGCGGCACACGGCGCAAGCCGACCACTCCCGATACAGTGAATACATGTCGCGGCCCACCACGGGCCGGCGGCGGTAAGCCTCCTCTTCCAGCCATTGCAGTTTTCCTCCCTGGCTGGTTTGCCCCGGTTCGTCCGGGGCATTTTTTTTGTTCTCAGTGAACTGGGGGAACCGGGGCGCCACGGCCCGGGCGGCGGATCAGCCCTTCCAGCGCGCCACGATGGCGTCGAGCGCGCCCGAGAGGATGGTGGCGTCGACCCCGAGGGCGACGAAGCAGGCGCCGCAGTCGATGTAGTACTTCGCCAGCTCGGCATCGCCGCAGACGATGCCCGGCGCCTTGCCGGCAGCGCGCACCCGCCGCATCGATTCGCCGATCAGGGAGCGCACCCGCGGATGCGCCGGCTCCCCGAGCAGGCCCATCGACGCGGAAAGATCGGCGGGGCCGAAGAAGACGCCATCGACCCCGTCGGTCGCGGTGATCGCGTCGAGGTTCTCGATGGCGGTCATGGTCTCGACCTGGACCAGCAGGCAGACTTCGTCGTTGGCCTCGTGCACATAGCGCGGCCGCCGGTTCCAGCGCGAGGCGCGCGCGAGGCCGGCCCCCACGCCGCGGATGCCGGCCGGCGGATAGCGGGTCGCCGCGACCATGAGCGCCGCCTGTTCGGGCGTGTCGACCATCGGCACGAGCAAGGTCTGGGCGCCGATGTCGAGCATCTGCTTGATCAGCGCGACATCGCCCACCGGCACCCGGACCACCGGATGCGAGCCGTAGGCGGCGATGGCCTGCAACTGGGCCAGCGTCGTACGCAGGTCGTTGGGAGCGTGCTCGTTATCGATGAGCAGCCAGTCGAAGCCGGCGCCGGCGGCGATCTCCGCCGTGTACGGACTGGCCATGCCGAGCCACAGGCCGTAGCGAAGCTCCTGGGCCGCCATCGCGGTCTTGAAGGGATTGGGGGATGTCATGCCGGGCATTAGACGGACTCGTCGACAGCCCGTCAAGGACATCTCCCGGCGAGCCGTCGTGCACCGCACCGATGCAGCGAGCCACCAGCTCGGCGCAGGCGATCGGCTTCTCCATCGGCACCAGGTGGCCGGTGGCGAGCTCATGCCAGTTGGCGCCGAACAGGCGGCGATTGATCGCACGCCCGGCCATCTCGGTTTCCCGGGAACGGGTGCCGGCGATCAGGTGCAGCCCGATGCCGCCGTGCGAGCGCAGCGCCCGGAACGCCGCATGCGTGCGTCGCGCCGGCAGGTGGGCATAGATGTCGCGCTCGGCCTCGCGGGCGATGCGCAGGGTCATCGCGCCGTCCTGGCCGGCCGCCAGCGCATGGGCGAGGAAATCGTCGAGGACGCCCGGCGCCCAGTCGCGCACGAACGCCTTCGCCGAAAAATAGGCATGGGCGAACTCGGGCGAGGCCCAGCGATCGCGCCGGCGCGCCGCGATGGGCGCCGGACCGCCGCGGCGCGACAGACCGGTGAGGCTAAGGGTCTCGAGGAGCGACTGGCGCCAGCCGACCACGATCGGCGAGTCGATGAGGACGACATGGCGGACATGGGCAGGCAGCCGCGCCGCCGCCATCATCGACAGGTAGCCACCCATCGAATGCCCGACCAGGCAGACCGGGCCATGATGCTCGGCCAGGCGCCGCAGCTCGGTGACCACCTGGCGGGTCATGTCCGGCCAGCGCAGCCGGGGGCGCATGCTCGACGGGGTGTCGAGGGCCGGCGGGGCGATCACCTCGGCATGGCGGCCCAGCGCCTCGAGGAACTGCCGGTAGCTCCCCGAGGGAAAGCCGTTGGCATGCAGGAAAAGGACGGTGGGGCGGCTCATCTCATGCCACCCGCGCGGCATCGGCGGCCGTGACGAAGGCATCGGCGAAGAAGGCGTCGACGGGCAGCCCGCAATGCTCGACGAAATCGGCGCGCGCCGCATCGACCATCACCGGCGCCCCGCAGGCATAGACCCGGTGCCCCGAGAGATCGGGCAGGTCGGCCATCACCGCCCGGTGCACGAAGCCGGTGCGGCCCTGCCAGCCGTCCACGGGCTGGGGATCGGAGACCACCGGCACATAGCGGAACCCCGGAATCGTGGTGCGCCAGGATTGCGCCAGTTCGTCCATGTAGAGGTCATGGGGGCGGCGCCCGCCCCAGTAGAGCATCATCGGGCGCGGCCGATCCGCGGCGAGCACCCGTTCGACGATCGCCTTGATCGGGGCGAAACCGGTTCCGCTGGCGAGCAGCACGATCGGCGCATCGTCGTCCTCGCGCAGGAAGAAGGTACCCATCGGGCCCTCGAAGCGCAGGATGTCGCGCACTGCGACCGGCGGGCTCGACACGCCGAACAGCGCATCGGTGAAGCGTCCCCCTGGCAGGTGCCTGACATGGAGCTCGAGCGTGTCATCCTGCTCCGGCGGGCTGGCCATCGAATACGATCGCCGGGTGCCATCGCGCAGGATCAGCTCGATGTACTGGCCGGCGAGATAGCGCAGGGACTGGCCCGCCGGCAGCTGCAGGCGCAGGATCGCAACATCGGGCGCGACGCGTTCGATCGCGTTGATGCGACATGGCAGCTTGCGCAGCGGGATGTCGCCGACTCCGGCGACGAGCCGCGCCTCGACCACCAGTGGCGAGCGGGCGCTGGCGCAGCACACCAGCGCGAACCCGGCGGCGCGTTCGTCGGCATCGAGGGCGGCCGGTGCGTGCGGGCCCTGCTCGACTTCGCCCTCGAGCACCCGCGCCTTGCAGGTTCCGCAGACGCCGTCCTTGCAGCCGTAGGGCATGACGACCGCTTCGCGCAAGGCCGCATCAAGGATGCTCTCGTCACCCTGCGCATCGAACTCGCGCCCGCTCGGCAACACCTTGACCCTGAAACTCATCCCGCGTCCTGCTCCATGTCGATGACCGGGTCCGACCCGGCTCCATGCCGGGGTCGGGCTCCCTTGCCGGCATTATCGACCATCAGGCCGATCGGCCCGGCGCAGCCATCGGCTCGCATGGCGGCCCGGCCGCCCATCGTCGCCCCGGGCACTGTCATTGCGCTGCAATACGACTGCCGCACAATGACCACCCCCATGATTCCGGCCATGCCGGGTACCCGGATCCACACCAAGGAAAACCGTGATGCCCTATCGGGAAAGCGCAGGCAACCCCTTCGACCAGGATGAACTGCTTCGGGAAGCCTTCCAGGAAAACCTCGACGAGGAACTGGAGCAGGAGCTCGACGACGCCCGCTTCGACCTTCTCGGCGGCGACATCGCCGGCAGCGGCGATACGGTCGCGCGCCATCGCTACTTCCGCGAGCTGCTGCGGCTGCAGGGCGAACTCGTCAAGCTGCAGGACTGGGTGGTCGAGCACAAGCTGAAGATCGTGGTCCTCTTCGAGGGCCGCGATGCCGCCGGCAAGGGCGGCGTCATCAAGCGCATCACCCAGCGCCTGAATCCCCGTATCTGCCGCGTCGTCGCCCTGCCCGCCCCGAGCGACCGCGAACGCACGCAATGGTATTTCCAGCGCTACGCTTCGCAGTTGCCGGCCGGCGGCGAGATCGTGCTGTTCGATCGCAGCTGGTACAACCGCGCCGGCGTCGAGCGCGTCATGGGCTTCTGCAGCGACCAGGAGTACGAGGAGTTCTTTCGCAGCGTGCCCGAGTTCGAGCGCATGCTCCTGCGCTCGGGGATCATCCTGCTCAAGTACTGGTTCTCGATCACCGATGAAGAGCAGCATCGCCGCTTCCTCGCCCGTGCCCATGATCCGCTCAAGCAGTGGAAGCTCAGCCCGATGGACCTCGAGTCCCGGCGACGCTGGGAGGCCTACACCAAGGCCAAGGAAACCATGCTCGAGCGCACGCACACGCCCGAAGCCCCCTGGTGGATCGTCGAGGCGGTCGACAAGAAGAAGGCCCGGCTGAACTGCATCCATCACCTGCTGACGCAGATACCGTACGGCGAGATCGAGCGACCCATCGTGAACCTGCCGGAACGGGTGCACAACCCCGACTACCTGCGCCATCCGGTGCCGCCGCAGATGATCGTTCCCGACGTCTACTGATCCCCACCGACGTCTACTGATCCCCGCCGACGTCTACTGATCCCCGCCGACGGAACCGGGCTCGCCGGCCTTCGGGCCTTGCCGGCCGGCCGGCCGGGCTGCCGTCCACCGCCGCCGGGGGCCATCGCACGGCGATACGCATCACAATCGCCGGATGCGAAGACCCGCCCTGCCGCCCGTATTGCCCCGCCGCCTGCGCCGCCCGCGCCTGCTGATCATCGGCTGCGGCGATGTCGGTTCACGGCTGGCGGCCAGCCTCGCGAAGCGCTTCGGCGAACGCATGAGGCTCATCGGCACCGGACGCAAGCCGGCATCGCTCGCGGCGATCCGCGCGCTCGGCGCGCTGCCGCTGGCGATCGATCTCGATGATCGCCGCTCGGCCGCGCGCCTGGCCGGCCTGGCCAAGCGCATCGTGCATCTCGTGCCACCGCCGGGTACGGGACGCAGCGATGCGCGCAGCCGCCGCCTCGCCGCGGTGCTCGGCGCCGCCGCGAGGCCCGGCGCCGGCCCGACGATGGTCTATTGCGGCACCACCGGTGTCTATGGCGATGCCGGCGGCGCCCGCCTGGACGAAACCCGGCCGATCGCGCCGGGCAGCGATCGCGCCCGTCGACGCGCCAGCGGCGAACATCAGTTGCGGGCGCTGGCGCGGCGCCGACGAGCGCGGGTCGCCCTGCTGCGGGCGCCTGGAATCTACGCCCACGACCGACTGCCGCTGGAGCGGCTGCGCCGCGGCGCACCGGCGATCCACCATGCCGGGGACAGCTACTCCAGCCGCATCCATGCCGAGGATCTCGCGCGGCTGCTCTGGCTGGCGCTGTTTCGCGCCGGCAACTGCCGCGTCTACAACGCCGTCGATTCCGTCGAGCTGCGCATGGGTGAATGGTTCGACCGGGTCGCCGACGCCACCGGCCTGCCGCGGCCACCGCGCGCTTCGCGCGACACGGTGCGCGAGCAGGTGTCGCCCGCCATGTGGTCATTCATGGCCGAATCACGGCGGATCTCGAACCGGCGCATCCTGCGCGAGCTGCGCGCCCGACTGCGCTATCCCGATCCGCGGATGGCGCTCGAGGAGGTCCGAACACGACATCGAGAGAATGGTCCTTGGCAAGGCGAAGGGACTCCGCGAACTTGAGCCCGCCGAGCCTGCCTGAACACTTATCGGCCACCCTCCACCAGCCGCCTTCGGGCGTTGGGCCAGGGACCCCGGCAGGCCAGCGCCACGTCTTGTTGCCACGTATGTATGCTTGTAAAATATAAAAACGCGACAATCGGTCGTTTTATAAGTGATAAACGCGACATCGGCGCCAGGGGAGCTGGCCAGACGATGACAAAAACGACACTGGACGAGCTCTACCTGTACGCGGAGCTCACAGACGCGCGAAAGCGCACTCTGCAGCGCCGGATGAAGGCGGGCAAGCTTGCGAGCATCACGACCGGGATGCTCACGAGCCTGCCGGAGAGTGAGTGGCCGGCGCTCGTGGCGCGCCACCGCATCCGCATCCTGGCGGCGCTCTTTCCAGGCGCGGTCATCGGCTGGCGCAGCGCCTTCGATGGCGGCCAGCCGTCGGCTTCAGGCGTGCTCTTTCTCAACTACAGCTACGCGCGCAAGGTCAGCCTGCCGGGGTTGACCGTGCGGCTGGAGTGCGCGCCCCTGGCCTTGCCGGGCGACATGCCGATGCGAGGCGAGAAGCTGTACATGGCTTCGCTCGCCCGGACGATGCTCGAGAACCTGGCGGTGAGTCGCGGGACCGAGCGCAAGTCGGTCGGCCCCATGGAGGTCGAGCGCCGCCTCGTTGCCATGTGCGAGGCGCGCGGAGAGCAGTATCTCAACGAGCTGCGCGACCAGGCGCGCGAGCTCGCGTCGCTGCTGGGCCGGGAGCGGGAACTCGGCATCCTGGATTCCCTGGTCGGGGCGCTGTTGCGCACGCGCTCCATCCCCCTGGCGACGGCCAGCGGCCGCGGACTGGCTGCCACGCCTCCGTACGATGGCAAGCGCATCGAGCTCTTCGAGGAGCTGGCTGCCTACCTGCGCCGACGACCTCTGGCCCAGCCCGCCGACCCCGCGAAGTCGCCGCGGGGACGTGTGCACTTTGCTTTCCTCGAGTCCTATTTCAGCAATTTCATCGAGGGCACTCGGTTTCGCGTCGAAGATGCGCGCCGGATAGTGCTGGACGGCGCGCCCGTGCGCGAGCGCCCCAAGGATTCGCATGACATCCTGAGTGTGTTTCGCCAGGCCCATGAACCGGGGTGGTCCCGCCAGGTGCTGGAGGCAGGCGAATCGGTGCTCGAGCAGCTGCGGGCCCGCCACGCCGACCAGATGCGTGAGCGCCCCGAGGTGAACCCCGGACAGTTCAAGCTCGAGGCCAATGCGGCCGGCAATACCCACTTCGTCGAGCCGGGGCTGGTGCGTGGCACGCTCGTCGAGGGGTCGCGGCTGTTGACTTCGGTGCCCGAGGGCACGGCCCGGGCGCTCCATGCCATGTTCCTGGTCTCCGAGGTGCATCCCTTCGAGGACGGCAACGGGCGTCTTGCGCGCCTTGCCATGAACGCGGAGCTCTCGGTCGTCGGGGCGTGCCGCATCATCGTGCCGACACTCTGGCGCGAGGAATACCTCGACACACTTCGCGTGCTCTCGCGCGAGGGCAACCCGCAGCCATTCGTCGACGCGATGCAGCGCATTCACGAATGGACGGCGGCGTTCGACTACGAGGACCTCGACGCGGTCATCGAACTCATGCGCACCTGCAACGCCTTCGAGGAATCCCTGCGCCGGTTCAGGCTGATACGCCCCCAGGACCTCGTCCCAGTGCCTGCGCCGGACTGACGTGCTGCGGCCCTGGCGCCAGGGCGAGCATCATCGTGCCCAGATGATGAACATCAACAGAGCTTCGGGAGTTTTGCGTCAAGGGCACTTCGCCAAAAAACCCGCATGAATCCTGGTGCCGTTGAGAGGAGTCGAACCTCCGACCTACTGATTACGAATCAG